>Ga0316209_1000092_pt1 | contig 187957 bp, 188 predicted proteins | sample 6monopyrite_MG_FD_204945 | JGI IMG/M metagenome (GOLD analysis project Ga0316209, IMG submission 204945) | Microbial mat bacterial communities from mineral coupon in-situ incubated in ocean water Damariscotta River, Maine, United States -... | ecosystem: Environmental > Aquatic > Marine >... | reverse complement strand
CAAAATGAAATAGATGGAATAATAACATCAACAGGTGATCTGCAAGATCAGATAGACATATTGGGAACAAGCACAGAGTCATTGCAAACGCAGATAAATGAATTAGATCTTACAGTAAGCTTTACAGAAGAAATATTTATGAGGCTAGATGAGCTTGATGCAGCGACAGCAGTATTAGATAGTGAAATAGATGCGTTGCAAACAAGTACTGGTGAGCTACAAAATGAAATAGATGGAATAATAACATCAACAGGTGATCTGCAAGATCAGATAGACATATTGGGAACAAGCACAGAGTCATTGCAAACGCAGATAAATGAATTAGATCTTACAGTAAGCTTTACAGCAGAAATATTTATGAGGCTAGATGATCTTGATACAGCGACAACAACACTGCAAAGTGAAGTAGATGCGCTAGAAACAAGTACTGGCGAGCTACAAAATGAAATAGATATATTAGGAACAAGTACAGAGTCATTGCAAACACAGATAAATGAATTAGATCTCACGGTAAGCTTTACAGAAGAAATATTTATGAGGCTAGATGAGCTTGATGCGGCGACAGCAGTATTAGATAGTGAAATAGATGCGTTGCAAACAAGTACTGGTGAGCTACAAAATGAAATAGATGGAATAATAACATCAACAGGTGATCTGCAAGATCAGATAGACATATTGGGAACAAGCACAGAGTCATTACAAACGCAGATAAATGAATTAGACCTCACGGTAAGCTTTACAGCAGAAATATTTATGAGGCTGAATGAGCTTGATACAGCGACAACAACACTGCAAAGTGAAATAGATGCACTAGAAACAAGTACTGGTGAGCTGCAAGATGAAATATATGTATTAGATCAAGAGGTAGAAAATATTTTAGAGATTATTGGTGGTATCACGTGTACGGCATTTATGATAACAGATACACTATCTTTTGAGCTTTCTATGATTCCAGAAGAAGGGCAAGCGGTTATATTTAACTTTGGTACGCCATGCAGGAGTTGTAACTCAACTCCGCGATTAACTTTTGATCCTACAGTTTATGGAAACGCAGGTTTAATTCAGTTGCCAGAAAAAGCTTGCTTTATATTTAGAGGGCATGGAGTTGTTGAAATGCGCGATGGGGTAATAATTGAAATGCAAGGGAAACCTGGGTGCAAAGGTTCTGTTGGAGATGCTGCTAATTGGCCACAAATTATTATAGAACAAGGGGCAACGATTACTCCAGATGCATTTGCAACGATTACTATTGGTGGAACAGGAGACTCAATACAAGGTCCAGGTTCAGCGGGAAGAATTAGGCTTAGAAATGGCGGAAGAATTCATCTTGATAAGCCATCACACTTTATAATTGGTGGCACTCAGCATGATGACTATGAATTATTAGTAGAGTCAAATAGTACTATTACCATTGCTAATCTGCTAGCTGATACTAAGCAAACTAATAGTTTTTCTAATCAACCCGCACTTCTTACTTTCCAAAAAGCTTGTTTCGATATAATTTTCAATGCTCAAAGTAGCCTTAATGTGCTTCCTGGCGGTGTTGTAGAAATTAATATGCATAAGGGGTCAATGGTTGATATGGATGGAAATTCTGCAGTCGGGAGTGTGAATGTTTTATCATTTACTCAAGGGTCAGTTTTAAATGTTTTAAGGCTATCTAAAGGGGCAAGTGATTTTGATTCTAATCAAGCTCCATTACTACAAACATTACGCCAAATAAATGCTACAGGTATTATGCGGATGGCTGCAAATAGAAATGAAACAGCTGCTTCTAATTTAGGGCAAGATTTTCCAGTTATATTTAATAATAAAGATAGTATAGTTTCATCCCTGGGGCATTTGCAGTTTAAAGAGTTTATAATAAATCAATCTCTTAATGCTTTGCCTATATTTTACTCCCAAGGTAGTTTTATTAGAAAAGGCTCTATGTTTGGGGGAGAATTAGCAACAGGAACTTATATATTATTTGAGCGATTATCTTTGGTAGATGATATTTTGATTCCGGCAGGATCAGAGATTGGTTCTGGGTCAGTCGTTAATGGTATCGTTCTTCAGGAGCCCTTGCAAGTAGGTGTAGATACTGTTTTTGCAAGGAATACCATTTTATCAGCAGGATCAAGGTTAGCTTCAAAAACATACTCTGAGCAAGATCCTCTTTTATACTCTATTATACTAACTCCCGGAGCAGTAGTGCCTGCAAATAGTATACTAAGTCCATCTTCTGAAAGGGTTAATTCATCGTGCCAGCTAAATAATAATTATTTTGAGTCTATTGCTCCAATGGCTACTATCTTTACGCAGCTTGCGTATGCGGCTACTCAAGAGCAACGACTATTTGCAAATGACTTTTTGATATATACTCGAAAAGCTTCATTTGATCCTAGTCAAGATGGCAGGCTTTCGGCATTTGTTCCGCCATATAGAAGTGAGTTTGATCAATATAGAGATGGGGCAATTGTAGGATTAGAAGAAGGTGACTCTAGTTTGCAATATAGTCGTAGCATGGTAGGAGGCCCATACAATCAAGTTGTTGGAATTAATTATAGAGGGCAAAGGTTTAGTATTTCTAATGGAAATGAAGATACAAGGACTCTGCAGTAAGAGTGGGAAGTATGTATAAATTAGCAGCAAAAAATAGTTTTGTGGGAGTAATTATATTTTCAATGTGTTTAAATGCATTCGCTTTAGAGCGAGAGTATTATGAATCATTATGTAATAATAATGTTGAAAAGAAAAAATTACATATTTCAGATAAATATCTTAAAGGCAGAGCTTATTATGAAAAGTTATTAAAAAAAGATGTTAAATCGTGGGTGATACAATCTATAATATATACCCAATTTGCAGCACAAGGATTTAGTGAAGACTCTCAAGTAGTGCCATTGTCACAGGCTTTTTTGGGAGAGGGTGATATTAGCTTAGAAGATATTTATTTAGTAGCTCGCCTGTCGAATCAAAATAAAATTAGAATTGTGAATCAAGATGCAGGCCCATTTGAGAGGCCAGCAGGTTCAAGTGAGGGCTTTGGTACTTTTGCAAGCGATCAATTTTTAGCTTTATTGGCTGATATGAGCCTTGGCTTTGATTTTGAATCGCAGGAGGCTGGAGTGAAAATAAATGGCTCATACGCATTTGCTCTAGATCAAGAAGAGAAAATACAAGGCAGTATAGGTTTTTTAGTTCCAATTAGAAGAATTTTACATATTGCAAATTCAAGTTTAAATAATGGAAAACTGCTTTCGGTTACATCAACTCAATTTAATTCATTTTTACATTCGTCACTTACGCAATTTAGTAGAAACTATAACAGTATAAATGATTTCTTTAATCGAGAAGTTTTGGGCTCAAAAGGATTGTCATTAAAGTCGAGACAAGCGTTGATAGGCTTTGGTGATATTTCTTTGTTTGGCTTGGTTGAGCTTGGGAAGCGATTTGATCTTTTTGATTCACTGCAGGCGGGAATAAATTTAGTTATTCCAACTGGAGGATGTAATAATCAAACTGATGCTATTTTTGCGCCTTCATTAGGAAGTAAATCGGTACAGTTTGATTTTTTTATAAATAGTATTTGGAAAACAAGAGCGCCTTGTTTTAATCCAGTGGTACATTTTGTTGGTAGTATTGTGCCTGAATACACAACAAAAGAAAGATTGCCTGTATATATTGTTAATCCATCGCGCGTACAAATTGGTGATAGCTCAACTGAGAGAAGTGAAAGTGATTTTTTTAATAAGTTGCGTTTTCCGGTTGTGTATAGGTCGTACTATGTCGATCAATTTAATGAAGTTGATTCTACGGTTCCGGCATTTGCATCTAATGTGTTTCCGGTAAAAGTAAGCACGGGGGGTCGAGTATTATTCGGTTTTGGTAACTATTCATATGACTTTTTTGGTACAGGATTTGATGTAGCTATTTTTTATGACATCATACATAAGAAAAAAGATAAAATACGCTTGCATGAGGAGACGTCGCTTAGTGATGTGAATGTTGATTTTGAGTCAGTAGAAAGTAGATCGTATGAAAAAATGCAAGCAGTGAGTTGGAAAATTGGTTATCAATTCTCCAATTTTATGGAATTAAATGTAGGGTCACAACATGTACTTTTTGGAACTAATGTAGCTCGAACAAATGAGATATACTTATCGTTTATCGCTTTGTTTTAAATATATAGTGTAGTAGTTTTAGCGGATTTTTATTTGGGCGATAATCATGAGGTTATATTGAGGCTGTTTTTACTAAGTATGCTTCAATGAGTTGCATTAAGTCTCCATCAAGAATTAATTGCGGTTGAGTTGAGTCAATATTTGTTCTATGATCTTTTACCATTTTATAGGGGTGTAATATATAAGAACGAATTTGAGATCCCCATTCAATTTTTTTCTTTTCAACTTTAGACTGTTCTTCTTCTCTCTCGCGATGTTTTTTTTCAGCGAGTTTTGAGTGAAGCATTTTAAGTGCAGTTGCCTTGTTTTGGGTTTGTGAGCGTTCATTTTGGCATTGTACAACAGTGCTTGTAGGTATGTGAGTTATTCGAACTGCAGAGTCAGTTTTGTTAACATGTTGCCCTCCTGCGCCACTAGCTCGATAGGTATCGGTGCGAAGGTCGTTAGGATTGATGTTTATGCTTATTTCTGGCAGTTCAGGGATTACCGCTACTCCAGCAAAAGAAGTATGTCTGCGCTTGTTGCTGTCAAAGGGTGATATCCGAACGAGTCGATGAATTCCTTTCTCAGATTTTAAAAAACCAAAAGCTTTTTTTCCTTTAATTAATAATGTAGTAGATTTTATGCCAGCTTCTTCGCCTTTTTGGTAGTCGACTATAGAAGCTGAAAGCTTTTGTCGTTCGCAAAATCGTAAGTACATTCTTAGAAGCATTTCTGCCCAATCTTGAGACTCTGTTCCTCCTGCGCCAGCATTAATGCTTAAAAAGCAGTTTTCATCATCTTCTTTTTTTTGTAGTAAAAAATTTATCTTACATAGTGAAACATTTTTCTTTAAAGATTTAATTTCTTGCTCTATGTTTTGTAGTTCAATTGGATCGTTTTGAAAAAGAACTAAAAAATCGGTCAAATCATTATAACTTGTAATGACTGAACTGTATGCTTTCTTTAGTTGTGTGATATGTTGTAGTTCCTGCAAAATAGGAACTCTATTTTCATTTTCCCAAAAATTTTCATTTTCAGTAGTTTTTTTTAATATATTAAAGTGGGTATCTATATTAGTAATTTTCCAATATTTTTGTATGGTTTTAATGTCAGGAGTAATTTTTTTTAATTTTTCTTGAAGTTCAACAAATAGCATTCTGCGCCCTAAAAAGATAAGTTTTTATTTAATTTTAAATAAGTGTTATTTTTGTATAATATCATTTTGAAAGCAACTACTCTATAAATACTTGCTGCATTGTGTGTAAATAAGCCAGTAACAGATAATAAGGGATAAAATGTCGGGTAAATTATTTATTGTTTCTGCTCCATCATGTGCGGGCAAGACGTCCTTGGTTCAAGAGTTATTAAAGTCTGATATAGGGGGGCGACTATCTCAGTATACTACCTATACTACTAAATTGCCCCGTGAGGGAGATGTTCCAGGTAAAGATTTCCACTTTGTTTCTCAAGAAGAGTTTTTGCGGCGAGTTCGCGATGGGTTCTTTATTGAGTGGAGTAATGCCTATTGTCATTATTATGGTACGCCTAGAGATATAAAACATAAATTAAATGATGGGCGCTCTTTTATTATTATATTAGATAGAGTTGGTACAAAAAAAATACTGGAAGAGATTCCTAGTGCAATTACGATATGGATATTTGTGTCTTCTATAGAAGAGCTAAGAAGTAGAATGCAATTAAGGGGAGCAGATGGCAAGGAGCAAATGTTATTAAGAATGTCTCTTGCAGAAAAAGAGATGCTTGAAGAGCAGGAAAGTCCTTTTTATAAGTTTCATATAAATAATAGTAAGTTCTTTGAATCGCTAGCAAAATTAACAGATATTATAGAAAAAAATATCAAATAATTTTAATAAAAAGTGCATGACTGTCAATTGTATTGAAATATTGACTATAAGCAGCTATTGGATTTGGCAAAGTGAAACCGTTATGTGAGTTATTATTGGAATAAGTAAATTAATTAAAAAAATATTGCAAAAAGTATTGACACTCTCATTTATACATGTATAATTTTAGAGACTTGATTGAGACGAAATAGCAATTAACAAAAACAATTATCAAGTTAAAAATCTTTGAAATATACGAGAAAAACAAATTTTTAAAAAATTTGTACCTGTCACTTAGTTGATTCCTTTACATTCACAAAATTTTGTGATGGAGAGCTTGATCCTGGCTCAGAATGAACGCTGGCGGCGCGCTTTATGCATGCAAGTCGAGCGAGAAAGTTTCTTCGGAAATTAGTAAAGCGGCGAACGGGTGAGTAACACGTGAGAATTTACCCTTTAGTGAGGAATACCCCTGAGAAATTGGGATTAATACCGCATAAGTCCCTTCGGGGAGAAAGATGGCCTCTTTGCTGTCGCTAAAGGATAAGCTTGCGGACTATTAGCTTGTTGGTGGGGTAAAAGCCTACCAAGGCTTAGATGGATAGCCGGCCTGAGAGGGTGAACGGCCACACTGGAACTTAGACACGGTCCAGACTCCTACGGGAGGCAGCAGCAGGGAATATTGCGCAATGGGCGAAAGCCTGACGCAGCGACGCCGCGTGGAGGATGAAGGTTTTAGGATCGTAAACTTCTGTTAAGTGGGAAGAAAGACTCGTTTTTAATAGAAATGAGGGATGACGGTACCATTAGAGAAAGCACCGGCTAACTTCGTGCCAGCAGCCGCGGTAATACGAGGGGTGCAAGCGTTATTCGGAATCATTGGGCGTAAAGAGTGTGTAGGCGGTACGTTAAGTTTATTGTTCAATTCTCCAGCCTAACTGGAGGTAAGCGGTAAAAACTGGCGAACTAGAGGATGGAAGAGAGAAGTGGAATTCTCGGAGTAGCGGTTAAATGCGTAGATCTCGAGAGGAACACCGATGGCGAAGGCAGCTTCTTGGTCCATTTCTGACGCTGAGACACGAAAGCGTGGGGAGCAAACAGGATTAGATACCCTGGTAGTCCACGCCCTAAACGATGATCACTAGACGTTAGTCTTGTTTTGCAAGATTAGTGTCGTAGCTAACGCGTTAAGTGATCCGCCTGGGGAGTACGATCGCAAGATTAAAACTCAAAGGAATTGACGGGGGCCCGCACAAGCGGTGGAACATGTGGTTTAATTCGACAATCCGCGAGGAACCTTACCTAGGCTTGACATGCTTTTGATCGCTATAGAAACATAGCTTTTTGAGCTTCGGTTCAAACAATTGCACAGGTGCTGCATGGTTGTCGTCAGCTCGTGTCGTGAGATGTTGGGTTAAGTCCTTTAACGAGCGCAACTCCTGTCGTTAGTTGCTATCTGTTTATTCAGAGCACTCTAGCGAGACTGCCTGGGAAACCAGGAGGAAGGTGGGAATGATGTCAAATCATCATGGTCCTTATGCCTAGGGCTACACACGTGTTACAATGGTCGGTACAATGGGTTGCAAACTCGTAAGGGTGAGCTAATCTCAAAAAGCCGATCTAAGTTCGGATTGAGGTCTGCAACTCGACCTCATGAAGTTGAAATCGCTAGTAATCGCGTATCAGATACGACGCGGTGAATACGTTCTCGGGCCTTGTACACACCGCCCGTCACACCACGAAAGCTGTTTGTACCCAAAGCTGTCTTAGCCAACTTGTAAAAGAGGCGGATATCTAAGGTATGGGGAGTGATTGGGGTGAAGTCGTAACAAGGTAGCCGTAGGAGAACCTGCGGCTGGATCACCTCCTTTCAAGGGAGATTTAAAACAGCATGTTATGCATGACTGTTTAATATAGGTGTAAAAAGGTTATCCTTTGTGACAGGTACAATTGCAATTTACTGGGTTCTGGGCCTATAGCTCAGCTGGTTAGAGCACCCCGCTGATAACGGGGAGGTCAGTCGTTCGAGTCGACTTAGGCCCACCATTGTTTGGTGAGTTTCTGCCAATTAGTGTTTAGGCTTAGAATTGCCCTTCATCTTGAAGGGGATGTAGCTCAGTCGGTAGAGCGTCCGCCTTGCACGCGGAAGGTCAGCGGTTCGATTCCGCTCATCTCCACCAATTGTTTTTCTTGTGTAGTTATTTGATTTGAGTAGTTTTGATAAAAATTTCTTGTGATCTTTGAAATATTTGTACAATAGAATTCCTAGTCGAATTCACTGAGAATTTATAGTTAATTGAAAAGGGCATTTGGTGGATGCCTTGGTATCAAGAGGCGATGAAGGAGGCGGAAGACTGCCAAAAGCTTCGGGGAGCTGTCAATCAAGCTTTGATCCGAAGATTTCCGAATGGGGAAACCCATCTTAGTTTAACCTAAGATATCTCTATCTGAACACATAGGGTAGAGAAGCGAACGACATGAACTGAAACATCTCATTAGTGTCAGGAAAAGAAAACAAAGTGATTCCCTCAGTAGTGGTGAGCGAAATGGGAAAAGCCTAAACCTATATTATGTATAAACCTGTGCGTGTTGTAATATAGGGGTAGCGGGATGTGTTCGGCCAAATAGTACAGTTTTTGGGTTGTAATTTACATTATTTAGCAGAATTACTCTGGAAAGGGTAGCCAAAGAAAGTGAAAGCCTTGTAAGCGAAAAGTAAAGTAAAGCAATAGTACACACTCCCAAGTATCACGGAGCACGTGAAATTCCGTGAGAATCAGCCCGGACCACCGGGTAAGGCTAAATACTACTTGATGACCGATAGTGAACGAGTACCGTGAGGGAAAGGTGAAAAGAACCCCGAGAGGGGAGTGAAATAGAATCTGAAACCAATTGTCTATAATCGGTGGAAGCTCTGTATATGTACGAGCGACCACGTACCTTTTGCATAATGAGCCAACGAGTTATCTTATATTGCAAGGTTAAGCTTTGAAAGAGTGGAGCCGAAGCGAAAGCGAGTCTGAATAGGGCGATTTAGTAATATGAGTTATACCCGAAACCTAGTGAGCTATCCATGTCCAGGATGAAGTCTCAGTTACATGAGATGGAGGTCCGAACCGGTGTAGGTTGAAAACTGCTCGGATGAGGTGTGGATAGGAGTGAAAGGCTAATCAAACTAGGAAATAGCTGGTTCTCCCCGAAATATATTTAGGTATAGCCTTGCTGGATTCGTTGTGGTGGTAAAGCACAGTTGGAGTTTTGGGGGCGCAAGCTTACCAGGCTCTTACTAACTCTGAATGCTACAACGTCTTGAAGGCAGGAGACAGACTGTGAGGGATAAGCTTCATAGTCGAGAGGGAAACAACCCAGATCATCAGCTAAGGTCCTAAAATACTTGTTAAGTGGTTAAAGAAGTGAAAAAACAAAGACAGCCAGGAGGTAGGCTTAGAAGCAGTCATCCTTTAAAGAAAGCGTAACAGCTCATTGGTCAAGTCTTTTTGCGCTGAAAAATGAACGGGGCTAAACAAGTTACCGAAGCTATGGCTTACGTCCTTGTGACGTAGGGGTAGGGGAGCGTTCTCTAGCAGATACAAGCCTAACCGTGAGGATAGGTGCTGGGCTAGAGAAGTGAGTATGTTGGTATAAGTAACGAAAAAACAGGTGAGATTCCTGTTCGCCGTAAGTCTAAGGTTTCCGTGAGAACGGTTTATCCACTCAGGGTTAGTCGACCCCTAAGCCGAGGCCAGTTGGAGTAGGCGATGGGAAGCAGGTTAAATATTCCTGCACCACTTGGAAGCGTTTGAGTGAAGGAGTGACGCAGTAGGGTAGGCTGACTTAGTGTTTGGATGCTAAGTTAAGTGATTAGAGGGGCTTTGCTAGAAAATCTGCATAGCCATAACCTTAAGGCATGATGAGTATATCAATCTATATGAGAGATATGTTCAGCTGATCCCACACTGACTAGAAAAGCTTCTAGCGAGCTATTTGAGTGATCGTACCGCAAACCGACACAGGTAGACGGGCAGAGAATGCTAAGGCGTTGAGATAAGTATCATTAAGGAACTCGGCAAAATAGCCCCGTAACTTCGGGAGAAGGGGTGCCTGCGATGTGACTTTTATTATGAGCATTGTTAGGTTGCAACAAAGAGGCCCAACCGACTGTTTAACAAAAACACAGGGCTCTGCTAACTCGTAAGAGGATGTATAGAGTCTGACGCCTGCCCAGTGCCGGAAGGTTAACAGGAGAGGTTAGCTTTTATTAGCGAAGCTTTGAATCGAAGCCCCGGTAAACGGCGGCCGTAACTATAACGGTCCTAAGGTAGCGAAATTCCTTGTCGGGTAAGTTCCGACCTGCATGAATGGCGTAACGAGTTGGGCGCTGTCTTGATGATATACTCAGTGAAATTGTAGTACCGGTGAAAATGCCGGTTACCCGCGACAGGACGGAAAGACCCCGTGCACCTTTACTATAGCTTGACATTGATTTTTGGATTGATCTATGTAGGATAGGCGGGAGACTTTGAAGTTAAGGCGCTAGCTTTAATGGAGTCAACCTTGAAATACCGCTTCTATTAGTTTGAGAATCTAACTTAGTCTCGTTACCCGAGCTAGGAACATTGTCTGGTGGGTAGTTTGACTGGGGTGGTCGCCTCCAAAATTGTAACGGAGGCGTTCAAAGGTTCCCTCATGACGAATAGAAATCGTCGGTAGAGTGTAAAAGCATAAGGGAGCTTGACTGCAAGACATACAGGTCGAGCAGGTGCGAAAGCAGGATTTAGTGATCCAGTGGTTCCGAGTGGAAGGGCCATTGCTAAACGGATAAAAGGTACGCCGGGGATAACAGGCTGATCTCCTCTAAGAGTCCATATCGACGAGGAGGTTTGGCACCTCGATGTCGGCTCATCACATCCTGGGGCTGAAGAAGGTCCCAAGGGTTTGGCTGTTCGCCAATTAAAGTGGTACGCGAGCTGGGTTCAGAACGTCGTAAGACAGTTCGGTCCTTATCCGTCGTGGGCGTAGGATACTTGCGAGAGGCTGTCCCTAGTACGAGAGGACCGGGATGGGCAAACCTCTGGTGTTCCAATTGTTCTCCAAGAGCAACGTTGGGTAGCTAGGTTTGTAAGAGATAACCGCTGAAAGCATCTAAGTGGGAAACTCGTCTCAAGATTAGGTATCCCGTATTTTTCAATAGATTACTTAGTTTCGATTAAGTATTTTATTAAAAAATGCATAGTAAGATCCCTTGAAGATTACAAGGTTGATAGGCTGGGTGTGTAAGCATAGTAATATGTTCAGCTAACCAGTACTAATAGATCGAGAGTTTTAACTATAAAAATTAAAAATTTTTGAATAAGATTAGACTTTATTGTACAAATATTTCATCACAAGATTAAAATTAAATTTGAAATTAATTGCTTTTAGTTAAGTATAGTGTATAATTATCTTTATTATTTTACTTGATTATTAAGTTAATAAAAATTTTTGGTGGGCATAGCTATAAGGAAACACCCGTTCCCATTCCGAATACGGAAGTTAAGTTTATAGCGCCGATGATACTTGCCTGGAGACGGGCTGGAAAAGCAGGTACTGCCAAATTTAAAAAAGCTTTATATCCTTTTGGATGTAAGGCTTTTTTTATTTTTTTAATAATTTATATAAAAAGGTTTAGGTGAATGATAAATATATTAAGCATTGTTCAAGATGCTCAAAATAATTTATATGATACATGTGATTTAAAGATTAAAGATTTCAACAGTGAGCTAGAAAGCTTAGAATATTATGCTCATGTCTATTATGTGAAATCTAAAAGTGTTAGATTCAGAATTGCTAAAAAAACACCTAAAAAAGTAGGTTGGTTTGTAACTCTTTGGAAAAGGGTCGGAGAAACTATTGCGCCTTATGATGCATCTGATTCTATTGATATTGTAGCTAGTACTATTTTAGATCGTAAAAAAATTGGTCAATTTATTTTTCCTAAAGAAATTTTATTACAAAAAAAAATATTGTCTGTCAATAATAAAGGTGGCAAAAGAGCAATAAGAGTTTATTCTCCGTGGGATAAGGTAGTAAGCCTTCAGGCAATTAAGTCACAAAAGTGGCAAGAAAAATATTTTGTTAATCTAGACTTAAAAAACATTCATGATATTGAAAAAGTAAAAAAATTATACCGCTAAATGAAAGCTTTATTGTTAATGATAAATATGCGTTTTTTTTTGCTTTGCTAGTTTGGAAATAAGCGTAGGAGCTCATATACATTTTTAAAAGCGTATAGATTACAATAAGAAGAGGTTGCTTTTTGAGTGCTTGAAATAAAAATATTTTTAATTTCAAATTTTTCAGCTTCTTTAATGTAAAGTGCAATTTGATTAATAGGTTTTATTGAGCCATTAAGGCCAATTTCTCCTAAAATTAAACTATTAACAGGTAAAGGTTTTTGAAAATAGCTTGAAAGTAAAGCAAGTGCAATACCCAGATCGCTAGAGCTACCAGTTGCAACAAAGCCACCTGTTACTTTGCAAAAAATATCATAAGAGCTAAATTTTATTTTTAAGTATTTTTCTAAGATTGCAGCAATAAGAACTACTTGTTTATGATTAATGCCAGATATGACTCGCTGAGGTAAGATAAGTTTCGACTGTACCGTTAATGCTTGTAGTTCAAGTAAAATTGGCCGAGATCCCTCAATAAAGCTGATGAGCACAGAGCCTGGACTTTGTAAAGTATCACGCAGAAGCTCTTGATTAACATTTTTCACTTCTAAAAGACCTGATTTATGCATTTCAAAAAAACCGACTTCGTTAATGCTCCCAAATCTATTTTTTACCGAACGTAATATTCGAGTATGTAAGCGATCTTCACCTTGCAAGTAAAATACAGCATCTACCATGTGCTCTAATGTTTTTGGGCCTGCAATAGAGCCTTCTTTGTTGATGTGTCCGCTTACTAAGATAGTAACGCTTCTTTCTTTTGCTAGTCTCATTAGTCGAAAGGTAGCTTCTTTTAGCTGGCTAATGCTACCAGGTAATGCATTGCTTTCCTCAAGATAGCAGTTTTGAATAGAGTCTATAACAACCAGAGCGGGATTATGCTTTTGTATGGTGAAAATAATTTTTTCTAAACAAGCTTCATCAGAAATAAGTAAAGCTTCGTTTAAGCAAGAAAGTCGCTCGGAGCGCTGCTTTATTTGCGCAAGCGACTCTTCTGTTGAAAAGTAAAAAAGAAGGCTGCTTTTGGCGATTTTATTGCTTATTTGTAAGAGTAGTGTTGACTTACCTATGCCAGGATCACCAGTTAATACGATTAAAGACCCAGGCATAATTCCATTACCGACAACTCGATCCCACTCTTTAATGCCAGTAATAATTTTTTTTTTATTAATTGATAAAATAGTAGAAACAGAATGCATGTTTACTGTTTTGTGGCTTGGTATGCTAGCAACGCTTTTCGAATTATCTTGGGTAATTTGTTCAAAACTATCCCAAGATTTACAGCTAGGGCAACAACCAATCCATTTTAAGGATATATAATTACATTCTTTACAAGAAAACTTTAATTTGTTTTTGCTTGTCATGGTTTTGCTATAGTAAATTATGTTGAAATGGCTTTTTGTCTATAATGTGGCAGCTACGACAGCGAGCTTGATATGATTCATTGCCACCAATCTTTACTAATGCATCATCAAAAGGAGCAGGTTTTTTGTTAATAATTCTTTGGCTAAAATTTGCAGAAGCTCCACAAGAGTTGCATATTGCATGTAGCTTTAAAATATTATCTGCAAGAGCCAGTAAAGTTGGCATACTGCCAAATGGTATGCATCGATAGTCAAGGTCTAATCCAGCAACAATCACACGTTTGCCACTTTCTATTAGAGTGCAAATTGTAGGAATTATTTGACTTGAAAAAAACTGTATTTCATCAATCCCTATAACATTAATGTCTTTGTTTTTTATAAGATCAAGAATTTCTTGTTCTTTTTCTATAGAATAAGCTTTAAGTTTATTGCCACAATGTGAGTAAATAGACTCAGAATCATAGCGGCCGTCAATTTTAGGTTTAAATATCATTGTGCTTTGGCGAGCAATTATTGCCCTTCTCAAGCGGCGCATAAGTTCTTCTGATTTTCCGGAAAACATTGGCCCACAAATTACTTCTAGTTTTGCAAGTGCAATAGTGTCTTTTTTCATGCTTTATCAACTTAAATTATGAATATAGAGTATTAAAAATAATTGTTATATTTTATATAATACATAAAGTATTATTTATTATAGGATAAAATACCTATATTATTTTATCAAATAAAAGGATAATATTAAATATAACAATAATAAAGTATGTTTATTTTTTAATATTTATAGAAGGCTTATAGATAACTTATGGTGATAAAATTAAATAAATTTGTATCAGAGGCTGGGGTATGTGCCCGTAGGAAAGCGACTGATCTTATAAAAAACGGCAAAATTAGAATAAATAATGCAATAATTAAAGATCCAAGTTATGAAGTAAAGCTAGAAGATAAAGTTTCTTTTAATAATATTCTTATAAAAAAAGAAAAACGTGTCTATATTTTATTAAATAAACCAAAGAGTTGTATTTCTACAGTTTCAGATGACTGCAATAGAAAAACTGTTTTGGACTGTATTTTAAAAAAGCCGGTGAAGCATTTATATCCAGTAGGAAGGTTAGATTATAATACTACAGGATTGTTATTACTTACCAATGATGGTGATTTTTCCCAAAAAATGGCGCATCCAAAGTATAAAGTTAAAAAAGTATATCAAGCAACATTAGATATGCCGATCACAGAAAGAAGCATAGAAAAACTAAGAAAAGGAGTAGTTTTAGATAGGGCGGTTGTTTCGGTAGATTCAATACATACTATGCCATTTTCTAAAAAAGTAGTTAAAATTGCCTTACATAGTGGAAAATATAGAGTTATTCATCGGTTGCTAAAGATGTGTGGTTATAGAGTGCGTGCATTAGATAGAGTTCGTTATGCATCTTTTTCTAAACAAGGCTTAAAGCCAGGTAGTTGGAGATTACTAGACGAGAAGGACATTAATAAAGCTTTGAAGATAACTAGCGATTCAAGTTGCTAGCAGTTAACTCTGTAAGCTCGCGAGTTATTTTTGTTTGACGGAGCTTATTATATTTTAATTGCATTTCATCAAGCATGTTTTTAGCATTATTTGTTGCTAAATCCATTGAAACAAAGCGCGCAGCATGTTCTGCAAAAAGAGACTGTAAAAGAAGTGCTTGTATTTTACTTGAAAGATAAAAGTTTGTAAGGTGATTGTTTAGATTCTCTTGAGAATGTGCTTGTAAATAAGAAGATTTTTTTATAGAATGAGCGCTTTCAATCTGAGATGGAATTATTTGAGATTTTGTAGGCTTTTGCGTAAAGAAATTTTCAAATTTATTGCTAAAGCTTATAATAGAATCATAATTATTGAATCGCTCTTGGATTATTTTAATTATTTCTTCTGACAATTCACCTTGATTGCGTATAGTTAGGTTTGGTATGTTATGCAAGATTGAATTGGGGGAGATTTTAGATATGAATTCATATGCTTTTTTGCCAATGGTGATATAGTCTGCACGTGTAAAATTAAGAGACTCTTTTTTAAAAGTAGAAAATAATGTAGTGTTGAAATTTCCACAAAGACCTTTTTGTGAACTAATAAAAATAATTAAAATTTTATTTTTAACTTGAGTAGATTTAATAGGCTTTGTAGAAAGAGCAGAAAAAAGCTGTTCTATTTCGCTTGCATACAAAGCAAAGGGTTCATAGCTATCTTTGAGTTGCGAGTGAGCAGACATGGAAATCAGTCGCATAGCATGAGTTATTTTTTTTATAGATTCGATAGCTTTTATTTTTTCTTTGATTTGAATAAGTTGTGACACAGTAGAACCTAAAAATTATTTTTTGATTATTATAATATAATTATCATAATCAAAAATAAAAATAATGTAAGAAAAAAATATGAAAATTATTGTAGATGCTTATAATGTATTAAAAAAATTTAATCATGGATACATTGATGAGCGTGAAAGACTTATATTTATAAAAAAAATAGAAAAGTATATTAAAAAGAAAAGCTGCCGAGCTGTAGTAGTATTTGATGGAGGCGGCCATAATTGGCCGCAGGAAGAAAGAAAAGGCTTGTTGACAATAGTTTACTCTGGGAGAATATTGTCTGCCGACGGCTATATTTTCAAGTATATGAAGAGGCAAGGTAAAAAAGAAATTGTAGTTGTAAGTGATGATAATGAAATAGTGAAAGATGCTAAAAGAAAAGAATTTGAAATACTTGATAGTAATACTTTTTATTCATTTATTTCTTTAGCTAGTGAGAAAATAAAGAAACAGGTAACTAATGATTGCTCTATTAAGTTATCTACAATTAATATTCCTGAATTAGATAAGCTAATGGAAGAGTCTTCAGTTGAAAAATTAGAATTAGATCAATATGAAAAAGAAAACAGAAAATCATGTGGATTTACAGTATCGAAAAAAGAGCGTAAAATAAATAAAATAAAGAAAAAATTACGTATTACTTAAGAAGGTACCCGTGCATAGAGTGAGCTATACAGTACAAAGCATAGAAAAAGAGGCGAAAAATATTCTCAACGCACACCCTGACAGTCGAGTATATATATTTGAAGGTTCTCTTGGTGCTGGAAAAACTACACTTATAAAAGAGCTTGCCAAGCAACTAGGAGTTACAGAGCAGGTTACAAGTCCAACTTTTACATACTTGCAAATTTATTTAATGAAAGGTGGCGGTAAATTGTATCATTTTGATTTATATAGAATAAATTCATTAGAAGATTTTTTATATGCAGGATTTGATGAATATCTATATCGTCCAAATAGCATAGTCTTTATTGAGTGGCCAGAGCATATTAAGTCGTTACTTGTTTATGGATACTGCAGTGTTCATATTGAATATGGAGATGAAAATTCTCGTAATTTACATTATAAAGCACAAAATAAGACCAAATAGGCTTAAAAGTAAAAAAATAGTTGAAATTAAAATCAAAAAGCAATATTATTAGTTTCATTGCTTTAATTGAATAGTTAATTAAAGAATTATGAAATTGATATTTGAATAAATTAATATAATAAATGAAAATTTTTCAATAGCGCTTATAGGCTGTAGATAAAACATTTAAGGCGAGATTCCCGAGCGGTCAAAGGGGACGGACTGTAAATCCGTTGGCACAGCCTTCGCAGGTTCGAATCCTGCTCTCGCCACCATTAAATTACAAGTTTTCAAAATAAAAACTTGTAATTTTTGAAAAAAAATGTAAATTGCGGGAATAGCTCAATTGGTAGAGTGGCAGCCTTCCAAGCTGTAGGTTGCGGGTTCGAATCCCGTTTCCCGCTCCATTAAAGGAATTATATTAAAAATAGATTGCTGGCATAGCTCAGTTGGTAGAGCAGCTGATTTGTAATCAGCAGGTCGCGGGTTCGAATCCTGCTGCCAGCTCCAAAGCACACTATTTTAAGATTATTCTGGGTATTGAAAAATTTGTTTTTTTTCTTTTTTTTCTTTACTCTATAATAAGCTATGGTTTAGTTGGCATGTTGCCCACGTAGCTCAGTTGGTAGAGCACTTCCTTGGTAAGGGAGAGGTCACCGGTTCAAATCCGGTCGCGGGCTCCAGACTGCGTGGACAATGATTTAAATTTAGTATCAAAACAATCAAAGCAAAAGAAAGATTTTTAAGGTTTTAAAAATGGCAAAAAATAAAACTACAACTCATCTTGTATGTGAATCGTGCAAAGAGCGAAATTATACACAAGTTGTTTCGAAAAAAAGAGCTGCGGGTTCTTTAAATTTAAACAAATACTGTTCTCGTTGTCGTAAGCATAAAAAGCATAAAGAGTCGAAATAGTGTAAAAAGGCCAGTAGCTCAATTGGCAGAGTAGCAGACTCCAAATCTGACGGTTGGGGGTTCAAGTCCCTCCTGGCCTGCCAAAGTAAGTTTAATTGGTTTGATTAAATTTTAATATAAAGTGGATTAGGCAATGAAAGAAATCGTGCAGTTTATTAACGGTGTTAAGTCCGAGCTCTCAAAAGTTATATGGCCCAAATGGGATGATTTTTTAGGGTCAACAGTAATAGTACTTTTTTTAGTTGCTGTATTTGCATTGTATCTTTTTGGGTTAGATTCTATTCTTTCGTGGGGTGCAGGATATATTTTTGAGCGATATGGGGCAGGATAACATAATAATGAAATGGTATGTAATTCAAGTTTATGCAGGCTATGAAGCTGAAATCAAAGAGGAAGTTGAGAAGCGATCTCATAAAGAAGGACTTCAAGACCTTTTTGGTGAAGTGCTTGTTCCTTCGGCAAAATCTAAAAAATTTTTTGCTGATCAAGATTTAAAAACTGAGCAACTTTTCCCTGGATATATGTTGATACAAATGGATTGTGTGCCAGAGGCAATGAGAATTGTTACATCATGCTTGAGAGTTGTTCGATTTTTAGGAGGAAAGCATCCTGTTCACTTGAGTCAAAAAGAAGTTGATAGGATTTTGTCTCAAATGCGTGGTGATGTTGCTATAGTGTCTTCTGCTCAAAATGATTTTTCTGTTGGCTCTGAAGTAGAGATTGCAGAAGGCTTGTTTGTTGGTTTTGTCGGAATAGTTGATAAGGTTGAGCCTGAGCAAGAAAAACTGACTGTCATGATTAGTATTTTCGGAAGAATGACTCCAGTAGAGATTAATTATAATCAAATAAAATTGTAAGCTTATATTTGGGTGGTTGAATATGTCAAAAGAATTAAAAGCAAAAGTAAAAATGAGAATTTTAGCAGGAAAAGCTACTCCTGCACCGCCAGTTGGTAGTGCGCTAGGGCAGCATCAAGTTAAAATCATGGATTTCTGCAAGCAATTTAATGCCTTAACGGTTTCGTTAAAAGGTAAAATTCCTGTAAAAGTAGAAATTTATAAAGATAAGTCTTTTAGCATGGAAATAAAAACTACTCCTGCAACTGACTTAATAAAAGAAAAAGCAAATGTAGCAAAGGGTTCTTCTAATCCTAAAGAGCAAAAAGTTGGTAAAATAGCTTGGGCTGCTATAGAAGATATTGCAAAAATAAAAATGGCTGATTTAAATGCAGTTGATATTGAGCAAGCAAAAAAAATTATTGCCGGTAGTGCGCGCAGCATGGGCATTGAAGTAGTTGATTAATTATAGTGGGTATAGGCTGACATGACTAAGTGTGGAAAAAAAATTAAAAAGGCTTCGGAAGCAGTAGAAAAAAATCAAATGTATACAGCAGAAAAAGCATTGCAAAAAGTAAAAGAAGTTGCATATGCATCATTTGATGAGTCGATTGATGTGGATGTGAATCTAGGTATTGATCCAACTAAAGGCGAGCAAGCAGTACGAGGCTCTGTTGTGTTACCTCATGGTAGTGGAAAAAGAGTAAAAGTAATTGTTTTTGCTCGTGGCGATCATGCTCAATTAGCAGAAAAAGCTGGGGCAGATGTTGTAGGTGCACAAGATTTAGCAGATAAAATAAAAGATGGTTGGCTTGATTTTGATTTTGCCGTTGCAACCCCTGATATGATGGGTGCTGTTGGTAAATTAGCGAAAATTCTTGGACCTCGAGGTTTGTTGCCAAACCAAAAGCTTGGAACGGTTACTTTTGAAGTAGCTCAAGTTGTTAAAGAATTAAAATCAGGAAAATCTTTTTTCAAGAATGATAAAGGCGGATTGGTTCATTTTTCCATAGGCAAAAAATCATTCGATGAAAAAAAGTTACAAGATAATTTGCAAGCCTTTGTTAAGGCGCTTTCTAGCGTTAAGCCTTCTTCTTCAAAAGGTAAATTCATTCGTAAAGTGACTATTTCTTCTACGATGGGAATTGGATTGCAAGTTAATGCTGAAGGTATAGTCTAAATTAATTAGTATAGAGGTATGCAAATGAATCGTCAGCAAAAAGAACAAGTTGTAGATGTGTTGCGTGATAATTTTTCAAATTCAGCAGCGTCGCTACTTGTTGGATATCGTGGCTTGACTGTTTTACAGTTGCAAACTTTGAGAAAAGAATTGCGGCAGCATGGCGGAACAGTAAAAGTAAGCAAAGCTCGTTTAATGCATAGAGCTGCTCAGGGCATAAAAGGCGTTGAGGAAATGCAACCATACTTTAAAGATCAAGTAGCGGTTGTTTTTTCAAAGCAAGATGTTCCTGCTGTAGCAAAATCTTTGTATGAATTTTCAAAAAAAAATGCGGCTTTATCAATTATTGCAGGGTGTTTTGAGCAGCAGCTTCTTGATGCACAAGCTGTTGTAGAAATAGCTTCATTGCCACCTAAAAAAGTTTTGCAAGCAAAGCTTTTGGGTGTGTTGCAAGCTCCTGTCAGATCTTTTGCAGTGTGTCTAAGTATGAAAACAAAGCAATTGTTGTTTGTGCTTAAGCAATTAGCTGAAAAGAAATAATGAAAAGAGTGAAATTAAAATAGATTTTATTTTTTGTTGGTTGTAGTATATATAGTATATTTTGAATTGTTTTTCGTATATGTGGAGAAAGAATCAATGGCTTCAGAATCAAAAGAAAAATTAACTAAATTTGTTGATCAAATTGGCGAGTTGTCAGTTCTTGAACTAAATAGTTTAGTAAAAGAATTAGAAGATAAGTTTGGTGTATCAGCTTCTATGCCTATGGCAGCAGCAGCACCAGCAGTAGCGGCGGCACCAGCAGCAGCTGAAAAATCTGAGTATAAAGTTACTTTGGCAGAAGTTGACGGTGCAAACAAAATTAAAGCTATTAAGGCTTTAAAAGCTGCTACAGGTAAAACTTTGACGGAAATTAAAGCTATGATCGAAAATGTTCCGTCTATTGTTGCAGAATCTATGCCAAAAGAAGATGCAGAAAAAATTAAAAAAGAGCTTGCTGAAGTAGGGTCTAAAGTAACTTTATCATAGTTCTTTAGATAGTGAGTAGTAGTGATTTCTTATTTGGTTATTTTTCTTTGAGTGTTATCACAAAGCGATTTTATGTAAAAGTAAATGTGATTTTAGGTTGTTAAAATCATCTGTTTTGGTGCTCTGTACGCTATGTGAATCTTATTATAAGAAGGCGCATAGCGTTTAATGCGTTGATAAGTATATTAATTTTAATATAATGCTTGTTTTCTGTGTTAAGTGCATTTAGATTAGATGCAAGCTAAAATTAACTTTTGGCATAAGTAAGGAGCAATAGAGTATGTTAAACTTGCCAATAAGCAAGAGTAATGTTCGTAAGTCATTTGGCAAAATAAAGACAATTGTCCCAGTGCCAAATTTAATTGAAATACAGTCGTCTTCTTTTAATGGCTTTGTTCAGTTGGATTGCTTGCCAGAAGAAAGGCAATTAGCAGGTCTTGAAAAAGTTTTGCGCGATGTTTTTCCAATTGACTATGAAGGCAAAATGTCTTTAGAGTATGTTAGTTATGAATTGGGTCATTGGTCTTGTACATGTGGTAAGTTAGTTGGTATAAAAAATCGTTATCAATGGCAGTGCTCTTCATGTGAAAGTGTTGGATGCTCTCGTTTGGATAAAAACTACTCATGTGTATCCTGTAAAGAGAAAAATACTGCAAGGTATAAAGCATGTACAGACTGTCTGTCACGTGTTGTTATACAGTTGCCGCTCTCACTAGAAGAATGCAGAGAAAGTGGTCAATCTTTTGCGTTACCATTAAAAGTAAAAATACAGCTTGTTTCATGGGCAACTAATGAACAAGGTGATAAATCTATACAAGACATTAAAGAGCAAGATATCTTTTTTGCGGATATTCCTGTTATGGCAGATTTGTATGAAGAAAATGGTGAGTATAAACTTGGCGGTATTGGCACATTTTTAATAAATGGTGTTGATCGTGTAATTGTTAGCCAGCTTCATCGCTCTCCAGGAGCAGTTTTTTCTCATAGTAAAAAAGCAAAAGATTATCGAGGTCGACCTTATTATGTAGCTCGTATTATTCCACAGAGGGGATCATGGATTGATTTTGAGTTTGACAGTAGTGATCATTTGTATGTTCGTATAGATAAAAAGAAAAAAGTTTTAGCAACAACATTTTTACAAGCACTTGGTCTTGAGCGTGATAAAATTGTATCGCAATTTTATGAGCTAGATACGGTATTTGCTGAAAATGGACAATTTACTAGTGCGATCGATAAAAGTATTTTGGGTCAGCGTGTTGAAATAGGCATGCTTCCGCAAGCATTAGAAAAAAAATATTTAGGCAAAAGAGTTAGCAAAGAGTTAATTGAAAAGCTTAAAAAAGAAAATTTAAAACATATAGTTCGTTCAAAAGCTACAATAATAAATCGTGTTTTTGCACATGAAGTTATTGATCTTGATACCGGTGAAATTCTTGCAGAGCAAGGAGCAGTTTTTAGCGAAGAGCATTTTAATCAGTTTGAAAACTTAAAAAAAGTAAAATTTGAGTTAATTCAGGCTTCAGGGTATGTTTTTCAGCCGACTATGGCTCTTACATTAGCGCAAGATCGTTGTGTTACCCAAGAAGAAGCATTAAAAGAGCTTTATGGTAAGATTTGGCCAGGCGATAATGCTTCTGCCAAAGAAATGAAAGATCGATTTGAAAATTTATTTTTTAATAGTCGATTTTATGATTTAACAAAAGTTGGTCGTATTCGTATCAATCGTAAATTAAGCTTAAATGAGCCTGAAGACACTCTTGTTTTGACAAAAAAAGATATTATTGCAACGATTGCTTATTTAGTTAATTTACGTGAGCATGGTGAAGGCGAGTTAGATGATATCGATCACTTGGGAAATAGAAGGGTTCGTCTTGTAGGGGAACTTTTAAGTAATCAGGTATATTTAGGGTTTTTACGTATTGAAAGAATTGTACGTGAACGATTTAGAACACAAGAACCTCATCCGGCGTTAATGCCACAAGATTTTTTGAACGTAAAGCCTCTTAGTGCGGTAATACGAGAATTCTTTGGTCTTGGGCAGCTTTCGCAGTTTATGGATCAAACAAATCCGCTTGCTGAAATTGCTCACAAGCGTAGATTGTCGGCTCTTGGGCCTGGCGGTGTTATGAAGGATCGTGCTACATTTGAAATTCGAGATGTGCATACTTCTCACTATGGAAGAATTTGTCCAATTGAAACTCCTGAGGGTCAGACTATTGGTTTAATTTCATCGCTTGCGACTTATGCAACAGTTAACGATCTTGGATTTATTGAAACGGCATATCGACCAGTAAAAGATAAAAAAATAAAAAAAGATGTGGTTTTTTTAGATGCATTCGAAGAGGGCGATGAATATATTGTTCAGGCTGATAAGAAAAAAAACTCTGATGATGAATTAACAGAAAAAAAAGTTTTTGCTCGGCATGCCGGTAGTTATGAAACTATAGATGCTGATCAAGTTACTTATGTTGACTTGTCTCCAAAGCAACTTGTATCTGTTTCTTCAGCCCTTATTCCATTTTTAGAGCATGATGATGCAACGCGTGCTTTGATGGGTGCAAATATGCAACGTCAAGCAGTGCCTCTTATTCGACCAAAAACACCTGTTGTTGGTACTGGATTGGAAAAAGAAATTGTTAAGGCTGCTGGAGCAGTTTTAACGGCTCGAAGAAGTGGTGTAGTTGAGTATGTATCAGCAGAAAAAATTATTGTACGAGCAGATCGTGATAATTTTCATAACTCTGAGGACTGGGTTTCTAAGGCAATTGATATATACCAATTGCGAAAGTTTCAGCGCTCAAGTTATAGCACTTGGATCCATCATAGGCCAGTAGTAAAAGTAGGTGCACGTGTTGTTGCGGGTAGTATTTTAACTGATGGTCCATCAATAGAAAAAGGTGAGATTGCATTAGGCACAAATCTGATGGTAGCGTTTATGCCATGGCATGGATACAACTTTGAGGATGCAATTGTATTAAATAAGCGTTTAGTTGCAGAAGATGTAATGACATCTGTGCACATAGATGAATATTTAGTTGATGCTCGAGATACAAAATTAGGACCAGAGGAAATCACAAGAGATATTCCAAACGTCAATGATGTGATGTTGAGTGGCTTAGATGATGATGGTATTGTGCGAATTGGTACTCGAGTAAAGCCTGGTGATATTTTAGTAGGTAAGGTAACGCTTAAAGGTGATATACAATATTCTCCTGAAGAAAAATTATTGCGAGCAATTTTTGGAGAAAAATCTAGAGAAGTTCGTGATACATCCTTGCGTGTACCGCCAGGAGTCGAAGGTACTATTGTTGATGTAAGTATTTTTTCTCGTAGTGGCAGAAAAGATAAAAGATATCGACAAGAAGTTGAGAAAAAAGTAGAAGTTCTTGAGAAAAAGCTTGACGCTCAAATTTTTTATCTAACTAAAATGTTAAAAGAAAAAATAGTTTCTTTGCTACATGATAAAGCACCAGCTTCAATAGTTGCGGCGAAAGGTGTTATTAAAAACAAGCTATTTAATAAAGAGTTACTAGAAAAACTATCACTACAAGAGTTGTTCACGACTGCACCAAAAGATGCAAAAATTATCAAGCAAATTAATACTTTTGAAGTTTCCTATAATAATCAAATAAAAGTTCTCGCTGGATTGAGGCAAGAGCGAATTAACACCTTAAAGCGTGGTGATCAGCTACCTTCTGGTGTTATTAAAGTGGTAAAAGTATATATTGCAATGAAGCGATCTATATCTGTGGGTGACAAAATTGCAGGTCGACATGGTAATAAAGGGGTAATTTCTACTATTGTTCCACGTGAAGATATGCCGTTTTTGGCAGATGGAACAACTGTTGATATCGTTCTTAATCCATTGGGTATTCCTTCTCGTATGAACGTTGGTCAAGTGCTTGAAACAACATTAGGTCTTGTTGGTAGACGCATGGGTGATCAGTTAGAGCAATTGATAAAAACTAAAGGATATGAAACAACAAAACAGTATATGATAAAAGCATATGGAAAAGAGTTTGTTGATTCGTTTGAAAATGAATTCGGTAAAGATGCGCTCTTAGATTTAGCTCGAGATACAGCTAAAAGTGGTGTGCATTTTGAAACGCCGATTTTTGATGGTGCCGATCTTGATAAAGATATTAAGCCTATGATGAAGGATTGCGGCATTGCAACTTCAGGGAATTTCCAACTTTATGATGGAAGAACTGGAAGATCTTTTGAGCAAGCTGTAACTGTTGGTTTAATTTATATGATGAAATTAAACCATATGGCTGATGATAAACTGCATGCTCGCTCTGATGGTCCTTATTCATTAGTAACGCAACAACCGTTAGGTGGTAAAGCGCAAAAAGGTGGTCAACGACTAGGTGAAATGGAAGTTTGGGCACTTGAAGCATACGGAGCTGCACATATATTGCTTGAAATGTTAACGTGTAAGTCAGATGATATTAGAGGAAGGCATAAAGTGAATGAGGCAATTGTTCGTCTTGGTAAGTTAACTGATTTAGATAAGTCGGGAGTTCCTTCTTCATTAAATCTTCTTATAAAAGAATTACAAAGTTTAGGGTTGCAAGTAGATTTGTTCAAAAGCGGCAAGGAGAATGTCGGTGAGTAATCAAATGTTAGAACGATTCAGAGAGTATATTAATGTTTCGCATTTTAATGCGGTTAAAGTTGGTATTGCATCTCCAGAAAAAATAAAATCACTTTCTTATGGTAAAGTAACAAAAATTGAAACGATTAATTATCGTACGCTAAAACCAGAAAGAGATGGTTTGTTTTGTGCGCGTATATTTGGTCCTATAAAAGATTGGGAATGTAACTGCGGCAAGTATAAGCGAATGAAGCATCGTGGCATAACTTGTGAAAAGTGTGGCGTTGAAGTCATACAGTCGCATGTTCGTCGTGAGCGTATGGGTCATATTAAATTAGTGAGCCCAGTCTGTCATATTTGGTATTTAAAAGGTATTCCAAGTAGCTTAGGGCTTATTTTAGATACTCCAGTGAAAGATCTTGAGAGAGTTGTCTATTTTGATGCGTATATGGTAGTGCATCAAGGAAATTCTCCATATCCACGAAAAACAATACTTAGTAACAATGAATATGATGCATATGCAGAACAGCATCCAGAGGATCTTGATTTTGTAGCTGATTCTGGTGCGCAGGCATTGCGTAGCGTTTTGCAGTTGATAGATTTAAAAATAGAAGTTGCTGCGCTACAAGAAGATTATAAAAATACTAATTCTATTGCGATTCGCCATAAAATAATTCGTCGTACTAAAATTTTATCTAATTTACTTCAGGGCAACATGAGACCTGAGTGGATTATTATGACGGTTCTACCGGTATTACCGCCAGATCTAAGACCATTAGTGCCTTTGCCAGGTGGTCGATTTGCATCTTCTGATTTAAATGAGTTATATCGTCGTGTATTGAATCGTAATATTCGATTACAGCGTCTTATAGAAATTGAAGCGCCTTCAGTAATTATTAAAAATGAAAAGCGCATGCTGCAAGAAGCTGTAGATGCTCTTATTGATAATGGTAAGCGTGGGCAAGTAGTGCGTGGCTCTAATAAGCGCGCCTTGAAGTCTTTAAGTGAAATGCTTCGTGGAAAACAAGGTAGGTTCCGTCAAAACTTACTTGGACGTAGGGTTGATTATTCTGCGCGTTCTGTAATTGTAGTTGATCCAGAATTAAAAATGGATCAATGTGGCATCCCTAAAATTATGGCATTAGAAGTTTTCAAGCCATATGTATATTCTGAATTATTGAGACGTGAACAAGCGTCTAACTTGCGTGTAGCAAAGCAGTTAGTAGAAGAGCATGCACCAGAGGTGTGGGATGCTTTAGAAGAAGTTGTAAAAAATAGACCAGTACTTTTAAATCGTGCGCCAACATTGCATAGATTGGGGATACAAGCATTTTTCCCGATATTAGTAGAAGGTAAAGCTATTAAAGTACATCCATTAGTTTGTGCAGCATTTAATGCTGACTTTGATGGAGATACAATGTCAGTTCATTTGCCATTGAGTGAGAAAGCTCAAGAAGAAGCAAAAGAGCTTGTTTTATCAACTAAAAATGTACTGTCTCCGTCTAATGGAAGACCTGTTCCAACGCCGTCGCAAGATATGATTTTAGGTCTTTATTATATAACTAAGTTACGAATTGGAGCTCAAGGTGAAGGAACTGTTTTTGCATGTGTTAGAGATGTTGTAACAGCATTTCAGTGCAATCAATTATCATTGCATGCAGAAATTAGTGTGCGTGTAGGTTCTAATAATGAGATCTATAAAACAACTGCAGGCCGAGTTCTTATTTTTGAAGCGTTGCCAAAGGGAGCAGACTTTACTTGGGTAAATAAAATCCTGAAAAAGTCTGATTTTGGGAAAATAATAGAAAATATTTATTATAGTTTTGGTGACAAAGCGGCCGTAGTCACTTTAGATAAGATTAAAAAACTTGGTTTTTATCATGCAACTATGAGTGGTATTTCACTTTCATTAGATGATCTTGTTATTCCTGATAGCAAACCGGGTATTTTAGCTCATTACGAAGAGGCTGTTGATAATGCTGAGCAGCTATATCGAGATGGGGCTATTACTAATGGAGAGCGTCATAGTAAAGTAATTGGACTATGGGGGCGTGCTACTGCAGATATGGCTTCTGAAACGTATAAAGAGCTTGAAAAGCAAAATGTTATAGCATATGAAAATAAAGATAAAGCGTTCAAATCATTCAATCCAATGTTTATGATGCTTGATTCTGGTGCTCGTGGTTCAAAAGATCAAATAAAACAGCTTGTTGGTATGCGTGGGCCGATGGCGACTCCGGGTGGTGGAATTGTTGAAACGCCTGTTAAATCTAACTTTAAAGAAGGTTTGACGGTATTTGAATATTTCATTTCTACTCATGGAGCTCGAAAAGGGCAATCTGATACAGCATTAAAAACGGCTAACTCAGGTTATTTAACGCGAAGACTTGTTGATGTAGCTCAAGATGTTGTGATAACAAGTAAAGATTGTAAAACATTAGGTTATGTTGAAATTAAAGACTTAAAAGAATCCGGTGATATTATTATTCCATTATCGAAACGTGTTTTTGGACGTTTGCTTGCGGCAGATGTTAAAGATCAAGTTTCGGGTGAAATAGTATTAAAGCAAGGAGAATTTTTAGGTAGACAAGCTGTTGAAAAACTATCTAAAGTAGTAACTTCAAGTGTATTGGTACGATCAGTTTTAACGTGTCATATTAAACGTGGTATATGTGCTCATTGTTATGGGTATGATCTATCACGTGGTGAGCTAGTTGATATAGGTGTTACTGTTGGTACTATTGCAGCACAATCTATTGGTGAACCTGGGACGCAGCTTACATTGAAGACTTTTCATATTGGTGGAACCGCAAGTGGTATTGCAGCTCGACCATATCTTTCTGCAAAATATGCAGGAACTATTAAGTGGCGAGAGGTTCAAACAGTAGAAAATAAAAAAAGCAAACTTATTAGTGTTAGCAGAAAATCTACCTTAGTTGTTGTGGCAAAAGATGGCCGAGAGCTTCAAGAGCATGACATTGAGTATGGTTCAGTTTTGTATGCTAAAAATAATCAAGAAGTATCTGCTGGAGAAAAGATTGTTGAGTGGGATCCAACAAGTAAGGTGGTTGTAACGGAAAAAGCCGGGACTGTAAAGTTTGTCGACTTAGTTGATAATGTTACTTTATATGAGCGATTTGATGAAACAACAAAAAAATCATCTTATATTATTCTTGATCATAAGGGTGAAAAACAGCCGGCATTAAGTATTGTTGATGCAGATGGCATTGAGCTTGCACATTATTATTTACCACCAGGTTCATATTTAAATGTTAAAAAAGGACAAAAAGTAGCGATCGGTGATGTGATCGTTAAGATTCCAAGAGAAGTCTTGAAAACAAAAGATATAGCAACCGGTTTGCCACGTATTGTAGAGCTTTTTGAAGCACGCTTGCCAAAAGATATAGCCATTATGGCCGATATTTCAGGTGAAATTGTTTTTGGTGACTTGCATCGAGGTATGCGTAAAATAAGTATTGTTTCTGGTGAAGAGTCATTTGACTATACCATTCCGAGAGGAAAACAATTAGCTGTTATGAATGGGGACCTTATTAAAGCAGGAGATCTGCTTACTATTGGTGTGCCAGTCTTACATGATATGTTGCGTATTTTGGGGCCGAGCACTGTACAGCGTTACTTAGTCGATCAAATACAAGAAATTTATCGTTTACAAGGTATTGATATTAATGATAAGCATGTTGAACTTATTATTCGTCAAATGATGTCTAAAGTTCGCATTGTAGATGCAGGTGATACTGATTTCTTAATTGGTGATCGTATTGATAAAATCCACTTCATGACGGTTAATTCATTAATTAAAGAAGAAGGTAAGCGACCAGCAAGAGCAAAACCAGTTTTAATGGGGATTACACAGTCTTCATTAGGAACAGAAAGCTTTATTTCAGCAGCATCGTTTCAAGATACAACGCGTATACTAACTGAAGCTGCAATTGCAGGAAGAGTAGATGAGTTATATGGATTAAAAGAAAACGTAATTGTTGGTAAATTAATTCCAGCTGGAACTGGTATACGATCATTTAGAGAAAAGTATCTTGGTAAAGGGTTATCTGAAACAGAGAAAAAGGCTCAGTATGAAGAGTTAAAAGAAGCTGGAGTGCGAAAAGAGGACATAGATTCAATAGTAAAAGGCGCGTAGCTCAGTGGTAGAGCACTGCTTTGACGTAGCAGGGGTCAGCGGTTCAATCCCGCTCGTGCCTACCAAAAAATTAATAATAAAATAATAAAAACGATACGACTTTGGAGTTTAAATAAAATGGCATTAACTAAAGTAGAAAAAGATAAAATTAAAGAAAATTTCAGTTTGCATGAAAATGATTCAGGATCAGTAGAATTTCAATTAGCGCTTCTTACTGAACGTATCAAGCAAATCACAAAGCATTTAAGTGAGTTTAAAAAAGATAATGCAGGCAAAAGAGGTTTGTTAATGCTCGTTGCTCAAAGACGTAGTTTGCTAAAATATTTAATGGCAAAAGATGTAGATAGATATAAAGCAATTGTTTTACGTTTAAACTTAAAAAAGTAAGTAGAATATGAGTAATGTTTTCAATATAATTAGTGGGTATTCATGTTAAAAAAATTTCGTTACGAAAAAAGTGGCTTTGAAGTAACTGTTGGCAAATTTGCACAGCAAGCAAATGGATCAGTGTGGTTTCAGCAGGGTGGAACAGTTATTCTTGCAACAGCTGTGTCAACACCAACAAAAGAATTTCCAGGATTCTTTCCATTAATGGTTGATTATAGAGAGCATTATTCTGCTGCAGGTAAAATACCTGGAGGTTATTTTAAACGTGAAGGTAAATCTTCCGATAGAGAAGTTTTAACAAGTCGCTTAATAGATAGAGCCCTACGACCACTTTTCCCAGAAAAATTATTTGATCAAGTTCAAATATTGAGTACTGTTTTTTCTGTTGATAAAGATCATATGCCAAATACAATGGCATTAACAGCAAGTTCTTTAGCGCTAGCTATTTCAGATATTCCTATTGTTAGTCCGGTAGCAGCAGTTGAAATTGCACGTGTTGATAATAGTTGGGTATTACATCCAACATATCAACAAATTAAAGCTTCTAATGTCCGATTAATTGTAGCAGGAACTGAAGAAGGTTTATGCATGGTTGAAGGTTCAATGGAAGAACTATCAGAAGATGAAACAATAGAACTTTTTTTCAAAGCTCATGAAGAAATTAAATCGCTTGTACAATGGCAAAAAGAAATACAAGAAGAAGTTGGTAAGGCTAAATATACAATATCAGAACTTCTTGATTGGTCAGTATGGCAAGAAAGAGCAAAAGAATTTTTAACAAATGAAAAAATCACAGCAGTTTTTGCTCAAGACAAGGCTCAGCGATCAGAATCAATTGATAAAAATAAAAAAGATTTTATAGCACAATTTCAAGAAGAAATAGAGCAAGATAAATTGTCTGTGGGATTAGTAGAGCATATTTTTGATCAAGAATTAAAAAAGCAAGTTACTACTGAGATTTTAAATCAAGAAAAAAGAGTAGATGGTAGAGCTTTTGATCAAGTTCGTCCGATTCAAAATGAAGTTGGTTTACTGCCATACACGCATGGTTCAGCGCTGTTTACTCGAGGAAATACACAGGCATTAGTAAGTGTTACTTTGGGCGGTGGTCAAGATGAGCAGCGAACTGAAAGTTTGATGAGTGATGAAGATATTAATAATGCTTTTATGCTGCATTATAATTTTCCTCCTTATTCTGTAGGCGATGTTCGTCCATTACGTGGCCCAGGAAGAAGAGAAGTTGGTCATGGTCATTTGGCAGCGTCAGCTCTTAAATATGTTTTGCCAGTTAAAGAAGATTTTCCCTATACGATTCGTGTTGTTGCAGATATGCTCGAGTCAGATGGATCTACTTCTATGGCAACTACATGTGGAACTACTATGGCACTAATGCAAGGTGGGATTCCCATTAAAAAAATGGTAAGTGGTATTGCAATGGGTCTCTTAATTGACGGAGATAGATTTCAAGTATTATCTGATCTTTCAGGTTTTGAAGATGCATATGGTATGATGGACTTTAAAGTGACTGGAACAGAAGACGGTATTACTGCAATTCAAATGGATATAAAGTACAAAGGTGGCTTAACACGAGATGTTTTTGTGCAAGCATTGCAGCAAGCAAAGCAAGGCCGTTTGCATATTATGAATGAAATGAAAAAAGTTCTTTCTGCTCCAGAAAAAGAGCTTTCATCATTAGTACCAAAACTTATAAGCTTTAAAATCAATCAAGATAAGATTGGTGGGGTTATCGGTTCAGGTGGTAAAACAATTCGAGAAATTATTGAAAAAACTGAAACTACTATTGATATTGAATCTGACGGCTTAGTTAAAGTTTTTGGTTCTCTTGGAGCTAAAATGGATATGGCTATTAGTTGGATTAAAACTTTATCTGGTCAAATAGAAATTGGTACTTATTATACTGGTAAAATTAGGCGTATTGTTGAGTTTGGTATGTTTGTTGAATTAGTTCCAGGCCTTGATGGTCTTGTGCATGTTTCAAATATTCCAAGAGATAAGCAACGAACCTTTGCAAAGCAGTATAATGTAGATGATGTAGTAAAAGTTCAAGTGCTTGACTATGATCAAACTAATGGACGAGTTAAGTTACGTTTAGTAGAAGAAGCTACATAATAAATAATCAATAGCATATGAGTGTTGCAATGCAAAAAATGATAATAAGAGCAAAAAATCGTAGTTATGATGAGTTACGTACTGTTTCTATGTCATATAATGCGTTTGGTTATGCACCAGCATCAGTTCTTTTTGTACTAGGAAATACTAAGGTATTATGTAGTATTAATATGCAGCCAAATGTACCACCTTTTTTAAAAGGAAGTAAGTCTGGCTGGGTTACGGCTGAATATGCAATGCTGCCAGCAGCAACTCATATGCGAACTTCAAGAGAAAGTACTTCTGTAAAGCGAAATGGTCGTGCAATTGAAATATCGCGTTTAATTGGACGTTGTTTACGTACTATTGTAGATCTTAAAAAGCTTGGTGAGCGAACCATTATTATTGACTGTGATGTTTTGCAGGCAGATGGTAGTACGCGTACTGCATGTATTACTGCAGCCAATTATGCATTGCATGCAGCGCAAGAGTACTGGTTAAAGCGTAATGTTATTAGTGAGCCAATTGTAAAAGAAAAAATTGCAGCGGTTTCAGTTGGTATAAAAGATGATTCTGCTTTACTTGATCTTGATTATCATGAAGATAGTTCAATCGACTCAGATTTTAACATTGTGCTTGCAGACTCTGGGCGTATTGTTGAGATTCAGGGTGCAGCTGAGCAAGCAATGCCTACATGGAAGCAATTTGAAAGCATTCAAAAACTTTCAATAAAAGGAGTAAGAGATCTTATGAAGTTATGTGATGAGCAATTAAAATATAAAAAAACAACTTCTTTTCCTCTTATTTCTCACAAGCCAAAAAAGCTAAAAAAAGTACCTTTATTTAGCTTACAAAATCGACAGTTGTGTCCTTAAGAAGTATGGCTAAGCAATCAGCTGTTAAAAATACTTTTAGTGATTTTTTAATGCTTATTGCTCGTGGAAACCCTTTACCGTCAGTAGTATATTTTTCGAGCAAAAAAGAATATCCATTGCTTTTTTTTTCACTGCTTATAAAAAAATTAAAAAAATCAATGAGTTGTTCTGTATATTCTATGCCATTTGATAAGACAGAAAAAAGTATATTACTTGAAAATCTTGAAACAACATTTTTAGGTGAGTCACATTATTATTGGCTAGGAAACTTAGCTGACTTAAAGATAAAAGAACAACAGTTTTGGACAGCCTATTTACAACAATACAATGGTCCACATGTTGTTTTGTATTTTAATAAGCAAGAAGTTGTAGTTGGATATACTGTTGAGATACCACCTTTTTTTTCTCTTATAATGATACAGATGCTTGCACGTATTTTTGACTTTTCGATTAATGATCGATGTATAAGTCAGTTGCAGCAACAATATGAAAAAGTATTATCGCTTGATATTATTTGTTTGATGTTAGAATATATGCAGCTTATAGGTCATGAGAAAAGTTTTTTCCCTACAATAGTTCCGAAAATTATTGCTTCAGATCAATCACTTTATAGTTTGAGTAGCGCTTTAATGGCGCGTAAAGGAGCAGCATTTTATAAAATATGGTATATTGCAAAAGATCTTTATGGAGATCAATTTTGGATTTATTATTTTTCAGATTTATTGTGGAAAAGTGTACAGTATGTTCGAGCTATGAAAAATAATGACCTTATTAATGCACGTAAATCAACGTATCGTTTGCCATTTTCTTTTGTAAATAATGATTGGAAGCATTTTTCAGAAAATGAACTCATATCTTTGCATAGTATGCTATATAATATTGATTTCTCTTTAAAAAATGGTAGTAAAAGTCACTGGTTTGATACTTTTTTTAATCAATTTTTTATAAATAAAAAAATATAAATTTTTATTCAAAGTAATTTTTTTTGTAGTTTGGTTGGATAATGCCAACAGAAATAATCATGGCCATTGCTTCTTGTCTATTAAGGTTTGTAATTATAACTTCTGATTTAGGTAAAATAACAAAATATCCACTCATCGGGTTTGGTGTAGTAGGAATAAAAATATTATAATAGCAGACCTCTTTTTTTGGCCTTAACTCTTTAACTAGCTCACTAGTTAAAAATCCGATGCTATGTAATCCCTTTGAAGGAAATTCTATGAGTACAACTTTTTTAAAGGCAATATGATTGTCGGGATTAAATGCATTGACAAGTTGCTTGAGGCCAGCATAAATAGGCCGTATGATAGGTATTTTACAAAGTAAATCTTCTAGCAGGTTAATAATTTGCTTAAGTAAAAAAAGTCGTAAAATTCCACCAAAAATAAAAATAATAAAAACAGTAAGTATGATTTCTACATGAGGAATCCACGCTAAAAATTCTGGTCTAATCGTTGAAATTGGCTCAAGCAAAGTTTTTAGAAATTTAAAAGTAAAATGAAAAATAGCAGTGGTCGCTGCAATAGGAAAAAGAGTTAAAAATCCATTAATAAAAAATGACCAAAGTAAATCAATGATATTATAAAAAAAAGAGCGTATCTTTTTTAACATAGTAAGTATCCTTATATTTTTTAGATATGCGATTGAGTTGAGCTTTTTAATGTTAACGCATATTTTAATTCTGCTGTAAGTGTGTTCATACAAAGTATAGCAGTAGATTTCTTTTTAGCTTCAACAAACAGTCTTAATTTATTTTCAGTTCCAGAATAGCGGACTATAATGCGCCCATTGTATAATTCTTTTTCATGTTTTTTTATAATTGAAAAAAAGGGTTCACTCGTTAAATCTTTTTTTTCATTCACCGTAATAGTTGTGTTTAAACTTGGATAAGGATTAAAAGGCATTTTAGTATAAGTAGTATTGTAAATTATTGATTCCATGTAGCGCAATGCAGTAAAAATACCATCCCCAGTAAGCATATAATCGCCCAAAATAATATGGCCAGATGGTTCGCCGCCAAGTAAACATTTTTGTGCGCGCATTTTTTGTATAATATATTTATCGCCAACGGGTGTGCGAATAAGTTTTTTGTTTTTCTTGGTCAGATAATGTTCAAACCCTTGGTTAGTAAGTATTGTTCCTACAACTTTTTTTTCATCTTTGTATAAAGGATGCATAAGAAGAACTGATAAAATTGCATCACCATTACATAAGTTACCTTCTTTATTGACAGCCACCACGCGATCTCCATCCCCATCAAAAGCAAATCCTGCTAAAGCTTTATTTTCTAAAACTATCGGTTGCAATTTTTCAGGGTAAACTGCCCCGCATTGTTTATTTATGTTAGTACCATTAGGATTATTATTTATTGCAATGGTGTGTGCACCAAAAAAATTAAAAATGTCAGGGGCAAAAGAAGTCGCACCGTGAGCGCAGTCGAGTATGATAGTTGTGTTTTTCAAAAAATTTTGAGGGAAGCTGTTTTTTAAGTTATTAATATACTCTTGTCTTGCTGATGAATAAGTAGTGCGAGTCCCAAAAGTGGAATAAGAAATTTCTTTTTTATATAAGCTGGTAAATATTTTATTTATTTTAATTTCGTCTTCTGGTAAAAGCTTTATTGTTTTAGCATCAATTATTTTTATTCCGTTATCGTTAAATGGATTGTGTGATGCAGAAATCATAATACCACAAACAAAGGGTTTTTTACTTTTTTGTATAGTAAAGCAAAGTTCAGGAGTAGATATTATTTCAGCATCATAAAGGTGTATGTTGTGTAGTAGCAGGCCAGCACTCAGAGAACAAGAAACAAAATCACCGGAAATTCGAGGATCTTTACCAATTAATATATGAGAATTAGGGCCATATTTTTCCACAATCCATGTTCCAATTGCATTGCCTAAGCTAGTAAGGTTATTAAGAGTAAATGGGGGTCTTCCTACAGTATTTCGTATGCCATCAGTTCCAAACATAAAATCATCCTTTTCTTTTTTATCTAGATCTTTACACTTGTTAATTACAAGTCATTAGTTTAGGAAAATAATATGAAAAATAAAAATATAATATTAACTGGAGATCGACCAACAGGGCCATTACATCTTGGTCATTATGTTGGTTCTCTTGCTAGTCGTATAGAATTACAGAAAGATCATACGCAATATGTCATGGTTGCAGACGTTCAAGCAATGACAGATTATTATGATCAACCAGAAAAAGTTCATGACTGTGTGCTAGAAGTATTGCTTGATTATTTAGCCGTTGGTATTGATCCAAAAGAAACGACTATTTTTATCCAGTCAATGATACCCCAAATTGCAGAGCTTACGGTTTTTTATTTAAATTTTGTAACAGTTAATCGGCTTCGTAGAAATCCTACTGTTAAAACTGAAATACATCAAAAAGATATGGAAGATAAAGTAACTGCAGGGTTCTTAATGTATCCAGTTTCTCAAGCAGCTGATATAACAATAGTAAAAGCAAACCTCGTTCCAGTTGGGGCAGATCAATTACCAATGCTTGAGCAAACTAATGAAATTGTGCGTAGTTTTAATCGTACATATAAATCAAATGTATTAACTGAGTGCAAGCCTGTTATAAGCAAAGCAGATCGATTGCCTGGAATTGATGGCAAACTTAAGATGAGTAAATCATTAGGAAATGCTATTTATCTTTCTGATTCAGCAGATATTATTGCAAGCAAGGTTATGAAAATGTATACCGATCCTAATCATATTCATATAAAAGATCCAGGAAAAGTAGAAGGTAACACAGTATTTACATATCTTGATATTTTTGATCAAGAAAAGAAAGAATTAGCAGCGCTCAAGGAGCATTACCAAAAAGGTGGTCTTGGCGATGTAGTGTTGAAAAAAAGATTAATAGCTGTTTTAAATAATTTTTTAGCGCCTATTAGAGCAAAGCGATCATTATATGAAAAAGATAAAGCAGCAGTAATGCAGATTGCTCTTGAGGGGACAAAAAAAGTACAAGAAGTTGCAAGGCAAACGCTGCATGAAGTTAAGTCTGCTATGAAGCTTATGTACTAGTAAAACAACAGAGATTATTGTTTTATGATCTCAATATTGAACTCATTATTTTCATGTTTAATGATAACTTCTTTGGGAAGAGTTTTAATGACTTTTTCAGCCCATTCATCAAGTAGTTTCACAAACTGTTCACGTGTCATTTTGATATGGAGGGGGTTTTGAGGATCGCACGGAATATCATCTTCTACAATAACATTGCCAAAGCCATCATCTTCTAGAAAAGCTAAATTTCCTCCGAGTTCAGAGCCATAGCCACTTTGGGGATCGTCTTTATCTGCCAGTGTCCAATCTCTAACTAGCTTATAGCTTTCTTTATATTTATTGACGCCGTCTTTGAAAAAAAGCCCTAAAATACACATTTCTCCATTAGTTGCTTCTTCATAGTAGTACTTATTTTTACATATTAATTTTACAGTATTCATATAATTTCCTTAATTTAATATAGGATAGGCGGTTATTAGTTTGCCTTTTTGAGTGAGAATCATTTCAATTTCAATGCCTTCAGTAATTAACCCGCTAATTATAAATTTTCCATCGTCACTTAACTTAGCTATAGCACCACTTTCTATAAAGTGATCATAAGCAGCATATATTTTATGCATGACTTTTTCCCGTGACCAGTGTGCAGAGAAAAGTAATAAACGCTACTGCTTAATAACCTCAACACTGAACTCATTGTTGTCATGTTTGATGATGACTTCTTCGGGAAGAGTTTTAATAATTTTTTCAGCCCACTCATCAAGTAGTTTCACAAATTGTTCGCGTGTCATCTTGATACGGGCAGGATTTTCGGGATCAACTGGAATATCATCTTCGACAATAACATTGCCAAGGCCATCATCTTCTACAGAAGTTATATTGCAGCCGAGTGCAGACCCATAACCGCTTTTTGGGTCGTCTTTGTCTGCTAGTGCCCAATCTTTAAATGACTTATAGCTTTCCTGTCTACGATTAATACAATCTTCAAAAAAAAATCCTAAAATTTCTATTTCCCTATTCGTTGCTTCTTCATAGTCATAGCGCTCGTTTTTATATATTAACTTTACTGTATTCATATAATTTCCTTAATTTAATATGGGATAAGCTGTTATCAGTTTACCCTTTTGAGTCAGAATCATTTCAATTTCAATGCCTTCTGATATTAACCCTCTAATTCTCATTTTGCCTTCTTTAGTTAGCTTAGTTATAGTGCCACTTTCTATAAAATGATCATAAGCAGCATATATTTTATGCATGACTTTTTCACGTGACCAGTTTGTAGGAAAAAAGGTAGCTATATCTTTTATTTTAGAACCATTATATTTAATAGCAGAAACTTTGTAAAAACCATGTGGATACATTTTTTTGCCGACAAGCTTAAGTGCTGTGTTGTTTTCAATAGTGCTTATAAGATCATGATGGAAGCCATACGCTTTTTGAATGATATTATTTTTGGCTTTAAACGTGATACCAAAAATGTGTTCATAGTCAGGTTTGATATATTTTTTTGCAAACATACCAAAGCCTTTTCTTGAGCCATCAAACATTCTTTTAAGTGCGGCTATTTCAGTTTCAAAAGTTGCTAAATATCCTGCAGGCAACAGTTCATGAACGATGGCAGGTATTGTTTTGGCTGTAGCAGGAATACTTTTAATTACTTTGGCAGCTTTTGAGGCCCCACTTTTTATTGCTTCACTTGCATGGCATGTTATTTGTTCTGCGCCTAAAATGGCAAGCTGTGCTTTGGGATTATGGCGGAGCTCACTAATGGCCTCGATTAAAAGGGGCTGTGCTTTTGAACATAGCTTAAGAGAAGTAGCGCATATTCTTTTTGTAAAGATTAGGTCAATGATAAGAGCAAAAAAATGTTTTGATTTTTCGCGAGTGGACATTCCATTTAATTTATTTTCGCATTCAAGTATTAATTTTTTTATTGGTGCATAACCTTTTTGACGTGTTTCATTTGCCATATCATGCCATGTAAGATAATCATATACTGAAGATTCAATAAAGGTTCCTGTTAGTTGTGCTAGGCTTTTAATAAGTATATTAATACCATGAATAAGCTCAGTGGCAGTTTCTAGTGGGTGCTCTGCAAGTTGACCAAAGAAATGTTTTTGATTGTGTAAATATTGAACAGGGCTATCCATAGCTCCTTTAAATACTTCTAGCATTTCCCAGCCAAAATCTGCCCAAAGAGTAGTAGCTGCGGGCTCAGAGCTTTGATTTGCATGTAGGCCATTTGTTACTCCATAAGCAATAGAATCATAAAATATATTTTCGCCTAAGGTAATAGTAAAAGATTTTTTTAAACAAGCCATTTTTTCTATTTGTTCGATGAACTCTGTTTGCATATGTGCTTCATACTTGTTCATACATCCTGATAATAAATGTTTTTCAGTTATATCAAGCTCTTTAGCACAAGCAAATGCTTGATGGCTAATAGAAAAAGTATGATCATCTTTTTTATTACTATTAGCTCTTGTCTGTGTAAGTGCTTCTTCTCGAAGATCGGCATAAAAACGATGTGATTTAATGTGACTAATAGTTTGCATGTATTCATTATGTTTACGCGCAGCCGCTTCTTTGATGGCATTATCTTTGCGCTCTTTTTCAAGTATGGCTGCTTTTTTATTATCCTGTATTTCTTTGTATAGAACTGCAATGCGCTTGCCCCAAGGCGAATAGAGCTTTTTGTACAAGCAGTTTCTGCTAGTGTAATCATTATGAAAATGAGTAATAGTTTTTTCATAGTTAGAAAATGTTTTTAGTAATTTGATGAATTCATCATGGAAATAAAACTCATATTGTTCAAAAATTATATTTTCTGACCAGCCATATTCATTAGTAAAGATATGCATGAGCACTTCTGCAGGGCAGTTTTGTAGTTTGTGAGGAAGACTTCTAGGAGTAGGCGTAAGATTTGAATTATTGTAGGCAGATGAGCGGTTGGAATTTCGATTTTGTTTTTCTGTTGAGGGAGAAATTGAATAAGGGTAGTCTCCTCTGTTATTACGTGCCTTTTGTGAATAATTACCTTGTATATTATTTGAAAAAGATAGTAAGAGTAAAAAGTAAAAAAAATTTTGTTTCATGGCAACCTTCTTTCTTTTTAAAATTAAATGTGTAAGAAGGCTATCATATTTTTTTTACAGTGAAAAATATCATTAAAAATTGAATTGATTATATTTTTTGTAGAAAGCGATCAACAATTTTTTTAAGGCCGCTTTTAAACTGGACAGTAATATAGGTTGTAGTTGCATTGTGCGGTTCTATTTTTTGAATGATGCCGATGCCATATTTAGCATGACGAACTGTTTGATGCTTTCGATAAGTACTTTTTAAAGGGCTTTTGTTAAGACCAGGAGAGGTGAAGCTCTTTTTTGCACTGGTATACATTTTTTTATTAAAGTTCGATTTTTTATTATTTTGGAGAGGCATTTTTTTTGAAGAAAATGTCATTACTGATGAAGAATCAAATGATGATTCAAAAGCTGGTGGTAATCCAACCCAAGTATGAAAAAATGAAGAGATATTTTTTTGTGAACCGATATCATATTGAAGCATTAAATTTTCTGGAATTTCTTTTAAAAAGCGTGAAGGTATTTGGTCAATCATTTGGCCATAGGTATAGCGATATTTTGAATGGGTAATTAATATTCGTTCTCGCGCTCGTGTTATACCGACATAAAAAAGGCGTCGTTCTTCTTCAAGCGCATTTGAGTTAAGTAAAGATCGTGTACTGGGTAAAATGCCATCTTCAAGGCCTGCTAAAATAATCCAGTCAAATTCAAGGCCTTTTGCAGCATGTAATGTCATAAGAGTAACTGTACTGGCGTCTTGCTTGTCAACTCGAGCACTTTTTTCTTGCATTAAGCTGATTTCATCTAAAAGTTGTTCAATGCCGTCTATGGTGCCTTCTGACTCCATGTGTTGAACAGCGTTAATAAGCTCATGAACGTTTGCAATGCGTGATTCTGCTTCAGTTAGTTCATAGCTGTTTTTTAAGTGTGTAATATACTGTGTTTGTATGAGCAGTTGCGCAAGAGCTTGTGAAGTTTTTGTTTGTGCTGATATATCATTGAAGCAGCGTAAAAATTGACCTACTGCTTCTTTTTTTACCCCTTTGATAGTGTCGAGTTCTATAAGTTTTTGTAAAAGTTCGGTATAACTAAAAAACGGTTCTTGTTGCCAATAATTTTGGACTAGGTTTTCAAAAGCTGAGCCAAGTCCGCGCGCAGGGCAGTTAATTACACGAAAAAAAGCTGTTCGATCAAAAGGGTTTACCAAAAGTCGTAAGTAGGCAAGAATGTCTTTGATCTCTTTTCTTTCATAAAATTGAGTGCCGCCAACCATTTTGTAGGGAATGCTATGCTTAATGCATGCTTCTTCAAGTGCACGAGATTGCATGTGAGTTCGGTATAAAATAGCAACTGAAGGACTTTTTTCTACTTTAGTTGCAGTTTTTAAAAGCTGTATAATGCTATCGGCTTCTTGATATTCTGAGTTACATTGAATAGCTCGAATGCGATCGGTGCCTTTTTTAGTAGACCAAAGTTTTTTAGGATTACGAATTTCATTGTTTTCAATAAGCTTATTAGCAGCAGATAAAATTGGTTGAGCAGAGCGATAGTTTTGTTCTATTTTTATAATTTCGGTAGATGGGAAATCATTGCAAAAGTAAGTTATATTTGCAACAGTTGCACCACGCCAAGAATAAATAGATTGGTCTTCGTCACCTACAACGCAAAGACTTGTTATTTGTGTATTATTTTCACGTTGAGCCATTTTTTTTAATAATGCATGTTGCACATGATTTGTATCTTGGTATTCATCAACTAAAATATGGTGTATTTTTTGATGAAAATTTTCAATAAATTCTTTGTGGTTGAAAAGTTCTACAGTTTTTATCAAAAGATCATCAAAGTCAAGGCATTGGCTGATATTTTTTTCTTGTTCATAAGCAAAATAAAGCTCTTTTACCATAGGATGTTCTTTTGAAAAAAGATCATCTAATGGTTCTTTCCCTTGATTGTTTTTTATGTGTGAAAACCTATACAAAAGTTGTTTAGCCGTAAACATTTTTTTAGCATTACTATTTTTTATTAGTGTTTGTATAAGTTTTTGTTGATCATCAATATCTAATACTGTAGAAAAAGGATGCTTGAGATAGTGATTATTTTTTTTTAAAAGCTGTAGGCAATAAGCATGAAAAGTACCAACAAAAGGTATTGAACTTTCTCCTGATAAAAAGTTACGCACACGCTCTTGCATTTCCTTGGCTGCTTTATTGGTAAAAGTTAGTGCAATAATAGATTCAGGCGGTACATTTTGATTGAGCAAAAGATAAGCAATTCGAGCAGTAATTACGCGTGTTTTACCAGAGCCTGCACCAGCAATGACTAAAAGAGGTGATTCTAGATGTTTTACAGCACGTTGCTGCACGGTATTTAAGTCAGTTTCTAAAAAATCATGAAATGAAGGCTGATTGCTCATGTAAAAATCTTTATTTTCATAGGGTAATAATGAGTTGTTATAAGAGTTTATCAGTGTAGCAAAACATTAAAAAAAAAGAAGAGTTAGTATCGTGTAATATAATAAAAAAAAATTGGCATGGTTAAACTTTAACCATGCCAGCATATAAGTAATAGTCTATTACTTTTTAAGTCTTTTTATTGAATGAAAAGTAAATTCACTTATAGATCTTGCCCAATAACTAGTTAGATATTTTATACTATTTTTTAGATTGATAATTTCTTGTTTGTTAAAACTTTTTTTGCCATCAAGTTGCATAAGAGTATTATAAGCTATTTGTTCTTTATATGCATGATATAAAAAATATGCAGGATTAATAAGGCGCATAGGGCTATATATAAAAAAATGAGATCGATAATTATTATAGATATTTAAAGCTCTCGCAGAGTGTTTTTTAGCTTTACTGCCAATTTTTATTTCTAATTTTTTAACAGCTTTTTCATCTTCTGGAAAAGTTGTAGCAAATTCAAGTTCATCTATATTTTCTGCATTTGCATGACTGTTTTCCCACTTTGTTAATACATATTCTAAATCATGATACATATCGTTTAACTCTTTTTGAAGTTGATAAGTTTTTGGCCGCTCATTATAAGGTAAAGAGTTAACGCGTTGTTTTATAATACTATGAATCCCTTCAGTGGTAAGCCAAAGAGCTGTTGTTCCTATAGCAAGAGGGTTAGTAATTTTTTTACCAACTTTAGAAGGAGTTTTTAGTAATAATTTAAAAGCTTTTTTAGTTTGTATTGCGCTCGGTAATGATATTTGTAAACCTGTGGATAATGTTATTGTATAAAACGTACTAAAAACAACCAACACAGATAAATTAAGTAATTTTTTAATTAATTTCATTTTTTTCCTTTTAATAAAGCTTAACTCTAGTCTATTTGGTTTCAGTGTGGCAGCATTTGTTTCACTTGTAAAATGCCCCATAAAAAAATGCTTTATAAGGGTAAAAGTCTTTTTTAATGAAATTTCTTAGGGTAAAAGTATGAAAAAAAGGGTTTTAATTAAATGAAAGAGAGGCTTTTTTTTTATAAAATGGCTACAACTTGAAAGCTGTTTTTGCATGGAAGTGTAGAGCTTCTAGTAAGGAGTGAGTCCAAAAGTAGATGATATTCTCAAGATCACTTCTAAATATATAAACATCGTTATTGGTAATATCGGCTACTTTTTTATTGCTTAGTTGCCAAACTCTTTTGAGAGAAGGAATTAAATAATAAAGTGATTGTGCTTTAACTAAAGCAGGATTTCCTATTGTAGCAGAGGCTAAATTTATTATAGAAGGAAAAATTTGACCTAAACTTGTGCGCCATCGATAAAAAATAGCATTTTTTGTATTGGCTGCAAAGATTGTAATAATTTTAGCATCAAGATCTGAAAGAGCTTTGTTTGAATTGTCATATTTAGGAAAATTTTCTAATAGAGCTTTAAGATAAGCTTGCGTTTTATATATGTAAGGTAACAAGTTTTCTTCAGTTTTATTTGTGTTTAATACTCTTAATCGTGTAGATTTAGAAAGTGTATCAAGGTTATCTGCAAGCCAGAGTTCATTCCCTATATTTGCACGTATTTTATCTAGACTTAAAAGATTTTTAGTATTTTCTTTGGTAGCTATTTCTTTTTCTGTTCCTTCTGGAAGATCATCCTCGTCTATACGTATTTGATCTAGTTTATTATGTAGATTCATAGTATCTTTAATAGTTTTTATTTTAGCTTTTATTTCACCAGAGTAAATATTTTTAACGTCATTAATCTTACTTTTTATTTTAGTTTTATTTGCGATATACCATCCAGCAGTGTATAGCAGTACTGGCAACACTATTTGACCTGTTCCCCACTCAATAAAAGGATTTTTGGGATTAGGTAAACTTGAAAACCAAGAAGGTTCATATTCTAAAGCTTTTGCACTACCTTTTAAAAAGTTATGGGTAATATTCCCTAAATATTGGGGCACAGTTTTATTGGCAGTATAGAAAGAATTCCAAAGCTTTTCACGGCCAAAGTTAAATGCGCTAGTTGTAGGGCCATATAAAGGTGATGTAGTAATTTTTTTATAAAAACTACTCATAGCATTGATTGAGTTGGTGTAGCCTTGAGCCAAAATAAGTAAAGCAAAAATATTAAATGAAATATAATTATTCTTTAGTTTCATTTTTTTTCCTTTCCCTTTCCGTTTGTATCATATTCTCGCTTGTCATCATCACTAGAATTTCCTGTAAGCCAATCAGATAGAGGCGTCCAAACTTTATTGTGTAATGTATTGCTGAATCCCAGTAAAATTGAATTCGCCCAAGAATTTTTTAGTTTTTCAATAGCATTAAGTATTTTTGCAGTGTCTAGAGTATCACTTTCATTAACATCCCTAAGTGTTTTAATAGCGCTTTTGGTAGATACAAGGTAAGTAATGAGCTGAATAGGTTCAAGTAGTCCTATTTGATGTAAATAGCTAGAATATTGATCGTATATTGTCACAATGAGTTGTACATAATTTTTAATTTTATCATTTATAGATGAACTGCGATAAGTTCTACTACTACTACTACTACTACTACTACTAGGTTCTTTTATAGATAATTTTAAAGTGTCATTTATTTTTATACTAATAAGCTCTAAAAGACTGTGAATGACATAAATTGAAGCTATTTTTTTTGCATGACTGATATCTTGAATTACTGTTATTAATGTTGAATCGTTAGGATTGAGATGTCCGCTTTCTATTTCATTAGTAATGTTTTCTTTCAGAATTTCCATAAGAGATTGTTCAGGTAAATAAATATTTTTAGCCATGTAATAGCTAGCTAAGATAGGAGCATAGCCACCTATGGCATAAGGGACTTTATTCATTGTTTCGCGAGAAATAAATCTTTCAGGGATTTGTTGAGCAAAATGAGCACTGGTTTTTCCAATTGATACGGGAAGGTCCCAATAAAAACTTTTCCCTAATTTGCTAATGTTTTGACCTAAATTTTTAAACGTATTGCCAGTAGCTTTTAATGAATTAAGAGTTTCATTGGAAATAGTATAAGCATTAATAGTGCTGTTATATAAGCTTGAAATCCCAATAATAATCAAAAGCTTTTTTTTATGGCAATGCATCATATTTCCCCTTTATTTTCCTTTAGGATAGCATGCCAAAATTAAGCTTGTAAACAGTTTGCTGTTACTGTGCCCTTAGTAAAGGTTTTTTTGCTCAAAAAGAAAAGCGTTAGTTCTGCTTATTTGATTAAAACAGCAAGAGATCTTATGATTGTTTCTTTATTGATTGCATGAATGAATCGAGGTAGCTTTTGAGAGGGTCGATAGAAAAAAGAGAAGATTCTTTTTTTGCGCTGATAATAACTTGTGGTTGCAGTTCTTGAGTCGCAGCTTTAAAGGCCTCAATATCTTTTGCTACATCAGCTTTATTGAAGACATAAAGAGTGGGCTTGTCAATTTCAAGCTCTTCAAGTAATTGATTTACTGTATTAATTTGATCTTTCCAGTTCGAGCTTGAAGCATCAACAACATGGAGTAAAAGATCTGCAAAATGTAATTCGCTTAATGTTGACTTAAATGCATTAACAAGGCGGTGAGGTAACTGCTGAATAAATCCTACTGTATCTGAAATAGTGCCTTTTTTAGATCCGTTTAAAAAAAGTTCACGCGTTGTGGTATCTAGCGTTGCAAAAAGCTTATCTTCTGCTAAAACATCAGATTTAGTAAGTGCATTGAGCAAGGTTGACTTGCCGGCGTTAGTGTATCCAATGAGAGCAGTATGAGGCATACCAGCATTAAGTCGCTTCTTACGTTGAGTTGTGCGAACGCGCTCAAGTCTATCCAGCGATTTTTTATGTTTCAGGATGAGTTGTTCAATATGACGTGCTTCGCTAACTTTCTTTTTTTCTCCTGAACCAGCGCGTAATCCGATGCCACCACGCTGTTGAGCAAGGTGAATTCCTTTGCCAGAAAGCCGAGATTTTTTATGAGCAAGAAGTGCGATTCCAACTTGTAGCTTCCCTTCAGCAGATTGTGCAGCTTTTTCAAAAATTTCTAAAATAAGTCTGGTACGATCAATAATGACGCAGTCGGTAAAATCTTTTAAGTTACGTTCTTGCTGGGGTATAAGATGCTCAGATATTATTATTTCTTCGATATTTTTTTCATCGCAAATTGCCTTGATATCATGCAGTTTTCCTTTAGTGAAAAAGCGTGCAGTATCAATCATTCTTAGTTTGATCAATATTTTGTGAGCATACGTTCCCCTAGCCGTTTCAACAAGCCGAGTGAATTCTTCAGCATACGAATCATGATCAATCATTTTTTGTTGCGGTGTCTGTACCGCAATAATAAGACAAGCAGGAATTTTTTGTTTTGTTAGATAAAATGGTTTTCTCATATATAAAAAGTAACATTTTTTTTATATTGTTACAATTTTTTCAAGTAATTATATAGTAATTAAGTTAAGTAGCTACAGGCATTTACCGGGGAGGTTGTGTTTTGGGACTGCTAGGCTATACTTAATTTTGCTATATTTTTTAAATTTATTATTGAGTAAACGTAAAGGAATTTTGTATGAAAAAAATAATATTAGTAGCTTTAGGTGCATTTGTTATGCACGGTGCATCAGCGAAAACTTCTTCTATAGAAGATATGCGCGCGCAAGTAGCAAGTCGCACAGGAGGAAATCCATACGCTGGCCATAAGCAGGCAAGGCCATCACTAATGCAAGGCGGAAAAATGACTGAAGAGCAAGTGAAGATTCAGGCAGTACACCAGCAAATGCAAGCTTATATGGAATCACTTTATTCTTCAATAACGCCTGAAGCAAGGTCTGTAGTAGGTTTAGCAGAACAAGCAGTGAGTGAGGAACTTGAGCCTTTAGCAAGAAAAGAAGCGGTAGAAATTGCACGTTTAATAAAAGAAAAATTAAGTAAAGCACAGCTTGTAGCCTTTATTAAAGCACTAGAAAAAATTTACACCATAGCTCAAGAAGCAAGAGAGTTCGCACAAACCCAAAATGAGCGACAAATGCAAACTTTACTTTCTAAGCTTTATGAAGGGCTAGAAGATCCTTTGTTTGCAGCAATAGTTATATACTCTTATGAAATGCCTATTTTGTCTGTTGTAAAGCATGCAGCTGGAATGGCATTTCAGCAGGAAGAGCTTTCAATAAGTCCTGAAGCGATACAAAGAGCACGCAAAGTGGTAGTTATTTTTGCAGAAGAGCTTATTACTGAATTAAATAGTAATTGTTAGTTTAAAAACTTTAATAGTTATAAAATAAAAAGAAGCAATTTTTATTTTATAATTGAGCTTATATATCGGTTTGATATACTTATTTTAATGTAAGTATGTCAAACCGATAGTTTTATTTTAATGATGCCTAAGATATGGAATATGATAAATGTTTAATCTTATAACAAAAAAAATAACTTCAGCGCTTTCTTATATTGGTAAGCAAAAAAAAGTAACTGTAGCTGATATTGAATCGCTTGAACAGCAACTTCATGAGGCTTTGATTCAAGCAGATGTGCCATATGACTTAGTAACATCTTTTTGCAGGGGATTGAAAGATAAGTTTGAGGGCCTACAGATCAGAAAAGGTCTGAGTGGACAAGAGCAAATTGCAAAAGTAATGTACGATTATTTTAAAGGTTTTTTTTCATGTGCTGAAGAAAAAGATCTTTTCTCTGCTGCATCAATTATGGTTTTAGGATTGCAAGGCTCTGGAAAGACAACTTCTCTTGCAAAGATTGCTCATGCTATACGTCAAGATTCACGTAAAAAAAAGAAAAACAAAAAAGTTCTTATGGCTTCAGTAGATTTTTATCGTCCAGCAGCTATTGATCAGTTAGAAATAATGTCAAAAAAAGTTGGCGCTGATTTTTATAGAGCTCAAGCAAAAGATCCTGTTCTGGCAGCAACTGAAATCAAAAACTATTCACAGGAAAAAAAGTATGATGTACTGCTGCTTGATACAGCTGGCCGATTACATGTAGACGATAAGATGCTTGAAGAGGTTCATCAGATTGTAGAAAAGGTTAAGCCAGACTATAGCATATTAGTTTTGGATGCTATGACTGGGCAAGAGTCCTTAACAGTAGCAAGAGGGTTTATGAAAAAAGCGCCTTTTGATGGTGCTATTTTAACAAAAATGGATAGTGACACCCGTGGTGGAGCAGCATTTTCATTTAATTATGCATTAAAAAAGTCAATAGTTCTTATAGGAGTCGGAGAAAAGCCGTCAGACTGGCAGCGATTCTTGCCAGATCGTATGGCAAGTCGCATTCTTGGACAAGGGGATATTGCAACTCTAGCAGAAAAAGTGGATGAAAAAATTAAAAAATCTGAACAAGATGCAATGTATTCATCATTTAATCGAGGAGATCTTTCTTTACAAGATTTTGCAGATCAAATGTCAATGATGAGTCGATTGGGATCCATGTCGAGTTTAATGAAATATATGCCAGGAGCGATAACAGGATCAGTCTCCGATGAGCAACTTTTGCAGGGAGAGAAAGAGCTAAAAATGTTTAAGGCAATTATAAGTTCTATGAAACCTGTAGAGCGATATAGTCCTGGAATTTTAAACTCTTCGCGCTTGCAGCGTGTCGCTAAGGGGGCTGGTGTAGTAGTGGGTGACATTAAGCGATTGCTGTTACGCTTTGAAGAAAGTAAAAAATATGTTAAACTACTCAAAAGGTCAGGAATGTTGCAGCAATTTTTTAAATAATAAAAAATAGATTTTTTTTTAATAAATTTGAGCATTTCAGGTTTAATAATTCAAAATTCATTGAAAAACTAAAAAAATTGCAGCATTAAAAATATAATATTTATCTAAAATTTCTCAAAATAACTAAGGAATAATTACATGTCAGTTAGGATTCGTCTTAATCGTATCGGAAAAAAACATGTTCCTTTTGGGCGTATAGTTGCTATAGATTCTCGAAAAGCAAGAGAAGGTTCTTGCCTTGCGGATCTTGGCACTTATAACTTTTTAAAGAGTACTATGGTTTGCTTTGATGAAAAAGCTTTTGATTATTGGGTTTCTGTTGGTGCACAGCCAAGTGACTCTGTTAAAAAAATTATAGTAGCTTTTAAAAAGCTTCAAAAGCAATTGGTGGCAAAAGACTTAAAACAAGCACCTAAGGTTAAAGAAAAAATCGAAAAACCTGCGCAGGAAAAATCTGGAAAAGAAAAGCCGAAGCAGTAATCATACAAATTTGCATTGCATTTATATACCAAAACAACGTAATAATTGCAGTGGCATAATTTTATTCCAAAGGATATATCAGTGTTGCTAACATATGATGATTGTCAAAACTTTCTTGAACAGGTCATACGATCATTAGTAGAGTTCCCAGAAGATCTTGTTGTAGTGCAAGAAGAGCAAGGGGGCAAAGCGGTGCTTTCTGTATCAGTTAAAAAATCTGATGTTGGAAGAATTATTGGTAAAAATGGCCAAGTAATAAAAGCATTACGAGCTGTGCTTTTTGCAGCGAAGTCAGATGATCTTTTATGTGATATTTTTATTAAAGAAGATGCTTTGTAGATGCATATTTCTATTCTTTCAGTTTTTCCTGAAATGTATCAGCAGTTTCTTAATACAAGTTTAGTAAAAAGAGCTCAAGATGCAGGCCAGGTAAGCATAACAACACATTCTTTTTTTTCAGAAGTAGCGCCAAAAAAGCGTATTGATGCGCCAACGTTTGGGTGTGGTGATGGAATGCTTTTAAAGCCTGAAATAATAGAGAAAGCATATAATGGTGCAACTCAAAATGGCAAAAAAAAGCTTTTCAGGGTGTTTTTTTCTCCTCAAGGTGAAAAGCTTAATCAGCATTTGCTAAAAGAAATATATAAAAAAAGCACAAAATGCGACGGTCTTTTGCTTGTTGCTTCTCGTTATGAGGGCATGGATGCTCGTGTTGAACAAGAGTATGCAGATATGCATGTTTCCGTGGGTGATTTTGTATTAATGGGTGGAGATCTGCCCGCAATGATGCTTACGGAAGGTCTTTTAAGGCTTGTCCCAGAAGTTGTTGGAAAAGAAAGCTCAGTTGAGCAAGATTCTTTTTCTGGGCCATTTGTTGACTACCCTGAGTACACTGCTCCGGTAGAGTGGAAAGGGTTGCGTGTTCCTGATGTTATTCGTTCGGGTGATCATAAAGAAGTAGCCAGGTGGCGTAAAGATCAAGCAGTGAAGAAAACAGTTCAGCAGCATTTTTCTTGGTTACGCAAGCATCATTTGAGTGATTTAGAAAAAATACAGTGTAAAAAATATATGCCTGCGCATTATATAGCTTTATGTCATAGTAATGTACGTATCGGACCAGAAAAAGTTTCGGGTACAACGTCAGTAACATCAATGGATATACATGATGTTGCAAGGTCTTCAAACACATATGGGATTGATGGTTTTTTTATTGTGACTCCCTTATGGGACCAGCAAAAGATTGTACAGCGATTTCTTTCTTTTTGGAAAAGTGATCATGGGGCAGAATATAATAGGGGGCGGCAAGAGTCGGTGTCTTTAGTAGAGGTTGTTATAGATCTTGAAAAAGCTATTGAAGTTATTGAAAAAAAAGAGGGAGTGAGGCCCATTATTGTGGGTACTACAGCGCGTGAATTTGATTTGTCACTGCAGCGTATTCACTTTGATGATCAAGATAAGCTTTGGCAAAAGAAAAAGCCAATTCTTTTTCTTTTTGGTACCGGAAAAGGATTTACTGACGAATTGTTGCAAAAGTGTGATTACCTTTTGGCACCAATTACTGGTTTATCTACTTTTAATCATTTATCCGTTAGGTCTGCAATTGCAATTGTTTTAGATAGATGGTTAGGGATAGATCAGAAGTATAAGTAATCCAAAGATGGAAAAAATTTTAAGATACAGTATAATAATTCAGTATTAGATAGTTTGTTTTGCTATTATGAGGTTGAAAGATATGATTAAAAATATTTCTCGAGAGTCTATTAAAAATTTTGGAGCGCAAGAGCGAGATTTTGTAGATTTTAAAATTGGCGACACAATTGCAGTATCGCTAAGGATTAAAGAAGGTAACAAAGAAAGAAAGCAAATTTTTGAGGGTATTGTTATAGCAATGCATAAAAATGGTGCTTCTACTACTTTTATTGTAAGAAAAGTAGCAGATAAAGGTGTTTATGTAGAGCGTATTTTCCCACGTTACTCTCCGCTAATTGACTCTATTAAGCTTGTTCAGCAAGGTAAGGTACGTCGAGCGAAACTTTTTTATCTTCGTGATCGTATTGGAAAAGCTGCTCGTGTTAAGAAGTTAGTAACTACTGCAAAACAACGTGAACAAAAAGAATTGGCTAAAAAAGAAAAGGACTCTGTTAATAATTCAAAATAATAGATAGAGTAAATGTATTTTTTACTATGGCTTATTTGAGTCAGATTTATATTTTTTTGAGTGTTTAATAGATTTATTTATGCCTAATAATTTCTTATGCTTGCGATGTTTTTTTCGATAAATTTCATTGTTAAATGGTAAGCTTATTGCGTTGTATCGTTGCCGGAAGAATTGGATGCTATTGCAACTGTTAAATGCATAAGTGCTATGTAGTTGAATAACGCTTATCAATAAAATTATTGCTTTGTTCATTATACTAAAACTCTCTTTTTTTATTTTTTTTCTTTAAAGACTAGCATATATAAAAGCAATACATAAATTCAATTGAAGAGTTAATATATTATATTAACTCTTCAATTTTTTTTTATATAAATAACTCATTTTTTAATGAGCAAGAAGATCTTTTAGCTTTAAAAGCTGTTTTTTTAGCGAAACTATTTCTTTTTTTAAAGCTACGGTGTTTCTTTCAGATTCTTTTTGTGTAGTATTAAATCCTTTCATGTCAGTGACTTGTGATCCAATTATTTTATTTGATTTAATTGCTTTTGCATCAAAATGCTTTTTTGCTCCAGCAATAGTAAAACCTTGTTCATAAAGTAAGGTTTTTATTTTGTAGAACAAGTTTACATCTTGTTCTGTATAAAAACGCTGGCCGCCATGGCTACGAGTGCTTTTTATGCTAAATTCTTTTTCCCAGAATCGAATAACAAATCTTTCTAGATTTAGTTTTTTTGCCAATTCTCCAATACGAAACTGTTTCTTCTGCATTCTCATGAGTATAGCAATCTCCTTTCTCGGTAGATTTTTAAGAGGGTATGTTTTTTTATCTTTAATAAATTGAATTATGTTTCACAGCATAAGAAAAAAACAAGCAGTTTTCAATCATTCCTTTTAAAGACAGCTGGTAAGTTATGAAATACTGTGGTATAATTGCTCTGCTTATTTTGTATGAAAATAACCTAACTAAAGAGCTATTCAGTTTCAATTCCAAGGACATAAATATGGAAAAAAAATTTTTCTCTTTTATTACACAAGTTATTACTTTTACGATTGTTGCATATGCAGGCGTTAATGTCGTTAGTTATCTTTTTTTCTCAAAGAAACCAGCTTCGGTTGCGTGCCAGGCTCCAGAGTCAGTGGTTGTTTTGCGGCCTCTAGCAACTAAAGCGGCGTTTTTAGACGGAGAAAGCTCCAGGCGAGAAAAAACTATGCAATTAAAAACTAATTGGGGTACGTTGATATTTAGCTCTCATGGCGGCACATTGCAGCGCTTTGAAGTTAATCGTCCTCTTCAAGGAAAAGATGGAGCTATTACTACTGTTTTTCCAATGCCAGCAGAACAACAAATGGACCGTTGCTTTTTAACAGTGCTAGATCGTGAAACTCCTTACTACTATCAGTTAAGCGATACAGTAGAAAATGATAGTGTGTATGAAGTAGAGTTTACGGCTAAGACGAAAACTGAAATGATTAAAAAGCGATTTACTATTTTTAAGGATAGCTATAAAATTAATCTTTCTTTGTCTATCAATAATTATCATGACTCTATGCCCTTGCGAGTAAGAACTATTTTCTCTGCACCAGAAATGGTTGAAATACAAAATAAAGATGTTATAGCAGGCTTTGTTTCAGAAGGTGGTGCCGTTAAGCGCTTTGCTGAGTCTGTTGCTCCAGTAGATTTATATTGGCCGCAAGAAAATCTTTTTGGCCTGTCAAATCGTTATTTTATTCATGCATGTATCGGTTCTAGCAGTAATGAAAATGACGAGCGAAATTATTTTATGCGATCAGAAAAAGGTCGATTAATGTGTTGTATGGAGTCATCTGAAATTGAGAAAAAACAAGAACTTAATTGGGAATTTTATTTTGGACCTAAAGATATAAATGACATACGGCCAGTGGCAGCAAGGCTAGAAGAGCTTGTTGATTACTCTGGTTGGTTGGCGCCAGTTTCTGTTTTTATGTTGAGTGTATTGAAATTTTTCAATAATTATTTAGGTAATTTTGGTTGGGCAATTATTTTACTAACAATCTTAATGCGCTTATTGATGCTGCCGTTTAGTCCTGATCCAGCAAAAGGAAAAGAACAAAAAAAAGAATCTGAAAGACAGCTGCGCTATATTGAGAAAAAATATAAAAATGATCCTGAGCGCCTTAACAAAGAAAAATTAGCGATATTGAAAAATCAGTTGTCAGGCGGAAGTTTTTTGATTGGACTATTGAATTTCCCTATTTTTATGGCACTTAATCGATTGCTTGCAAGCTCAATTGAGCTTTATCAGGCGCCGTTTATTAAGGGTTGGATAGTAGATCTTTCTGCGCCAGATCCATATTATATATTACCAGCTTTATTTGGTGTGGGCTTACTTTGTTATGGGTTTCAGCAAGCAGAAGCCTCACAACGTATTATGTTTATGGGAATGGCAGCTTTAGCGATGGCATTTTTCTCAAGCTTTTCTGCAGGCTTATTGTTATTTTTTGTGACAAATATTTTAGTACAGCTTTTAATAACAGTTGTGACAAAGAAGTTTAATCGAGCGTAGCTGTAGATGAAAAAAATAGTATCGCTGGAAAAGCTTACTCAAAAGTTGCAGTATGTGCCTTATTTAGCACAAAAAAATACTTATCGAGTAGCCGAGTATTTTTTGCAGATGAAACCAGCAGAGTTGAATGATTTCTGCCGGTCAATTCAAGATGCATATGAAAATATTGTCCGCTGTGTAGATTGTTTTTCATGGAGAGAGAAACTTGCTACATGTGTTTTTTGCTCTGACTCAAGGAGAAATGCTACTGTTGTTTGTGTAGTAGAAACATGGCAAGATTTAATGGCGATAGAAAAAACAGCGGGATATGAAGGTGTTTATCATGTGCTTGGTGGCGTCATTTATCCACTTGAAGGTGTAGGCCCAGAAGATTTAACAATAGACAGTCTTCTTGAAAGAGTTAAAAAAAATAAAATAGTTGAGGTTATTCTGGCTACTAATCAAACACCAGAAGGAGAAGCAACGGCGGCATTTATAGCGAAAAAAATGGGAGCTTTAGAAGTAAAGGTTTCTTGTCTTGCTAGGGGTGTTCCGGTAGGTTCATCTTTAGAATTTGTAGATAGAGTGACTATCTATAAAGCACTTTCTAACCGCAGTGTTTTTTAAGTATAAAAGCTAATTTTGTAATGCAAAATATATTTTTAGGATAATTTTAATGGTAAATAAAAAAGATTTTTCTTTGTATGAAAATCGAAGAAAAGAATTAGTTGAGAGAATTGAAAAAGAAGCAAAAGGAAAATACAGTATTCTTTTGTTTGCAAACTTTGAAGATGATCGAGCTTTTATACAAGAAAGTAATTTTTATTATTTTACTGGCTTGCAAGAGCCGGGATTAATAGTAAAAATTGATTCTGATGGCACACAAAAATTGTTTGCCCCAGATTATGGTATTTCTCGAGAGAAATGGGTAGATACTGCATTCGTAATTGAAGAAAAAAATGCATCGACGTTTGGTTTTGATAGTATTGAAAAAGCAGGGCATCCTTGTGCTGGTTACCAAATTCAACCGTTTTCTCCTAAAGTTAACTATGAAATGATTGTTACAGAAATAAAAAAAGAAGTTGATGATAATACGACTATTTTTACTTTTGTTCCTAATTACAATAAAGGTAGCCTTGCGCAGCGTATATTGTTAGCACGATTTATGGATTGGATTCCTAAACTTGCTACCGCATTAAAAGATTGTAGTGCAGTAGCAGCTGGCATGCGTCAAAAAAAATCAAAAGAAGAGATAGAAGCTATATTTGAAGCAATAGCTATAACATTAGGTGCGCAAGAGTTGGCTGCGCATGCAATAGCGCCAAAAGTTAATGAAGCGGAAATTCAAGCGATGATTGAATACGGTATGACCGTTAATCATAGTTATCCTGCATTTCCAAGTATTGTTGCTAGTGGAAAAAATGGAACTGTTTTGCATTATACGCGTAACGATGCTGAAATGCAGAAGGGTGATTTGGTTGTAATTGATATAGGAGCTTCTTATAAAGGATACGCTTCAGATATTACTAGAACTTATCCTGTTAGCGGAGTTTTTACTAAAAGGCAAAAAGAACTCTATGAGATAGTTTTGGCTTTACAAGAATATATTGCAAGCATTGCAGCAGTGGGATACTATTTGGGCAATAGTAAGCACCCAGAAAAGTCATTGCATCATTTAGCTATAGCATACTTAGAAGAGCGTGGATATGGGCAATATATGCCCCACGGAATAGGACACTACTTAGGCCTAGAAGTACACGATGTTGGTATATATGAAGAGCCATTAAAAATTGGCGATGTATTTACTATTGAGCCAGGAATTTATATACCAGAAGAAAATATTGGTATTCGAATAGAAGATGATTATTGGTTGACAGAAAAAGGTCTTATTTGCTTAAGTGAAGATATACCAAAAAAAGTTTCCGATATTGAAAAATTTATGGTAGAAGAAGATAAGTAGTATTTATTTAGTTAGTGAGAGTGCGCCTATCAATAACTCTTTTTTGAGTGTTGATAGGCGTTATAATTTAAATAGATTTTTTATTTGGTTGTTTTTCGATTTTCTAATAAATCCATCATTTTTAGTGGTATTATGCAAAAAATTATACCAAATGATAAGCTAATAATTATTGACCAAAAATAGTTTGAAATAAATCCAGCAATAATGAAAGAAAAAAAGGTAATAATAGTTGCAGGAAGCGCATAAGGCAATTGTGTTTTTATATGATCCATTGGATAGCATCCAGAGCTGCTGGCGGCCATAATGCTTGTTTCTGAGACGGGCGATAGATGATCGCCGCATACTGATCCAGAAAAAATTGCACCCAAAGTAGGATATAAAATATAAATACTTACAGGGTCAACAGGGCAGTCCATGCCAGATAACTTAATAATCATTGGAATGGCAATTGGTAATAGCATTCCGATAGTACCCCAAGCTGATCCAGTTGCAACTGTAACTATAAGTGCAATTGTATAAAACATACAAGGTAAAAAAGCAATTGGCACGCTATTGATCAGTGTTTTTGCAAGATATTGTCCAGTCTGTAAGTCTTGAGACAATAATGTGCCGAATATACCGGCTAAAAAAATCATTTTTATAGCGCCTAGCATAAGTGAAGAGCCTTGAGTAGTTATAGAAAAAAAGCTATTAAGGGGTATTTTTTTAGTAGAGTAGGCATATAAAAAGCTTATAAGAAAACTAAAAAATCCGGCAAAAAATAATACTGAAAAAGGATTTGAATTGCTTTGCATTGCTTCTAGAAATGTTGAATTGCCGCCTAAAAGATAATAATTACCAAAGTAGGCTGTTCCGAAAAATATGCTTATAAAAAGAGAGCTTAGTGGTAAAATGAAATCAAATATTGTAGCAGAAGGGTGAGGGTGTTTTTTAGATAGGCTATTTAGTGGCTTCTTCCCACCAAATAGATTGTTTTCTTTTTTTGCAATTATTTCATGTTTACGCATAGGGCCAAATGATAGAGTGCTTAAAATTATAAATAAAACAGAGAAGATCATAAGAAGCGAGTAAAAAGTAAAAGGAATTGTATATAAATAAACATAGGCTGGGTCTATGAAAATAATGCTTGTAGATTTAGTAATACTTTGAACGCCAGTATTTTCTAGTTGACTTATGATCATTGCAGACCAGCTAGAAATTGGCGCTAGTATAGCAAGAGGGCTTGTCATAGAGTGCACCAAAAAGGCAAGCTTTGCTCGTGGAATGTGAAATGAATCAGTAATTGGACGCATAATATGCCCAACGGTTAAATTGCTTAAATAATCATCGATAAAAAGTATGCAAGAAAATAAAAAAGTAGAACCTTCAGCTTCTTTTGAAGAGCGTAGCTTTTTAGTAAATAGTTGCGAAAAAGCGTAGGCGCCACCAGTGCGAAGCAGAAGAGCAATTAAGCATCCTATGCTTATTAAAAATCCATAAATATAAAAATTATCGATTGAAAATAATTGAGTTGAAAACCGATCTTTAAGAAGAGTAATGAAGGCAATTGGGTCTTTTGCTCCCGTTGAAATCAGAGCAGCAGCTATAATTCCAGCAAGAAAAGCAGGGGTAAGTTGCTTGGTATATAAAGAAATCATAAAAACAATAGTAGGGGGTAAAAGTACAAGAAATGATTGGCTCATAGGTAGTATCCGGCTATTTTTAATGAAACTGACTGTTTTAGAATAGTTTAATGCAGTATGTAAGTGTACTGGTTTTTATAAAAACATTCAAAAATGAGAAAAATTCTTGTAATTATATAAAAGACTCATGGCCGTGATTTTAGGGGGTATATTTGACGCTTGTAGCTTTTTACTTTACATTAAACATAACTATTTCCCCGTTCAAATAAATGTATAAAGTAAATTAAGATAATATAATATCCTTAAGGGTTGTTTTATGATTAGTATGAATAAAGCTTTTTTCTTTAAGAAAGAAGAAAAAATTCCAAAGTGGCGTTTCATTGATGCAAAAGATAAAGTGCTTGGTCGCTTAGCAACTGAAATTGCAGAAATGTTGCGTGGTAAAGATAAAGCAGTTTATACGCCACATTCAGATGCGGGTGACTATGTAGTAGTTACTAATGCTGAAAAAATTGTCTTAACTGGTAATAAGCTTAATGGCATGAAGGGGAAAATTTATTCTAGTTACTCTGGTTATATGGGCGGGCTTAAAGAAATATGTGCAAGAGATTTGCTCGAAAAAGAACCAGAGCAATTAATTATCAAAGCGGTAAAAGGAATGCTTCCTAAGAATAAGCTTTCTCGTCAAGTTATTAAAAAGCTTAAAGTTTACAAAGGTGAAAACCATCCGCATAAAGCTCAAATTAAAAATGCATAAAGCATAAAATTAGCTATATTAAAATTAAATAGGGTCCTTAAAAAAGACCCTATTTTTTTTGCTTTAAAAAATTTCAAGTGGGAGCTGAATATCTCCGCTGCGAAGATTAAAATATTTTCTGAATAATTGGTTCAAAAAGTTTATAAATGTCGCGTGCGCTTAAAAAAACAATCAATACAAGCATGCAAGCCCAGCTTGCAATGTGTATGTACTCTTTGATTTTTTCATTAAGAGGTTTTTGAATTGCCGCTTCAATGCTTGCAAAAAGAATTTGTCCGCCATCAAGGATGGGGAGAGGCAGTAAATTAAAGACAGCTAGGTTTATGCTGATAAAAGAAAGAAGTAGTAAGAATGAGGTTATTCCTTTTTGGGCAGTTTGTGTAGATGCTTTTAGTATAGCAATTGGCCCACCGGCACTTTGAGTACCTTGAAAAGTAAAAAGAGCTTTAAATGCTTGAGCTGTTTTTATAATGCAGTCATTAGCTAAAGAGAAACCAAGCTGTATCGCATTTTTTATGCCGGGGAAAGAAGTTTCTTTTGTAGTAAAAAGTATGCCCAAGCTTCCTACTTCTTTGCCGAAGTGTTGCTTGGCTTGGATTGGAAGGATAATGTCAAAGTTTTTTTTATTACTGCGCTTTATGGTAACAGAGAGAGATTTGTTTGGATTATTATACATGTAATCAAGAAAGTCTTTTGTATTTGTTAAAGGGGTGCCGTTAAAATGAGTTATACAATCATTAGTAGATAGCCCAGCTTTTTCTGCGGGAGAATCAGCTAAAATGGTGTCAATAGTAGTAGAAGCATTATAAGGGTAAGCAAGAGGAGATTTTGGTAGTCCTATCATGAAGGTTGCCGTAATTGCTACATAGGCAAAAATAATATTGAAAATAATGCCACCGCTTAAAACAAGTAACTTTTGCCAAAAAGGCTTTTCTGAGAATGCTTGTGACCCTTTGAGTTTTGCATTTTTTTGTTCGCCTTGTCCAATTTCTTCAAGGCCAGCGATTTCAACATAGCCACCAAGGGGAAACTGAGCAAGTCCGAAGATGGTATCGCCTATTTTTTTACTAAAAATAAAAGGACCCATGCCGATTGAAAAAGTAGGAGCTTTAATGCCAAAAAGTTTACAAAAAAGAAAGTGGCCAAGCTCATGAAAAGCAATAAGAAAATTTATACCCATAAGCGCAATGAAAAAGAAAAAACAGTATTTTGAGAAAAATAAAAAATAAGCTATGCTATTCATAGAACCTTCCTATATTGAAAATAAAGTAGTAAAAGCTATACTAATTGTGAATGCTTAAGCTAGCATGTAAGCTATTTTAAGTCTATATAGTAGAAAAAGTAATTGCTTTTTGTGTTGAAATTTATGTTTAAAAATAATTAAAAAGCTTTAAATTGTATAAAAATCTTGAAAAAAATTACATAAAGAGTAAAATACTATTAGTCTCTTCTGGTGGATTCATTCATTATTATGATCATATCGCCAGTCTCTAGAATAGAGTATAAAACCGTTATTAGGGTAGAAAATAGGAATATTGCATATGCCTACAATAAATCAGTTGTGTAAAACTGGAAGAAAAATAATTAAATCTAAATCTAAGAGCCCTGCTCTCAAAAAAGCTCCTCAAGCGCGTGGCGTATGTGTGCGTGTTTTTACTACAACGCCAAGGAAGCCAAACTCAGCAATGCGTAAAGTTGCTCGTGTAAAGCTTTCTACAGGAGTTGAAGTAACTGCGTATATTCCAGGTGAAGGTCACAATTTGCAAGAGCATTCAGTTGTTCTCGTTCGTGGTGGCAAGGTAAAAGATTTACCTGGTGTTAAGTATCATATTGTTCGTGGAGCACTTGATTCAGCAGGAGTAGAAAAAAGGCGACAATCTCGATCACTGTATGGTACAAAAAAGCCAAAATAAGGAAGATAAATTATGCCAAGGCGTAAAGGAAAAGTTGTTAAGAGAGAAGTCATTGCAGATCCAGTTTATGGCTCTCAGTTGATTCAAAAGTTAATTAACGTTGTTATGTGGCGCGGTAAAAAAAATGTTGCTCGCACTATTGTATATGAAGCGTTAGAGTCTCTTGAGTCAAAAGCTGGTAACGATAAAAGAAAAGCTTTGGAGTTTTTCACTAAAGCTTTTGAGAAAATCGTTCCTCTTGTTCAGGTAAGATCGCGGCGTGTTGGAGGAAGTGTTTATCAAGTTCCAACAGAAGTGACTCCAGAGAGAGGCCAAGCTTTGGCTATTTCTTGGTTAATTAAGGCTGCGGCAACAAGGTCAGATAAAACTATGGGCAAGCGTTTAGCAAAAGAATTATTAGATGCTCATGTTGGTCAAGGTGGTGCTATTAAGAAGAAAATAGAAGTTCTTCGTATGGCTGATGCAAATAGAGCTTTCGCTCATTATGCATGGTAGTTAAAAGGGCAATCAGATGAGTTCAACTCCTTTACAAAAATACAGAAATATTGGCATAGCAGCGCATATCGATGCAGGTAAAACAACAGTTACTGAGCGCATTCTTTTATATACGGGCATGTCGCATAAGATTGGTGAGGTTCATGAAGGTGAAGCTACCATGGATTGGATGGAGCAGGAGCGTAAGCGTGGTATCACCATTACTTCAGCTGCAACAACATGTTTCTGGAAAGATTATCAAGTGAATATTATTGATACACCTGGTCACGTAGATTTTACTATAGAAGTAGAAAGATCTTTACGTGTTCTTGATGGTGTTGTGGCAGTATTTTCTGGTGTTGATGGTGTTCAGCCGCAGTCAGAAACAGTATGGGGGCAAGCAAATCGCTATAAAGTTCCAAGAGTCGTTTTTGTAAATAAAATGGATCGTACTGGTGCTGATTATTTGCATGTAGTAAATGATGTTAATAAAAAGCTAAATGGTAAAGCTTTAGCTATGCAAATTCCTGTTGGATCTGAAAAAGATTTTTATGGTATTATTGATGTTCTTACTGAAAAAATGGCTTCATTTGAAAGTGATGCAACAGGTGCTGTAGTGACTTGGGCAGAGGTGCCAAAGGAATATACAGAAGCAGTTAAGAAGCAAAAAGAAAAAATTATTGAACGTGCTTGCGATTTTGATGAAGAGCTGATGGAATTATTTTTAATGGGTGAAGAAATGCCTATTGAAAAAGTAAAATCTGCTTTGCGTAAAGGGGTATTAAGCCTTGAGCTTGCACCAGCTTTTTGCGGTAGTGCCTTTAGGAACAAAGGAGTGCAGCTTTTGCTTGATGCGGTTCTTGATTATCTTCCATCTCCGCTTGATGTGCCGCCTTTAGAGGGAATTATAGAGGGTCAAGATGCGAAGGTTTTAGTCTCGGCTGATCCTAAAGATCCATTTTATGCATTAGTTTTTAAAGTGATGTCAGATCCTTTTGTCGGTGTATTAAATTTTGTGCGTGTTTATTCTGGTTCCCTTAATTCGGGTTCATATATTTTCAATTTGAGATCGGGCACTAAGGAGCGTGTGAGTAGAATTGTAAAAATGCATGCTAATAAGCGTGAAGAAGTAGCATCTATTCAAGCGGGAGATATTGCAGCAGTAGCCGGTATGAAAAAAGCGATCACTGGTGACACATTATCAGCAGATAAAAATGGTGCTCTTTTAGAGTCTATAGATATTCCACCAGCAGTGATTTCGGCAGCGGTTGAACCAAAAAATAAAGCTGATTATGAAAAAATGTCATTATCTTTGAAAAAAATGACGCAAGAAGATCCGTCTTTGCAGTTTACTTATGATGAAGAAACTGGCCAAACCGTAATTAAAGGAATGGGTGAGTTGCATTTAGAAGTAGTTGTAGACAGGCTACGAACTGAGCATAAAGTTGAAGTTGTGCAAGGTGCTCTACAAGTTGCTTACAAAGAGACGATTCGTAAGGGAGCTGATGTAGAGGCGAAGTTCATTAAGCAATCAGGTGGTCGTGGTCAGTATGGTCACGTAAAAATGAAATTTGAGCCACTTGAGCGCGGAAAAGGGTTTGAGTTTGTAAATAATATTGTTGGTGGATCTATTCCAAAAGAATTTATTGGTCCAGTACAAAAAGGTATTGAAGAAGCAAAATCAACAGGTGTTATTGGCGGATATCAAACAGTAGATTTCAAAGCGGTTTTGTATGATGGTTCATATCACGATGTGGATTCATCAGAAGTAGCATTTAAGGTTGCAGGGTCTATGGCTTTTAAAAATGGCATGGCGAAAGCATCACCGGTATTGTTAGAACCCGTTATGGATGTAGTAGTAGAAACTCCAGAAGAGTATATGGGAGATGTGATGGGAGATTTAAGTTCTCGTCGCGGTCGTATTCTTGGAATGGATACAGTAGCAGAAAAACAAGTGATAACGGTAGAAGTTCCATTAGGCGAGATGTTTGGTTATTCAACTGACTTACGTTCAATGACTAAGGGGAGAGCTACCTACACAATGGAATTGAAGTGTTATAATGAAGTTCCAAAAAATGTGCAAGAGTCAATTGTAGCGAAGAAGTAATAAATTTGAGTATTTGTTTTTAGATGTCAGGAGAAAAGAATGGCAAGAGATGTATTTGAGCGAAAAAAGCCGCATCTTAATGTTGGTACTATTGGACACGTTGATCATGGTAAAACTACATTAACTGCTGCTATTACAAAATATTTAAGCACAAAAGGTGGCGCAGAGTTTAAAGATTTTGCAAAAATTGATAATGCGCCAGAAGAAAAAGCGCGTGGTATCACTATTGCAACATCACATGTTTCATATGAATCAGAGAAGCGTCATTATGCGCACGTTGACTGTCCTGGTCATGCTGATTATGTAAAAAATATGATTACTGGTGCAGCACAAATGGATGGTGGAATCTTAGTGGTTTCAGCTGAAGATGGTGCTATGCCACAAACGCTTGAGCATGTTGTATTGGCAAAAAACGTCAATGTTCCATCATTGGTAGTTTTTTTGAACAAGTGTGATCGCGTAGATGATGAAGATATGATTGAGCTGGTAGAGGCTGAAATTCGTGAGCTATTGAGCAAATACGGTTTTGATGGTGATAAAACGCCAGTTATACACGGTTCTGCTTTAAAAGCTTTAGAAGGCGATGAAGGCAAATACGGTTATCAAGCAATGGAAAAACTTGTAAAAGCTTTAGATGATTATGTAGCTGAGCCAGTTCGTGAAATTGATAAGCCATTTCTTATGCCTGTTGAAAGTGTATTTTCAATTTCTGGTCGCGGTACAGTAGCTACTGGTCGTATTGAGCAGGGAATGATAAAAATTGGTCAAGAAGCAGAAATAGTAGGTTTTGGTAAAAAGATCAAAACTACAGTAACTGGTGTTGAGATGTTTAAGAAAACTCTTAATGAAGGTAGTGCTGGAGATAACGCTGGATTACTTTTACGTGGTGTTGATAAAAAAGATATCGAACGTGGTATGGTTATTGCTAAACCTGGTTCAATTACGCCGCATAAAAAGTTTAAGTGTAAAGTATATGTGATGAGTAAAGCTGAAGGTGGCCGCCATAGTGGTTTCTTAAGCGGATACCGTCCACAATTTTACTTCAGAACAACCGATGTTACCGGTATTGTTACCTTAGAAGAAGGTCGTGAAATGGTTATGCCTGGCGATAACGTAGACCTTATTGTTGATCTTATTACTTCGGTTGCGATGGATAAAGATCTTAGGTTTGCAATTCGTGAAGGTGGTAGAACTGTTGGATCTGGTGTTATTACAGAGATTTTAGATTAATTGTTAGGTAATTGATGAAAGACAAAAATATACGATTAACTCTTAAATCTTATGATCATCAGTTGTTAGATAAGTCTGTTAAGCAGATAGTGTCTACAGTAAAAAGAACAGGAGCAGGATCACATTTTTCAGGTCCTCTTCTGGTTGGTCCAGTACCTTTTCCAAATACGAATAAGTGTTTTACTGTTTTAAGCTCTCCACATGTTAATAAGAAAGCTAGAGAGCAATTTATGCTTAAAATCCACAAAAGATTATTAATAATTGTTTCCCCTTCAGAAAAAATAATGGAAGCGCTGATGCAATTAAATATTTCTTCTGGCGTAGATGTTGAAATTAAGTAAGGGATATAAAATGATAAGAGGTTTTTGGGGTAAAAAAATTGGCATGACACAAATCTTTGTTAAAGATAAGGTTGTGCCTGTAACTGCTATTGATACATCTAACTGGTTAGTTACTGCAGTTAAAACTGAAGAACGCGATGGTTATTCAGCAGTTCAAATTGCTTGTGTTAAAAAGCGTTATGCTAGCGAGCAATTTACTTTGAATTGGTTAAAAAAACTAACTACTTACTTTTCTTTGATAAAAGAAGTAAGAGTAGATGGTGCAGTTTCTTGTCAAGTAGGTAAAGCGCCTGCTTGGAATCAAGAGATTAAAGAGTTTGATCTTGTTGATGTAACAGGAGTTAGCAAAGGTTGTGGCTTTGCTGGTGTTGTTCGTCGGCATGGTTTTAGGGGGCCTCGTGCAAGTCATGGTGGAAAATCCATGGGTAAACGTCCTGGTTCTATTGGTTTTATGACGTCTCAAGGAAGAGTTATAAAGGGTAAGAAATTACCTGGTCGCATGGGCGGTAAACGTTCTCATGTTTCAAACCTTGAGGTAGTGCAAATTAAATCAGAAGAACATGTTTTACTTGTAAAAGGCGCAGTCCCTGGTAAAGCAGGCTCTTTTGTGTTTGTGCATAAATCATAGGATATAAATATGGAAAAACAAAAAAAAGAATCTGCTATTGAGCATCAAGCCGTAGTACATCGATGTGTAAAAAAAGATGAACTTTCATTGAATGTGTTGTCTGAAAAAGCATCGATTACGTCTTTTTCTAGCATTATTCGTTCGTTGCAACAAGGTTGGAGACAAGGAACTGTAGGCGTTAAAACGCGTGCAGAAGTTAGTCGAACTAATAAAAAGCCTTGGAAGCAAAAAGGAACTGGCCGTGCTCGTGCTGGATCCGCACGTTCACCACTATGGCGTGGTGGCGGTGTTACTTTTGGCCCACAGCCAAGAGTAGCAGAAAAAAAGGTTTTAAAGAGTGCTAAAAAGCAAGTTTTTGCTTCTTTAGTTTCTCATAAAATAGAAAAAGAAGCTGTTGTTGTTGTCAATTGGCAATTACAAGGGAATAAACCCAAAACAAAAGATGTTGCTAGTTTGTTATCATCAATTGGTTCACAGAATAAAAAAGTAATCTTTTTTATGTCAGAGAATGATTATCTGTTGGCTGCTTCATGTGCAAATTTGCCTAATGTCTATGCATTGGCATTTGATCAGCCAAATGCGTATTCATTGGCTTTAGGTAAGCAGTGGATAATATTAGAAAAAGATTTAGGTCTCTTTAAGGAAATGGTAGCTCAATGGAATTAACAATTTATGATGTTATACGTGGGCCTGTTTTATCTGACGAGGCTTATAAATTAAATACAAAGCTTGGGCACTTATCAATAAAAGTGCATATTAATGCAAACAAAAATTTAATTGCGCAAGCAGTTGAAAAAGTTTTTAATGTAAAAGTTGCCTCTGTATCTACTTTAATTCGTAAAGGTAAAACAAAGCGTATTAAAGGGACAAATAAAAAAAGAGTTGAACCGCGTGAAAAACGCGCAATTGTTAGGCTTAAACAAGGATTTTCGCTTAACTTATTTGAGCAGTCTTCTGCAGCAGAGCAATCAGCGCCGAAAGTATAAAGGTAAAAAATTATGGGTGTAAAAAAAAGAAAGCCAACAACGGCTTCGCAAAGGTTTCAATCGTATATAACAAAAGAAGGCCTTACGAAAAAAAAGCCCGAGAAAAGCCTAACTGTTTCAAAAAAGCGTTGTAATGGTAGAAATGCATATGGTCGCATTACTGTACGCCATCGTGGTGGTGGTGCTGCTCGTAAGTATCGTATAATCGATTTTTTGAGAGCAGAGCGAGATGTCGAGGGAGTAATTAAGGCTGTTGAGTATGATCCTAATCGTAATGTTCGAATTGGTTTAATAAACTATAAGAATGGCGCGAAAAAATATATCTTGATGCCACAAGATATTACTGTAGGCGATACTGTTATGGCTGGAGAATCTGCTGAACCTAAAGTTGGAAATGCTTTACCATTAAAAAAGATACCGGTTGGTTTTATTGTGCATAACATTGAAATTAGACCAGGAAGTGGTGGTAAATTTGCAAGAAGTGCTGGAACAAGTGTACAACTTATGGGTAAATCTGATGACCACGCTACTTTGAAAATGCCAAGTGGTGAAGTAAGAATGGTACCATTGAACTGTTGGGCAACGGTAGGTGTTCTTGGTAACGCAGAGTACAAAAATATTTCTTGGGGTAAAGCGGGAAGAACAAGACATCGTGGCTTTAGGCCGACTGTCCGTGGTATGGCAATGAATCCAGTTGATCATCCGCATGGTGGTGGTGAAGGTCGTTCCAAGTCTGGTTCTCATCCAATGACTCCTTGGGGTAAAGGTTGTAAGGGTACCAAAACTCGTAAAAAGAAAAACCCATTAGTAATACGATATCGTAAGAAAAAATAATAAAATAAGGTGTTTCTAATCTATGGCAAGATCCGCTAAAAAGGGACCATTTGTAGATGTTTCCCTTGCAAAAAAGATAGAAAAAGCTCGAAAAAGCAGTAAAAAAGAAATTATCAAAACTTGGTCGCGAAGAAGTATGATTACTCCTGATTTTGTGGGGCTGACTTTTGCAGTTCATAACGGCAGAAAGTTTATCAATGCTCTCGTTACTGAAGATATGGTAGGACATTGCTTAGGTGAATTTTCGCCAACAAGAACATTTAGACTGCATAGTGGCCAAAGAAAGGCTGGATTAAAGGCATAATATAAAGCCAAGGTTGCTCAGATAGAGATATTTGTGTACAATTATTGGAAGTGGCTTTGTATTTATTTAAAGTAAATAATAAGGATATACATGCAATTTATTGCAAAAGCTTTGCGCATACCTATGTCACCTTACAAGTTAAGGGCTTTGGCAGATGTTGTGAGAGGTAAAAATGTTGCTGAAGCACTGCATTGGCTTACAATACATCCAACTCGTCGTGCTTTACCAATTAAAAAAGTTATTCAATCTGCAGCTGGAAATGCAAAGCATTTGAAGGGTATGGAAGAAAATCAATTAAGGGTAAGTAAAATTACTATTGATGAAGCCCATAAAGTTCGTTATGCAAAACCAGGTTCAATGGGCAGATCAAATCCTCAAACTAGAAGATTCTGTCATATTAATGTGATAGTAGAACCTTCACGTAATAAGGAACTATAATGGGACAAAAGGTAAATCCTATAGGTTTTCGAGTTGGTGTTTATCGTGATTGGGATTCGCGTTGGTTTGCTCGTGATTCTTATGGTAAACAATTACTAGAAGACTTAGAAGTAAGAAATTTTTTGAATAAAGCTCTAGAGAAAGCTGAAGTTGCAAGAATAGAGATTGAAAAAGATGGTGAAAATTTACGGATAACTATTCATTCAGGGAATCCTGGAGCAGTTATTGGTAAAAAAGGCCAAGAAATTAATGCTTTAAAAGCTGCATTAGCTAAAAAGTTAAACAAGGCTAATATAGCGATATCTGTTCAAGAAATTAAAAAGCCAGAGCTTAATGCACAACTTGTGGCAAAATCAATTGCAAATCAAATTGAAAGACGCTCAAGTTATAAAAAAGCAATGAAGCGTGCGGCTTCTTCAGGAATGAAGGCTGGTGCGCATGGCGTCAAAATCTGTGTAGCAGGGCGTCTTAATGGGGCAGAAATTGCTCGTTCTGAGTGGGTCCGTGTTGGGTCAGTTCCATTGCATACATTGCGTGCTGATATTGATTACGGTTTTGCTGAAGCATTAACGACTTATGGATTGATTGGTGTTAAAGTGTGGATCTCAAAAGGCAATTATCAGCATTCATAGAAAGTTATTATTAAAGAGTAAAAATTATGTTAATGCCAAAAAAAACTAAGTTTAGAAAAGTTCAGCGTGGAACGATGAAAGGCAGATCAAAAGGAGCCCGTGAAGTTCTTTTTGGTGAGTTTGGATTGCAAGCAGTTGAACCTTGCTGGATGACAGCGCAACAAATAGAAGCAATGCGTATTGCATTGTCGAGAAATTTGAAAAAAATTGGGGAATCTTTTTTGAGAGTGTTTCCTAATCATCCTGTTTCTAAGAAACCTGCTGAAACTCGTATGGGTAAAGGTAAAGGGCCTATTGATAAATGGGTGGCTGTTGTTAAGCGTGAGCGTGTAATATGCGAAATTTCGGGAGTATCTGAAAAGGATGCACGGCTTGTTTTAAAGCAAGTGTCATATAAATTACCGATGAAAACTCGTGTTGTTAGAAAAGAGGTTTATAATGAAAGTAAGTGATCATCGTAAAGAGTTGCAAGGTTTGTCAAAAGAAGATTTGCAAAAGCAAATTACTGAGTTACGCAAGCAGCTTTTTACATTGCGAATGAATGCTGCAACGGCGCATGTAAAAGATTATTCTCTCTTTTCACAGTTGAGACGTTCTATTGCACGAGGCCTTACATATTTAGGGCAAAAAAAATAAAGGTATATTAGATGGCAGATGTTTGTTTAAAGAATAAAAAAATGATGTTTATTGGGGAAGTTGTTTCCGATAAGATGCATAAAACCGTTGTGGTAAAACTAGAACGTGCATTCAAACATTCACTTTTTCATAAAACAGTAAGAAAAATAAAAAAATATAAAGTACACGATGAAAAGCAGGAAGCACGCATTGGTGACATGGTAGAATTTTACGAAGGTAAGCCATGCTCTAAAACCAAATATATGTATCTTGCTAGAATTGTAAAAGCAAATGCAATTACTTCATAGCGAAAGTAAAAAGGTTTTATTATGATCCAAAAAGAATCACGACTAGTTGTTGCCGATAATTCAGGGGCAAAAGAGCTACAGTGCATAGGTATTATAGGTAGTACACGTAAAAGATTTGCTTATTTAGGTGATCGAGTTAGGTGTGCTGTGAAAAAATCTATCCCTGGTGGCACAATAAAAAAGGGTGATAAAGTAACAGCGGTTCTTGTTAGAACAAGAAAAGAAGTTCGTCGACCAGATGGTAGTTATATTAGATTTAGTGATAATGCTGCTGTTATTGTAAAAGATAACGAACCAGTCGGAACGCGCGTTTTTGGTCCTATTGCACGTGAAATTAGTGTTAGAGGATATAATAAAATTGCTTCGTTTGCGCCTGAAGTATTGTAATAGGTGGGTGCTGTGAAAAAAACAATTAAAAAAAATGATGTTGTTTACATTTTAAATGGTAAAGACAAAGGGAAAACCGGAACGGTTCTTTCTGTTTCACCAAAAAATGCAAAAGTAAAAGTAAAAGGGATTGGCCTTATTGTGCGTCATTATAAAGCGCGTAAGCAAGGGGAGCAATCCGGAATTAAAAAAATAGAGCGATATATTGATATATCAAACGTAATGATTGCTAAGTAGGATTAAAAATGTTTAAATCGTTCTTTCAGGGATGGTAAGCTAGGTGGCTATGAGTAAAAATAAAGCTAGTCTGCAAAAATTATATGAAGATAATATTCGTTTGCAATTAAAAAAAGATTTGAGCTTTTCTAATATAATGGAAGTGCCAAAAATTGAAAAAATTGTTGTAAATGCAGGTGTTAAAGAAGCAGTAAGTGATAGTAAAGCATTGCTACATGTTTCTCGTGTACTTGAAAATATTACCGGTCAAAAGTCATTAAGGACTGTGGCTAAGAAATCTATTGCAGGATTTAAAATACGTGAAGGAATGCCTCTTGGGGTAAAAGTTACTCTTCGCGGAAGAACAATGTATGAATTTCTTTCTCGATTGATTAATTTAGCTTTGCCTAAAGTCAGAGATTTTCAGGGTATACCGACAAAGTTTGATCGCCGAGGAAATTATAACTTAGGTATTAAGGAGTGGAATATTTTTCCAGAGATTGATTACAAATTAAGTGAAAAAAATCATGGATTAAATATTACTATTCAAACAAGTACAAAATCAGATGAACATGCGTTTGCTTTATTGAAAAGCTTAGGTATGCCTTTTTGTAAGAAAGCTTAACAGTTAATTTAATTGAGGTACATATGGCTAAGAAAGCTTTAATTGAAAAATCATTGCGTAAGCCTAAATTTTCTACTCGCGCATATAATCGTTGTAAAAAATGTGGACGTCCACGTGGGTATATGCGAATGTTTATGATATGTCGTATTTGTTTTAGGCAGTTGGCACTTCAAGGTGTTCTTCCTGGAATAAAAAAGGCTAGTTGGTAAAGGATTTATTATGTCAATAGACACAATTGGTAATTTTTTAACGTGTATTCGTAATTCACTTATGGTTTCTAAAGCATCAGTGAAAACTCCATATTCAAAAATGAATCATGGAATTGCAAATATTTTGTTAGAAGAAGGTTTTATTAGAGGTATTGAAGTTGTTAAAAGTGAAAAAGACTTTGATATGCTTTCTTTACAATTAAAATACGTACAAAACGAGTCTGTTATTCACGAGTTAACTCGTATTAGTAGTCCAAAATGTCGTGTATATGCAGGAGCAAGAAAGATTAAGCACGTTAAAGGTGGCTTAGGCTTTTCTATTTTAACAACACCAAAAGGTATTATGACTAACAAGAAGGCAAGAAAGCTAAGTGTTGGTGGTGAGTTACTTTGCGTTGTGTGGTAAAGGAAAGTTAATATGTCAAAAATAGGAAGAAAGCCAATAGATTGTGGCAAACTAACTGTAACAGTAGATACTCAAGTAGTTCGTTATAATAATAACTCTTATGAGTTACCTGTAGAGCTAAAAGCTGAATTAGTTGGTAGCGATCTTTATATAAAGCCTAATGAGTTACTTACTGGTAATATGCGTCTAAGAGATGTGAATCGTGTTTGGGGGCTTCATCGTGCATTGCTTTGTAATTATATTAAAGGACTACAAAAAGATTTTAAATTTGAACTAAAAATTGTAGGTCTTGGGTATAAAGCAACAGTAGAAGATAAAAAAATTACTTTTAACTTAGGGTATAGTCATCCTAAGTATTTTGAATTGCCAGAAAATGTTTCTTTGCAAACAGATAGATCTGGGCAGTTATTAACTATTACATCTCAAGATAAAATGGCAGCAGGGCTTGTTGCAAGTGAGATTATACAGTTGAAAAAACCGGAACCATATAAAGGAACTGGTATTCAAATAGTAGGCAAGGAAATTGCACGTAAAGCTGGTAAAACAAAGTCATCTTAATAATATATAGAGTATTTGTATGTCATTATTGCAAAAAAATAAAAAAAGAAAATTGCGAAAATTACAACGCGTAAGAAAAAAATTTAAATATGCAGATAGTATGAGAGTTTCTGTATTTAGAAGCGCAGAGCATATATATGCTCAACTAATAGATGATAAAGCAGGGCATACTCTTGCTAGCAGCTCTACTTTAGAAATTAAAGATGTTATAGGCGATAAAAAAGCATATGCATATGCAGTAGGCAAAAAGCTTGCAGAAAAAGCAAAATCTGTAGGCGTTGACCGTGCAGTTTTTGATCGGGGAAGTTTCAAGTTTCACGGAAGAGTAAAGGCAGTTGCCCAAGGTCTTTGTGAAGCTGGTTTGCAAGTTTAACGCAGGATAAAAAATGGCTGAAAATAAAAAATTTTTTGATAAAAATAAAGAACAAGAGTACGTAGATTTTGTAATAAACGTACGTCGTGTTACTAAGGTAACTAAAGGTGGGAAGCGATTTTCATTTTCTGCATTTGTAGTTACCGGTGATAAAAATGGAAAAATTGGTATTGGATTAGGAAAAAGCAAAGAAGCTACTTCTGCAATTACCAAAGCAACTAATCATGCGCGAAAAAATTTAATAAAAATAGCAGTGCGAGGTACAACATTACCTTATCCAGTAGTTGGAAAGCATGGCGCAAGTAAAGTAGAAATTCGACCGGCATCAAAAGGTACGGGTGTTATCGCAGGAGGTAGTGTTCGTCACATTATGTTATCGATCGGGGTAGAAGATGTTTTGGCAAAATCAGTAGGATCTTCGAATCCTATTAATGTAGTAAAGGCAACACTTAATGCACTTTCTCAATTGAGAACAGCGCAACGACTTGCTTTTTTACGTCAGCCTATTCTTTCACCTTCAGCTTAAAAATAAGGAAACTATATGTTTGAATTACATAAGTTAGAATCGTCAGGTAAAAAAAGAAAAAGAGTTGGCCGTGGTGGAAGCCGTGGAGGTACTTCTGGGAAAGGTCATAAAGGGCAAAAAGCACGTTCTGGTGGCACGGTAAGCGCACGATTTGAAGGTGGACAAATGCCTCTTTTTAGAAGGTTACCAAAAAGAGGCTTTAATAATACACAATTTAAAGTTGACGTTAAAGTAGTTAATATAGGTGATTTAAGTTGCTTTGATGATAACACAGAAGTAACAAGAGATCTTATGATTTCTAAGGGACTTGTTGTTATTAAAAAAGCTGAAAAAAAATCAGCTGAATCTGTGCAGATAAAAATATTAGGCAATGGTAAATGCAGTAAAAAGTTAGTAGTGCACGCAAATGCATTTAGTAAGTCAGCACAAGAGCTGATAGAGCAAGCAGGCGGAAAAGTAATAAAAGGGTAAAAAGGAGCTGCTGTGATCTTATTGAGAAGTTTTCTTCATATTTTTAATATTCCCGAATTATGTAAAAAAATAATGTTTACTTTGGGGACATTGGTTTTATTTCGTATTGGTGGCCATATACCTGTTATTGGTGTTGATATTGCAGCGCTGCATTTACAAATGCAACAGCTGAAAGGCTTAGGCGGAGCTTTTATGTATATTGATACTTTATCAGGTGGGACGTTGCATAATTGCACATTGTTTGCGTTAGGGATTGGACCCTATATTTCAGCTTCTATCATAATGCAAATGTTGAGTATGACAATACCTTCATTGGAAGCATTAATGAAAGAAGGAGAATATGGTCGTAAGATTATTAATCAATATACTCGTTATTTAGCATTGGGTATTAGTATTTTACACAGCACAAGTTTGGCGATTCTTTTAGAAACTAAGGGATTGGTTTTAACTCCTGGCTGGAAATTTCGCTTCCTTTTTATTTTATCACTTGTTGTGGGTTCTATGTTTACTATGTGGCTGGGTGAACAAATTAGTTTGCATGGCATTGGTAATGGTAGCTCAATGCTCATTTTTGCTAATATTGTTTCGAGGTTTCCAACTGATATTCTTGTTTTAGCAGGAGAAGTAATACAAGGAAATTTAGATATTATTTATCCAGTAATTATATTAGCGCTTTTTGTATTTGTTGCAGCATGTATTGTTTTCTTAGAAAAGGGAGAACGTAAAATACCAGTTCAGTATGCACGAAGAATTGTCGGGCAAAAAATGTATGGCGGACAAAGTTCATATATTCCTTTCAAATTAAATACTGCTGGCGTTATGCCAGTTATCTTTACTGGTGTTATAGTTAATATTCCTAGATTTATCAGTACAATGTTGGCAGATCAATTCGTTGTTTTTAAATGGCTTGCAAGTGCGTTATCTCCTATGGGAATTATTGATACGATATTACATTTTGTTTTAATAATGATGTTTTCATTCGTGTATACGGCAATGATTTTCAATCCTGAAGAAGTAGCAGATAATATTAAGAAAAGTGGTGGATATGTTCCTGGCATTCGTCCAGGTCGCAAAACTGCTGAATATTTCACAAGCGTTTTAAATCGTTTAGGATTAATAGGTTCGGTATATTTGGCAACATTAGCATTATTACCATCAATTCTTTACTTTGTTATTGGGCATTCTTCACTTATACGAGTATCCTTTTTGAGTGGTATTTCACTCCTTATCATGGTGGGTGTTGCATTAGAATTAGCTGCAAAAATTGAATCATATTTACTTGAACATCGCTATGAAGGATTGCTTTCTGCGGGTCGCTTTAAAGGCCGAGGGTAATATGTATGTAGATAAAAAAGTAGTTCTTTTTATGGGATTACCGGGGTCTGGAAAAGGTACACTTTCTAAGCATTGCCAGAAAAAGTTAGGATGGTTGCATATTTCAACTGGAGAGTTACTTCGAGAGCATATTGCATTAAAAACTCCATTGGGTCAGCAAATAGATTTAATCATAAAATCTGGTAAACTAATATCAGATGAAATGATTAATAAACTTGTTCAAGATTCTCTTGAGCAAGTTACTAAGAAAAAACGTTCATTAGCAGTTATTTTAGATGGTTATCCAAGAACTAAGGACCAAGCTAAGGCTTTAAGTGATTTTTTGCAACAAAGTATGGAAAATGTTTGTTTAAAAATTGTTCGTTTAAATGTTGATGTTGAGACGGCAAAAAAAAGAATACAAGCGCGACGTATTTGTGGAAACAAGCAGTGTCAGGCAATACATTCTTTGCAAAAAAAATCAGCTGGAAACGTAGCTGAGATGCAGTGTAGAGACTGTCAGTATAAACTTGAAAAAAGATCTGATGATGAGCTTCATGTAGTAGAGGAACGATTTAGCTTGCATAATCAACATGAAAAAGAAATAGCATCATTTTATGATAATAATGATGTAGCTATTTTAGATTGTAATGCAGAGCAATCAGCAGAGGGTGTGTTTGAGGAGTTCAAGGCTTTAATGGGTTCGCATTAAGTATGATACGAATAAAAAATAAATTATCTATTAGAAAAATGACTGAAGCAGGGCAACGGTTGGCGTCATTATTTGATGAGCTAGGTATGCAAGTTGTAGTAGGAAAAACTACTTTGAGCATAGATAGTTGGATTGAAAATAAATTAAAATCGCTAGAGCTTTTTTCAGAAATGAAAGGGTATATGGGATATCAAAATGTGAGCTGCATATCAATAAACGATGTTGTTGTACATGGCGTACCAAATAAGTTAGATGTTTTAAAGTCTGGCGATATGGTTACGGTTGATATTTGCGCTTCTTATAAAGGATATTGTGCTGATATGGCACGAATTTTTTTTGTAGAAGATGATAAATTTGATTTTACTGAAAAGAAAAAACTAGCACATGTAGCGCAGTTATCTTTAGATGCAGCTATTAAGCATGCGCTTGTGGGTAATCATTTAACTGATATATCTGCAGCAGTACAAAAAGTAGTTGAAGCGCATGGTTATGGAGTGGTTAGAGATTATGCAGGGCATGGTATAGGAAAAAATATGCATGAAGATCCTGAAATTTTAAACTATGGTAAACCAGGGCATGGGCCAAAATTACAAGCAGGTATGACATTTGCGATTGAACCAATGATTACGCAAGGTAACTATCAAACATATGTAGCAAAAGATGGTTGGACAGTAAAAACTGCAGATAAAAGTGATGCAGCACATGTAGAAGATACTATATTGATAACAGAACAAGGCCCAAAGATTTTAACAAGGAGTTTTGGCGCATGAGAAATAAGAAAAGAAGCCAAGATAAGCCTAAAGAGAACGTCATTAAGGTTGATGGTATTGTAATTGAAACGTTGCCGAATGCGATGTTCCGCGTTGAAATTGAGGGAGGAAATATAGTTTTGGGGCATATTTCAGGAAAAATGCGAATGCACTATATTAAAATTTTACCAAATGATCGTGTAGCGCTTGAACTTTCTTCTTATGATTTGACAAAAGGAAGAATTGTATTGCGTTACAAAGAAGGTCAGAGGAGTTAACGACTGTGAAAGTAAAAACATCAGTTAAGAAAATTTGTGAATACTGTCATGTTATAAAGCGTAAAGGTGTTGTAAGAATCCTTTGCACGCGTAACGCAAAGCACAAGCAGAGACAAGGTTAATATGATAATTAGATTAGGGTTAAATATATGGCAAGGATAGAAGGTATAAATTTACCTGATAAAAAGCGTGTAGAGTATGGATTGACTTATGTACACGGTATTGGTTTGTTCACTTCAAAAGAAATTTTAAATGCACTTAGTATAAGTTTCGATAAGCGCGTTAAAGATTTAACTGATGCTGAAGTAGCAATGATACAAAAAATGATTACGGATAACTATGTTGCAGAGGGTGAACTGCGAAAAAGAGTACGTAATGATATTAATCGTCATATTCGCATAGGTTCATATCGTGGTTTACGTCATAAAAATGGTTTGCCAGTAAATGGACAAAGAACAAAAACGAATGCAAGAACTCGTAAAGGGCCGCGTCGTGCAGGTTCAGCAGTATCATTAAAGCGTAAAGCTACGAAAAAATAGGTAATTAATAATGGCTTACAAGAAAAAAAGTAAAAAAATAAAAAAGCAAGTTGATTCAGTTATTGCTCACGTAACTGCTACTTTTAACAACACGCTTATTTCTATAACGACTCTTTCAGGGGATGTTTTGCTTAGAGGTAGCTCAGGAAAAGCGGGTTTTAAAGGTTCTAGAAAAGCAACCCCATTTGCAGCTGGACAAATTGCAGTAGGTTTAGCAAAAGACATGCAGTTGATGGGTGTTAAAAATGTAGAAGTTAATATGCAGGGACCAGGGTCTGGAAGAGATTCAGTTGTGCGTGCATTGCAGGGATCAGGGTTAAATATCACGGTATTACGTGATGTGACACCGCTTCCACATAATGGTTGTCGTCCGCCTAAAAAGCGTCGTGTATAAAGTGGTAGTGTAGATAGCACTAAAATTGAATTATTAGGGTACTAGTTACGTATATGAATAAAGATAAAAAATTAGACAATAAATCATCAGAAAATAAAAGTTCGTTTACTACAAGACGTGCAAAGAAAATGTCTGAATATGGTAAACAACTAAATGAAAAGCAAAAAGTAAAGCAGATGTATGGCATGCAAGAAAAGCAGTTTAAGCGCTTTTTTGGTATTGCAGCAAATTCTCGCCAAGGAACTCCAGGTGAAAATCTTTTGGGTTTACTTGAGCGTCGACTTGATAATACATTGTATCGTTTAAAGTTTGCTTGTAGTCGTTTGCAAGCAAGGCAAATTATTGTGCATGGGCATATTTTGGTAAATGATAAAAAAGTATATTCGCCATCATATCTTGTTTCGGTAAATGATATTGTTTCACTTGCATCTAACGTGCTTGATAAAAAAGTTTTTGTAGAAACAGCTATTGCAAAGCGAATGAGTATTGGAATTAAAGTTCCTGAATGGCTCGAGTTAAATAAGCAAAATTATACTGGTATGGTTTTGCGTAATCCAGTTGCAGCAGATATTCAAGCTCAAATGGAAATGCATTTAATTGTTGAGTTGTACTCTAGATAATATGCATAGGAGCTTGCTTTCAATATGTTTAAGATTTTCATATGCTCAGGAGATTAAATGGCTAAAAAAGAATATAAACCATTAACAATTCCAAAAATAACGTGGAATAAAAAAGAATTAACCGAAACTTTCGGAGAAATAATAGCAGAACCAATGGAAACTGGTTTTGGTATAACACTTGGTAATGCGCTACGACGTATTTTACTTGGTGGTGTTGAGGGTGCTGCAGTAACTTCTGTCATTATTAAAAATGTAAATAATGAGTTTTCTTCTATTCCGGGTGTTGTTGAAGATACCATGCAACTTGTTTTAAATATAAAAGAAATCATTGTTAAAACTAAAGATGGTTTGCCGGGAAAAATGCGATTGCAAATTTCAGGAGAAAAGACAGTAACGGTAGGTGACATTATTGCAGATGAAAATCTTGAATTAATCAATAAAGATCATGTTGTTGCGCAAGTTGCTGTTGATGGAGAGCTTGATATAGAGTTCTTTGTAGAATCTGGTAGAGGTTATCAAGCAGCTCAATGGCCTGCAGGTAAAGCACTACAAGAAGATTCTCGTATTTATCTTGATGCGATGTTCTCTCCTGTACGTAAAGTTTTATATGATGTACAAAAAACTCGCGTAGGGGAAAAAATCGATTATGATAAGCTTGTTTTAACTATTCATACAGATGGATCAGAAAATCCAGTAGATGTTTTACATTATTCAGTATCTGTTTTACGCACACAACTTGAGTTTTTTCAACAAAGTGCAGAAATACCATTTAATGAAATTTCTGTATTGCCAGAAGAACAAGAGTTGCAAGAGCCAGAGCAAGCTGAAGATGGTGGTTTAAAAGGTATTCCAGTTGATTTATTATTAAAGTCAATTGATGAGTTAGAGTTATCTGTTCGTGCGCATAATTGTTTAAAGCGTGCTGGTATAGGTAATATTTTAGAGTTGGTTAATGTGCAAGAGGCAGAAAGCTTGCGAATTAAAAACTTTGGTCGTAAGTCTTTAGATGAAGTACGCGAAAGCATGCAGAATTTAGGGCTTTCTTTTAGTATGGACATTAAAGAATCTGATGTAAAAAAAGCGTTGAAAAATCGCGATAAGTCAGAATAAAAAATAAAAAACAAAAGGTTTCATAACTATGAATCATCAAAAATCAGGAAGAAAAAAGCTGAATATGAAGAGCTCATATAGGCGATCTTTCTTACGAAACCAAGTAATTCATTTAATTACTTATGGACACTTAGTTTCAACGCGAGCGAATGTTAAAGAGACACAAAAGCTGGCAGAAAAATTAGTAACATTAGCTCGCAAAGGTAACCATTTTAATCATCGTCGTCGTGCAAAATCATTGTTGCCATACAAAGAAGACGCGATTAAAAAATTATTTTTTGAAATCGCGCCACAATATGTAGAAAGACCTGGTGGTTATACACGCGTTGTTCCAATGGGAATTCGCGTAAGTGATACTGCTCGTATTGCTCGTCTAGAGTGGGTATAAATTAATCAAAAATAGTTTGATTATAGAAAAAATATAAATAAACAGAATAACGATTGTTATAATCTATTATTCTGTTTATTTTTTTTATAAAGAAAGCATGTAGAGCGAGTAAGTATCTTTATTATTAAGTAGTGGTTTTGTATTTTTTAATATTTAAATGATCATACAGCTTCAGCATACTTAAACAATTACATTGAAGACATATTAAAGGGTGGTTTGTAAAATCTCATTAATATTATTTATAATTAGAGCCGAGAGTTAATTTCTTAGCTCCTTTTTCTTGTCATAAAATGATGGCCTTAAACAAAGAAAAAACTATTTTTTGAAATGTTGAAAATAACAATCTTTGAGTGGCATAAAACTCATTGACTTTACTTTTGTTGGCGAGTATTGTTGTTGAAAGTAAATCTTATATAATATGTCTAATAATATAAAGAAAATTATATGAAAAATAATATATTTTGGCTTTTTTCTGTGATAGCTGTAAGTACTTTTGAATTAAGTGCAAGCGATAATGAAATAACGTTTCCTATTGAGTTAGGTGAAAATTTTCTTCCTACATTGAACTTAATAGATGTTGAAATAAATCAAACTTTTTCAAGACATGATGAGGATGCTTTGTTGGAGGCTCTATTATCATTACGAAAGAGCCTGAATAATTTAACTAATAGTCTATCAAACTCTATAGGTAGGCAGTGTTATGGAGATTATTTTATATCTATGTATAAAGAAAAGATAGTTACTATTAATAGTATGCTAGAAGAAAGAGAGAAAATTAAAGCTAATATTAAAGGCTAGCTTATAGAAATGTATGAAAAGATTGATAGTTAGAGCTGAGAATTAATTTTTTGGCTCTAATTTTTTTTATTAGTTAGTAGCTGTGTAGTTATATGCTAGGTTAGTTCAATGAATTAATAACGTCTAAAATAACATGTGCATGTACTTCTAAGTGAGCACCACTCTTGTTTAAGGGATTGGCAATTCGCTCTTTACCATCAATAATAAAATATTGAGGAATAATATGCAGTATTTGATATCCTTCTGGTACTAAAATAGCACGCGTTGCTTTCAGCGCTGTCTTAATATCATAAGCTTTAACAATGCCTGTTTTAATAAAGGCTGCGCCATAAGCATTAGTTAATCGAATACATGAGGAAGAGTATGTTATATTAGTATGATCCATTTTTTTATCCTTGTTCAATAATAGAAACAACGCTGCCCAGTGGTCCTTTTTCAATAGAAAAGTGAGTCGGGAAATGGTTTTTCATAAATGGCAGATGTGAAACGACGATAATTTTCTCAAAGTGGTTTTGAATTTTATAGAGTGCTTCCATCATTAAATTTAAACTTTCTTCGTCTTGAGATCCGAATCCTTCGTCAATAATAAGAGTTTGTAGTGGCGCTCCTGCACGTCGAGCAACCAGCTTTGAAAGTGCAATGCGAAGTGAAAAATCGATTTTAAAAGTTTCTCCGCCAGAAAATAATTCATATGGCCTTAGTCCAAGGCTATCTGATATAATAATGTCTAAAGTTTCTTTTGTACCGCCACTTTTCAAATCTTTTAAAGATTCTATTTTTATTTGTGCTTGATTATGAGTAAGCTGCGCAAGTAAAATGTTTGCTTCTTGTTCGAGTTCAGGCAGTATTTTTTCAATTAATAATGCTTGAATGCCATCTTTGCTCATTGCTTGGGCAATGTGAGTGAGCTCTTCATGCGCTAAGCCATGTTTTTTTAGCTCTAGAGTGATAATATTGTTTTTTTCTAGGTATTTTTCAAGCATTTCTTTCTTTTGCTCTAGCGCGCCTTGTTGTTGCATGTAAGATTCTTTTTCTTGCTGAATCATACTTATTTGCTTTTCTAGTAGAGCAGATTGTTTTTCTTCGGAGGCGAGGTGAGTTATGTGTTGATTGATAGCAATAGCTTTTTCTGAATGTAATCGGAACTCTTTTTTTAACAGTCGAAGCTCAGCGCAAGTTGAAAAGCATTTATTCTTTCGTTCTTGCTGTAAGGGTATTTTATGTAAGATTTCTTCTGATTGCTTTACTAGTGCTTTTTTTTCTAAATACTCTTCTTCTATTTTTTTATGGTTAACTTCTTGATAATTAAGTTTTTTAAGTTCTTGTAAAAGAGATTCTTTTTCGCCTATTAGCTTTTTATGTTGATCAGATAGTTTTAATTTAATAGCTTCATTTTTTTCTAAATCAGAAAGGCATTTTTCTTGAGCAGCAAGTGCGGTACTTTCTTTATGTTGTTCAGTCGCAGATTTCTCTATGAGTTTGTTGATCAATTCTAAGTTATGCGTTTGGGTTATAGCACTTTCAGCCCATTCTTTTTCTTGTGATAAAAGTACAGCATGTTTTTTTATGATGGCATCAAATTTTTCTAGTTTTTGCTCTTGTTTTATAATAATTGCTCGTAATGGAGGTATAATTTTTTTTAAGCGTGTAATTTGGTGGTTATAAAATGATTTTTTATGTGTCAGTGTCTTGATGATTAAGGTTTTATTTAAGGCGGGTATTTTTTGTGTGCAGAGTGGGCAAGGAGCGCAATCATTTTCATTAAGAGTCGCTAGTTTTTTATTAATATTATTTAGTTGCTTATAGAGCAAAGAGTATTGCTGTGTGCTGCGATAAAAAAATAATTTTCTTTTTTTTAATTTTTTTTGTGTGGAGGCTTCAAGATTAATATTTTTTTCAATACTTTTTTTTTCTTTTTTAATAGCAGCTATTTTTTGCTTGTATTGTTCAAGATCTTTTAATACTAATTTTTTTTTATCGTGAAGTCCGGTATATACAAGATTTTTTTGTTGATAACTAAGCTTTTGTTTAGTGATAGCTAGTTGTGCTTGGTATGTTTTTGCATTATATTCTTTTTTCCATTGCAAAATAAAGAACTCTAAAGAGTGCATATTCTTTTGTAAATTATTTTTTAATAATAGGTCTTGTTTTTGTGCATTATTATGTTTTTCTAAATCAGTCGAAAGAATAGCTATTTTTTCTTGCAAAAGAGGCAGGTTTTTATTTTGATTAAGTTTTTTGTTAAAAATACGCCATTCTTTTAGAGTATCTTTTAGTAGAAGATACTTTTTTTGTATATTAGTATGTATTTTTTTAGCATTGAGCTCTTCTGCTTGAGCAAGGACTTTTTTTTCTTGAAGAGCAGCTATTTTTTCTAATGAGCGTTTTTTGTCTGTTATTAAGCACAGGTAAGTGCTGTTGAGAGCTTTTTGCTTTGTCCGTACAAATTCATACTCTTTTTTCACACTAGCTTCTTTTTCTAATTCAGTATTAATTGTTTGTTGTAAAGATAGGAGATTTTCTTTTTTAGTAGCTATTTTTTTTGCTTTGTCTAGAGCAAGTCGGCGAACGGTTTCATATTTTTGCAGTTGTAATATGCGGCTTAAGATTTCCTTGCGATCTTTAGGTGATTTTTTACAAAATTCATTAGAATTTCCTTGTCGCAAGTATGTTGAGCTGCAAAATGAATCATAGTCTAGAAAAATAGTTTTTTCTATTTTTGCTTGTGTAGTTCGAATAGTTTTGTCGGTAAGCGATCGAATGATGCCATTTTTTTCTATAATGCCAAAATCAAGAGCTGCATATGGCTTTGCATGTCGCATAGTAAGCTCTCTGCGAATTCGATATTGTATATTGTTATACAAAAAATCAAAGCATACAAGCATATTAGTTTGACCAAGACGTAATAGTCCTTGATCTGCTTTTGAGCTGCCTAAAGTTTTACGTGCTTGCCCCCAAACCGCCCATGTGATTGCATCAAGTAAGGCAGATTTTCCATGACCATTTTTACCAGAAAAACAGATCATTTTGTAAAGGCTAAAGTCAATAGTGCTTAATTCTGATCCATAGCTTAAAAAATTTTTCAGTTGCAGTTTTAAAGGAATCATAAAAAATATTATCCGCTTTTCAGAAATCAAAAATAGAGAAAAGTATAAGATAGTTTAACACATTTTTTGCTATAAGGATGTTTTAAATTTAGGTTTCTTATAAATGATTATATTATATTTTAATTGCTTGATAATAATAGTTGAGTAAACCTGGGGAGTGAGCTATAGTAGTAGACTATAAAATATGGGATAACCACACGGGAAAGGTGTCAGTTAGATGATAAAAACAAAAGAGACCGTTTTTCGCGAATATGATATTCGTGGAAAAGTGGGACAAGAGTTATATATTGAAGAAGCATATAGTTTAGCTCAAGCCATAGTATATTTTTTTAAGCAAAAAAATAGTGCACTTTCATCAATAGTTGTTGGCATGGATGGTAGAACTCACTCGCCAAAGATAAAAAAATATATTATCGATGCTGTGATAGATAGCGGCATAAACGTCATCGACATCGGATTATGCCCAACACCAGTTTTATATTTTTCACTCTATACCCTTGCAGTTGATGCAGGTATTATGATTACTGCTTCACACAATCCTAAAGAATATAATGGCCTTAAGTTATGTTTATATAAATCATCGGTTTGGGGCTTGGAAGTTAAAGAAATAAGAAAGCTGTTTTACCAGAAAAAACACATTGTAACTCAACTTAAAGGCACTTATACAAAAAAAGAAATTATATCGCTTTATCTTGATTGGCATATAGAAAGATTCAAAGATCTTTCTGGGATTTCTATTCCAATGGTGATTGATTGTGGTAACGGAGCAACTGGAGCAGTTATTCCGCAGCTAATAAAAAAAATGAAGTGGCAGAATGTACAGCTTTTATATGAGAAAGTTGATGGGGAGTATCCAAATCATGATGCAAATCCAACATGCATTGAAAATATGCAAGATGTAAAAAAACTAGTAATAAGTCAAGATGATGCAGTAGGCATAGGTTTTGATGGAGATGGAGATCGCGTTGGCGTAATGACAGAAAAAGGGCAGTTGTTGGCGGGAGATCGCGTACTGTCAATTTTTGCTTTTGAACTTCTACAAAAACATCCTAAGGCCGGTGTAGTTTTTGATGTTAAAAGTTCTCAAGGGGTGATTGATTTTTTACAGCAACAGCAAGCAACATTACACATGGCACCAACTGGCCACGCAATAATAAAAGATACTATGAAGCAACACGAGGCATTGCTCGGAGGAGAGTTAAGTTGCCATTTTTTCTTTAAAGATGAGCATTTTGGTTATGATGATGGAGTGTATGCCTTTTTGCGTTTGCTGCGTATCGTTAAAAATAGTAAAAAAACAGTTTGTGAACTATCTAGAATGGCTCCTAAAAAAATTAATACTATTGAGTACTCTCTTTGCTGTCCAGATGAAAAAAAGAAAGCTGTTATTGCAAAAATAAAAGAAAGTTTTGTGTTAGAAAATAAAGCAAAACTATTGTGTATAGATGGTATTAGAGCTACATATGAAAATGGTTGGGGTATTATTAGAGCATCAAATACTAAGCCAGCAATTACTTTAAGGTTTGAAGCAAGTACCGTCAAAGGTCTCAAGGAAATTAAACAGACTTTTATTGACAAAATGGTTCCATATTTTGGTAAAAGTGATTTAGAAAAAAAATTAAATAAATAATAAACGGATAGATAATGCGGTCAATAGGTTTGCATCTTCGACTTAATAGTTCTTTACAAGAAATTATGTCAGTAGCGCAAGAATATCCGCTTAAGTCATTCCAATGTTTTTTTGTAGCTTCAAAAACAGGCAAGCGTCTTCATATTAGATATAAAGATATAAAAAATTTCAGAAAGCAGCGAAGCCAATATGCAAAAGATTTATATGTGCATGCATCATACTGGACAAACTTGTCAAGTACTAAGCGTGTGTATCATCCAGTATTAGAGTATGAACTGCAAGTTGCTCGTCGATTAGGGTTTACTCACATCATTTTACATCCGGGTTCATTTGGCAAAAAAGAGACTAAGCGTGAGGGAATAGAAGCTCTTGCTCGAACTTTAAATTATGTAATGAACAAAGAAGAAAAAATTGTGTTTGTTCTTGAAAATATTGCCCATAGTAATCGATCTATAGGCGGTAATTTTTTTGACTTTGTTTATATATTGAGACTCCTTGATTTCCCAGAAAGATTACAGTTTTGTATCGATACAGCACATGCTTTTGCTTATGGATATAATATTACAACTACAAAGGGTAGAAATAGTTTAATTGCAGAAGTTGAAAGAACTATAGGAATTGAATCTGTTGCGTTGATTCATATGAATGACTCTAAGTCACGCTATGGATCAAACATTGATCATCATGCAAGTTTAGGTAAAGGGTATATTAAGCAAGAGTCCTTAAAAAATTTTGTTTTACATGAAAAACTAAAACATATTCCTATCATATTAGAATTACCACAGCTTTCTATGAAAGAAGAAATTATAATATTAAAAGAAGTATACTCTTGGCATCATATGTCAATTGTAGAAAAAAAATCAGAAAAATCCTTGTACATATAATTAAAATAAACTTTTTCTTCACAAGAGCGAAAAATTCCTTTAACCTATAGATAATTTGATAATGGGCCCATAGCTCAGTCGGTTAGAGCAATCGGCTCATAACCGAGAGGTCCCAGGTTCGAGTCCTGGTGGGCCCACCAATACAAGTAATTTATTGTATTGTATGCTCAAAATGATAAAATAATTTATAAAAGTTTTTATTAAACTATATAAATTTTAATTTTTGTTGTTTTAACTTTGAATAAAAGGTTTTTTTAATGAGCGCGCAAACCCCATTTCATTTATTTATTGAATTAATACAATTTGATCGAAAGTTACAAACTGTATTTTCTAAAATAGCAAAGCTTGATGAGCTTATTAAAGTTTTATTAAAGCAAGAAGAAGATATTTTAGAGCAATATAATAAAATATACCAAAACGAAGTATCTTTTGAAAAAGCTGTTAAGCAGAAAGAACTCGACATGGCAATGCTTGATCAAGAACAAAAGCAAAAAAAAGTTCGACTTGAATCAGCGCAAAATAATAAAGAATATCAGTCTGCAAAGCATGAGTTAGAAATTGTACAAGCAAAGCAACTAGAGCTTGAAGAAGAGTTAATTGCAGTATGGAATCGATTTGAGCTTGCAAAGAAAAAATCAAAAGACGCAAAAACTCAATACAATGTGCATCATGCAGAACTTAAAAAAAAAATAAATGAAGCGCAAGAAGAGCAAGATATATTAGAAAAAGAAATTGAAGATCAAGAGCCACAACGTAAAGAAAAAGAACAGTTGGTTCCTGAAGAGTGGCTTGAAAAGTATAATACCATGCGAATGCGTATTCCAGATCCAGTTTTACCTGTTGTTGATGATAGTTGTAGTGGATGTTTTTATTGTTTAACTAATCAAGAGATCATTTCTATTAATAAAAATAAACTTATTCAGTGTAAAGGTTGTTATCGATTCTTGTATAACAAAGCAATGGAATAAATAATATATAAAGCAGGTATCGTATGGCAAATCAGTTATCATTTATAAGCAATAACAGCACAGATGTAGAAACTAAAAAACAAGAAGCAAGTATTGAAAAAAAGCCTGTAATAAAAAAAAACAAAGTTGTTTTGCAGTTTTATATTGATGGTGCAGCGCGTAATAATCCTGGGCCAGCAGGGGCAGGCGTTTATATTATAAAAAATGATATGCCATATGCAAAAAAAGCTTATTTTCTTGAATCAAAAACAAATAATCAAGCAGAATATTTAGCATTACTTTTGGCGCTCTATCATATGCATGAATTAAAGCAAAACATGACAATAGATAGGATTGTTTTTTACTCTGATTCTAAGTTGCTAGTTCAGCAAATGATGGGAATTTATCGAGTGAAAAACATATGTTTGCAGCGATATGTTTCAACAGCAAGAATTTTATTAAAGCAATGCAATTATACTTTTAAGCATATATTAAGGCATGCAAATGGTATTGCCGATGGGTTGGCCAATGATGGCATCGATAATAAAGTTTCATTGCCAGCTGAATTTATAAAGATAATGCAAAAGTATGGCATTACTTTGTCAGAGTAGTTTAAATAAGCTAAGGGTAAAAAATAAAAATAATTAATTGAAGGAAATGCAATGCCAAGTTATAGAGGGCATTTAATCGGTGGATTAGTTGCAGGAAGCTTAGCAATAGGAGCTTTGACTTCTGCTTGTATGATACAACCAACTTTCTATGGTTGTGCTGAATGGCTTTTTATTTGTTTGTTGGGATCCCTTTTCCCAGATATTGATATTAAAAGCAAAGGCCAAAAAGTTTTTTATTGGCTGCTTTTTGGGATTTATTTATATCTTTTTAATAATGGCCAGTATCAAGAAATGTGTATGCTTTCTTTTCTTGCTTTATCACCAATGCTTGTGAGGCATCGGGGCCTTTTCCATCAATGGTGGTTTGTTATTGGATTTCCATCAGCGCTGTGTCTAATGGCTTGTCATCATTATACTTCTTATCAAACAATGCTTTATATAAACACATTCTTCTTTATTGTCGGAGCACTCTCTCATTTAGTTCTTGATTTTAAGTTTGGCAAAGTGATGAATAAGAAAAAGTAATTTTTTTTTAACTATAAGTTGTTATCAGGTGCCATAAAGCATTTAATGTTTCATAAAATGACAATTTATATGTTTTATTATCTGGCAATATGTCTGGTGTGGCTTGTTTTCTTACGTCATTCCATAGTTCTGCTAAAATATTTTTAAGGTTTTCAGTATCAGTACTATTTTCATTAAGTAATGCTTTAAAGTAGTTTATTTGATTTTGGTTAATTTGTTTATCATTTTTACTGTAATAACTAATATTATCATGCAATTCGATAATAATATTAGTTATTTTTATTAGCACTCTGTTTGTCATTAGTTCGGGGCTAATATCTTCATCAGAGCTTTTTTTCAAGTCAATACTAAAAGGTTTTTCAAAAATATTTATTAAATTATTTTCATGAATAGGATTAGAGCGATTATAATTTTTTATTGCATTGTGTGCCTTAGTTAGAGAATTTTTAAAATTTACATCGATATTAAACTCGCCTTTCCATAGAGCATTTGCTTTTGAAATAAAATCTTGCTGTATGTTTTGTTGCTTATTTTTTTCTACGCTTTTTTTTATAGCAAGGGTACTGCCTATAATAAAAGATATTAATGCAAGATTTTTTCCGCTTATTTTATTATTTAAATAACCTTCAAAAAGTCCAGCTGTTATCGTGCTTGCTATTGCAGTGTCACCTGCTAAATAATTATTATAATATCCATAGATTAAAGCGGGTACAGATAGAGGGTAAAAATAAGAAGATGCATGTTTAGAAGGTAAGTGGTTAGATAAAAAAGATCGAGAAAGTGAAGAATAATTTGTAGTAAAGGTAAAATTGTAAAATCCTATTAAAAATAGCAGGATTGGCATTGTCTTCTTCATTTTTGGCCTCTAATCTAATTCTTTTTGTTAGCTTATAGATTAATTATGCTTAATTGTAAGCAGTATAGTCAATAGTTTTTGATTGAATTTGAGTTTCATAGGCCCACAGGTTTTTTTACTTAGAGGGTATTGTCTTAAGAAGATCATAGTTATAGATAGTTACTTATTTTTTAATAGGTAAAGAGTAAGGCTTGCTGCAAAAAAACCCGGAACTAGCGGTAAAATTATATCAGAAAATAGTGGTAAAGTGGCAGAGACTAATGTGCCAACAATGATGCTTGCTCGAGCACTATATTTATTAACCATTTTTTCTTGATAAAGGCTTGCAATAACAAGTGGCCCAAAAGCACTGCCAAGTCCTGACCAAGCGTAATTTACAAGTGTGTATACTCCAGCAGTGTTATGCCATGCAATTCCCAGTGCGCATAAAGATACCATAAGGCTTCCTATTCGTGATATTAAGATAATATAGCTATTGCTTTTTTTGTGAGCTGCTTTTGAGTGTAAATCATATGCACAAGTAGTTCCTGAAACCAAAATATGGCTGTCCATAGTAGAAAGAGTTGCTGCAAGCACTGCGCATAGAGCTAGTCCTGTAATAAAAGGGCCAAAGAAGTGGGTTATCATATCGATGAACAAAAGCTCTCCTGATCCATTATAGTTAGCAGGATAAAAACCAAGCGCTACAAGCCCGAGCGCCGCAGAAGCTGAAAGTACGATTATTTGCCATGCCATGCCGACTTTAAGTGCATGTTTAGTATTTTTGGGGTTATCAATAGCCATAAAATTTACTAAAATGTGTGGTTGCCCAAAATAACCAAGTCCCCAGCTAGCAGCTAAAAAGAGCGCATGAAAAACATTTTTATTTTCAGGAAATAAACTCAAAGAAGTATTGCGGATTTTCGCTGCTATAATAATAGAGTCTATCCCTGTTGAATTGTACCAAACGTATAATGGTGTAATTACAATGACAGCGAGTAAAAATAATCCTTGAAAAAAATCACACCATGCAATAGCAACAAAGCCACCAATTAATGCATACAGTAATACAGTACTTAATCCGATACAGATACCAATATGATAGCTTATGCCAAATGCAGCATTAAATAATTTTCCAAGCCCAATAAGCCCAGATGCTATATAAAAGGTAAAAAACAGTAAAATAATCATACCTCCAATAGTACTTATATGCCCTTGAGTGTCATTATATTTTTTATTAAAATAATCGAGTAATGTTACCGCATTATATTTTGAACTGTCAATGCGTAGCGGATAGGCAATAAACTGCCAAGTTAAAAACATAAAGAAAATGAGTCCTATAGCACTCCAATACTCAAATAGTCCATTAGTATAAATTGCTGCAGGAAAGCCCAAAAACAACCAAATTCCCATGTCGCTTGCTTGTGTTGCAATAGCAGTCACCCAATAATTAATTGATTTGCCGCCGCTAATAAACTGTTTATTAGATGTTTGTAGATAACTGACAGTAATGCTTATAGCTGCAAGTGTTAAAAAATAACAAAAAAAAGCGATCATTATGAAGGTATTCATGGGAATCCTATTTATATTGATTGAGGGTAAAAAGAGAGTGAGCGTTGTTGGTGGTTTGTGTGGCAACTTCGGACAAGCTGCTATTAGTTAACTCTGCAATAAATTCTGCTACAGTAGCAATGAATCGAGGATGGTTTTTTTTTCCGCGAATAATTTGCGGGGGTAAAAATGGTGCATCAGATTCTAATACAATGTTTTTTAACCCAACTTCTTTTACTATTTCTCGCAATTCTACGTTACCTGGATAAGTTACTGTGCCACCAATGCCTAATAAAAATCCCCAGTCGGTAGCTTGCTTTGCAAGGGACTTATCATAAGAAAAACAGTGTAAAACAACATTGTTTAAATCGTTAGCATATTCTTCGAGTAAATAGTACGTTTCGTCTCTGGCATCACGAGAATGGACAACAAGAGCAAGGTTATTTTCTAAGGCAAGTTCAATTTGTGCTCTGAAAACATTTTCTTGCTTTTTTTTGTTGTAATTTGGATAGTGAAAATCAAAGCCACATTCTCCAATGCCAACAATACGCCCGGAAGTTTTTTGGGGCAGTAGTGCTTTTAGTGCAGTAATATCGCTTTCCCAATTAGAGCTAATATCATTTGGATGAATGCCGATAACGCTATAATTGTCAGCATATTTTTTGGCAATTTCTATGCAGTTTTTACTTTCTATAATGCTTGTCCCAACATTAACGAGTGTCATTACATTATATTCAGCAGCTTTTTTAATTATTGTTTGGGCAGAATGTAATTCTTTTTCGGTGAGTAAAACATCAAAATTATTTTTAGCTAAAATATTAATATGGCAGTGTGTGTCAACAAAAGACCGTAAGTTAGACATTTTTGATTTCCTTTAAAAAAAATAAATGCATAATAATGATCAACTAACGCTTTTATTTTGCACAATAAAGTGGTAGTAACGGTCGATATTTTTGTGCAATTATGCTGTTATCTTGCTATTTGACAAATACATAAATCAAACTACTCTATATTACTAAAGAAGTGAATTTTTAAAAGAAGAGTTGTATTTAAAGTGCAGTGTTTAACCATATCAAACCTCCAAAGGAGAAACTATGAACAAGCGTGAATTAGTAGACGCATTAAGTGATGAAACCGCTTTTAGTAAAAAAGATGTTTCTAGAGTTCTTGAATCGTTATTAAGTATCATTAAAAGAACCCTTAAAGGTGGTAGCAAAGTAGCACTTACCGGATTTGGGCACTTTGCAGTTAAAGAACGCAAAGCAAGAGATGGTATTAATCCTGCTACAGGACAAAAAATTAAATTGCCGGCTATTAGTGTTGTAGGATTTCGCAGCGGTAAAGATTTAAGTATGGCTGTTAGAGCAACTAAACTTTAGTATTATAACAAATCTTTATTTTAAAAGTTTTTACGCATTACAAAAAAAGGGTCGTATTTTGCGGCCTTTTTTTTATACTTATTATTTATAAAGTTATTTGGTTAGGGTAAAAAAAAGCTGCGAGCATTTGCGGTAAAAGATGGTCCTTAAATATGAAAACAATAAGTTTTTTATCGAAGTTTTAAAGCACTGACAAGTAAGGTAAAATGATATTTGCGAGTAGCAATAATTTAAGCTACAATAACAACATATATAATGCTTAATAGTTCCCTGAAGGATAGCCCAAGATGATTAATCTAATAAGTGCGCGAAATAACAAGAAAAAGTTTATACAAGAAGTGCAAAAAAAAGATCCCTCATTTGATGTTGAAAGCGTATTGAATTTAGATTCGCATGTACGTTCTTTGCAAAAAGAAGTTGAAGATTTGCGATGTGAAAAAAATAGATTGGCAGAGCAAGCAAAAGGCGGCATTACAGCAGAAATACGGCAGCAATCTATTGATTTAGGCCAGCAATTAAAGGAAAAAAACACACTGTTAGAGTCAGAGCAAGCAGCATTTAAATTACTTTATCTTGAGTGCCCTAATGTGCCTGATAGTGATGTGCCTGAAGGAAATAAAGAAGCAAATAAAGTAGTGCAAATAAATGGCAAAAAAAAGGAATTTTCTTTTAAGCCCAAAAATCATGTTGATTTAGGGCAGAAACTACGGTGGTTTGATTTTTCTGCAGCAGCTTCAATGACGCAAAGTAATTTTGTAATGTATCGTGGAACTGCAGTAAAAGTTATGTATGCATTGACGCAGTTGATGCTTAAAAATAATATGAGACATGGTTATGAGCCGATATTGCCCCCATACTTGGTTAATGAAGACGCATTAACTATTGCAAGTAATTTTCCAAAATTTAAAGATCAAGTATATAAGGTCACTGAAGATAATTTATACTTATCTCCAACCGCTGAAGTTAATTTAACGAGCATTTATAAAAATCATATTTTTGCTGCTAATGAATTGCCAATGCGTATGACGGCATGGACAAGTTGCTTTAGACGAGAAGCCGGTAGTTATGGCGCAACAGAGCGTGGATTAATTCGGATACATCAGTTTGAAAAAGTTGAGCTTTATACGATTAGTGAGCCAAAAAATGCAGCAAAAGAGCAAGAAAAAATGCTTGCATGTGCTCAAGATGTTTTACAAGCATTAGGGCTTCATTATAGGATTAGTTTACTTGCGGCACAAGATTGTTCATTTCCATCCGCAAAAACTTATGACATTGAAGTATGGCTTCCAGGACAAGAAGCGTATTATGAAGTTTCTTCAATTAGCAATTGTACTGACTTTCAAGCAAGAAGAGGAAGCATGCGGTATCGTGAAAATGAAGGAGAAAAACCACAACTTGTGCATACGCTTAATGGTTCTTCGCTTGCATTGCCACGTTTATTAGTAGCTATAATGGAAACATATCAGCAAGAAGATGGAACGATTCTAATACCTGAAGCTCTTAAGAAATATATGTTATAAAAAAGAAGTAGTATGCTAGAAAAAGAAGTAATAGTTCGCATAAAAGAGATAGAGATTCATACAAAGCGATTATTGAGTAGTGTCATGGTTGGTGATTCTAGGTCAGCTAAAAAAGGTTCTGGGTTTTCTTTTGATCAAATAAGAGAGTATGTCCAGGGAGATGATATACGATTCATTGACTGGAAAAGTTCAGCGCGTATGAATACTCTTTTGGTAAAAGAATATACTGAAGAGCGTAGTCGAACAATATATTTACTGGTAGATGCATCAAGGTCAATGTTTTTTTCTTCAAAAGAATTTTCTAAATATGATCTAGCAGCACATATTGCAAGTGTTTTGGCTTTAATTGCAAGATTTGGTAAGGATCGTGTGGGATTGTATATTCTTTCAGAAGAAAATGAAGTAATAATTCCTCCAAAGCAAACATTGCATCATGCGCATGTTATTATGCAAGCATTATTAACACAAAAAAAATCTACTAAAAACTCAGTGATTGATCGTATGGATTGTATATATAAAAATTTAAAAAAAGAAAAAGCAATTGTATTTTTAATGAGTGATTTTTTAGTAATGCCAGAAAATAAAACATTAGCTTTTTTGTCTAAGCGGCATGATATTATTGCTATCCGATCTCTTGATCCATATGAAAAAAAATTACCTACATTAGCGACTATGGAAATTAAAGGGCATTATGTGCAAGACAGTTATTCTGCAAATTTTCAAGGAGTAAATTTGTTTAAAGTAAATAAAGCTCTTGAGGCGCGTATCAAGGACCAAAACTGTATCTTTAGAAAGTATAAGATTGATGTAGTCGATGTTCAAACAGATAAACCATTTATTAATGAGCTTATTTTGTTTTTTAAAAAACGCATGATGTATTAAAAGGAAGTATAGTCAATGGTGACAGATCCATTATCATCTTTGTGTGATATTTATACACAGTGGCATACGCCATTTTGGCAAAAACCATGGTTTTCGTGGGGAGTTTTTTCCATAACTGTAATAATCATTTTTTATATTTTTTATAAGATCGCGAGTTTTTTTAAATCGAAGAAAAAAGAAGTGCCTTATTGGATAGCTGCTCAAAAGCAAGTTGGTTTTTATGTAGATAAAAGTTTAAAAATATCAACTAAAGATAAATATACAAATCTTATTGCAACATTAAAATGGTATTTTACAAAGCATTATGAAAAAAATTTTATAAGTGCTTCAGATATTCATTGTATTTACTTATTAAGCATTGTAACCAATAGTGAAGAAATTCAAAAAAAAACCAAGGAGTTGTTAGTAAATAGCGTTGAGTTGCGCTTTTCAAGTGCTAGCGATAAGGATGATTGCATAGTTGAGGATGGTCAAAAAGTACAAGAAATTATTGCTTTAACGCAAGTGGAAAAAAAAGAGCTATTATTACATTAATTCAATATAAGTAAACTAGTACAAATAAGCTTTAATTGGGAAAAGTAAAAATAGTTAAATAGTATTAGATTCAAAAAAAGTAAAGCTTTTAAATTTTTCCATAAGCGATAGTTTAATACTCTCAGAGAGCCTGTGTAATTACTTAAGTCATCGGTAGTGCTAATGTGCTATAATTTCTTTTTTTGCTTGACACGTCTGTTACACTATATGAATAGCTGTTTTTAATTAGATACAGTATGTTTTAAGTAAAATAAAAATATGCTTATACATATTTGTCGAGAGATTCAAAAATAAATGTATAGCCTTTGATAGGCTTTTTTTTATTATAAATTCTTTTCTTATTTTTAATATATTTTATATAAAAGGTGAAAATTTTATGGCAAAGCATGTTGGCATTAAGCTTCCTGAAGATTTGGTAGAAGTCTTAAAAAAAGGTGAAATGGTAGCAGTATTGTCAACTTTTTCCGAAAAAGGTTTACCGCATACAACGCCGATACAGATTATGTATCCAAAGGATCGCGAAAGTATTCTTATTAGTATCAATAAAGATCATACTGGTTACCATAATATGGTGTGGCAAAAAAAAGTAATGCTTTGTTTTTTGGCTTCAAATAATATTGCATACAGTATTTTGGGTAGAGCAGGAGTTGTTAGAGCACCTTCTGAAATACATCCTTTAATGAATGTTGTTCGTATTGATATTATTGAAATTAGAGACAATAGCTCTTATTTTGTAAAAGTAGAATCAGGAGTAAAGTGGAAATACGCTTCAGAAGAAGCAAGAGAAGTCTTGGATAGTCTTTTAACTGAGCTGAAATTACTTTCAAAATCGTTGTAAAGTTAGTTTTTAAAAGAAAGGGATGCGTAATGTTGATGATAATATTGCTGTTTTTTATAAGCTTTAGTAGTTGTTTGTATGGAGAAGATCAACTAGGTGTTGATGAGTCAGCTGCAAAAAATATAAATATTGATCATGATGATGCTGAAAGCAGCACTCTTTTAAAAGATGAAAGTGAAGATGAAGATTTTCTTAGCTCTCAAAACTCTGAAGAAGATCTTGTAGAAGAAGATGCGGCTTCTTTTGATATGAATGATGATAGTATCGATGACGGTGTCGATAAAAAGGATAGTGAATCTTCTGGTCTTCAAGACACAAAAGAAGATGATAGTGTGGTAGATGATTCTTTAGATTCTGAAGAAAATGATGAAGCTGATGATAAAGCTATCACCAGTGATAAAAAGCTTCTTGATTCTGAAGAAGAGCCAGCAGAAGAAGGCTCTCTAGATTCTAAGAAAGAAAGTCAAAACACTCTTGTAGAAGCAGAAGAAAGTGCGGCGACTTTAAAAGAAGATGATTCTGCAGACATGCAAGATCATGAAAATAATGAGGAAAGCTTGGTGAGTGAAGACTTAGCGAGTGAAAATTTAGAGGAAGAAAAAAGTGATCTTCCTGAAGAATATGGAATACATACTATTTCAGTAGAAGAACCTTCTGGAAATTGGCTATACAAGCGATTTTGGTGGGAAAAGACAGAAGCGTTATATGATAAAATAAAAAAAGTATTTGCTCGCGTATTAGATAGTCGAATGTATTTTTTTGAGCAGCGAGTAAATCTTGATCGAATGGTGCTTGATCCATTTTATCAATCTATAGGATTAGTACATTCTGAATTGCAGGAAAATATAAGCTTATTACTAAATAAAACAAAAGAACATGAAAATAATAACTCAGATAAGGCATTGTCGGAAAGCTCTGTTATTAAAACTTTGCAAGAAGAGCAGGAAACGCTAGCTTCTTTGCAAAATGAAGTTGCAGCAGTTCGAGATGTTAATCGAGCAATTAATGATGCATTGCATAAGCTAATGAATCAAATTAATTTGTGCCGCAAATGGGAGCAAGAAGTATGGCATCGATTCCGCTCTATCGCTCATGAATTGAGTGATAAAGTTGCACGTGATCATTATTATGCAGTAGCAGCGCTATGGAAAAACATTAAGAAAGCACAGGCTTATATTGAGGGTGATTTTTCAAAGCACTTTGAAATGTTAGTATCCGATGCAAAAGCTAGAACTAAATTAGTGCAAGATACAATAGAAATATTAAAAGAAAAAGGCATTGATTTAAAGGATGCTTCAGAAATGTTGTTGCATGATGATCATAAAAAATCAGATGAAAATCAAGAATCTGAAAATGCTGATGAAGAGGATGAGGAAGAAGTTGAAGAGAGCGGTTGGTGGGCTACAATAAAATATATTTTATTAGCACCATTTAATGCAGTTGCTGCAGTGTGGCACGCAATCTTTGGCTAAAGGTAATTAGTATAGATGCATAAATAATATGCAGTATGTCGATTGTTCTTAGTATAAAAAATAAATATATTACGTTAGGGTGCGCTTTGCAGAAACAAAGCGCACCCTTGTTTTTTGTATATTTCTTGATTGCGTCTCCTTTTTTATTATGATATTCTTGTTGAAAATGTTTTTTAGTCGTGGTGGTGGAATTGGTAGACACGCAGCCTTGAGGGGGCTGTGGGAGAAATCCTGTAGGGGTTCGAGTCCCCTCCCCGACACCAAATGACAATTAAGTTAAAATAAAAGTCATTTTTGTTGTAAAAAATATTTGCATGGTTACTCACTTTGTTATTAATAAGGAGTTTTATGGAATTTGCAGGGAAACGTATTATTTTTTCAGGATTTTCTTTTTGGATAGCATTAGCATTAGTTGCGCTTTACTTATTAATTCCTTTTCAGAAAACAATAAAAATGGGAATTGATCTTGTTGGCGGCACACATATAACGCTAGAAGTTCAAGCAGAAAAAGCAGTTGAAAGTGAGTTACTACAAAAATCAGTAGCTATTTCAAATAAACTTTATACTGCAAATGAAGTATTGCCAACAGGAAAAGAAGTTAAGAATATGCAATTAAATCTTACTTTTGAAACTTCTGATCAAGCAGAATCAGTAGCATTGTTTTTAAGTGAGCATGAATCAGAATTGCAGCAAAAAATTTCTGACAATATAATTCATCTTTTTTTTACTGATACAAAAGCAAATCGCATCATGCGTGATGCTGTTGATCGCAACGTAGAAGTGCTTCGATCTCGTGTGGATAAAATAGGTATTTCTGAAACACCAGTTTTTGCACAAGGTGATCGTAATATTGTGGTAGAGCTTCCTGCGGTCGACAATCCACAAGAAGCAAAAAAAATCATTGGTAAGGCTGCAATGCTAGAGTTCAAGATAGTAGAACATCAGGCATCAAGTGAAGATGATCTTTTGTATGAATATGACGGAAAGTTACCAGATGATTTAGAAATAGTTCCAGGACAAATGAAATCAAATGGTCATGTCGAAATGTACTATGTTGTTCCAAGATATACTGAAATGACTGGTAGATTGCTTCGTGATGCACGACCTGAGCTACAATCAGAAATCGGACAAATGGTAGTAACCTTTGAGTGGACTCCAGAAGGTGGCGATAAATTTTATGAACTAACAAGTAGAAATACACATAGACAGCTTGCAGTTATTCTTGACGGTGCTGTTATGCAAGCGCCAACTATTAGTTGTCCAATTAGAAACTCAGGATATATTTCTGGTGGATTTACTCCTAAAAAAGCAAAAGAACTGTCATTGCTTCTAAAATCAGGTGCTTTTGTAGCGCCAGTTACTTTTGAAGAAGAACGTCAAGTAGGGCCAACATTAGGTGCTGCTTCAATTAAGCGTGGATTACTGTCTTGTTTAGCAGGATTATTGCTTATTTTCTTGTTAAGTATTTTTTATTATAGATTAGCCGGTTTATTTGCATTTTTTGCATTACTCTTGAATTTACTTTTTACTCTGTTCATTTTGTCGCGACTAGGTGCAACGCTAACGCTTCCTGGCATAGCGGGGCTCATTGTGACTCTCGGCATGGCGATTGATGCGGCAATTTTGATTTTTGAGAGAGTAAAGGAAGAATTGGCGCTGGGTGTTGATATACGTCGTGCGGTTTCTCAAGGTTTTTCTAATGCATTGAGTGTTATTTTAGATGGAAATATTACAACATTTTTAATCGTTGCTGTTTTGTATAAATTTGGTACAGGGCCAGTTCAAGGATTTGCTGTAACAATTATGGTAGGTATTTTAGCAACTTTAATTACAAGCTTGTTTTTTTTACGATCATTGTTTATGCTTGTCCTGAACAATATTCGTATAAAAAAATTAAGTATTTAAATGAAACTTTAGTGGCGATGTAGCTCAGCTGGTTAGAGCGGCGGAATCATAATCCGTAGGTCCGGGGTTCGAGTCCCTGCATCGCTACCATTTTTTTTAGATGATATTGAAGAATAATTATTTTTATCAAGCATATATTGTTTGAGTAGGTTTTTATGGAACAAATGCCCATTCCTATTTCATTAAGTCTTGTACGATTAATTATATCACCTCTTTTTTTGCCACTTCTTTTTGTTCATTTCTTATCATATAACTTTCTTCCATTAAATATTGTTCTAGGCAGTATTTTTGTCTTTTTTTCTTTTACAGATCTTTTTGAATCTTCCTTAGCTCGTTATTACCATCAAGAAACAGAGTTGAGTAAAGTATTAGATCCGATTGCATATAAATTTTTATTTTATTCTACCTTAATTGCTTTGTTAGCAATCCAACGGATACATTTCTATTGGGTTGTTTTGCTCATTGGGCGAGAATTTTTTGTTATGAGTTTGCGTTATATGGCAGCCGTGTATGGTGCGCCTTTATATGAATCTTTATATCTAGAAAGAATAAGAACTGTTATTCAGATGATTTTTTTAACTTTTTTGATTGTTAACCCTTATTATCAATTATCAATTTTTCAGGCACCCATAATAAAAAGCATTGAGTATGGCTTACTTATAATTGTGCTTATTTTAACATATAGCACCACGAAACATTATTGTGTAGCGTTTTTACGGCATCATGGATACGGTTCAGGTGTTTTTGTTAGAAGGTAAAAGAATGTATTTTAATCAAGTTGCTCAGTATTTTTCGCAAATAGAAGCGACGAGTGGTCGCTTGGAAATTATAAGTATTCTTGCTGAGTTGTTTAAAAAAGCAACACCTAATGAATTAGGTATTTTAGCACATTTAGTCTTGGGGCAGCTACAACCTCCGCATAAAGGAACTCAGTTTAATATAGCTGAAAAAAATATGTTAAAAGTTGTAGCTCTCGTGCTTGATTGGCCGATTGAAAAAGTAAAAAACTTACGTAAAGAAAAAGGCGATTTGGGCTCTGTTCTGGAGCAAGGTGTTGGTAATTATAAGCAAATAGGTCTTTTCGACAGTGAAATCTTAATGACAGAAGCTGGTAAAAAAGAAGGGCTTTTTGTAGAAGATGTATATGAAAAACTTTGTTCTTTAGAAAAAATTACTGGATCAGGATCTCAAGAAGTAAAATCCGCTGAGCTCGTTGCAATACTTAAATCCGTTAGTCCTCTGAGTGCAAAATACATTGTGCGTATTATAATGGGTAAATTGAGATTGGGTTTTTCTGCGATGACACTTATTGAAGCACTTTCTTGGATGATAGCAGGAGATAAGTCCTTAAGGCCAATCATAGAAAATGCTTATAATATATGCGCTGATATGGGCTTTATTGCTAAAAGTTTAAAAGAAAAAGGCATCGACTTTTTAGAGCAAATGAGCATGCAGGTAGGTGTTCCGGTTTTGCCTGCAGCAGCAGAGCGACTGAATACAGCAGAAGCAATTTTTAATAAGATTGGCTTGTGCATTGCGCAACCAAAGCTTGATGGATTCCGCTTGCAGGTACATATTGACAATACACAAGAAGTGCCAAAAATACATTTTTTTTCTCGTAATTTATCTGATATGTCAGCAATGTTTCCAGATCTTGTACAGGTGCTCAAAAAGTTACCGGTTAAAACATTAATTTGTGAAGGTGAAGCTATTGTCTATGATCATAATGCCGGATCATTTGTACCATTTCAGGAAACAGTTAAGCGTAAGCGTAAGCATGGGATAGAAAAAGCAGCAGAAGAGATGCCGCTACAAATATTTTTATTTGATTTATTATATTTAAATGGTGTTTCTTATCTTAATGAATCACATACAAAGCGACGCCAAGAGCTACTTTCTATTTTTGAAAATTTCAAATCATCTACGATACAGCCGATTGAAGAGAAAAAAGTTGTTACAGCTCAAGCGTTAGAAGAGTATTTTAATGAAAATATTGCAGCTGGACTGGAAGGGCTAGTTGTAAAGAAAGAAAGCTCTATTTATCAGCCAGGAAAACGTAATTTTAATTGGATCAAGCTCAAAAGGCAGCAAGCAGGTTATTTAAGTGACACGATAGATGCGGTAATTTTGGGTTATTATTATGGATCAGGTAGGCGTGCTCAGTTTGGCATTGGTGCGTTTTTAGTGGGCATTTATAATAAAGAAAAAGATACTTTTCAAACAGTAGCTAAAGTAGGTACTGGATTAAGCGATGTAGATTTACAAGAGTTAAAGAAGAAGTGTGATAACATTCAAATCCAAGAAAAGCCAAAAAATGTTGAATGCGCTCAGCAACTATTTCCAGACGTTTGGACAAGTCCTGAGTTAGTGTGCGTCGTTCGTGCAGATGAAATAACATTCTCTCCCGTGCATACAGCAGGTAAAACGATAAGTAGCCTTGGTTATGCAATGCGATTCCCGCGATTTATGGGCTATCGAAAAGATAAATCTGCTCAAGAAGCTACAACAAATATTGAACTAAAACAGATGTTCAATTCTCAGTTTAATGGATAGGGCTATTAACCTTATATTTGGTGTAATTGAATTGATTTTCCAATAAGTTTGCTATCGCTTTTTAATGAATCAAAAAACTGTCTATACATAAGCATGCGTAGAGCATTAGTTGAAATGTCTAGACTACTTCGGGCGTAGATAGTAGGTAGCTCAAAGCTGTTTTTCATTTTTGTTTGTGTGGCGCCCTCTGGTATGAAAAAACTTTTTGCTTTTGCAAATATTAGAATTGAATCTGTTGGTAGTATACGATTTTTTGGTAGGGCAATTTGTTTGACATGCCAATACATAAGGCCATCGTTTTCAGTTGTTCGATTTAAAGAGTATATTTTTGCTTGAGCATCAGGCGCAATTTGCCAGTGATGGACCGTATTTCCTGCCATGATCATTGGGCTTACTCGATTTGTTATGATGAGCGTTAGGGCGGGTTCGAGATGTTTTTTGGGAAATGTTATTTGCCCGAGACTGTTTGAGCGGGTTAAAAATCCGGCATACGTTGCAAGTATCCCATTGGGTGCTTTTTTATCAAGGTCATACTGTAGCTTTCTTATCGTATATTGAGCAATTTTTTCTGGTCGATGAAGCTTACGCAGTATTTTTTCAGGAAGACTTTTTTTACTAATTTTGGGATATGGTCGAACAAAAAAAGTAATGATGGGATCAGCAGAGAGATAAGCGCTTTGTAGTATACAAAGACTTAAGGTAAATAGTATAACTTTATGCTTCATGCCAATCCCTTTTTAATTACATTAAATATTATTTTTAATGATTTTTATGTTCTTTGTGTGCGTGCTTAGCTTTATGATCATGACTATGGCTATGATGCTTAGACTTTTTTGATTTATTGCTGTCAGTATTATCACCTTCTGTATCTTCTTTTTTATCTTTTCCAAAGAAGAAATTTTTAGGAATGCTGATGACGCTTACTGTGGCTTCTTTAACCGAGTTGAAAAATCCTTCAGCTTTAAGCTGATGAGCGCAGCAAAGGGTCGATACACTTAATAGTACAATTAATTTTTTTTGTGACATATTAAAAACTCCTTATATTAGTTTCTAAGGAAATAATAACAAGTAGCTTTAACTAAATGCCATAGTTTTCATTAAATAAAGCCCTTTTCTTTTTTGCTAAACCAAGATGCTATGCGATAGTAAGGGTATGTAGACGTGCTTTTTCTATGCAACAGGGCAATTTGTGGCAAGGCATGACTTTTTTAGTTTCATGATATACTGGAAAGCAAATTTATTTTGTTACTTCTAAGGATATATAATTGGTATGAATAATAATAAAAACGATTTAACTATTGAGCGGCTATGGTTAAATTTTCAAAAAAAGAATGCGCTTTCAGAGAAGCAATTAGAGCAGTTTCAGCAGTATGCAAATCTTTTAATTAAGTGGAATAAAAAGTTTAACATTACTGCTGTAGATGATATTGCGGGTATTATTTCAACACACTTTCAAGACTCTATTGCGCTTGCTAAGGTTCCATTGTTTAGCAAAGCAAAATCACTTGCTGATGTTGGTTCAGGCGGAGGATTTCCCGGAATCCCGATTAAAATAATGCGACCAGACTTATTTGTGGTTTTAATTGAAGTAAATCAAAAAAAGGTACAATTTTTAAATGAAGTAATTGTAGCCCTAGGGCTTTCTGAAGTTGAAACCTGTGATTTAGATTGGCGGAGCTTTTTGCGCAATACAAATTATAAAATCGATTTTTTTTCGGCCAGAGCATCGCTTCCAGTTAAAGAGTTATTGCGAGTATTTAAACCGAATTGCTTGTATCAAGACTCGTTTGTAGTATATTGGGCCTCACGTCACTATGAACTAAAAGAAAATAAGGAAAGGGTATGTCATATAGAGTCTTATTCTGTTGCTCGCTGCAATCGAAAGCTTGTTTTTTTTAAAAAATAACTAAGTGAAATGAATTAATTTTGTAGTAGTATTGAAAGGAAGTAGGAAGCATGATTAAGAAAACACTGATTGCTAGATCTTTTGAGGCACTTGTATACAATAAAAATGGTGCAAGTTACAATACACTTTTTTCTTATTTTTATCCCGAATTTATTACGGCATTTTTGCTTTATGCAGTGCCTTTTTGGATTGAAGCGCGATGGATTGGGCAATTAAGATCAACAGCACTTTATAGTGCTATGGGAGCTACAAGTCAGTTAATTCATTTTATTATTAAAGTTGGTGAGGGTGTGTCGATTGGTACGATCTCATTGGTGGGATATTATAATGGAAGAAAAGAGTTTGAAAAAGCTGGAGCAATATTGCGAGATGCTTTTTGGCTAACAGTAATTGTCGGTAGTTTTATCGCATTTTTTTTATATTTTGGATCTTACTGGATTTGTTATGTATATGTTCCAGAGCAGCTTGTTGCTATCGGCGTTCCATATTTAAGAGTAAGGGCATTTAATGTGTTTTTGCTCTATCTTTTTTTAGGAGTAATTAGTTTTTTACGTGCTATTAAAAATACCTGGGCTCCTATGGTTATTTTTATTATTGGACTGGCTGTATTGTTGCCGATAGATTACCTTTTTATTTTTGGTGGTTGCGGGTTGCCTTCTTATGGTCTTTTGGGCTGCGCTATGGCTTCTATTGTGCAATATTCAGTTATGCTTATGTGTGCCGTTGTATATCTCTGCTTTGATGAGAAAATAAAAAAATATAAAGTGTCCTTGTGGGGTGTAAATAGTAAGTCCTTTATACGGTTGTTACAAATAAGTGGTCCAGTTGTTGTAGATAAGGCAATGATGGCGTTTGCTTATATATGGTTATGTTGGATGATGAGGCCAATGGGGATTACGGCAATTGCAACATTTACGGTATTAAAAGACATGGAAAGATTTGCGCTTGTTCCTGCTATTGCAAGTGCTCAAGTAATTACTTTTTTAGTAAGTAATGATTATGGATCAGGCTCCTGGGAAAGCATCAAAGTAAATATAAAAAAGATTGTTTTAATGGCATCTTTTTTTGTTTTAAGTATATTGACAATTTTTGCGCTATATTCAACTCAAATTGTACAGTTTTTTGACAAAACAGGTGATTTTACTGATTTAGCAGTGCGAGCTTTTCCAATATTGAGTGTACTTGTTTTCTTTGATTTGTTACAATTGATTTTATCTGGCGCCTTGCGTGGCGCTGCAAATGTCACAACAGTAATGACTACGCGAGTAATAATTATAATCGGCTATTTTATGCCAATGTCATATATTCTTTCTCGGTTACCGATTGAAAGCTTGTTATTAAGGATTGTGCTTGTATATGCATCATTTTATATAGGAAATGCTTTAATGAGTGTGCTTTATGTACAGAGGTTTCAAGGACAAGAATGGAAAAAACAAGCAATATAGGAATTAGTTATGACTAAAATTACAAAAGAAGAAATTTATAAAATAGCACGTATATCTTGTATTGAAGTCCATGAAAGCGAAGTGAGTGGCTTACAACAACAGTTAGAAGAAGTGTTGAGCTATGCTGAGCGTGTAAATGAAGTCGCTAAAAGCTTAGCACAAAAACCGTCTAATAAGTCGATTAATGTGTTCAGAGAAGATGTTTTAATTAGAACTGATTCACAGCAAGTTTTAAGTCAAGCTCCTGAGCGGGAGGGAGATTTTTTTGTTGTGCCCGCAATCATTAGCACTAAGAAATAGTGGAGAAACTTTGTATGAACGATATCGCATTTGCAACTATTTCTGAATTGCAAAAAAAACTAGCTGAAAAAGAAATTACAAAAGAAGAACTTTTGCGATTTTTTATTAAGCGATTTAAAGATTTAGATGAAAATAGTCTTAATTCAGCTTTAGAAATTTATGATGAAGAATTTATTCTAAAGCAATCCGCAGAGCAAGGTCCACTAGCAGGAATTCCTGGTCTTATAAAAGATAACATATCCCAAACTAACTGTACGCTTTCTTGTGCATCAAAAATGCTTGAAAATTTTAAAGCAGTCTATGATGCAACTGCGGTCAGTCGACTCAAAAAATCTGGTGCTCTTATGATAGGGCGTGCAAATATGGATGAATTTGCAATGGGCAGCTCTACTGAAACGTCTGCTTATAAAAAAACTAAAAATCCGTGGAATACATCACGCGTTCCTGGTGGATCAAGTGGAGGCTCAGCTGCAGCTGTTGCTGCAGGGTTAGTTCCATGGGCACTCGGTTCAGATACCGGTGGATCAGTTCGTCAACCAGCAGCTTTTTGTGGTATTGTAGGACTGAAGCCTACTTATGGACTCGTTTCTCGACTTGGGTTGGTAGCATATGGTTCATCATTAGATCAAATTGGTATTTTCACTCGTACAGTAAAAGATAATGCACAAGTATTATCAGTTATTGCGGGTCATGACATGCGTGATTCAACAAGCCTTTGTGTAGAAAAAAAAGACTATACTAAGTCTATTGAAGTTGGTATGAAAAAAGACTTACGCATTGGGATAGTTGATGCGGCATTACGATTTGATGGCATGGATTCAGAAATTGTTTCTGCGATAGATACAGCAGTTAAAGAATTTGAAGGGCTTGGTGCACAAATTAAGCATATTGAGTTGCCAACGCTTTCATATAGCGCTGCAGCATATTTTATTTTAAGTCGTGCAGAAGCAGCATCAAACTTAGCACGGTTTGATGGAGTGCGTTATGGGATGCGGAATAACGATCAAAAAAATTTAGCTGAAATGTATGCAAAAACGCGACATGATGGATTTGGCAAAGAGGTTCGCTCTCGTATAATGGTTGGTAACTATGTTCTCTCTGCAGGACATTCGGGCGAGTTTTATGATAATGCAAAAGTTGTGCAAAACATTATTCGTCATGAGTTTATGGAAGCTTTTCGTGATGTAGATATTCTTATTATGCCAACGCATCCAGTCCCAGCATTTAAGTTTGGTGCATTTGATGTTAATAAATTACAAATGGATTTGCAGGATTACTTTACTTGTCCGGTTAATTTAGCAGGAATTCCTGCTATTTCTATTCCTTGTGGATTTACTAAATCTAATATGCCAATCGGCATGCAGTTAATCGGTCCACACATGTCAGAAGGCTTATTGTTACGTATAGCTCATGCCTATGAACAAAAAACAGTATGGCATACAAAAAAGCCAAAAGGATTTTAAAGGTCTTAGAAGAGGTATTGTTTTTTTTATTCCTGATTATTTACGCTTAACTTTGCAATGAAAAATATTTTTATTGCAGATAAGTAGATAAAAGGAATAATAATTATGCAAAAACGATACCTTTTTTTAATGGTTTTTTTTGTTTTTTATTCAGTGTCATTAATTCAAGCCAGAAAAAAATATCCAATTTGTGTAAAAGAGTTAGAAAGAAAAAAAACCTATTATGAGTCATTAAAAAAATGGCAACCTAAAAACTGTTTTGTAGCAAATGCTATCAAAGATATAGCTTATTTACATAAAGAGCTCTTCACATGGGATACTTTTAAAACAGTCGGTACAATATTTCCTATTTATATGGGAACACGTATGCTTGATGAAACGATTCAAAGTAGCTTTTATCATGGACATTGTATTTATGGATGTCATCAAGATAGAAATCAGTTGCCTGAGTGGGTTGTGAAAATCGCACAGTACAGTATTGTCCCACCAATTTTTGTTATGTTTGGCTCATTATTTGTAGCAAAAACAGAAGAGTTTAGGACTACTAGTTGGCTTTTTTTGTTGGGGATGCCATTTGTTATTTTTGGTAAAGATGTATTAAAAAAGATACAGTTTGATGCAGCGCAGCGACCATGGCGGCAAAAATTTTGTGGTCATGAGCGGGCAATGGGCGGTTTCCCTTCAGGTCACGTTGCGCAGGCAACTTATTTAACAGCACTTTATGGGATGCGGTATGGAGCTCGATTTGCAGGAATACTAGCAGCAAGCACACTGTTCTTAACCGTTAGTTTTTTGAACTGCAATCGTCATTATCCTTCGCAGATGGTGGGAGGTGCAGGCATAGGGGTTATTTTTGCTTATGCTGCAAATAAAGTGATTGACTATAAGATTGGCGGAGATTCGTTAAAGCTTGGGTTAGATACAACTTTAGGTGGGGATCCAGCAGTTTCTGTAGGTTGGCACTTTTAAAAAAACATCTATTGAAATAGTGTTTCTTTAACTTGAGCGCTGTTATTAATGACTATAATACTGCTTTGCTATAGTCTTGATAGAAGAAAAATTCATTTTTGTGAAGATAAATACAGAAGTTTTTTTGACTTTAGGCCTTTTTTCTATTACAATTTTGAACATTGATGATTTTTAGAAAAGGGCGATTAGCTCAGTTGGTAGAGCACCAGTCTTACAAACTGGGGGTCGTAGGTTCGAATCCTGCATCGCCCACCAAATTTTTTATTTATAATAATAAAAAAAATTATCAAATTACTTGAAATATTCCTCGGTAGCTCAGTTGGTAGAGCACACGACTGTTAATCGTTAGGTCGCAGGTTCGAGTCCTGCCCGGGGAGCCATTTTTATTGTGTAGTCTTTTTTTCTAAGAGCATTGCATGATAATCTGAATTTAAATGGGGCTGTAGCTCAGTTGGTTAGAGCGTTCGCCTGTCACGCGAAAGGTCGCGAGTTCGAGTCTCGTCAGCCCCGCCATTTGTAAATAAAAAATTTTATATTAAAAAATAGCTCGGTAGTATTATACCGAGCTATTTTTTAGTTATGTAGTCAAAAAATAGCATATTTTTACTTTTGAAAAATCAAATGATAAATAAATTTTCTATAATAAACTAGTTTTGTAATTTTCAAATTCTTGTGCCATAGTAAGCAAAAAAAAAGAGCTTACTATGGCACATTTTCGTATTTCATATCTTATATTTCTGATCTTATCTTTTTATAATACACAAAACTTTTCTCATGGATTTGCAAAAAACACCCTCGTTGTTTTAGCTGACAATAGCATAATTCCTATTCATCAGCTTGTTGAAATTCTGAAATATAATCCTGCATTATCAATTGCAACTTACGACGAAGGTCTTAAGTCGTTTACTCATAGTAATATACTTACTACTAGCTTGAATAAAACGAGTTCTCACTATACTTTGTCATTCGATAATGATGAAAAAAATGATATTACTTGTACGCCATCACAACAATTTTATCGGGTTTCTGATGAGTCGTGTGGATGGGCTTGTGCGCTTGAGCTAAAAGTTGGAGATGCATTGCTCTGTGCTGGCAATAAATTTGTCATGCTGCAAGAAAAGTATCTATCAGTAGCGCCATTGAGAACAATCATACTTTCTATACCCGAAACACATACTTTTTTAGTGGGGAATCATAATGTTGTAGCGCATAACGCCGTATTTGTTCCACCCATAGTTATAAGTATTAGTTTTTTATTTGGTAGTGGTGCTGGGCCATCAATTGCAGCTGGCTGTGCTGTTGTGCTGGGTTTATTTAAGTGTGGTATTGAGAAATTTTTTAATGATAAAAAAGATGAGCCGTCACGTCCTGCAAAATCTTGTACAAATGATCAGCCTATCAAAGATACCTTTTGTGGGTCATCAAAGATGCCAAGTGACCCATATCTTTCTCCAGCTCCCTGTCAAAACACACCACCTGAAAAAGACCGTTCTTGTGGAACAGGCTCTTTGCCAACTAATACTATTTATCATTCTCCTGAAGACAAATCTTCAACGCATATTTATGGGGAAGTCAATACGAGGCCGATTGAAGATTTTATTAATAAACAAATAGAACATTCAAAGCCCAATGAGCCAAAAGCAACTACGCCGCAAAAAGAAAGTAGTTTTCAAGAACCTACCAATAAACCGATCGTTAAAACTCTTGATGATCTTCTTCAGGATTCAATTCCAGGTAAAAAAACGAATGGACCAACAGTTCAATATATAAAAAAAGGCAATTATAATGATGCAATGAAAGATTTTCAATCTTTAGGTCTTAAAGATATTATAAAAAGAACAAATAAAAAAGAGCAAATTATACACATAGGACTTTTACCCGATGGAAGAAAGGTTGAGGTAAGAGATTTTAGTTCAGGTGAAAGTATGACTACGGTAGCAATACGACCTGCTAACATAAGCGATAAAACTATAATAAAAATAAGATATATATTATAAAGAGTAACTAGTATGAAAGAAATATTAATTAAGTGGGAACCTATAAAAAACAGTAATGGTAAGTATTTTATAAGCTCTGTTGAGCTAGGTAGAGAGGGCCTTATTGTTGAGCTATATGATTTACACAATAAAAATAAAAAAATTAAAATTTGGGTTGACGGCTATACGAGTTGCTATCGATCTATAGATAACAACTATTGTGCTAAGCGGTGTAATGCTTCCACAATAAAAAATTGTTTGCATGCAGAGTGGCCATTTTTTATTGTAGAAAATTCTAACTATTTCAAGTGGTTTTATGAACAATCCCTTGAAACGACTAGCGAAGCTGAATTCAAGCATTTTTTAATTGTTGGAACAAATAAGACAATAGAAATACTTAATTATTTTGACCCAAAAGTAGAGTTATTATAAATCATTAGTATACAAATAAATGGATAGAAAATGATCAAAGAAGAGTGGGCGCATTGGCACCCAGCAAATAAATTAGATGAGCTTTACTGGGTAAATCTTATTTTATCAGAAAACAATAGCCTAATTATTAAATTATCTTCTAATGAAAAAGACGGTAAAAGTATTCAATTGCTTTTTAAAAAAGGGGTGGCTGCATATAGATATACTAATGAAAGTTTTTCCTTAAAGCTATGCTGGGATCTAAGCGATAAATATAGTAATGATTTTTATAATAAGTGGACATTTTTCAAAGTAAGAAATTCTGACTATATGAACTTGTTTCTGGAGCAATCGGATACTTATATTAATGCCGACAATCTAATTCATTTCGCTATTCTTGGAGGAGATGAAGTGGTAGATATTATTGCCACTGAAGAGCCTATTTTTACTTTTGCAAAATCAAATGATAAATAAATTTTTTATAATAAACTAGTTTTGTGATTTTCAAATTCTTGTGCCATAGTAAGCAAAAAAAAGGAGCTTACTATGATTTAGGAATTAAATGAAAGAACAGTTAGTTAAATGGGAGTTAAATAAAAGCCATGAGGAAGTATATATAATAGAAAAATCAAAATTTATTAATCTTGGATTAACGATAACACTAATTTCATCTAATCCTAAAAAGAGAAAAATAAAACTTCTTTTTAATTCCGTTGTTTTTGCATATAGAAATAACCTAACAAATTATAATGAATGGCTTAAAGCATGCGCCTCGTTAGAAAAAAATAATTTTTGTATGAATCCTAATTGGTCATTTTTTAAAGTTTTAAATTCAAAGTATATTAAATGGGCATCAGAAGAATCCTGTACAGTATCAGATATTAATGAGCTTACTCACTTTATGATAATAGGTAAAAATATAACAATTGAAGTTTTAGATATTAGTGACCCTGAGATAAGTTTTTTGTAGTAGGATTTAAATGAAAGAAAAATTAATTAAATGGGAACCAATAAAAAACTTAGAAAAAATATATGAAATAAAAGACATTACATTTATAGATCTTGATATGACAATAAATTTATTTTCTAAAAAAGATAAAAAATTTAAAATGATGATTTACTTTGAGGGTATTGTATTTGCCTATAGGTATGTGCAGTTAAATTTATATAAATCTTTTGAAAAAAATGTTACTTCTGTTAAAAATAATAACTGTATCAATACTAATTGGCCATTTTTTAAGGTTTTGAATTCAAGCTATTTAAAATGGCTATCAGAAGAATCATGTACATTATCTGATATGCATGGCTTAACACACTTTATAGTTATGGATACTGAATCATCGGTTGAAGTACTTTATGCCGGGGATCCTGAAATAAGTTTTTTGCAAGTAGATTCATTGGGAGAAGAAAAAAAGTGATAAAAGAGAGTTGGAAGCTATGGGATCCAATGAAAAACTTAAGTAAAAGATATTGGGTAAAAGATATAACACTTGAAAAAACAATATTATCAATAGAACTTTCTCCTGATAAAGGATTAGGAAGTATGTTGTATATGAAATTCAACAATGGTATCAAGGCGTATAGATATACCAACGAAAGCTTTTGTTTTTCTAAGTATGGAGAACTTGCGGATAAATATCCTACAGAACGCATCTTTCATTGGACATTTTATAAAGCAACTAACACTGAGTATATAAAACTATTTTTAAAACAATCTGATACTTATGATAGTGCTGAGAACTTAACTCATTTTGCTATTCTTGGGCTTGATGAAATTGTAGATATTATTGCCACTGAAGAGCCTATTTTTACTTTTGAAAAATCAAATGATAAATAAATTTTCTATTCATATAATGAAAAGCCAGCTCTTGCTGTGCAAATTAAAGTTGGGCATAAAGGTTATATGAAAATAAGATATATATTATAAAGGATATAAAAGTGAAAGGCACCTGGGCTAGATGGTATCCACTTAATGAATTAAATAGTAAATATGGATTACTAACATTAGTAAAAAGAGATAGTGAACTCTTTTTAGAACTTTATCTTGTCATAAGTAGGCAAAAATTCAGGTTTTTAAGTCTGCGGAATGAAAGCTTATCGAATAGTTAGTGAAAGTAAAAAAAACAGAAATGTATAGTAGTATAGAAAAGTTGAAAAACCTGATATTTTGAGCAGTAGAAATAGAATGAGAAAATATATATTCATGGCATTGTTTTGTTGTATATATATATCAATTCTATGAATATAGCCGTAAGGGATATTATGCAATTACATGAAGTAATTTCATTTAAGAAATTAGCCAAGAATGATGTTTCATTATTACTTAAATGGTTTTCACATCAACATGTACACAAGTGGTGGCCGACATTCACATGTACACAAGTGGTGGCCGACATTCACATGTACACAAGTGGTGGCCGACATTACAAAAAGATGAAACAATTGAGCATTTTTTGAGGCGTATTCGATCTAAGGATACTTTTGGTTATATCGTTAATTTTAATGATAAGCCAATAGGCTATATTCAGTATTACTACATTAATCCTACAGGTGAGAAAGTAGGTAGGTATTTACCGAAACTTCCTTCTTATACAATTGGAACAGATCAATTTATCGGGGATCCAGAATATATTTCTAAGGGAATTGGTACCAGCATGATTAAAAAATTTATTTTCTATATTGGTAAAATAGAACCGCAGACAACTACGATTATAGTTGATCCAGAACCTGCAAATTATGCAGCAATAAGATGCTATGAAAAAGTAGGATTTGAAAGGATCGGGACATATGAAACAGCATATGGATCATGCTTGCTTATGCGATATAATATTGATCTGCTCAAATTATAAAATGCCATAATATAAATTAGATACTTATGGTGCTTTATTAAAACTAATGTATGGCACTGGTAGATGCTTGTCTTTATTAAGATATTTTAATAAATCTTTAATGATTTTTTTTATACATTATACTTGTATTATATTTTTTATTAAAATTTAGTTAGAAAGGGTCTCTATGAAAAAATGTTTATTTGTAGCTTTATATTATTCTTCATTTATTTTCGCAGGTAATAATTTTTCTATTGAAGATAAATATCAAATTAAAAAGAAATTAGAATTTTTTTCTCATGCAGTTATTAATAAAGACTATAAAGCCATTGAGCTTTTAATCCCTAGCGAATTTCCAGGCTTAATTGAAAAAGTACAAAATGAAATCGTATCTTATAATTCTTATGCTTTTATTGAGATGTTTTCAGATGTAAACGTTTTGCCGAATGGAGATGTGAAAGTAATAAGTAAATATAAAGCTTCTAATTTTGTTTTCGGTGTAAATGGTTTTTGTATGTTTTTTATTTTTAGAAAAATTGAAAACAGTTGGTATATTGTTGATACTAATTTTGATAAAGGTTTTTCTTTTTTAGGGTTAAATCCTTTTTTTTGGAAGGTTGTTTGTTTTTCAATTCTTACCATAGGTGTTATTTCTGTAGTAAGCATAGTGAATAGTGGATTAAAAATAAGAGATTATTATAGAAAAAGAAAGCCCTGAAATAAGTAGAAAAAAGTTTTTATTCTGGTTTTATAAGCCTGTATATATTTTTTTTTAGTTACTTAAAATTTGGACAATTATATTAAAAATAAATATCAAATAATTTATCTTAATGGCGCTTCGAGTGCAGGAAAATCAACACTATCCCGAGCATTATAAGAAAAATTAATGCTTTCTTTATTGTGTCTATTAAAATATTTTTATACAACGCCAATTAGTGAATTGGTTCATTAAAAAATAGCATATTTTGGGGCGATAAAATTGTAGATGTTATTGCCACTGAAGAGCCTATTTTTACTTTTGGAAAATAAAACTTTAAGTTAAGTTTTTTATAATAAACTAGTTCTGTAATTTTCAAATTCTTGTGCCATAGTAAGCTCCTTTTTTTTGCTTACTATGGCACATTTTCGTATTTCATATCTTATATTTCTGATCTTATCTTTTTATAATGCGGAAAACTTTTCTCATGATTTTGAAAAAAGCACCCCTGTTGTTTTAGCTGATAGTAGCACGATGCCTATTCATCAGCTTATGAAAAGTCTGAAAGATAACCCTGCATTATTAATTGCAACTTACGACGAAGGCCTTAAGTCGTTTACTCACAGCAATATACTTACTGCCAGTTGGAGTAAAACGAGTTCTCACTATACTTTGTCGTTTGATGGCAACAAAAAAAATGATGTCACCTGCGCGCCATCGCAAAGATTTTATCGGGTTTCTGATGAATCGTCTGGATGGGTTTGTGCGCTTGAGCTAAAAGTTGGAGATGCATTACTCTGCGCTGGCAACAAATTTGTGATGCTGCAAGAAAAATATCTATTAATAACGCCATTGACAACAATTATACTTTCTATACCCGAAACACATACTTTTTTAGTGGGGAATCATAATGTTGTAGCCCATAATGCCGTATTTGTGCCACCGGTAGTTATAAGTATTAGTTTTTTATTTGGTAGTGGTGCTGGTCCATCAATTGCAGCTGGCTGTGCTGTTGTGCTGGATTTATTTAAATGTGGCATCGAGAAATTTTTTAATGATAAAAAAGATGAGCCGTCACGTCCTACAAAATCTTGTACAAATGATGAACCTATCAAAGATACCTCTTGTGGGTCATCAAAGATGCCAAGTGACCCATATCTTTCTCCAGCTCCCTGTCAAAACACACCACCTGAAAAAGACCGTTCTTGTGGAACAGGTTCTTTGCCAACTAATACTATTTATCATTCTCCTGAAGACAAATCTTCAACGCATATTTATGGGGAAGTCAATACGAGGCCGATCGAAGATTTTATTAACAAGCAAATAGAGCATCAAAAGCCCAATGCGCCAAAAGTAACTACACCGCAAAAAGAAAGTAGCTTTCAAGAACCTAATAATCAACCTATCGTTAAAACTCTTGATGATATTCTTAAGGACGCAAAAAAAATAAAAAATAAAAGCCGTGCTAAGTCTTTTAAGGGTGAATTAACGCAATATGTAAAAAAAGGAGATTATAAGCAATGTGAAGTAGATTTTAAGTCTCAAAATCCTACTAATATTATAAATCTTGAAGGGGGAAAAGGTAAAAGAGGAGTATTATCTGATGGTCGTGATATTATTATAAGAAAAGAAAGCGTTAGTCTTCCTAAGCGGCCAACTTTTGAAGTGCATACTTGTTATGTAAAAAATAATAAAAAAATAGTTGATAAATTAAAGGTAAGATATGAGCGATAACATAAGTGAGAAAAGCTATGCAAGAAAAATTAATTAAATGGGAGCCTATTAAAAATTTACAACAGCGGTATTGGGTAGAAGATATGATTTTAGAAGAGAAAAATCTTACTATAGAGTTATATCCTGAACAAGAAAAATTACACAAAGTTGTATTGTATTTTAACGGAACTGTGCACGCATATAGATATACTAATGAAAGTTTTTGTTTTAATCTCTATGATAATTTTTTTGAAGAAAGTGGGCAAGTTTTACAAGAAGGTTGGGTTTTTTTTAAAGTGAAAAATTCAAAATATTTAGAAACATTTTTAGATATTAAAAAAATAAGTAATTTAATTCATTTTTCTATTCTTGGGTATGATGAAATTGTAGATGTTATTGCTGCAGAGGAACCGGTTGTAATTTTTAAAAGAATTACCCATTATTAATTGAAAGACAAAATGAAATTAGATCAAGAACTAAAAAGTTGGAAGCCTATAAAAGGCTTAAAAGGTTTGTATAAAATAAATAATATTAAATTTATAAATAAAACGATGAGTATAGAGCTATCATCTCAGATAGATAAAAATTCTAAGATTGTTGTACTATTTGATGGTCCTGTAGAGTCTTATAAATATAAAGAAAAAAAACATTCAAAAATATGGGAACAATCAATAAAAAAAGATCTCTCTTTAGTAAGTTTAGACTGGTCATTTTTTAAAGTTACCAATTCTAATTATTTAAAATGGTTATCTGAAAAATCTTGTGGAGTGTCTAATATATATGATTTTATACATTTTGTAATTGTAGATACAGATAAAATAATAGAAGTGATATATCTTTGTGATCCTGAAGTGTGCTTTTTATAAATTATCCAATATGAAAGATGTATTAGTTAAATGAAAACTGATAAAAAGTATTGATGAAAATATAAAGGTTTTTAGCAAATATATTTGCAGAACGTCTATACTTTTTATAGAGATATGATAAATTAATGTTTCACTTTAGATACTTATAACAAATATTAGAAAATTTTCTATGAATTATTTATTACCTTGCTTGTTAATGAGTTCTTTATTTTTACAAGCAAGTTCAGAAATTACCCCAGAAAAAGTTTCACCTAAAGAGTTTACAAGTGGTGCGTATGTTTATAATGCTCCTCTATCAGCTCGATTTACTATTCCAAGAGCTGGTAGTGAATCAGATATTGTTTATTATCATTCGGTGCCTAATGATATTGATTCTTATCCAATAGCTATTTTGTGTACTGGTTCTTCAAGTAGGGATGCAGTAAGTAGTATTATTCATTTCCATAGATATTTTTTGAAAGAATTTAATGATATGGGGTTTGGGGCCATAACTATTGAGCAGCAAGGAGTAGATGGAAATGCAATTGATGTAGATGAGTTTATGCATCATTATACTCGTTCAGCACGTCTTTCAGATCATGAACAAGTTATTAATTATTTAATAGAGAATCCTCCAGCGCGTTGGGATGGAAAGTTTTGCTTTTTAGGTGTTTCAGAAGGTGGGCCAATAGTTACTACGTTGACTATGCGTTATCCAAGTTATACAATAGCCACATTGAATTGGGTTGGCGCAGGTGATTATTCATGGAAAGATGAGCTTTGGGAGTTTATAGATGCTGCAAAAAGAGCAATGCCGTGGTATGTAAAATGTCAGCTTTTTCTGTGTACACGTTTGCCCAAGTGGATGCCATTTTCTATAGAATTTCCATATAATAAAAAAATATTAGAAGATAAAATGATTGAAATGATCAATAATCCATCTATAAATGAAGAGTATTTAGGAATGACATATAAATATCATGCTGATACTGCTAATGATTACCCTAAAAATGATTATAGCCAAATAAAAACACCATTTTTAGTAGTAAGCGGTGGAAAAGATTCAGGAAGTAGTTCATGTGTTGATTTTGTAAGTAAAGCAAAGGCAGCAGGAGCACCGATTATTTATTGGTCTATTCCTGAAATGGGACATTATATTCGTAAAAGACCTGATGTTATTGAAAAATCATTTGATTGGTTACAATCTATTGTAGTTGATAGTTAAATTGCAGATATAAGCATGAAATAGTAGATTGTGGTAATCATACTTAATTAAATTTTATTTTAAAAAGGTAGTTAATTATGAAATCGATTTCACATTCAAGCGCAAAATCTTCTCATTATGATTTAGCAGCTGAGAAGTATGATCAATTTAATAAAGAAAATTCTAAAATAATAAATCAAATTATTGAAAAGGTACTTAAGCAGCATGGTGTTAAGTCTGTTCTTGATATGACATGTGGCACAGGTTCGCAAGTTTTTTTTCTCGTTAAGCATGGGTATGAAGTAGTTGGCGCTGACATTAGCAAAAAAATGATTGAGGTAGCAAAAAGAAAAGCTCAAGAAGAACAATTAGATATACAGTTTATTGAAGATGATATGCGTACGGCAACGGTAGGCACTTTTGACGCAATTATTACAATATTCAATGCGGTAGGACATTTAACAAGAGCTGATTTTGAGAAAACCATGCGTAATATACATAAAAATTTAAAAGTAGGTGGGTTATATATATTCGATATTAACAATTTAAGTTATCTTTTAAAGGGTGATAATATTACCTCTCTTACTATTGATTGGCAAAAAACAAATAATGATACTACTATTAGAGATATTCAATATAGCACTATAAGCAAAGAAGGCATTTTAGCTTCCTATACTACTCACTATGAGCAGAAAGGCTTTAATCAATCAGAAGTAATAGAGAGCGCACAAACATTGCAGGTATATACAGCAAAACAACTTACAGAAATGTTACATGAAAATGGATTTAAGGTTCTTAATCAAATCGGAACTGATGGTTCTGAACTAGATGAAACTAAAACTGACTGTATTCTTACTGTTGCGCAAAAAAAATAGTACAGGAGAAGTAAATTTATGTCACATTCTTCAATTATATTTAATCAAGTCACATTTCAGATAGATAGAGAAAATCTTTTTGGTCCCTTTAATACGCAAGTTTATCCTAAAAATCATATACTTATTATTGGAGAAAATGGTAGTGGAAAATCAACGTTATTAAATTTGATTAAGGGTATAAAGACACCAACATCTGGTAATATAAAAGGAGTCAGTGATGTGCATATTGCTTGGGTAGACCAAGTAATTAATGATTATGATGAATTAAGTGGTGGGCAACGTTTTAATAAAGCACTTTCTCAAGCTATTGCACAGCAGCCGGATATATTATGCTTAGATGAGCCTACTAATCATTTAGATGAAAAAAATAAACGCTCATTATTGCGTATGCTGAAAAGGTACAAGGGGACGCTGTTTGTAATATCGCATGATTCAGAGTTAATGGGATTATCTTTTGATGAAATATGGCATATTAAAAACAGCGTTATTACGACATTTAAAGGTTCTTATGCTGACTATTGTGTGCAGCAAGAAAAAGATCAGCAAGCTCAAAGTGATGCTTACAGCCGATTGCAATCAGAGCAAAAAAAAGTAAAAAAAAGTATGCAAAAAGAACAAGTGCGTGCTGCTAAAAGTAAGCATGCTCATCGTAATGAAAATGATCGTACTATTTTGGGTGCTATGAAGGAACGAGGATCACAAACACAGGGTAAAAAAAATAAGCTTATTGACCAAAGCAGAGAAAAAATTAAAAATGAACTTTCAGCTATTCATATTGTAAAAGACATTAAAAATCGCTTTAACATAAAATCAGATAAGCTTCTTCATAAAAAGCCAATGATTACTATTGTAGATGGATCTTGTGGCTATCGTGAGTCAGTATTAGAAAATATTAATTTGGTGATATATGGAAAAAGTAGAGTAGGTATTCTTGGTGCAAATGGTAGCGGAAAATCAACTTTTTTAAAAGCAATTATGCATAATAACAAGGTGTATACGAAAGGCCAGTGGCTTATCCCATCGCTCAATAATATTGGCTATCTTGATCAGCATTATACGGTATTAAACCCAGAAAAAACAGCTGAAGAAATGATCAGTATAGTTGGGCAATCTTTATCTAACCAAGAAGTGCAAAAGTTATTACATGATTTTTTATTTATTACGCCTGCATTAAGATCAAGAAATATAAATGTTATGTCTGGCGGTGAAAAAGCAAGGTTAGCCATTGCTTGTATTGCAGCACAAAGCCCACCAGTTCTTTTATTAGATGAAATTACTAATAATATTGACTTGAGGGTAAAAGAATATATTATTTCAGTGCTTAATCAGTATTCAGGAACTATTATTGCCGTTTCACATGATAAACAGTTTATGAAGCAAATAGGAGTTACTGATTTTTATAGTATTGATAATAAGAGCTTAAGTGCGTGTTTAGAGGAATAAATGAGTGTAACTATTCGACCGTATGAAAAATCTGATACAGGAGCATTGATTAATCTTTTTAGAGAAGCAGTTCATTCGATTAATAGCAAGGATTATACTCAGAAGCAGATAGCAGTTTGGGCTCCTGAAAATATTGATGAAAAAAAATGGGCTGAAAATTTTTCTCGAAATATAACTTTTATTGCAGAGTTTCAAGGGATTATTGTCGGTTTTGCTGACATGACGCATTCAGAGCATTTAGAACATATGTATGTTGGAAAGGTTTATCAAGGCCGCTTTATTGCATTAAAGCTTTTTAAGACACTTGAAAAGCGAGCCAAAAGTTTAAAGCTATCAAAAATAACAACTGATTGCAGCATCACTGCAAAAATTCCAGCAGAGCGCGTAGGGTTTAAAGTTGTTAAAAAGCAAATTGTTGTCCGTAGTGGGATATCTTTGATTAATTACTTAATGCAAAAGATTATTTAGTATATACTGATTGCATATATTGATTTAAAAATTTATTGATTCAAGAGATAAAAGATGAATATTTTTAAACGAATAGGTTCTTTTTTTAGGAACTCTTATGCAGTTTCTGCGCCAAAAAACTTGAAAGAATGTGTTCTTCGGTCGCTTGCAGCGCTTTTCACCGTTTTATCTATGTGGGTAGTTATTTTTAATTATTCTAGTAGAGGATTTTGCTTTGTGTTATCAAAAAATTTGTGGTTATTGACAATGCTTATACCAGTAGTTAGTGCACCATTTATACAGTACTATACTCGCAATGACTCAAAATAGCAGAAAAAGGATTAAAGATAAATATGAATATTATTAAGGTAATAGGTGATATTTTAAGAGGTTATCTTTTTAGCAAGTACTATAAAGATTCTGCACCAAAAAATTTATATCAATGTTTTGAGCGATCGTTTGTAATTTTTTCACGACTTTTGATAGGGCTGGCTGTTCTTGTTGGTTTAGGCCGATACTTTGCTTATTTAGGTCTATGTTCTTTGTCCCCTTATATATCAAAATGGTTGATTTTATTTTATTTCTTTGCTTCTGGCATAGTAACACCATTTATACAGTATTATTATACTTGTAATAACACAAAGCAGCAGAAAAAGGATTAAAGTTAAAAATGAATATTATCAAGCGAATAGCAGCTGTTTTAGGATATTGTCCTTTTAGAAAATACTATAAAATTTCTGCACCAAAAAATTTACGCCAATGTTTTGTGCGATCATTTACATCTTTTTTAATTGTTTTAATAGGATGGTCTTTTCTTGCAGCCTTGGGCGTATACTCTATATTCTTGTACACATCAAAATGGTTGATTTTGCTGGGTTCACTGTTTCCCGTGATGATAGCACCATTTATAGAATATTATACTCGTAATGACTCAAAATAGCAGAAAAGTATTTAGATTAAAACTGGGGTTTATATGCACCCATATAAGAAAATTGCGATTATTGGTAATGCAGGCTCTGGTAAAACAACATTAAGTAAAAAAATTGCACAAATAACAGACTTACCACTTAAGCATCTAGATAGGTATTTTTGGAAACCCAATTGGCAAGAGCCTAATCGTAAAGAGTTTAAAAAAACACACGATTTATTATGTGATCAAGGTGAATGGATTATTGAAGGAATTTCAACAAAAACAGCTCAATATCGTTTTGAAAGAGCAGATGTTATTATTTTTTTAGATACATCAAAATGGACTTGTTTATACAGAATAAGCAAAAGAGCCTGTATCAATTGGAATCAAGAGATTTGTGCACCTGGTTGTAAAGAGCGTGGTCCAACATTAAAATTTTTATCTTTTATTTGGAATTTTAATAAAAATAGACGACAAATTATTTTGGATATGTTACCACAATACTCAAATAATAAAGTAAAAATAATTAAAACGAAAAATGATGAAAATCAGTTGTTAAAGCTATTAGATAATTTGAATAAAAAGAAATAATGCTTATCTAAATGAACAACTTTCTAAGTGATCATTAACCATGCCAATTGCTTGCATGAATGCATACATAATAGTACTGCCGATAAAAGACATTCCACGCTTTTTTAAATCATTTGAAAGTTTATCGCTTATATTAGATTGGGCTGGGATATCAGTACGATTTTTCCAAGAGTTTATTATAGGTTTATTTTTTACAAATTTCCAAATGTATGCATCAAAACTACCAAACTCTTTTTGAATAGATAAAAAAATAGTAGCATTTTTTCGCATGCTAAAAACTTTCAATCGATTGCGAATAATAGCAGGATTTTTAAGAAGCTTTTCAAGACTTGTATCATTTATTTTTGCAACTTGATTTGGATCAAAATTATGGAACAATTTTTTATAGTTAGAGCGTTTTTTCAAGATAGTTTCCCAGTTTAAACCAGCTTGAGCCCCTTCTAAGCAAAGCATTTCAAAAAGATATCTATCATCATGGCAAGCTATTCCCCATTCGTTGTCATGATAATTTGCATAAAATTCTTTTCCTATTCCATTACCAAAGCAGCGAATAGTACTTTTCATAATTATTCCGTTATAAAAAAAAGAAGAGACAGGAAAGTTATTTCTCCGGTCTCTTCTTTTAGTGTTAGTTATTTTCTAGAAAAAAGAAAATAAAAAAAATCATTGGATAATTTTTGCTGTTTTAGGTTAACGTTTTCTTTTTCAAGCTCCATTTTTTCATGGTTTTGCGCTTCTTTTTGGTAGTCAGAATTGCTTATGATAGACTCTCTAATAATTTTTAAATCATTGAATAGTGTTTTTGCTATATCTATGCAGTTAACGGTATCATTTTTATACCCATTAGAAAGGTAGTAGTCGATGTCTCTAATATCTTTAGTCAGTTCTCTCATGTATTTAACCCGAGAAAAAGTTTGTCCGCTGAATTTTGATTGAGTGATAACATGATTAGTTATAGCTTCTTTTTGATCAGGTTTATTTTTACTTGAGTGGATAATTGCACTTTCGCGACTGTATTTTGTAGCTATTTTAGGTATGTTGGGAACCCAGGTATACCATGCATAAACTTTATATAAAATTAAAGTTGTTGCAGCGCTAATAATAACGGTGGAAAGGTTTATTTTAAAGGGGCTAGCTTGCGGCTGTTTAGGAGTACCACCTTTGGCATAGGATTCATTTGTTTGCAGTAAGCTTATTGTAAGTAATAATGTGAAAATGTAGGATATGTTTTTTTTCATATTTTCCTTTTTAGAGTGGGATAATTATAAGTAGTTAATATAAATTAATGCTTTTATTATTTCAGAAAATAACTGAAAGTACAAGAGATTTTTAATGATATAAGCTAATTAAAAATAGTGTTAGAGCTATTTTATATTTAGAATAAGAGCAATTGAGAAGATAAATAAAATAAGAAAAAAAGGTATACATAATTCATGCATACCTTTTTTTAATTATTCTAACAATAACTAAAGAATATTATTCTACAATTTTATTGTTTTTAATCAATAATTTGTTTTTGTAGCCAACATATAATGCAGCTAATACCCAAATGCCTGTTATGCCAAGACTAAACATGGTACCATACACCATTAAGTGATGCATGTTATGTTTGAATGCATTGTTGATTTGTGCGCCACCAAGCTTTGACATACGGCCACCAAATACGTCAATAAAGCCTTTTGCTTTAAATTTAGTATCTTTGCTTGTGGGGATGTACATCATTTCTTTTACAGGATTATTTACCGCATAACCAAGACCTTTTGCGATCATCATTACAATGAAAGTAGCTCCAAGTAATTGGTTTGGTGTTGGATTGCCATAAGTATATAGCCCAAATAGCATCATAAATGATGTTCCGAGAGTAATCGGATAGAAAAGGAGCCCGAAGGTTAAACCAAATCGTTTAATTAAATAGCGAGTTCCTAAAAGAGCCATCAAAAATGATAGTAAGTTTGTTGCAACGCCATACATTCCTTGAAACTGTGCAAATGATGCAGCAGATGAAAATAGCGGAGAGCTATCTGCTTGCGTTTGCATTTGATATTCAACAACTTGTCCAATTACTTCATACAAAGTAGAAACGATTAAAATACCAAAAACATAAGGACGAGTAAGAATTAATTTAATACCTGCAAAAAGACTTTCTAATGCATTTTGTTTCTTTTTTTCAGCTGCGCCTTTAGCAGAATTAGATTTAGCTTCAAGCATTTGCTCAGCAGGGATAGAGTGCATAAAGTGACGCATACTAAGTAGTGCACATACAACAAAAATAGTTACTAATGCAAAAAGAACCCAATGATCTATTTTGTGAGCAAAAAGCATGCAAGCTGATCCACCAATACCACCGATTTGTGCAGCAGCGATAATCATAGGATAGCCACTTTTTGATGATCCTGTAGTACAAATACTGTTAGTAAATGACCAGAAAAGTGAAACAACTAAAGAACCATAACTTTCAATGGCAAAAAATGCACCCCAGCCTACAGCTGCAAGTACCCATTTGCCTAAAAAAACATCGCCATACACACTACGCAAAATCAATGCGCCAGTTATAAATCCAAACACTATAGAGTAAACACCACCAATAATATAAAAAAGAACATGCTTTTTAAACATATCAATAAGCTTGGTGTAGATCATTACCATTCCAAAAACGATAAATGGTGACCAGAATTTTGCTACTGGTTGAAATAGTCTACCTTGTCCAGGTAGCCAGCCTAATTCTTCAGGAAATGCAACTTTGTAAAAAATTGCGTTTTTTAGAAGGCGAGCAAGCCAATATGCTCCAATGATTAAGAAAAAAGTTAGAGAGAGCAAAGTAAACTTTTTACTATCTTCTTCGTTAAGATCAGGGTAAAAATAGTTAACTAATGCTGTTAGCATAAAAAATCCTTTCTAATGAAATGATTAAAAATTATGATTGTGTATTGAAAAGCGATATATCTGCTTGAGATTAAAGAGCATTTTTCATATATTCTTGCTCTGAGAATTTTTAATTATATAGATTATTAATAGTTTTTACAAATTAGTGCTTAATTAGCGCTGCAAAATTAAAGGATTTAGGGTATATGAAGAGATATCAAATAATGATTTTTATTATGATAGGAATGATACTTAATTGCAATGCACATCGAACTGTTTTGCTTTATATGGACTCAACGCCAGACTTGTCAGACATGGCAATTAAAGCATTAAGCGAGCTAATGGAAGAAAAATCAAACTCAAAAGTTGATTTTTTTGTTCAGTTGCATTCATATGGAAATAAAGCCTTCCGATATAAAGTGACAAATGAAGGATTAGCATTTGTTTCAAGTGTAGAGTTGTCAGGTGATGCTCAGGAAGATCTTATAAATGCAGCAAAGTGGGCTTATCGTGCAGAAAATATAGATGAAACGATGCTTTTCTTTTCTAACCATGGATATGGCCCATTAGATCCTGACTATAATGAAACGATTCAAGGCTGGGATCTAAAGTTGTCAAACGATATGATAAAAAGCAATCCGAAAAGAGGCTTTATGTTTAATTCAGTTGCAAAATCATATCTAACATATCATGATATGTCACAGTCTCTTGCAGCAATAAAAAAGCTGGTATTAAATGACAAAAAAATTGACATAATTGGCTTTGATACCTGTATGGGAGGCTGCATAGAAATTGCATATCAATTAAAAGATTATGGTCATTATTTAATTGGGGCGCAAGTATGTTCCAAAAAAGATGGTTTTGATTACAAGGCTTTAATGCATGATTTAAAAAAAATTAAATCTAAAAAAGATTTTGTGTATGATGCTATTAATTCGCTTGAAAGTTATTACAAGCTAAATGATGATAATGGTATGTATGCTTATACGGCATTAGATCTTTCTAAGGTAGAAAAGGTAGTAAAAAAATTTGAAAAACTGAATACACATATTTTACAGAACCCTTTGAAGGGAGAGCGTATAAGTCAAGCGGGTTCAGATGTTTTTCGTCCCTGTATGTTTACTATGTACATTGACTTTATTCATTACTTGGAATCTCTTGAGCATGTTTTATGTGCGTATGGAGAGTGTGAAAAGCATATGAAAAAATTTGCTCAATTAAAAAAAGCAATAAATGAAATGGTCGTTCATAAATGCGCTGGATTTAAATCCAGTCCATTTGTACATGGTTGTGCGTTGTATTTTCCAGCGGATAATATACACCATTCGTATTTGAAGGTAGAATTTGCTCAGAAAACAAAATGGATTTCATTGTTAGAGTCGTCATTGTTTACGAAGTAATGAGTTTTTATAGGGATGTTTTGGCATTTTTATAATTTATAGCTAAACTAAATCCTGTGTCTTACGTAAAGTAAAAATATTATGCAATGTATAAGTAAAGGATTTTTATGTTAATAGTGGCTCGGGCAATTTCTTTAGGAGTTTCTTTTTTAGCATTTTTTTCAGGAAAAGTATTGCTTGCAAATAATGATATTGTCATACCGCAGGGAGTATTGATTGCTAGCGGGCTTGAAGTTGCTTTTGTTGCTAAGTTTGCATTGTTTTTTGCATTAGTCCTTTTGGGGACTATTTTTTTTGGTAAGATATTAAAATATTTTTTTTCTTGTCCCGTGATTGCCGGTCAAATTATTGGTGGTATTTTCCTTGGGCCATCATTTTTTAATATCGCTAATTGGCCAGTTTTTTCAGAATCAGCAAGCTTTCTTGATGCGAGTTCTGACATTGTATATAAAATTGCCTCTACTGATCTTTTTATTTTTTTTATATTATTGCTCTCGTCAGCCTTGACAGTTTCTTATTTAATGTGGATTGCAGGGCATGAAACTGATATTCAAGATATTATTAAAGTAGGATTGACCGCAGTTGTTGCCGGCATACTGGGCGCTCTGCTTCCTGTTGGTACTATATACATAATAAGTGTTTTTATGTTGCCATCGACATTTAATTTGATTCAATCCATCGGTATAGGCTTAATATTTTCAGCAACAAGTGTTTCAATACCCGTAGCAATGTTGTTTTCCCAGGGCAGAATGCACTTGCAAAGTTCAAAGGCAACTTTAGGGGCAGCAATTATCGATGATATTTTTGCAGTTATTTTACTTTCTATGTTTTTTATTGGATTGCAGACTAAAGTTTTTGGGGAAGTGAAAGGATATAGTACGCCAGTTCATACCTATGGTTTGTTTGAAGCTGTTGTATATATGATTATTTCTTTTGCGGTTATATTTTTGGTTGGATTTTTTCTGATACCAAAGGTTTTAAAAAAGCTTAAACAATACAAATCTTTACATTTGATGGCATCAACTGCAAATGGAACAATGCTTTTATATTTTGCTTTTGCAGAGTTAATAGGTGGTCTTGCCGGTATTACTGGCGCTTATTTTGCCGGGCTGTTTCATAGAATGGGAGATAAGGATCACTCAGCAGAGAAAATTATTTCACCTTTTGTAAGTGCTATTTTGCTCCCACTTTTTTTAGGATCAATCGGGTTGCAAATTAATATTTTAGTATTAACTTTTTTTGATTGGGTTGTAGTAGGGATTTTGCTAATCGGTGCTATTGCATCAAAGATGGTAGGTTGCTATCTTGCTGCTTTGTTGAGTAATGCACTCGGTAAATGTCCTAAGCAAAAGTGGCGATTAGTTGACAGTTATCTTTTTGGATCTTCTATGGTAGCGCGTGGTGAAGTTGGGCTTGTTATAGCAACTATTTTACGTTCTGCTCAAGTAATTACTGCGCATCAGCATGTAATATCCGTAGTAGTTATTATTTTAACAACGATTGCTGCACCAATTATGTTAAATATTGGTTTTACCTATTTAGACTCCTTAAAAGATGGTCAAGAGCATGATTATGAGCTTAATGTCGGAGTTTTTTCTGCTATTGGAACGATTCAGCTTTTTAATATTATTATTGGGATTGTGGAGAGTGCAGGTTTATATAAAACTACTTTTGTCTTTAGCGAAGGCCGAAAAATAGTAAACCTTGAAGGTGAAAATGTAAAAATAGTCTTATGTCCACAAGTAGGCGTACTTTTTGAAGGAAATAAAGAAAAAATATCAAATATTTTAAAAATGGTAAAGTCCTCAATAATTCTGGAAGCAAGTAAGCTTCAAATAAAAGGATAGTATGCAAAAACAGGGGTGGTTATTCTGCAGTACCCCTTTACAATCAGGACTTTTTGCGCAATACTTTATATAAATTTGTAGATGTTACCTAAAGGAAAATAAAGCAATGAAAAAAGATTTACACCCTCAATTACATGAAATTAAAGCTGTTTGTGCTTGTGGAAGTGCATTTGAGATGCAATCAACTGCTTCAGATATTCGCGTTACTCTTTGTTCAAATTGTCATCCAGTATATACCGGTAAGCAAAAATTTGTTGATACAGCTGGTCGAATTGAAAAATTCCGTAAAAAATATGGCACAAAATCTTAAAAGTAAGATTATAGCATGAGTAATATTTGGATCACTATTCAAGATCGATATAATAGTATTTCACAGGAATTACTAAATTTATCGCTAAATCAAAAAGATAGAATTCAATTTCAAAAAGAAGCTTCAAAATTAAACGATCTCTTGGAAAAAAAGAATGCTCTCGATGCTTTGCAAAAAGAGATTAGTTCTTTACGTGAAGAAGTCATTAGTTCTGATGCTGAGATGAAAGAACTTTTTGAAGAAGAAATACAGCTATTAATTAAAAAAGAAACTGTTGCCCATAAAGATCTTGATATGGCAATGTTTCCCCCGAATGAGCATGACAATCGTTCAGTGTTCTTAGAAATTCGTGCGGGTGCAGGTGGAAAAGAAGCAGCTCTTTTTGTGGCAGATTTGCTAAAAATGTATACTGGCTATGCACAGTCACGTGGATGGCGTGCGACGGTAGAAAGTTACAGTGAGACTGACTTAGGTGGTTTTAAAGAAGTTGTACTTCATGTCAAAGGAAAAAATGCTTTTGGGCATTTGAAATTTGATTCAGGCGTGCACAGAGTGCAACGAGTCCCAACAACTGAAACTCAAGGCCGTGTTCACACGTCAACAGCTACCGTAGCTGTTTTACCAGAAGCAAAAGAAGTTGATACTACAATAAATCCAGCAGATTTACGTATTGATGTTTATCGAGCAAGTGGTGCAGGTGGTCAGCATGTCAATACTACTGATTCAGCAGTTCGCATTACGCATATTCCTACCGGTGTAGTAGTTACATGCCAAGATGAACGATCTCAGCATAAAAACAAAGCAAAAGCTTTAAAAATGTTAAAATCTCGTATTTTACTTGCCGAAATGGAAAAGCAAGCTCAGGCTCAAAGTAAAGAGCGTAAAGATCAAGTTGGAACTGGTATGCGAGCAGAAAAAGTTCGCACCTATAACTATCCACAAAATCGAGTTACTGATCATCAAGTAAGTGTTACATTAAAAAATCTCGATGTTGTTATGCAAGGGCCAGCTTTGCATGAAATTATAGATGCTTTATGTATTCAAGATTTAGAAGAAAGAAAAAGAAAATCATTTGTCCTCTAATCAATATCCTATTAGACTTAGTTCGTAATATTATTTTCATCATAAAAAGGAAGATCTATATGAAAAAATATGCGCAACTCAAGGTAGTATTGTCTTTGTTAGGTGGGGCTTTTATACCATTAATAAGATGTAGCACAAAAGTTACAACAGAATATTATGTTCATATTACTGATCGGACTAAGCCGATTACTATTTTCTCTCATGGCATTGGTGGTTCACATAAGCAAGGCCTTCGTTATAAAACACTATTTTCAGGGTTTGATTTAGAGTCGGTAAATTATATTGTTTTTGATTACCCAGATGCCCCAGAAAAATTTTTTGAAAAGAACCCGCATACTGGGCTTGCGCAAGAAAGTGAAATGATTGCCCTTGATGGCGCAATTGAAAAAGTGCTTGAGCAAATAAATGAACTAGAAATTGAAAATCCAAAAGTAATTTTATTTGGAGTTTCTCGTGGAGCATCAACAATTATTAATGTATTGGGAAGAAGAATTAAAGAGAGAAAAAAACTACCAAATATAGTAGCAGTTATTCTTGAATCGCCTTTTGCTCATTGTGAAGATACACTTGAAGGTTATGCTACTCTATTTAGCTTGCCACAATTTTTCATGCGTTTTTTAGCAAAGAGGTTTTTTAAAGAATATGATTCGTGTAAAAATGCACCGATTGATTGGTTAAAAGAGGTTACAGAGCAGATACCATTCTTATTTATTTGTACTGAGCAAGATACTGTTGTTCCAGTGAAAAGCACAAAAAAACTTGGTTCTTTTCGACAAGAAATATGCCAAGACACTTACTTGCATGCATTTAAGGAAGGAATTCATGCAAATCTTATTTGGAGTGCATTCGGCGAAGAATATGCTTGGCAATTGCATGCTTTTTATCGTTTTTGTGGATTACCTTGCGATGAACGATTAGCTGACCTTGGATCAGACATGTTTGAAAAAAGTCAGGTGAAAAAAGAAGAAGAGTTATCCGAAGAAGAAAATAAAAAATAAAGTTTACATAAGCCTCTGTTAGAATAAGCAGAGGCTTTTTATTTAGGATATATATGAGTGTTTTATCAGTAAAAAATTTAAAAAAAGTATATGCAGCTAAAAAAAGCTTTTGGTCTAAAGTTAAGCAAAAACCTTTTGTTGCAGTCAATGACATTTCTTTTTCTTTGAAAAAGGGTGAAGTATTAGGTTTTTTAGGGCCCAATGGTGCAGGGAAAACGACAACTATGCAAATGTTGTTAAGTGTTTTGATGCCAACATCAGGAGAAATAAAATATTTTGGTAAAGACTTTTTAGAGAATAGATCAGAAATTTTAAAGCAGGTAGGTTTTGCAAGTACTTATGTACAGCTGCCAGCAGATTTTTCATTGTATCAAGGTTTATTATTTTTTGCACAAATTTATGGACTTTCTGGTAAAGATGCGCATGAAGCAGTTCAAAAAAATATAGTATATTTTCGACTAGAAAAATTACGAGATAAAAAAGCAAGGATGCTTTCTGCGGGTGAGTCAGCGCGAGCAATGTTAGCGAAAGCGTTTTTAGCAAACCCTAAAGTAGTTATTCTTGATGAGCCAACAGCTGCGTTAGATCCAGATGTTGCGGCTGAAGTGCGTAGCTTTATTCGTCAAAAAAAAGAAAAAGAAGCCGTTTCATTTTTATTCACTTCACATAATATGGTTGAAGTTGAAGAGCTTTGCGATAGAATTTTGGTTCTCAAGCAAGGAAAAATTATTGCAAATAAAACACCGCAAGAGCTTGCAGAAAGTGTTTCGGTAACAACGGTAAAACTTTTACTAAATTCAGCAATTAAGCCTCAATTTGAAGCTATAATGAAGAGTGAAAAAATAGCATATTCATATGATGGTGACTTTGCAAAAGTTTTAGTTGAAGAAAGTGCAATCGCAAAACTGTTACATGATTTAGCCATTAATAAAATTATGTACTCCAGTATTCTTATTGAAAAGCCAAGGCTTGAAAATTATTTTTTAACATTAAGTAATGATTAAAAGGAAAAATAAAAAAAAATGAATATAGCAAGAATTATAACTTTAGCAAAGGCACAACAATCTAAATTTAATGCTGATAGAGCACGATTAAGCGCACTTTTTTATTGGGTTGTTTTTAAAATATTAACTGTAGGGATGATGTCTTGGACAAGTGTAGAAGCGAGTACGGCACATACAGTTATTGCAGGAATGATAGCATTAGAATTGATGCTGTGTGTAGCAATGGAAGTTTCGTGGTGTACGGTAAGAGAGCTATTTACTAAAAATTTTGTGAATTTATTTTCTTCGCCAATTACTATTTATGAGTGGATGGCATCCGTGGCGTTAATGGCTATTTATCCACATGTATTGGTTTTATCTTTTTCTTCAGCTTTGGTATACGGTCTTTTTGGATTTAATTTCTTTTTACTTGGGTGGAAGATTTTACCTTTGTTATTGAACTATTATCTCATGGGTGTTTCGCTTGGTTTTGTGAGTTCAGGGCTTTTAATGCGCTATGGCACATCAATGATAACCTATGTTTTTATGATTAGTTTTGCCTTTTTGCCTTTAAGTGGTGTGTATTATGATATTGCCATTTTCCCTTTGGTAGTGCAGAAGTTTGCCTATTGTTTGCCACTTTATTATAGCATTAATGTTCTTAAAGAACTGGTATTATATAGTACATTTAATATAAAAGAACTTTTTATTGCTTTTGGATTAAATGTATTTTACTTAGTGCTTGCAATTAGATTTTTTGCTTATATGTTTAATCAAAGTCGAAAGATTGGGCTGAGTCGCGTAGAGAGATAAAAAAATAAAATAACTACAAAGTTAAAAAAGAAAGAAGAGTGTTAATATAATTTAACACTCTTCTTTCTTTTTTATAGCTTTTTAATGAACTATATTAAAAAGTTCCGCCAAGACCAACGCGTAGTGCAAGACCACTAACTTTACGTGAGTAAAGGACAAGGTTCTTGTCTACAGACTCTGTAGTTGATTTTAATTTTGGTAGTTCAGCAAATGAGTAATCTACAGTAAATGAAGCAAGAACATTTTCATGTATATGTCCATATAAACCAGTTTCAAATATGCCACCAACATAATTAGTACCTTTTGGGTTTGCTATTACATTAGTAGTGCCACCAGCAACGGTAGATGCATTTTTAATTGCATTAATGCTTGCTTGGATACCAAGTCCTGCAAACATAGAGATATTATTGTGTAACATTTGCATTGGTTGAATAAATCTTAAACCAAAAGAAACTGGCACGTTATTAATGGTTGTTTTTTGTGCTGTTTCATAAAAACTTGCAGTTGTAGTACTACTTGTTGTTTGTGTTATAGGAGTACCAACACTGGTATTATAGTTTACTGCTGCAAATGCATACAGTCGATGCCATAATGATTCTTTGTCATGGCAAACTGCTGCTGAAAATTTAAACTGGAAAGATCCCCACCAGTCACCATTGTTGTTGGTTTCAGTAGAAACTCGGCCAGTAGTAACGTTAGTTGTATTTTTAATTTGGCCACCATATATTTGGCGTAATAAGTTATCTGTTGGTCTAAAGGCACCACCACTAACTTCTACAATAAATGGCTTCCATGAATCCATCATCTCGTGATGGTTTGTGTCATGTGACATATTTTTATTCATATGATTTTTCTTACTCATATGATTCATTTCATGATGATGCATTTCATCATGTTGTGCCTGTGCGGCCATTCCGGTTAAGGCACATGCACCTGCTAAAAATAGTATGCGTGAACAATTCATAAAAATCTCCCTTTCAAAGATATGTGATATAAAAACATACTTTCAAACTAATATTTTTTTTCATAAAATACAACACTCATAGTTATTGTATCCTAACTGTGATGAAAAATGTAACTTTCATGTTAAAAAAAATATAATTACAATGCGCTAACTTAAATCTGTTTGTTAGGTTTGTTTTTTAATTGCTTGATTTTTAAGTGTTTTGTTTGCCTGCATGAGCGGTTTATTTTTTTTGTGTTTTTTAACATCTTTTATTCGTTTGTTTATTTTTGTGTATACTAAAAACGTACATTATTTTTTTATAAACTTTTTTGAAGGACTTTTATGCATCTATTGAATTATTTGTTAGAATATAATCGCTATATGAACATTTTTGGTATTATAACTATTTTTTCTATTGCATATTTGTTTTCACATAATCGTAATGCAATAAAACCAAAAATTGTTTTGCGGGGCCTTTTGTTACAGTTTTTATGTGCATATTTTACCTTAAATACAACTGTTGGAAGTAAAATATTAGAATATGTTGCTGGTGGCGTGAGTAAGCTTTATAATTTTGCTGATGAAGGTATAGGATTTGTTTTTGGAGATTTATCTAATGCCTCACAACCATGGGGCTTCATTTTTGGCATAAAAGTTTTGCCTATTATCATCTTTTTTTCAGCGTTTACTTCTATACTTTTTTATATTGGTATTATACAAGCCTGTGTTTATGCAGTAAGTAAAACTATTCGTCCTCTTTTGCATACAACTGGTCCAGAAACTCTTTGTGCTGTAGCTAATGCATTTTTAGGTCAGACTGAAGCGCCACTTTTGATCCGTCATTATTTAAAGAATATGACTAGATCAGAAATGTTTGTTGTTATGGTAAGTGGTATGGCAACCATTAGTGGTTCTTTATTAGTTGTGCTTGTAGCAATGGGATTGCCGGCAAAGCATTTGTTAGCGGCAAGTATTATGGGAATACCAGCGTCTATTACTATTGCAAAAATTTTATTACCAGAAATGGAAAAAAGTATTAGTAGTAAAGATAAAGTAGATACTGTGCAGAAGGAAAGTAATATACTCGAAGCAATTGCAACAGGAACGAGTGATGGTATGATGCTTGCGTTAAATGTTGGCGCAATGCTGATTTCATTTTTATCTCTTATAGCAATGTTGAACTATATGCTTTTTTTAGTAATATCATGCTTTAATAGTTTGTTATTTAGCTTAAGTTGTTCATATCAATTTTCAACAGTTACCATAGAATATATTTTTGGTATTTTATTTTCACCATTTGCATATCTTATGGGATTTGCAGGACAAGAAGCAATAACAGTCGGTAGTTTGCTTGGTACAAAAGTCGCTGTTAATGAAGTAGTCGCATTTGGAAATATGCAGCAGTTGTCATTAAGTGCAAGAACAGTTGCAATATTAACCTATGGATTATGTGGTTTTTCTAATTTTTCTTGTATTGGTATTCAAATCGGTGGCATCGGTTCTCTTGTCCCAGCAAAAAGAAAGATACTTGCAGAATTAGGAATGTATGCGGTTTTGGGTGGAATGCTTTCAAATATGCTTTCAGCAATGATTGCGGGACTCTTTTTATAAAGTAGTTTTTAAATAGTTTAAAATAATATAAACGGTAAGAAAACATGAAAAAATTTATAATAGTTGTGGGCGGAGTTATTTCTGGCGTAGGAAAAGGAGTAATTTCTGCTTCTATAGGAAAAATCATTAAAGAATATGGATTTTCTACAACTATTATAAAGATTGATCCTTATATTAACTATGATGCCGGAACGCTTCGCCCTACAGAGCATGGAGAAGTTTGGGTCACCGAAGATGGCGGAGAAATTGATCAGGACTTGGGAACCTACGAGCGTTTTTTAGATCAAGATATTTCTAAAAAAAATAATATTACAACAGGCCAAATATACAAAGATGTAATTGATAAAGAGCGTCTTGGTCATTATCTTGGTGAAACAGTTCAGTTTATTCCGCACATTCCAAATGAAATTATTAGAAGAATAAAGTTAGCTGCACAAGACTATGAAGTTGTAATAATAGAAGTTGGTGGCACCGTAGGTGATTATGAAAATGTTCCTTTTTTATTTGCTTTAAAAGCATTAGAGCATGAAGTTGGGTCAGATTCAATTTGTTATGCATTAGTGAGTTATTTGCCGATACCAAATCATATAGCAGAAATGAAAACAAAGCCTACTCAACAAGCAATTAAGCTGTTAAGGCAAGAAGGTATTTTCCCAGATTTTATTATGTGTCGAGGGGAAAAGCCGATTGATAACGTTCGCAAGAAAAAGATTGAGTCATATTTACATATTAACTCTGATTATATAATTTCAGTTCCTGATGTAGAAACTATTTATCAGCTGCCAATAGATCTTGAAAAAGAATTAGTAGGGCGTAAATTGTTAAATAGGTTATCATTAGAGCCAAAAAAATTACCAGATTGGAGTCGATGGCAAGAGCAAGTCGATATATTGAAAAAGCCTGATGAAAATGTTCGAATTGCAATTGTGGGTAAATATTTAAATACCGGAGACTTTAGTTTAACTGATAGTTATGTAAGTATTTATCAAGCATTGTTACATGCAGGTGTTAGTCAAAAAGTGGGCATAACTATTGTATGGATAGATGCTACAAAGTATGAAGCAGATGAGTCTGCACTAAAAGAGCTTAACACTTTTGGTGGTATTATTATTCCCGGAGGATTTGGCAAGAGTGGTACAGAAGGGAAAATAAAAGTTATTGAATATGCTCGAAAAAATAAAATTCCATGTCTTGGTTTATGCTATGGGCTACAACTAGCAGTTGTTGAATGCGCACGTAATTTATGTGATATATCAAATGCCCATTCAACTGAAGTTGACCCTACAACAAAAGATCCAGTAGTTACGGTATTGCCAGCGCAAAAAACGGCTCTAAAGGAAAAGTGTTATGGCGGAACAATGCGGTTGGGTGGCTATAAAGCAAGCTTAAAGCTGGGTAGCCGTGCATATGAGATGTACAATAAATATGGAAAAACGATTGATATCGATAAGCGTTCTATAGTTGAGCGTCACAGGCATCGTTATGAAGTAAATCCAAAATATATTTCATCGTTAGAAAAAGCAGGACTCATTATTTCAGGATATCATGAGAGATTAGATGGCACATTTTTAGTAGAATTTGCAGAATATAAAGATCATCCATTTTTTGTTACCACTCAAGCGCATCCAGAATTTAAAAGTAGAATGAGCAGCCCAAGTCCATTGTTCGTAGGCTTTGTTGCAGCATGCAAAAATTCATCATAGAGGTTTTTATTTGTTGAGGTATGCAATAGTGCTGTTGTGTATTATTTTTAGGCCTACTGCTTGATATTCTAGCGCTTTAGTTGGGCGAGAAGTCCAATTAACAATGTGTGGGTCTCTTAATAATAATCCATAGTCGGCAGCAGATAAGTATTTATAAATATCTTCATGCGGTACTTTTATAACATGGTAAAAATCTGGTGCACAATTTTTTTTTAGTAGAGTAGTAAATGCAAAAATGTCTTGGGTAATAATCAGTAAAAATGATCGCTCGTTTTTTTTCAAGGCTTTTTTAAAATATTGAATAACAAGCTCAGGTTTCTGCCAGGGCTTAACGGATCCATTGTAGCAATACACTAGGCAGCTATCAGGAATATTATAATAATCGCGAACTTCTTTGCGCCAAAGAGCTTTTTGCGCAACAGGAATCGTTTTTGGTAGGTCGCTTTGTGCAATAGTTATACGCTCTTTAGAAATGGTATACGTATCTATTAAATGTTTTTTTAATGCGCTACTTACTGCTTCAATAATAACCTGAGAACGCTTTGTTAGTGCATAGGATTTTTTTTCTATACAGTGTAGCTGTTTAGCCCGAAGATAGTGTATTGATTTCATTAAATAAGAGCAGTTGTCTTGGTGAGTAAAAGTATGTTCATCAGCAAGAAGCCCACGAACTTGTAAAATAAATGATGAACAGTTATTTTTATTGTAAGCATTGTATGCAATAAGTCCGGCAATCGATCCACGAGCAATAATAGAATATCTTTTAAATGAGTGTAGAAATTTGCGCAATAGATAAGATCCATGCCAGATTGAAATGCTGCCAAGAAAAAAATACTTTTTGAAGTAGGTGGTAGTATACAAGCAGTCTTTATTTTTTAATAAGTCTTTATTATTATTAGTTTCAAAACTGATTAAGTATATCTTTTGATCTGGATTTTCACGGGCTTTTTTTTGTAATAAATTGTGTATTTGACTATCGAAAACAGAATTAGTAACGCTGTCATATAAAACAAAAATCAAAGGTGTTTCCATTACTAAATCCTAAATAAGAAATACTATTTATTATATAATTCTTTCTTGGTTATAAAACAAATAAGTAAATAAAAAAAGAGAAGCGTTTGCAGTATATCGCAAACGCTTCTCTTTTTTTATTTTTTGTTCTTTTTAAGAAAGATTAAAAAATTGAGCAATCTTAGGCTTATATTTATCATTCATATGATACCATGCAAATAGTCCTAAAGTTAAGCCAGCAACTTTCCATAGCTTTTTGCCATAAAAATAAGTATGCCCGCCGATTCCGGTGAAAGGGCAACCAGTCTTATAGTAAATGCTAACAGGATTAAGTTTTCTTTTAGGATCTAACTTTATAATACGCTGTGCTGTTTCTTCATCAAGATCAGATAATTCTCCGGTTACTGTTTTGCCATTACCACCGAGTGTAAGAGAGTCAGATTTTCCTTCTTGTCCAATAAAGCCACGATCAAAAATTTTCCAGCCTTCTTCCCCTGCAACACACCATTCACCTTCAAATAAAGCATTGAAGAACTCAGGAATATTATATTCAAGCAGGCTTTCCTTATTGGTAGAGTTTTTAGTAAGAAATCGAGCAATTAAAGCACTTATAACACAGAAAAGAAAAGTTTCTCCTTTATGTTCTTTTATACTATTGAAGAAAGTTTCTTTAGGGTTTGGATTATTAGAAGATTGTCCGCCATTATTATCTGAAACATCAGCACCGCTAACTTGTGGGAAAAAACTAAATGCTATGATAGCGCATAAAAAGTATTTTTTATAAAGTGATTGCATAAAAGTCCTTAAGAGTTTTTGTATAGTATTAATTGATAAATAAATTCATTTTAATTTAAAGTATTATTGCAAAAAAAATCTTGTTAGTCAAAAAATCTATAAGAAAAAATAACTTGTAGCAGATAGTACTAGTGTTGCTACAATAGGAATTTTTATCGGAGTAAAGCCGACAGCTTTATAAGCGATATTGCATAAGCATAAAACAATTAAACATGGATAGCTGATATAAATTATTGGTCCTGCAGTAATACTTAATACCGTTGAAAGACCAGCTGTTGAAAGTGGTAAGCAAGAAAGCAATACTAAAGTTAATGCTGATATAAAAGAGATGTTATTATTGAAAATAGTTTTTTGTGTATAATCACTGAGCACCGTGACTAATGCAATTGAAGTAGACAAGCAAGCCATAAAAACAGCTGTTGAAATAATAGCTGCACCATATTGTCCGAGCACTCTAAAAGAAATAATACTAAAAAGTGCGCCAGAATTTTCGATAATGCCATGCCCATAAAATGCACCCAAGTAACTCATGCCAAGATATACTAAGCTTAAGCAGCTAAGTCCTGCAATGCCAGCTTTTAATCCTAAGAGCAATGTTTTTTTATTGTTTTGTTTTGGTTGTTTTTGGTCTTCTGCTTTTAGCATGTTAATAATCATAGAACAGAAAAATATTGTGCCAAGTAGGTCTAATGTTTCATAACCACGTATTATATTACGAAATAAAATAGATCCCAAAGTAAGACTTTTTGTAGAAACAAAATTTTCTGCGCTATATAATCCCTTTATTATGATTACGGACAAGGAAAATAAAAGCAATGGGCTAATATAGTTACCTAAAACATCAATGATAGTGTTCTTGCGAAACGTACATAAAAAAGTAATAAACAAAAAAATAAGCGCAAATGTTGTAGATGATGCAAGATTTATTTCTTGTAAAAATACAATAGGTAAAAATGGTGCAGTCATGATGTGAGAAAGAGTAACAATTCGTGGTACGGCAATAATCGGTCCTATAACAAGCATGCAAAAGCCTATCGTTATAGATCCAGCTTTAACGCCGAGTCGGTTGAAAAAAGCGATATAATCACCATCGAAAAGTATCATTGCAATTAAGCCGATTAAAGGTAAACAAATAGCGGTGAATAAAAAACCAGAAATCGCAACTAAATTCATGCTACCTGACTCCATGCCAGTAGCTAAAGGAAAAATTAAATTTCCAGCGCCAAATAGCATAGAAAATATAGCAAAGCTAACAGACACTAAGCGAGAATGAAATATTGTCATGTATAAAACCTTAAAGTATTAAAAAATAATATTGTCATTAAGCTTAGCTAAATAATCAGAGTGTTACAAGAAATTATTATTCACTTTAAATTTGCTCAAATTGTTTTTTAAAAAAAGCAGCTTGGCTAAGTTGATGATTAAGTGAATTTTAATTATCAGTACTAGCATTATCAAAGTTGTCGCTATCAGTATCATCAACAATTGGTGAAAATGTTCCGGTAACATATGCTGCACCTAAATAAGGCCCTACTGTTGCAAGAGTTTTTATACAAAGCGTATAAATTATTACACTGGCATCTATAGCCTTATTTGATTGAGAATTAGTATTAAATAAAACTATAACAGGTGGTATCATAGCTGTGCTCACAGCTATTACTTGAATTATACCATCTACAAACCAATTTTTAGGATCTTTTATAAGCGTATATAAACATAATAAAAAACCAACTGAATGAGTTGCAATGTCTTTTGTAAGCATATTAATTGCAGTTAGGGCAAAAATAATCTTTTTTATGTCTAATTTTTTATTGCCAATGGACAACATCATTTTAGGGTTATGAAATCGAGTCGACCAGAATGAGGGCTTGCCTTTTTTATTTTTGTTTTGCGTAATTATATGTTGCGTGCTTGTCTTAGTTGATTCACTAGAGCTTATTTGTGCGCCTGAGAATAATACTAAAGTCCCTAAAAGCATTTTTATTAATTGCATTTTTAATTCCTGTATAATAATTAAGTTCAATAGATCAAAGTAGTTTTTATTTTGGCATAGAAAAAAGATAAATACAATAGGAACATCGCTAAAAAAGTTAATAATATTTTTCGATTTTTATAATAAAGAGTATGAAATAATTTGTAAGCAAAAATTGCAAAAGCTGTTTTTAAAAGATGAAAGCAATAAATATATTGTTGATATGGTAAAGTGAAAAATTATTAATTTTTTTTATACTTTATCATGCATTTGAATCATAACAAGTAAATAATTTTTAGCTATAGTCATGCTATAAAGATAGATGATTTTACTTAAAAATTTGATACACTTATTAATGAGAACATAAAGCTAAAAGCTTTGTGAAATATATTAATGATTAAAGGATAGAAAATTACTAGCTATAAAGATCTCAGCAATACAACTGAATTGCCTTCAAAAAGTGATGAAAAAAAGCCCGATCATATTTCTGTTATGATGGATGAAGTACAGAAATATTTATGCCTTAAAAAAGGTGGTGTATATTTAGATGTTACTTTTGGCGTTGGTGGTCATACTAAAATGCTTTTAGATTATGATCCTACGTGCCGTGTTATTGCTCTTGATTGGGACCATGATACTCTCGAAAAATACGGTGATCCACTTAAAGAAATTTATGGTGACCGCTTGCAGCTAATTTGGGGTAATTTTGCATTGTTATATAAAATTTTAAAAAAAGAAAAAGTTAGCAAGCTTGATGGTATATTAGCTGACTTTGGCACATCGCAAAGGCAAATTCGTGAAACTCCAGGTATATCGTTTTCAACAGATACCTATCTTGACATGCGATTGTCTTCAGCGCATCAAACAATAACAGCAGCAGATTTTTTAGCACAGGCTTCAGAAGCATTATTAAGTAAAACTTTTTTTGAGCTTGGCGGTGAACAGCAGTCCAGAGCGATTGCAAGGCGCATAGTAAATCAAAGAGAACAAAAGCCGATTACTCATACTAAGCAGTTAGTTTCATTGCTTGAAAAGGTTATTTTGCCTTACAGTCGTAAGGTTCATATTGCAACTAAAGTTTTTCAAGCATTACGGATTTATGTCAATCAGGAGTTACGCAATATTCATGCTTTTTTTCCTGCAGCGCTTAATGCTTTAAAAAGTGGTGGATCTTTGGTTTGTATTAGTTTTCATTCGCTCGAAGATTCTTTGGTAAAAGATTTTTATAGAGAGCAAGCATCCTTACAAAAAGTAGAAATAGTTACATCAAAAGTGTGTTTACCAACAGAAGAAGAAATTACTCGAAATCCATCTGCACGCTCTGCTAAGTTAAGAGCTGCAGTAAAAAAATAAGAAATATAGCCACTACTAATAGAAAGGAAAAGTTTGACAAAGTCCAATCTTTTAATAAAATGAACCAATCAAATAAGTACATTCATTCTAAAGATAGAATGAGTGAAAAAGAAACTACTAAAGGATTATTAACATGCAGATAACCGAAGTAAAAGTGTATTTAGTAAAAGACAGTGGCCGTTTAAAAGCCTATGCAACTATTATTTTTGATAATAATTTTATTATTAGAGATTTGAAAATAATAGAAGGTGATAAAGGGTTTTTTGTCTCTATGCCATCTAGAAGAAGAAAAGATGGTAGCTTTAGAGACATTGTGCACCCCTTAAACTCAGATACACGTCAAGAAATAGAGAATGCAGTGATAGATGAATACAAAAAAATAACTGATGTTGCTTGATATTCTTTTAATGATAATCTAAAGTGATAGAAAAATAGAAAAAAAGTCTTGTATATAATAGAAATCATAGTATACTGTAAAGACATTTTTGGGGCGTAGCCAAGTGGTAAGGCACCAGGTTTTGATCCTGGCATTCGGAGGTTCGAACCCTTCCGCCCCAGCCAAATCTTTTTAAGCACTCTATGTTTTTCTAATAATATTTTTTAGAAAAGTACATATGAATAAAATTCAAAAAATATATCTTGGTTCTTCATCTTATTCTCGACAAATGCTTTTAAAGCAGGCACACATTCCTTTTGAGCTTGTAAAACAAACTGCAGATGAAACAAAATGTGATTGGATGCAGCCTGTACACGAAATTGTGAAGAATATTGCTTTATACAAAATGGATCATGTTGTTTTGCCTGCAGAGAAAGAAGGCCTTGAGTGTCTTGTGTTAACAGCAGACACCCTAAGCGTAGACTGTCGCGGTAAAATCCATGGAAAGCCAATAGATAATAAAGATGCAATTGCTAAAATTAAAGCCGTTCGTGATGGTATTATAACTACCGGAACGGCATTTTGCTTAGATAAAAAGAAATATATTAATGGAAAGTGGGAAACGCAAGAGCGTATTCTTAAATATGTAAAAGCAACTTATTTCTTTCAAGTTCCAGATGAATGGCTTGAAAGGTATTTTTCTTATTCAGTAGCAAATAATACAGCAGGCGCGATTAGCGTTGAAGAGTATGGCAATCTTTTCTTAAAACACGTTGAAGGCTCTTATTCAGCTATTATAGGGCTGCCTTTATATGAATTAAGAGAAGCGCTAGACGCACTTGGATTTTATGCTGAAATAAAAAAAATTAATTAATAACTTGTTTTTTTCTTGGTTTCCATTGTTTTAAAATTTCACGAAATAAAAGCTCTTTGGCCTTTTTTGAGTCACAGGGCTTTTTTTCTAATTTTGCGGTTGTATTGGAAATGCTTGATTGTAAAATGGTATTGTCACAAGCTTGATGATCAATTTTATCGATAGTCGGCAGTAGATTTTGTGCAATGGCTTGTTGGCGAGATTGCTCATCTTTTATTTCAGCGACTAGTGTGTCGCATAGTTCAAAGAAATGTGTAATAATAGCTTGAATCTCTTCAAGTGGATAAGCTGCACTTGCAGGTAAATTAGTGGTTTCAGCAGTATTTTTTAGCTGATTAGATTGCATGGCAGTTTGAATAATAGTTTTAAGTTGATCGTCTCCATGTTCTAGGATCCACTCTAATAAGCTAATTAATTCATAAGAAATAACAAATTGGCTATTATTATCAAAAGATTCATTTTTTTTCATTGTAAATTCCTTTATCCCAAATTATTATATCGATAAGTGCCTTATTGTTACCATAAATATATATCTATTTATTTTAATAGTGTTTTTTGTAAAAAGATTCTAATCGTTCTATGCGTTTTTTCGTAGGAGGATGAGAAGAAAATAGTGTTGTTACTTTTTTTCCAAACATAGGATTAACGATAAAAAGCGAAGAAAAAGCTGTAGGAGCTGTATGATGACTTCTTTCTTGTATGCTATGAAGTTCAAGTTTTCTCAGTGCGCTTGCAAGAGCAAGTGGCTGCTTAGAAGCATGAGCACCAGATTCATCTGCAAGATATTCTCTTGATCGTGATATTGCAAGTTGTAAAATAACAGCTACAATCGGCATCACCATCGCAGATATTAAAAGGCCGAAATAATTATTATTATGTCTGTTATTACTTGAATAGCCAAAAGAACGCCAAAAAAGCATATTGCGTATCATACTTGAAGCATAAGAAATAGCTGTAGCAATCGTTGCTGCCATAGTGGCAATAAGTATATCTCTGTTTTGTATATGGCTTAGCTCATGAGCAAGAACACCGCGTAATTCTTCTGAGTCAAGTAAATCAATAATAGTAGTTGTTAGGGCAATTGAGCTATTTTTTGGATTTCTTCCGGTTGCAAATGCATTTGGATAAGAGGCTGAAATAATCCATAATTTAGGTTTAGGTAAGTTCATAGTTGATGCAAGTTCTTCTACCGTCTTATGTATTATCGAAAACTTTACGGGATCAAGTGGTTGAGCGCCATATGCTTTGAGAGCGATTTTTTCAGAAAAGAAGTAAAGGTTAATATTGATAAAAATAGATATCAAAAAAGCGATTTTTATGCCTATGGAACCACCCAAGAGATTGCCCATAAGAATAAATGCACCAGTAAGCAATGAAAGCAAGATTGTTGTTTTTATTTTATTTAGTAACATGGCAATTCCTTTGTTTTGTTTTATCTAGAGTGTAAAATTAATCTTCTTCATATTCGACATCCCAAGATTCAGTATCGAAGATAATAGGACCTTTTTCAGCTTCAGCGTTTTTTTCTAAAGATTCTTTTGCAATATCGCTAGAAGCTTTTTTATGTTTTAATAGCTGCTTAATACTTGACCGCATAGCTTCTTTAGATTGTTCAGATTCCATAGAAAGTTGCTTTTGTGTTTGTTCAAAAAGCTTATTCATATCTTTTTGCATGGTAAATATCTTTTGCTTTAGCTTCAAAATCATTTCTACACCAGCTAGGTTGATACCAAGCTGGTGAGTTAAATAAATAATTTCTTCAAGATCATCAACATCCTCTTCTGAGAAAAGTCTTGTATTTCCGTCAGATCTTTTAGGGCAAATGAGGCCTTCTTTTTCATACAACCGAATAGTTTGCTGATGAATAGAAAACATTTTTGCAACTGCAGAGATAGAAAAGTAACCTTTTTTTCGTTTTATTTTCATTTTTATACCTAAAATTAAGTATTTGGCTTATATGAAATAGTATTTTTAAATGTGTATACTACTTTAGACAACTTGCCAAAGAGATATCTTCATTTTAGAATACCATATATTTATATACAAATCATGTCATTTTATCAGTAAGTATGATAATGATATGAAAGTATTTATTATTTCTAACTAAAAAAGGAAGTTGAAACATGATAGAAAAAAGAACAAAACGGTCTTTTAAGGGTGTTTTTTGGTTTAGTATATTGTTGATATATGCTCAAGATATTATATGTGAACAAGAAGTTGTATTGAGGCCAAAGCAAAAAGTAATTACTGATATTGGCGTGCGTGAAATCACTACAGACTTAGAGGGTGTAATATTTAAAATTATTGAAAAAATAAATTATGCTACAGGAGAAATTAGTAAGCATTATTCTGTTAATAATAAAATTGTTTCAGTTCAAAAATATGGATATTTTTTTAATAAAGCCAAGAAACAAAATAAAAATAAAAAGAACGCATATCGAGCTTATCGGGAGAGTTCAGAACAAGAAAAGTCTAAAAAGCTATATCTTGTAGGAGCCCTGAAGAAGCTAGATACTCGCGCAACTCAAGTTGCTACTGCTCTTGAAAAAATTAATAGAGCAGAATTCTTAGAACCATTTTATTGTTTTGAATCAGGCACTATTGCATCATGTGATCAATTAAATAAAATTCAAGAAAAATGGCTTCAGAGTGCTCAATCGCTTCTTAGGCAAGATGTTAATAGTTGCTCGCTTGCAGAAGTTCAGAAAATGCTGCAAGTTTTACCAAAAAATACTATAGAAAAAATCTCTAACTTTTATTCAAATTCACTGCAGTGCGCATTGAGCAATGTGCAAGATGATGTATTATTACAAAAAATTATGGAACTTATAGCCTAAAAAGCGGTGAAAAGATCAAAAAATAATTAATAATTAAAAAGGATAACATGATGCGTTTAAATTTTCAGCATAGCTTTATGAGTCTTCTCCTATTGACTAATGTTGTTTTTTTGTTCGGATTTACGGGCAAAAAAACAGTGTTGCTTCCGCGTCCTCATTCGAGCAATACTGCAAATCTTTTGATAGGATGGTATGACATGGTGCATCAGTGCAAAAAAGAAAAAGATGTAGCTAAAAATTACTGGGTTGCGTCTATAAGCCCAACATATATGCGATCTTTTGGAAATAATTTTTTAAGCGAATTTCTTTTTGGTAGGGAAGCATTTAAAGTGCAGGGTAGCAGAGTAGAAGGGCGAAGTCGCCAATCGTTATTTGCAGACTACTTTGGGCTTCCATCAGACTTCAATGGTACGCTGAGTATTAATCCTGTTATTGATACATTTTTGATGGATATTAATTTTTACTGGGCTTTGAATCAATGGGCTAAGGGACTTTATTTCAGAATTCAGCTTCCTATTGGTAGCACGAATTGGGATTTAGGTCTTTTAGAGAAGGTAAGATCTACCGGGAATCTTGGATTCCCGGCAGGTTATATGGGTAAAGAGTTTATTCCTACATCTGATTTGCCAGCTAGCTTAGAGTCTGTGATGGACTCAAGAGAGGTTCCGGTTCGCTTTGGTGATATGCAAGACCCGATTCGCTTTGGGAGGGTGATTGCATATCATGCGCGCGTTCATTTTTCTAATATTGTTTTTGCCTTTGGCTATGATTTTATGTGTGATGATCACAAGCAGCTAAGTGCAAGCTTAGATATTGTTATTCCATCAGGAACTCGTTCTTCTGCAGAGCGTTTGTTTGCGCCAGTAATTGGTAACGATAATCATACAGAGCTAGGTGTAGATATAACAGGACATTATAAATTCTGGGATAACAATGAAAGCAATTCTTTTGCAGGTGTTTACTCAAAGATGCAATTGCACCACTTGTTCAAGGCCGAAGTGATTAAGTCTTATGATTTTAATTCTGGCTTAGGTAGTCGATATATGCTTCTTGAACGAGTCTATCGTTCTCCTAATGCAAACGTTTTTGAAGAGGGGCCAAATCAGACGTTCATTCCTATTCCATACCAGTATGGAGGTAGTTTAGTTTCAGCAATAAATCATACTACGTTAAAAACAGAAACAAGCTTTGCCGTGCAAGTAGATTGGAGTATTATGGGAGTGTATCATCAAAATGATAATGGGTTTGATTTAAACATAGGGTATAATGCATGGTATCGTAGCTCTGAAAAAATACACAAAAGAGATGCATTTATTAGTAATGAATTTGCAATAAAAGGTGATGCTCAAATATATGGATTCCTAGAAAATAGTAATGATCCATATCGATTAGCAGTCAGTCAATCAGAAGCAACTATTTTTGCAGGACAGGGTGCGGGAAACTTTTCTTCAGAAAGTACTCTTTATACTAATAGTAATGCTGATAATCCAAGTCGGGTGTTTGCTAAAGATAGTGCAAATAAAGAAGCACCATTGCAGTCGATTAGTATAAGCGATGCTAGTCGTAGCGAAGCGCCATTTGGCGCTCAAAATTTTACGCATACGTCTAATAAAATTCAGCTGTTGAGTGACAGTGATATTAACACGAGTTCTGCTCTTATGCCAAAATCTTTCACGCAAAAGCTATTTTTAAATATAGGTGGTGCTTGGTTGGATCATGAACACGAACCATTTGTTGGTTTTGGTGGTGACATTGAGTGGCGAATGGGATCAGTGGAAAATAATGCAGCGTACAGTAAATGGAGTATTTGGGTAAAAGGTGGATTTGTTCATTAAAAAATTTGTTTAAAGCGGAAGAGTTTTTTATTTTGATTTTGAACAGTTACAAAATGATGACAAAGAATAGAGGTGACATTTTTGCCCTCGAGCTTTGCATACATTTTGTCCCCAGGTAACGAGTAGGTTGCAATAGCGGATCCAGTATTCTTTTGGGATAATATTTTGCAGTGCTTTTTCTGTTTCTTCAGGGGTTTTAGTCATAACTATCTGGAATCGGTTTGATATGCGATGTACATGAGTATCTACACAAAGTGCGGGAATATCAAATGCCATACTTAAAACTAAATTAGTTGTTTTTAATCCAACACCAAAAATACTTAAGAGAGCATCCTTAGTTTTTGGCACTGCGCCATTAAAATTTTCAATGAGAGTTAAAGAAACTTGTTTTAAGTGAAGAGCTCTTCGTCGATAAAAAGCAACAGGATAAATGAGCTTTTCGATCTCTTTGGTTGGCAGTGATAGTATCTCTTGTGGTGTTCGTGCGTGAGAAAATAGACGTAACGAAGCTGGTAGCATAATTGTATCTTTAGTACGTAAACTTAAAAGGCATGAAATTAATATTAAGAAGGGATCTTTGCCAAATTTTTCAACAATGCTAAATGAAGCTGGAAGAACCATTTCAAATGTTTCTTCTTCGAGTAGTTGTAATAAGTGGAGAAGTTTTTTTTTGTGAAATTTATTTATAGTCATTGATTGTATTAACAGATCCCAACTTAAAGATTAAAAATACTAAGCTTTATGCTATTATTTGTAATAATTATACATTAAAAGTTTAATGAAGCCCGAAAAAAGAATAATTAAATTTTGTATCATTAATAAAGTTAATAGCTTCTTTTGCCGTTAAGTCAATATTTTTAATAGGTCGATTATCGATTATTTTTTCTCTCATTTCTTTCCAAACAAGCATTTGTGGGTTCAATTCAGAAGAATGCGGTGGGAAATTATATAACTTAAACTGTTTTGTAGTAGACAAAAAATCTCTGACAGCTTTGCTTTTATACCAAAAAACATTATTCCAAATAATTACAATTTTTTTAGAAGCATAAGTATAGGATAGTTCTTTAAGTATAGATATAGTGATTGGGCCGGTTTGGGCTAATGTTTTATAGGTGTGAGCTTTCCCGTTTTTTATATTCAAAAAACCATGCAAATACACCGATTTTTTATTAAGATTATCTTCAATAAAAGCTGATTGGTCACTTGGAGGCCATATCCGTTGTGTTTTAGTTAAAGATTCAATTGTTGCCTCACCGCCTACTAAAACTATCGTATCATCTTTTTTATGTTCAGCTTGTAAAATAGGTAATTTTAGATCTTTCCATTTTTGTATAACTTTTTCATCTCTTTGTTTTGGAAGTTTATTGGGTGTATGAAAAGAGAATTTTTCTTGACGAAAAACAATGTACATCGAGGTCTTTGATTTATAGTTAATTTTAAATGTTTGTAATATATAGTCTGCTAGAATGTTTGTTGTCCAAAAGTTACAATCATATCCAAATTCATTCGGAGTTTGGTTTCTTAATGTTTTAAGTAATTCCTTTTTTTGGTTTTGTGTTAAAGATGATGCGGGTGATTTTTTTTTACGCTTTGCGTATAGCCCTATTAAACCTTTTTTTATAAAAATTTTTCTAATTTTTACTATTACATTTCTTTTATATCCAGACAGGGTTTCTAATGTATCTATAGATATTTTTTCTTCTAAAAGAAGTATTGCTTGGGAACGTTTTTTGGCTAGTTCATCATCATTAAGATTTATGCATTTTTTTAATTCTTTTATTTGCTCTTCTGTTAATTTTTCTAAAAAATTCATATTGTATTCTTGTGGTTGTGATTTTTATTTTTATAAAATCTTATCACGCTTGTCCCTATGGAATTTTTAATATGTAATTACTGTATAATACATAATGCTTTAGGTACTATATGATAATTACATTAATGGGTTTTGTGTTTCTAGTTGCTAGAATTTGTGTAAGATTGCAAAATACAATAGTTACTATTAATAGGTGCGTTTTTATTAACATATAAAAAAATCCTTATAAAAAGATAATGTTAAAGATTAATTATATGCAGTATAGAGACAACTTTTTTAAATAGCAATATAAACATTTAAGATTTTTTTTAGTGTTTTATTAGTGAGATTTTTTATAAAAAACATAGAGAAAATGAATATCCCGCCGCAGGGGAAGGCGGCGGGATATTCATTTTCTCTATGTTTTTTGGCTGCAAGTCATGACAATTCTTGCGACGTCCATGCATGAGAAAATAATCGTAATAAAATCAGAGATATAACTGTATTCTTATTTAAAAAATATAAACTTGAAATCAAAAATATGTTTTTACAAAATGTTTTAATAAAATTAGTATAATGTAAAAAAAAAATTGCATGTGTTTCTTTTTTTTTATTAAAATTTATTTGTATTCATTAGTTATATCAATTAATTTAAACTTAAACATTAAAATTAATTTTCTTTTTGTTTAGCATAGTAAAATTTAACAGCTAAGATTAAAAATTCTGTTTTGTTAAACATAGAAAAACTCCTTGCAAAACATAAAGTTAAAGGTTAACTATGGCTAGTATAGAGATAACTTTTTAAATAGCAATATAAATAATAGAATCGTAAGTTTATTTTTTAAAATAAGAAGCTTAAGGTTAAGTAATTTTTGAGAATAAAAAATTATAAATATCGAAGAGCTTTTTTTTTATTTTTGGTGACAGCATATTAAAGTTTTTGATGAAAACTAAATTGATATTTTTTTATATAAATTATTAGGGCAAAGAATGAGGTATTTTTTTATTTTTGAAATTACTATATAAAAAAAGCGCTGTTTAAAGGCAACGCTTTTTTATATAAATTAAACTGTTATCTTATTTTATTGTTGCTTATTACTGAGATGTAATACTGTGTGCCAGCATCTTTTTTAAGAATTATTTTATTGTTTTTTAATGTGAATAAGCCGTAGTGTTTCTTTTTTCCCCAAGACCAGCAGTCCATAAGTGACCAATAAATATATCCACGAACATCGACGCCCTCACACATTGCTTTTTGAATATTTTCTAAATAACCTTTCATAAAAAGAAGCCGATGCTTATCTTCATGGTTTTTTTGTGCACTAATACCGTTTTCGGTAATATAAATTGGAATTTTTTTACTGTAAGTATTTTTTATTGGTTGAATTAGGTCGTGTTGCAATGTCATTAATGCTCGATAAATTCCTTCTGGATAAATGATTTTTTCTTTTGAGCCTTGGTGTATTACTCCAGCGGCATCGAGGGTTATTTTTGGACCTTTGAGACCTTCTTGTTTAACAAAATCATGAGTGTAGTAGTTAAGTCCAATAAAATCAAAAGGTACTGGGGTATCAAGATTGTAGTATTCAATAGTTTTAGTTCCGAGTTTTGCCATAATAGAAAAATGATCTTTCCAACTCCATCGAAATTCACCAGTACGTAAAAATTTAATAATAGAATCTTCTGAAAGGTAATTTGCAAGGGTTGATCCAGCTCGATCTAGAGGATTCCAAGGGTTGTAAGGATCATGCTGTTGAATATTTTTAAGAAAGCCAATTTGAGCACTTTTGCCGTTAGGTAAAGATTTTAATTTTTTATAAACAGCAACATGGGCTTTGAGTACATTTTTTAAAACAGTTCCTGCAAGTGCAAAGTTTTCTTTTTTACGGCAATAGGTATTTTTTTTGAGAGCTTCTTTTATATTTTTACCATTTTTGTCTATGCGAAAAGGGCGATTCCCTTTTAAATATCTTTTCCCCATAATGCCACTTGGCGTATTAAATACAAGCCACATTGGTTCGTATTTACTTAAGCTATTAAAAACAATTTCAGAGAACTCAACAAAATATTTAATATTTTCTTCTTTCTCAAAGCTTCCAAGGTCCCAGAACCATAGCGGCTCACTGTAATGATAAAGTCCAACAAATGGAGTGATTCCGTGGTTGATACAAAAAGCACAAACATCTTCATAAAAGATAAGAGCGTTGGCATTAATAGTATCTTTTGTGGGTTTAATTTCACTCCACTCAACTGAAAATCGTAATGCTGTAAGTCCAATGCTGGCAGCTTTTTTTATATAATCTTTGTAATGTTTTTTAAATTCAGCTGTTTTTCCTATAGGAATTAGCCATTCGTTTTTAAATTCTTCAGGCGCTTGATTACATTCTTTAATCCAGCGATCCCATTGATTGTTGCTTAAGTCAGGAATAGCTTGAATAGCAGAAAATGCTGCGCCAAAAAGGAAAGGTGATTTTTCTTTACGTAGTTCAGAAGAGGTGAAAATTGGTATTTGCGCTTTGTTATTATTAAACTCTATACAATAAGAGTTAGCCTTGGGGCAGTTAGTTTTTGTTGTGTTAATGGTAAATGTATTAAAGCTAGTGTTTTTATCTTGTTGAGTGCACGGCCCACCTGATAAAGAATAAAAAAATAGCATGCAGCTAATTAGCTGCATGCTGATAATATTTTTTTTCATGTACATGACTCCTTTATTTGTACATAACGATAATATTTTATAATAGTGCTTTTAATTTTTTTTTAAAGTTCAAGTAATGATCTTTCTTGATTTTTTACCATATCAAGAAAAAATTTTGTGCCGGCATCATTTTTTAAAGTTCTTTCTAAAGTACCTTTTTTAGTAATTTTTCCTGATTCATCATAAGTGTCAAAATTAACATTATAAAGTCCGTAATCTTTGCTGTTATATTGAGCGCCCCATTCATAGTTGCTCATAAGAGACCAGGTGATATATCCTCTTACATCAATGCCATCATTTAAGGCTTCATTGATAGCATATAAATATCTTTTAAAGAATATTTCGCGATCAGAGTCATTGAGTGCAGCAATGCCATTTTCAGTAATATAAATTGGAATTTTTTTACCGGTTATTTTACTTATTGGTGTTGCAAGTTCGAGGTCAAACTCTTCTAAAGCAAGATAAATACCTTCTGGATAGATTGTATAATTTTCATTTGCTGTAGGAATATCTTTTTTAACAGTACTTATTGTAAAATTAGATAGTTGTTTGTGTGAATAGTAGTTAAGTCCAATAAAATCAAGTGTTTTGGGTGCACGCAGGTCAAAAAGAAGTTGTGTGCCATTTGTGCCAGGGTAAGTTTTGTGGGTGTAAGTTCCTTTAGTAAAAAATTCATACATAGGTTTATCGAGAAGATTTTTGGCTAAAATTGTACCAATATTATCCCATAAATGAGAAGCTTCTATTTGTAAAAGATTTTTAAGAATACCTATTTTAGGCTCATTTTTAAACCCTGCAGCTTGTTTCTTTTTCTGATAAGCAGTTTTTATTGCTTCATATGCTTCGACGTGTGCAAGGCATAAGTTTGAAAGCATATTTGCATGCCCATCATAATCTCTTTTATTTATGATAAGCTTGTTTTCTTCAATGCCAGCAATCATTTCTCCAGTCAAAAAGCATTTAGCTGCATAGCCACTAGGAGAATTAAAAGTTGACCATTTCCAGACTAAATCTCCTAGCTCTTCATAAACAATGCGAGCAAACCTTGTAAAGTGGTGAATATTTCTTCTTTTAGTCCATCCGCCTATCAGAGTAAACCAAAACGGATCAGTATAATGATGTAACCCAAGCATTATTTTAATATTTTTTTCTTTATATTTTGCTAATAATCTTTTGTAATGTAAAAGAGCTTCTTGATTAGGAATACCAGTTTCATCAGGCATTATTTTTTCCCAAGAAACTGACATGCGATATACATCAAGGCCTATTTTTTCAACAAGATCAACATCACTTAAAGCCTTTTCCCAGCCCATGCAAGCATTTCCACGTAAAGCTTTGATTGATGGATGGCGCTGACCTGATATTAGAGTGCCATTTTCCTCTCTGTCAAAAATTTCTAAATTTGCTAAAAAATCAAAATTATTCATACAGGTAGAGCTAGGCTCTTCGATTTGACAGTGTGATGTGCCAGCTCCCCAAAGAAAATCCTTAGGAAAAGGCTTTTTTATTATCCAGTCACAATTTAACCAATAAATAGTTTTTTTACTTGAGTTGCTTGACTCTAAAGCTGTTATAAAAAATAAGGTGGAAAAAAATAGATATAATATTTTTTTCTTATACATAGTAAAAATCCCCCTTTTTGTAATTTTTTTATGATCTACTGTTGAGTTTATCTAGTTTTCAAATCTTGTCAAAAGCCCCTTTAGTTCAGTGTATACAAGCAGGGGCTCGATTTTCTATATATTGAATTTTATAAGAATTATGTCTCCGTCTTGCACCTGGTAGTCAGCGCCTTCCATGCGTACTTTTCCTAAAGACTTTAATGCAGAAATTGTTTTGTGGGTGAAAAGATCATTACAATTAAACACCTCTGCGCATATAAAACCTCGCTCTAAATCAGAGTGAATTTGCCCGCCAGCAGCACGAACATTCATGTTTTGGGGTATTTGCCAAGCGTGAATTTCTTGCGGCCCACAGGTGAAAAAAGTTATAAATCCTAAGTTTGTATAAGTTTTTTTAATTATTTCAGGTAGCGCCTGCTTTTCAAGTCCGATTAGGTTCATCATTTCACTAGCGTCATCGGCACTCATCTGAGAAAGTTCATATTCGGCTTTTGCAGATACTGGAATGACACGATCTGAGCCAAACTCACTTACAAGATTTTGATAATGTGGGTTGGTGGTAAACTGATTGTTTTCAAGTTCATTTTCACTAACATTTGCAATGATTAAGCTTTTTTTTATTGAAAGCAAAGGTATTTTTTCTCCTTCAAATGAAGAGAACTCTTTTTTTGCTTCAGTATAATTTTCATTATCAAGAAGTGGTTGTATTTTTTCTAAAAATTGCTTTTCTGCTTCAAAAACAGCTTTTTCTTTTGGTTTTGATTGATGTGCCTTGATTTGATGGGCTACTTTTACAAGGCGCTTATTAATAGCTTCAAGATCTTTAAGCATAAGCTCTGTCATAATGACTGTATGGTCTTGTAGTGGATCAATTTTTTCTTCACGAGTGACTTCGCTATCTTGAAAACATCGTACAACATGTAAAATAAGGTCAACTTCTTTTATGTGGCTAAGAAAATTATTCCCAAGACCTTGTCCAGAAGCAGCACCTTTTACTAGTCCTGCAATATCTACAAAAGTTACTGTTGTAGGAATGATTTTTTTTGAGGCATATATTTTTTGTAATGCCGAAGGCCGTGTGTCCGGAACTTGTGTAATAGCCACATGTGGATCAATAGTACAAAAAGGGTAATTTTCTGCTGGAATACTTGATTTTGTTAGGGCGTTAAATAAGGTTGATTTTCCAACGTTAGGAAGGCCAACAAGGCCAGCTTTAATCGACATAAGTGTAATCTCTTCTGTTTGTAGTTGTTTGTAATAAGTATATAAAGTTTTAGTACGGTGAATACATTTAATTGAAATTGAAAATTATAATATGCTACGTTATTGAAAAATTATATGTTATTTTTGTCTATTTAGAAAGGAAAAAAGATGGCAAAAAAAGATGATGCGATGTGTTGGGTAGGTAGATGTGCGTGGGCAATCACCGCTGTAGTTGCAATTAATGTAGGTATGGGGCTTTTTGAGTTTAACTTTTTCCAGAGTGAATTTTTTGTAATGAACTTTAGGCCAATAGCAAAACTTATTGTAGCTATTGTAGGTCTAAGTGGTTTTTATAGTCTTGCATGCCTTGTGATGCATTGCCAAGCTAAAGGGAAATGCTGCGGCTGTAAAATGTAGTTTTTTAGTCAAAAATAGCTTTTTAGTTATTCTAAAAAATTTCTTATGACTAAAAGTTGTAAGAAGTCTAATTGTAAATAAAGCTAAAGAGGCTTGGTAGTAATGCCTAGCCTCTTTTTAATTTGTAATGTATAAGTTCTTTTTTAAAATAAGCAAAGACTTGATAGTAATACCAAGCCCTTGCTTATTTTATTGTTAGATTATTTACTCGTTGATTTCTGCATCAACAGGTTCATCATCTTTTTTTTCTTCTTTTGAAGATGCTTCGCTTTCTGTAGAAGCTTTTTCTTCTGGCTGAGCTTTTTGAGCTTCAGCAGCTTTTTCTTTATACAGTTTTTCAGCAACTTTGTGTGAAGATTGCATGAGTTCATCGGCAGCTTTTTGTAGTTCTTCTGCATTATTTGAATGCTCTTTTAAAGCAATTTTTGCTTTTTCAATAGCTTCTTCTACGCTTTTAACTTCTGACTCTTCAAGCTTATCTTTATTGTCTTTGATAGTTTTTTCAAGCTCCATGACCATACCATCAAGACGATTTCTTTTTTCAATAGCTTCTTTTGCTTTTTTATCTTCTGCTTCATGAAGCTTTGCGTCGTCAACCATTTTGTTGATTTCTTCTTCTGATAATCCAGAAGTATCGCTAATAGTTATTTTTTGTTCTTTCCCAGTACCTTTATCTTTTGCAGATACATGAACAATACCATTTGCATCGATATCAAAAGTAACTTCAACTTGAGGGATACCGCGTCCAGCTGCAGGAATACCATCAAGTCTAAATTGACCCAATAGCTTATTGTCTTTTGCGAATTCACGTTCACCTTGAACAATACGGATATCTACAGCTGTTTGGTTATCTTCTGCAGTAGAAAAAACTTGAGATTTTTTAGTGGGGATAGTAGTGTTGCGTTCAATAAGCTTTGTTGCTACGCCGCCCATAGTTTCAATACTTAATGAAAGAGGTGTTACATCTAAGAGTAAAACATCAGTTACATCGCCAGCAAGAACACCACCTTGAATTGCTGCGCCAATTGCAACTACTTCATCAGGATTTACTGTTTTGTTTGGTTCTTTCCCAAAAAAATCTTTAACAAGTGATTGTACTTTTGGGATGCGTGTAGATCCACCAACTAAGATGACTTCACTAATATCGCTTACAGAAACATTGGCGTCTTTTACTGCTTTTTTGCAAGGCTCTAGTAAACGAGTGAAAACATCTGAGCAAAGAGACTCTAGTTTTGCACGAGAAAACTTAAGTGTTAAATGTTTTGGACCACTGTTGTCGGCAGTAATATAAGGTAAATTTATGTCTGTTTCTGATAAAGATGAAAGTTCTTTTTTTGCTTTTTCTGCAGCTTCTTTTAGGCGTTGTAATGCCATTGGATCTTTGCTTAAATCAACGCTTTGTTCTTTTTTAAATTCATCAATAAGATAATCAACAAGAATATTGTCGATATCATCACCACCAAGATGAGTATCTCCATTGGTAGAAAGAACTTCAATTACGCCATCATGTACTTCTAGTACAGATATATCAAAAGTACCACCGCCAAAATCAAATACAGCTATAGTGCCGCTTTTTTTCTTATCAAAGCCATAAGAAAGAGCTGCTGCAGTAGGCTCATTGATAATGCGCTTTACTTCAAGTCCAGCGATTTTACCTGCGTCTTTAGTTGCTTGTCGTTGTGCATCATTAAAATATGCTGGAACAGTGATAACGGCTTCTGAAACTTTTTCACCGATAAAATCTTCTGCTTCTTTTTTTAATTCAGATAAAATAGCAGCTGAAATTTCTTGTGGGGTGTATTCTTTTCCTTGGGCAAGAATTGCTACGTCACCATTTTCACGTTTTACTACCTTATATGGAAGTCGTTTAATTTCAGTGGTGATTTCATCATATTTATCACCAATAAGACGTTTTGCAGAAAAAATTGTATTTTCAGGATTTGTTACTGCTTGACGCTTTGCAATTGTGCCAACAAGCCTGTTGCCATCTTTTGTATAAGCAACAATTGAAGGAGTTGTATGTGAACCATCTTTATTAGGAACTACTTTTGCGTTGCCACCTTCCATGAAGGCTACAACTGAGTTGGTAGTACCTAAATCAATGCCGATAATTTTTGCCATAATATATCCTTTGAAATTAACTAATATCTTTTAATATCTCATGAAAGTATAGCTTTGAAAGGGCGGTTGTGTCAAATTTAGACTAAAATTATTTTAGCCTAGTAGACTCACATTTTCTTGCTTTCTAGAAGTAGAGTAATTAGATTTTTCCCATTTCGCCGCGCTTCGCAGGGTCGCATAACACCTTGCCGTATGTAAAGAATTGCTGCTTACTCCGGTTTACCTATCATCCAAGGTATGCCTTTGGGGTATTTTTGTTTGGATGATAGGTGCGCCTTCGTCTAAAGGAAAATTTTATTTTTCTTAGGAGTAGTAAGGAAATTAATACAAATATTTTTTTGGGCAATTGGAAAAGTAGCAAAGCTAGTAAAAGGAGAGTGTTTTATTTTTCTTAAACAAAGGTGTGCGGTCAATTTTTTTAACGTAGCTTTTTTGCGTAGTAGCGAAAAATAAGTGCTGTTAGAATACGTATTATTTGAATGAAAATGACCATAAGGTATAAAGTTAATTGATATGAGTGTAAAAATAATAATAATAAAAGTATTGACGCTATATAAAAAGAGTATCCTTTGAGTAAAGTAGTATACTGCCTTCTAACTTCAAGAAGCCTTTCATAAAGAGAAAGATATACCTCTATAATATTAGAAGTTGTCATAGTAAAAAATAAGCATAATAATGTAAAAGAAGTTTTAAAAAAAATAGATTTATAAATAAAAAAAATAAAAAACAAAGAAAAGCTTATTGTGCAAAAGAAAGTAATTTTTTTTTTCAAGTGATAGAAAAAAGATTTATCACTTAATATATTGGCATAAGAAAGTAGGGATGTATCAGAGATTTCAATTGCTTTAAATAGTGTGCGATAAAAGAAAAGAGAAGTTTCATGTGTTATTTTAAAGGCATTTGCTATATCTGTGCCAAAAATAAAAGTAAAAAAGGGAAATAAAACGTTTCTTTCTGTAGAGCTTTTAACAAGAATTCCTATCCACATAAAAAAAGAATGTTTTGCAAATTGTATTGGTAGCTCAGTTAGTGAAGCAGCCGAAGCTTGTAATTCTTTTTTACCTGAAATAAGTGTTAATTTTTGAAGCTGTGAATCTAAAATAAAAAACAAGTTGTATGAAAAGAAAATAGTTATGCTATTAATAATTGACTTACTTATAAAAATAAAAAAAATGAGTGTATTGCTTTTTAGATAAAATGATGCAATAAAGCTAACTAATGTATGGAAGCAAAGACTAAAGATAAAAATAGTATTAAATTGCTTATGTAAAAATGACACTTGGTAGATAAGCTGAAAAAAAAGAATGATTCCTTCGCTTATAAAAAGTGCTGCTATAGAAAGCATTGTTATAGAAGCGCTTTGTGTGCGAATATTAAACGCTGTTTTGTGTGAAACGAAAATAAATAATGGTAAAGAAAAAAATAAAATAATAAGCTTGATTTTAATAAGCTTAGAAAACAGTTTTTTTATTGAAATAGAATGTTTTTCATATTCTGGTAAAAAGCATGCAATTGATTTTCTAAACCCAAAATCTCCCCATAAAAGTAATAGAAAAATATAGCTTACTATACTACAATAAGAAGAAAACAATTGTGGGCTTAGTTTTAAATAGAGAAAAAAAAGTAATACAATTGATATAAGTTTATGAACGCTATATAAAATGGCATTCCACATACAAGCATAATTAAATGCTGAAAGCATACTAAGTGTTTTTTTTTGCATAGTAGAGCGCTTGATAGCTATTGTTGATTTTAGGTTTCTCAAATTGATATTAAAGTATATATAATTATTTTTTTTAAAATAGAAGAGATCTGTTATGTATAAAAAAAATAGATTTTATTTAAGATTTGTTTTTTTAATAATCACAATAATTACTATGTCTCAATTACATGCATTTAAAATAAAAGAAAAAAAGAATTCTGTAGGATATACCGAGCTTATGCAGGCAGCCGATAAGGCGGATGTTGCTAAAATGGAAGAGCTTATACTCCAAGGAGCAGATGTTAATGCAAAAACGTTAGAAATCGCCAAAATTGGAATGAATCTTTTACAGTTTGTTATTTTTAATGGTAACGAAAAAAATATTGAAGACATGGTTAATTTATTGCTTAAAAACGGCGCCGACCCTACTTTTAGAGATAACCAAGGAAATACCGCTCTTCATTATGCAGTAAATATTGTTGATAAAGAGGTTAAGCGTAAAATTATAGTTAAATTAATGAATATCCCTAAAGTTTCTATTGCTTCTATTAATATGCAAAATAACGAAGGGAATACTCCTATGCACAGTATTGTGCTTGTTCCGCAAGTTTCTCTTGGTAAGTTTATGCTAGAAAATTTTGGGCCCATGATTGAGATGGGGATTTGGAAAGGCATAGATAGTAAGAATAATATGATGGGAGGCATTAAAAATAATCAAGGCAAAACAGTTTGGGATATGGCTTGCAATAATGATATGTATGGTAGAATGCTTGATTATTTGAGATCTGGAAGACAGCAGTGTGGTGCTACTGATTCTAGTGAAAAAATTTTAGGATATAACGGTCTTATGCTTGCCATAATGAGAAATGATTATGATTTTGCAAATTATTTATTAGAATATAATAAAACTATTATTAACGCTGTATCAGATAATGGGATGAAAAATACTGCATTGCATATTGCGTGTATGCGAAGAAACAATGTTTTAATGTATATTAAACTTTTGCTTAAATATAAATTTAATACAAAGCTTAAGAATAGTGATAATCAAAGTCCGATAGATATCATACGTAAAAATAAAAAAATAAATACTGCTCATAAAAAGAAAATTATTCGTTTGTTGAGTAATTAGCGTATCTTATAATTATTGCTACTGACAAAATTCGCAAAGCTATGCAAAGTAATAGGATAGATTCAAGACTTTGTATGGTACTGCTATAAAGGATGATAGCAAGTATGATAACTACTGCCATATGGATGTAGATTGGATAGAGTAATACATCTTTTATAAAGCAAAGTCGCTCATAATTTATTAAAAAACTTTCTGTTAAAAGTAAGATAAAAAAATATAGTTTAATCATAGAGGTTTGATAATAAAAATTATAGCCAATAGCTAAGAAAGCAGCAAGGAATAGTAAACTTAAAATAAAAAATAAAAAAGTATTGATTTTCAAAAAAAATGCTTTTTTTGAAGAAGAAAAAGATTGTTTAGTGAGCGCAAGGTAAGTATGAATAGAGTTGCCAAATGCTTTATATAACAAAATATATATAAAGTAGTAGATATGGCTTACATATTTTAATGAAGCTGCATGAATGAGGCTGTAGTGCCATCCAATGAATGGGATTAAAAAATTTGCACTAAAAATAAAAGGAAATATTTTGTATAAAGAAAAAATTGATCGATAATAAGCAATATGATAAAAAGAAGTTGTTAAAGTCCTTTTATTATTTATTAAAGGTAGTGTTTGATACCATTTAAAAATAAGAAAAATAAGAATTGGAAGCTGCAAGCTGCTAATGAATAATAGTGTAGCTAATAAGAAAAATGGAGAAAGCAATTTTGTATAGCTATAATACGTCCAAATAATCGAGACGTAGAGCATAATGCCTAGCAGCTCTAAAGTAGTAGTATATTTGTTTTTTAAAAGACAGTGTAATATTGTTCGCAAGGTTTTTTTTGTGAATTCAACGCACATAAGAGCAGGTAGTATATATAAATAATTATCTAAATTAAAATATAAGCATGCAGCTGGAGCTATAATAGACAGTAATAAAAGTTGTGTTGCAAAAGGAAGTGCAAAAATAGAATAAAATTTTTGCTTGGTTTTTATTTCTGTAAAAAAGCGATATATACTACCATCTAATCCTGTGTTACATAAGTATATTGTTCCATATACGAAAGAAAGCAAAACTCCTGTTAGCCCGTAACTTTCTGGCATAATAGTTTTATACAAAAAATATTGGTGCAGAAGTAGTATTGTTTGAAACGCTCCTGCTTCTATAATATTCCATAGAAAGGGTTGATAAAAAAAATGAATAGACTGTGTGGGTTTTTTTATTAATAAATTATTACTCATATGGATACGGTCAACTAAAATATTTATAAACTAATTTTTTTATTAATAAATTAGACTACTTAGTATTAAAATTTTATCAATATTTACTATTCATTGAGAAAGGTAAACGTCATGACTTATAGTTGTTTTAAGCTTTAATACATTAATAAATATTTTATGATTATGGGTGTTAGAATGTTTTTTTTAAGAATGATATTGTATTCTTTTTTATTTACAAGTTGTTTATTTGCACATAAGTATGAATATGACCTTATTATTATTGGGCATGGTTCATCCGGAATAATTGCATCTCTTACTGCCCGAGAATATAAGAATAAAAAGATACTAATGGTAGAAAAAAAACGCCTTGGGGGAAGTTTTATTTGGGGTGCTAGGTTTTCAGTGAAAACTCTTGTTAGTTTAGCCAGCAGAAGATATAAAGATAAAAACATTTCAATTTTAGAGTTTATTCGTAATATAAGAAAAAAAACGTTTGATAATTTATGTAAAACTACATTAGCTTTTCCTGAAAATATCGATGCTATTTTTGGTTTGGCATCCTTTGTTGATGCGCATACTATCATTGTTAATGAAAAAGAAATAACCAGTGATAAGTTTATTATAGCTACTGGTTCGCATTCTGTAGTGCCTAATTTAAAGAATATTGAAAACTGTGAAAATTGGACACCAGACACCTTTTTTGAGAAGAAAAATCTACCCAAAACATTAATTGTTATTGGTGCAGGACCCCTTGGCATTGAGCTTGCTTCTTCATTACAAAAAATTGGTGTACAGGTTACTCTTATTATGCGTTATGGTATTATTTTACCTGATTGTGATATTGAAGTAGTAGAGTTCTTGATGGATACTATGAAAAAAGAAGGAGTAAATATACAGTGTAATATGGATGCAATAGAAGTATATGAAGACGAAAATAAAAAAAATGTTGTTTGTCTAAATTATGCGGGTGAAACAAGTATATTTCAAGCTGAGGAAGTTTTTTTCGCTCTTAATAAAAATCCCAATGTGCAAGAATTAAATCTAAATAAAGCTGGGGTTAATTATATAGAAGATAAAGGTATTTTTGTTGATTCAAAAATGCAAACGTCAGCAAAAAATATTTATGCATGTGGTGATGTTACTAATATGAATCATAGGTATGAAAGAGTTTCTTATAAGCATGCAAAAGTTGCTGTGCATAATGCACTAGGTCCTTTTTTCAGTGGAAGCCATTATGTTAATTATGATAATATTCCAAAAATTATTTATACAGCTTATTTTCCATTAGCTTATGTGGGTTTTACTGAACAAGATGCAATGAAAACTTATGGTAATTCAATTAAAATTTATAAAGTTCCATACAGTGTTCTTTTGCGCGCAAATATAGAAAATAGCACTGAAGGCTTTGCAAAGTTTATTACAGACAAAAATGGTTATCTCCTTGGAGCGTATATTGTAGGTAAAAATGCAGATTTAATTATAGATAAGGTAAAGCTATATGCTCGACTTGATAAACAATTTGAAGATTACTTTAGTACAACCTATAGTTTGCCAAGCTATTATGGCATCCTTTATTTTGCAACATTAGAGTGTAAGAACAATCTTAAAAAAATTCCTTATTATAAAAAGCTTTTTGCATATATAGAGAATGAATTAGTAAAAAATCGATTAATTGAATGGGGATTTAAAAATTAATTTGTATGCCTATTTAATTGTGCTTTTTTTATAAAGATACATGTAAACAATGGTGGTTGTTATGGCAACAGATGGATACGCTATAGTTTTTAACCAATTTTTTTTTATAAAGCTTGTGATATTTGATTCTTTTTTATTTTTATAAAGCTGTGCGATACTTTTTGTTTCTTTTGATATAACATCAATAAGATGTAAGATGTCTTCTATTTCAAGTGATTCAGCTATGTTGGTAGCTATAGTATTACCACTATTATGCGAGATGCCTTTAAAAACATTAAGTAATAAAATACAAAATTGTTTAGTAAAATCATTATCATCAATTTTTTTATATTGTCGATATTTTTTCCATAAGCCTTCAATCTCTTCAGTAGCAGGTATGCTTATTTCGTCTAGTAATATATCACTGCTATTTTGAAGAGATTTTGAGCTGTGCTTGTTATGTAAGGACTTTTTGATAGCTCTTTTACAAGACAGTTCAAGTATTTTTGGGGCATATTTTTTTATTTTTTTAAAAATCTTAATGTGCGGTTTTAGGCGAGCAATATAATAAAATCGATCATTAATAGTAATAGTTGAAGCATGAGTATTAATATCAAACAAGCGAGATGGAGATAAAAAACCTTCATCTCCATGAGCAATGGAAAGTGTTTTATCTATTAAATTAATGATAGCTTCAGGAGATAATTTTGCAAGACTCAATGAAGAGGAGCGTTTAACTGACGTATGACATACAACTTCAATATAACTTTCTGCAATAAATAGAACTTTTTTACTTAAGTCTTTTAAAAATATATCATTTTTCCCTACAACAATATCAACATTTAAAAGTAAGTAACGAGTAAAATCACCCCAAACAGCAAAGAGAGGTTTTATGGTGCTGGCTGCTCTTATTGCATGAAAAGCATCTATAATTCTTGGATGTAAGAACTCTTCCTCAGAGTGGATATTGGTGACCTCAATAGCTATTTTTCGTGCAATGCGTTGATTTATATTTGCAAGAAGTTTAATGGTATTTTCTAATCTTGAAATAAAATAAAAACGGCGAAATATTAATCCTGTATGTAGTTTTATGTCAAAAGTATTATCATCAGCAGCCTTTAAACTCAGTGGATTCAATGGTCCTGTAATATTTATAATTAATAGTATGAAAAATTTTACTTTTTTTATCATCTTAACTCATCCATTAAAATAAGAAATAAAGCTAGACACTGCTGAAGTAATATTATTAATGATGCCGCTTTGGCGTTCTTTTTCGGCAGTTTGTATTGCCATCATTCGATATGTTATGCCATCAATTTCATCTAATATTTGGTCAATAGAGAAAGTTTCTATATTCAGGCAAGTAGCGTTTATTCGTTGCATTTCTTTTTCTATTGACTTTTCTGACGATAGAGAAACTTTTTTTTTAATCATGTTTTGGTAGGTAATAAAGATAAGCATTAGTTGTTCTTTTAAAAAATCATAGTCACCTGCATATCTATATTGTTGATATGATTCAATAGATTGAATTAGAGGGGCAGTGTTTTTCTGTTCGATTATATCAGCTATGCATTTTTTTATTTTTTCATTTTCAAATGCAATGTTTTCTGTGGAAAAACTCTCAAAGTCTATGTTTTTTAATAGCGCAGTAATGCTACCTTTGATGCGTTGAATGGTATAAAATGAAAACATAACATCGTCAATGTCAGTTTTTAACAAGTCTAATTCGTTTAATTCTTGGGTTGGAATGTTGCGCCTTACTTCTTTTTCAATAAAAAATATATTGTAGAGAGTAAAAACTAAATTTGAAAAATCAGTTTCAAATAAAGGATCCCATAGATGCCGATAGGAGTAAAAGTCCTCCCAGGCTTCTTTAAGTAGTTCCCAGTCATTGTTTTCATTAATTTGAGTGATAGTTTTTTGCACTAATTCGCTTGAGGCTACAAAATTAATAGTTATTTTTTTATTGTTTCCAGCTTCTTTCATAATAAGATCAATAAGGCTTTGTAAAATATTAATGCAATAAAAGCGGTGGTTAATCTTTTTTGTTTTTGAGTTAATAGTTGTTATATTCAAATCGCTTTTTACAAAAAAAATTATATTGCTAAAAAGAAAAGCAATAATAAGAAAGTGTTTTTTCATAGATACTAACTCCCCTGCATCATGTGTTTATTTTAAAAGTATGTTCAGCGAAATGTATATACTTTTCTTTTTTCATAGTTAAAATGCAAATGAGATAAGTCTGAAGGTGGTAATGTATTTTAAGTGTTTAATTCAAAATGGGTGTTATTGTGTTATGCTTATTTTGTAATGAGTAATAACTTATTAAGATAAAATATTTCTTAATGGGAAAAGGAGTCCACGTGTTTTTTAAAGACGAAAAAATTGTGTATCCTGGGCACGGTGTTGCGCGAATAAGTCGAATAGTTGAAAAAAAAATTGGAAATGAAACAGTGAAGTTTTATGAACTTGCTTTTTTGCATAAAGATATGACTATTTTGATTCCAATGAAAACGATTAGCCAAGCGGGAATTCGACGTTTAACCTCAGTCCAAAATATAAAAAAAATGTTGCAAAGTTTAGCGTTTTCTGAAAAAAAGGATATAAAAGATCTTACCCCGATTAATTGGGGCAAGCGAAATAAAGAATATCATGTTCGCTTAAGGTCTGGAGACTTACAAGAGATTGGGAACGTTTATCAAGAGCTGCTTTCGATTGCACAGCATAAAGAGTTATCTTTTGGTGAAAAAAAATTTCTTAAGCAAACGGAGGCGTTACTTGCTCAAGAAATATCGATAGTAAATAAGCTAGAAGAAGGTAAGGCAGTTGAGTATTTGCGAGAAGTATTTAAAAGATCTCTTAATAAACCAATCGCTTCACATGTGTAAAAATAAGATTTTTTTAATTAAATAGTATTTAAAGTATAATGTCTCAAAGGAGTTGATAGTTTTATCAGCTCCTTATTATTTTATAAGGTAAAAGTATGAAAAAAAATCTGCCAGTTATTTTTATTTATGGGCCTACAGCAGTAGGAAAAACTTTATTTGCAGAGAATTTGGCTGAAAAAATAGTTTCTGCTGAAATTGTTAATATGGACTCTATGCAATTTTATAAAGACTTAAAAGTAGGTACAGCAAAGCCTGATTGGCAAAATTCTCCTATTAAAAATCATTTTTTTGACATTGTAGATAGCCCAAGTAATTTTTCAGTAATTAAATATAGAGAAAAAGCACTTTTGTTAATTGATACTATTAAACAAAGAGGGAAAATACCAATATTTGTTGGGGGCTCTGGGTTTTATCTTATGTCTCTTTTGTATGATCAGAGTGTTGAAAATGAAGGAAGTATAGATAAAAGTACTAATGAAGTATCTTGGGAGAGATTGTATCAAATTGATCCTAAAAGAGCATCTGCTATACATAAAAATGATATATATAGAATTAATCGTGCATTAATTCTATGGCAGAAGACCGGAAAAAAACCTTCTCTTTATTATCCGAACTTTAATCCAGCATTTAACTTTAAGTTGTTTTTTTTAACTCGAAATAAAGAAGAAATGGAAATTCGAGTTAAAAAAAGAACAAATGATATGATGAAAGAGGGCTTTATAGAAGAAGTAGAAAACTTAAGCATAGAATGGAAGCTTTTTTTGCAAAAGAAAAAAATTATTGGCTATAAAGAAGTTTTGAGTTTTCTGCAAGAAGATATTGCAGAAGATGTTAATACCTTTTTGTTGCTTAAACAGCGCATCGAGCGACAGACTATGCAGTATATAAAAAAACAAAAAACATTTTGGCGTATGATAGAAAAAAAGCTTGCTTTAGAAAAAAACAATAATAAAAACACCTCATTTAATTTTCAGACACTTGACTTGACTTTAAAAAATAGCAATTTTTATATTAATCAGATATTGAATAGTCTTTAAGGTAAAATTAATTATTAAGGATAAACGTTGTTTAATAATAATGAAAAAGATAGCTGTAATGCTCAACCTCATCGTATTCAGATAAGCCATCGTAGTATTAGTTGGCTTATAGTGATTTTTACGAGTCTTTGTTTTGTAAGTTTTATTATAGGATATGCAATCGGGAAAAAAACAGCTTATATACAGCAAATAGATTTATCAAAAACGATTAATTAATTAGAAAATGATAGTTTAACTTTTTTTTATATAAAAATTTTTGAAAAAAAATTAGAATCTAATTAAACTAAAAAAGCTTTTTTAGAAAAATAAGGTTAAACTACTTAAAACTTATTATAATTCCCCTATTATTATTAAGGACAATATGATCACAGTTATTCGAGAAAAATTGCAAGGTAATGGATTTCGTTTTGTTTTGGCGCTTATGATACTTTTGATGGGAGGTATTTGGATACTTTCGCCAATTCTTGATAATTCATCGCCAAGTCGTAAAGAAGATTGGGCTCTTAAGGTTAACAATGATATTGTTTCGATGAGTCAGTTTAATAAGCAGTATTCGCAGCTAGAACATCAATTTAGCATGATAAAAAAACATTCTGCTGAATACTTTGATTATATTGTACAAACTCATGGTACACCACAAAAAGTTACTATTGATGATTTTGTTACTAAAAAAATCTTATCCCAGGTGGCTCAGAGCATTCCAGTTTCTATGCATCCAAATTACATTGTAGATAAATTAAAAAATCGTCAATTTATACAGCAATCTGGTCTCTCGTCAATTTTGCCCCCACATTTAGTTGATGAAAAAGGCAATATAGACGGGATGCAATTAAAGTATTATTTGAAGAAGGCTGGTATGACAATAATAAAGTTTGAAGAATTGCTAGAAGAAGCATTTGAGCAAAACTTTGCAGAGCAGCTTATTGCAGCTTCAACTTTTATTCCAAGATCATGGATCTATGCGAATATAGAAAAAATGTATGCATCTAAGCAGTTTGCCATTTTGCATTGGCCTATAAAAACTATACTTGAAAATGAAAAAAAAGTTGCTGTTCCTGCAGAGGAATTAAAAGCTTTTTATGATGATCAAAACAATGAATACAAGCGATACTGGAAGCCTGAAAAGAGAGCTGGTAGCATGTGGTATTTTCCAGCTGAAACTTATGGTGTTAGTGTTTCTGAGGAATCAGTAGAGTCTTATTATAAAAAGAATAGAAAGTCATATGTTTTAAGTCAGCCAACAGTAACTATCAGGCGAATTTTTATAAAAGTTGCGGGATTAGACACTGAAGCAATAAAATATGGTCTGGCGCAAGATATTCTGAAAAAAGTTCAAAGTGACCCTGATAGCTTTCCAGAGCTTGCGCGGCAGTATTCAGAGGATTCTTTAAGTGCCTCAAGTGGTGGATTAATGCAGCCCTTTTCAAAAGGAGAAGTTGAAAAGTCGATAGAAGATGTTGCATTTAGCTTAAAAACAAGCGGAGAAAGTTCAAATGTTTTTAAATCCGAGTTCGGCTTTGAAATTATTCAGCTTGTTCAAAAAGCATCTATAAAGTATAAAGAGCTTTCAGATGTACGATCTGATATTAAGCATATGCTTGTTAAGGAAGCAGCAAGAAAGTCATTTTTAAAAGATATTAAATCTTTTCCAGTTAAGCCATCTAAAGATTTTTTGATTGATTTTGCACGAAATCATGCAAGTAATGCTCTTGAGTCTATTGCTTTAACTGAAAATACGAATGCGCTTAAGGTAAAAACTCTTTTTGGCATTCCTATGCCAGGAGAGTTTTTGTATGAATTTGATGGTAATGGGGTTTCTCTTGTTTTACTTGATAGTGTTCAGGATTCGTATGAATTGAAATTAGAAGATGTTCAGGAAAAAGCTTTAGATGATTTATATCAATTACGAGTGCATAATTCGCTACAGTCACTTGTTAAACAAGCAAAGCTTATGATACCTAACAGTAATATTGAAGAAGTTGCCAAAAAGTTAAATGCTCGTGTCATATATACAGAGAATTTATATCCTTTTGAAAAGCAGTTACCTGAGAATATAAGAAATATGGGGATTATGCCAGAAGATTTCTTTGAGCTTGAAAAAGTGTCATTTGTAAAAGAAGGTAACACTAAAGAGGGTGGCTTTTTGATCCAATTGGTAAAAAGAGAGCAGCTTTCTAGTGATATTTATCAGAAGCATGAAGATCAAGCACGAAAAGATCTTTTTAAGGGTAATATTACAGAGAATCTAGGTAGTGTTATTGCATCTTTCCGTAAAGATGCTACAATAAAAATAAGTGATTCTATAATTCAATAATGGCAATTTTTATGAAACAAAAAACAACACAAACTAATTTAAATAGCGCTAAAGAGCAAGATTTTAAGAAAAAAGCTCTTGAAGTTGCTTTTTCTCAAATAGACAAACAATATGGTAGTGGTGCGGTAATGATCTTAGGTGAAAACGCTTCAACTAAAGTTGAGGCAATCTCAACAGGATCTATTTTAATTGACCAAGCACTTGGTATTGGCGGACTGCCTAAGGGGCGAATTGTTGAAATTTATGGTCCAGAAGCTTCCGGTAAGACTACTTTAGCTATCCATGTTATTGCACAGGCTCAAAAAAATAAGGGCACGTGTGCTTTTATTGATGCAGAGCATGCATTAGATCCCAAGCACGCAGCTAGCTTAGGCGTTGATATTGACAAGCTTATTATTTCTCAGCCTGATTATGGCGAGCAAGCGCTTGATATTGCAGAAATGCTTGTGCGCTCTGGAGCTTTAGATGTTATTGTTATAGATTCAGTAGCAGCTTTGGTGCCTAAAGCCGAACTTGAAGGTGATATGGGTGATGTGCATATGGGGCTACAAGCTCGTCTTATGTCTCAAGCCCTAAGAAAGCTTTCATCAGTTGTAAATAAATCAAAAACAGTTCTCATTTTTATTAACCAGGTAAGGCAAAATATAGGAGCATTACCATTTGCACCAAAAGAAACGACTACTGGGGGTAAAGCATTAAAGTTTTACGCATCAGTTCGTCTTGATGTGCGCCGGATAGCAAGTTTGAAAGAGCGTGATGTTCAGGTTGGTAATCGCGTTGCCATTAAAGTAGCAAAGAATAAAGTTGCGCCACCCTTTAAAAGAATAGAGCTTGATTTATTATTTACTGAGGGAATTAGCAAGGAGCTTGATTTGCTTGATGCAGCGTTGCATTACGATGTGATTAAAAAATCAGGATCATGGTTTGCTTATGAGAGTAATAACCTTGCTCAGGGAAGAAATCAAATGCTAGCGTATTTAAAGACGCATGGTGACTTTACAGACAAGCTATATGCCCATGTTTACAAAGTTATTAAAGAGCAGAGTTTAGGTAGTAGTGTTTAATGTTTAGTGGATTTTAAGGAAAAGATGACTTTTAATAATACGAAAAAAAATGTAGTACAAATAAATAGTAATATTCGTGCTACACAGATGCAATTAATTACACAAGATGGGCAAAACATAGGGGTTGTCTCTCGAACACAGGCCCTTACAATGGCTCGTGATGCACAACTTGATCTGGTATTGTTAACGGATAGTGGAAAAGATGGTCTTTCTGTAGTCAAGATTATGGACTATGGTAAGCTTTTGTATGAAAAAAAGAAAAAATTAGCAGAGTCTAAAAAAAATCAAAAAGTAATAAAGATTCAAGAAATAAAAATTAGACCTAAAATTGGTGCTCATGATTATCAAACTAAGATAAAAAAAGCTATAGATTTCTTGGAAGAAGGAAAGCGTGTTAAAATAACATTGTTTTTTAGGGGACGAGAAAATGCTACTAAAGAAACCCGTGGTAAAGAGTTGTTTAGTAAAGTAGAACAAAGCTTTATGGAAAAAGGGCTTTCGGATCTTGCTCGAGAGGGTGAGTCAAGAATGGGTCAAACATGGTCGCGTATTTTTTATACAAAAAGTGGTAAATAATTAAAATTAGGAAAAACTGGCATGAATAAAGTAAAAAGTTGCTCTGCTGCAAAAAAAAGATTTAAGAAATTAAAAAGTGGTAAAATAAAGCGCGCTTCAGCATTTCGCAGACATATTTTGAGTAAAAAATCTTCTAAAAGAAAAAGAGATTTGAGACAGTCAACATATGTTAGTGATGCAGATTCTGCTCGCATGCGCTTATTATTACCATATTAAACAATTAACTTTATATAGCATAATTAGGATAAAATATGACAAGAGTAAAAAGAGGTACTGTTACCAAAGCTCGCCATAAACGCTTGCTAAAGCAAACTAAGGGTTTTTGGGGGCAAAGAAAAAATATATTTAAGCGAGCAAAAGAGACATTGATGCGAGCTTGGGCATTTGCTTTTAAAGGCAGAAAGCTTAAGAAAAGAGACATGCGTTCTTTGTTTATTACCCGCATAAAAGCGGCAGCTAATAATCACGGTGTTACTTATGGAAGCTTCATATCTGGCCTTAAAAAAGTAAATGTTGATTTAAATAGAAAAATGTTAAGTCAGTTGTCTATTTATGAGCCAAAAGCTTTTGAGCAGCTTGTTCAGTTGAGTCAGCAAAAATAATTATATTGACATAGTTTATTGATAATTATTATGCTTTCCCCTGTAGTTAATAATAAAACCATAAGGGGAAAGAGATATGCAATCTTTATCTCAATTAGAAGAAAAAGTAAAATATTTAGTTAGTTTGATAAAAAAGAGCAAACAAGAAAATTTACAACTGGTAGCAGAAAAAGAAGAGCTTTTTTTACAGCTAGAAGAAATGGAACAAAGTCTTTTAAGTGCATCTAAAGAAAAAAAAGAAACGCTTTCAACTGTTGAGTCGACTGTTGAAAATTTACTTAAATTTATAGATACCAGTGATTCTTTAAATAACATAAAAGAAAAGTAGTAGATTGGATTATGAATAAAGATAATCATTATAAAGTGACTATTTTTAGTGAGCAATATTCTCTTGTTACTGATGAGTCTAAAGAAAATTTAGAACATTTAGCACATAGTGTTAATCTTATTATGAAAAGAATATCTGAAGATACAGCGACTACTAACGTAAAAACTATTGCAGTATTAGCACTTCTTGAGGTTGTTCATGAAATGCGATCATTAGAAAAAAAGGTGTCTTGTATAGAGGAAAGGCATAATAAAATTAATCACTACATTAATAATGAAATTTAGTGCAACTCTATTATTGTTAAGCTAAGCACGGTTTTTTCGGTTGTTTTTTTTTACTCTATAGCATATTTAGTTATAGAGATCGTTTTTTTTTGATATGCTAAGTCAATATCTTTCGTATGTTTATATGATAAAGTTTTTATATGTATTTTGCTTCATAATAAACATTTTATTTTTTTTATTTTTTTTTATAGTATACAGAAACTTGCTTAATTTATAATAAGGATTATTTCATGACATTATTATTAATTACTTTATATGCAATGGGAGCTTTAGTTGCTTTTTTTGCATGTTTTATTTTTTTTCTAGCTCAGCGTAAATTTAGTGTAGCATCGGCGCAAATTTTAGAAGCAGATAAGAAATTAAAAAACATTAAAAAAGATATTGACACGGAAAAAAGAGAGTCTTTAATTCGAATTAAAGATGAAATTTATAAAAAGCGCAATGAGTTTGAGCTAGAGATCAAGCGTGAAAAGCTTGATATCGATCGCTTGCGTAATAAATTAAATAATAAATATGAAGTTATTGAAAAAAAGGAAATGGCTTCAGACGATTTGCGCAGAGAATTGCAGCAAAAAGAGCGCGATTTGTTGTATAGAGAAGATTCAATGCGATCTAATGAAAATAAGATTAAGTCTTTATATACTGAGTTGATTAGTAAATTAGAACGAGTTAGTAATATGACAAGAAGTGATGCTAAGCAGTCTTTGTTAGAAACACTTAAATCTGAAGTTGCCTTGGATAATCAAAAGTGGATTAGAAAGGTTTCAGAAGAAACAGCTCAAGTCGCAAAATCAAAAGCTATTGATATTATTGTTAATGCAATGCAGCGATATACTTCAGAATGTGTTAGCTCTAACACGTCGAGTATTATTCAGCTACCAACAGATGATATGAAAGGTCGTATTATTGGTAAAGAAGGTCGTAATATTAAAGCGCTTGAAATGGCAACGGGAATGGAATTTATTATCGGAGAAATTCCTGAAATAATTACTATTTCTGGTTTTAATCCAATAAGAAGAGAAGTTGCAAAACTATCTCTTGAGCGTCTTATATCAGATGGCAGGATAAATCCTACTCGCATAGAAGAAATGGTTGAACTAGTTGGCAAAGAAGTAGAAGAAATTATACAAGAGTATGGTAAAAATACTATTCTTGAGTTTAATCTACAGGGTGTTCATCCAGAAATAGTAACATTACTCGGTAAGCTCTACTTTAGAACAAGTTATTCGCAAAATGTTTTACAGCATTCTAAAGAAGTAGGTGTATTTTCTTCAATAATAGCCGAAGAACTGGGTCTTGATGGGAAATTAGCATTGCGTTGTGGCTTATTGCATGATATTGGTAAAGCTGTAACAGCTGAAGTAGAAGGTCCACATGCAACTATTGGTGGCGATATTGCTAAGCGTTGTGGAGAAAATTCAATTGTAGTAAACGCTATATCTGCACATCATGAAGAAGTTCCATTTTCATCTATTTACGCAGCAATAGTAGTTATTTCAGATACAATTTCTGCAGCTCTTCCTGGGGCTAGAAGAGAAACATTGGCTACTTACATTAAAAGATTGGAAAATCTTGAAAATATTGCAAGTAGGTATAAGGGTGTTAAAAAGTGCTATGCATTGCAAGCGGGTAGAGAAGTACGTATTATCGTAGAAGAAGATAAATTAGATGATGAAGCATCATTAATGCTTGCTCGAGATATAGCAAAAGCGATTGAAGAAGAGCTTAACTTCCCAGGGCAAATAAAAGTTAATGTTATTAGAGAAAAGCGTTCAATTGAATATGCAAGGTAATAAATTATGACTAAGATGAGAATACTTTTTATAGGTGATATCGTAGGCGAACCAGGTAGAAACATGTTTCAAAAGCACATTTCTACTGTTTGTGATAAGTATGCTATTGATTCTGTTGTGGTAAACGGTGAAAATAGTCATGATAAAGGTCGTGGGATTACCCCTAAAATTGCAGAATTTTTTAAAAATAATAAAGTAAATCTCATTACTACAGGAAACCATATTTGGTATTCTCGTGATATTTATCCTTACTTGGAAAATAATAATTTTTTATTACGACCGGCTAATTTTCCTTCCGATACTCCTGGTGCAGGCATAGGTTTTTTTGAGTGTAAAGGTGCTAAGGTTGCTGTTATTAATGTATTAGGGCGTGTTTTTATGCGTGAAAACTTAGACTGTCCATTTAAAACAGTAGAAAGTTTATTATCATATGCATATTCAAAAACAAAAATTGTTTTTATTGATATGCATGCAGAGGCAACATCTGAAAAAGCTGGGATAGGATATTTTTTTGATGGAAAAGTTTCTGGTATAGTGGGTACGCATACCCATGTTCCGACTGCAGATGAACGTATTCTGCCCAATGGTACGGCTTTCATTACCGATTTAGGCATGACTGGTGCTTTAAATTCAATGCTAGGGATGAGAAAAGGCCCAATTATACAAAACTTCATGACCCAAATGCCAACACGCTTTGCAGTTGAAAGTGAAGGCCCAATGGTTATGTATGGTGCGTGGATTGAAGTAGATATGGATTCTGGCGAAGCATTAAAAATAGAACGCATAAAAATAGTAGATTAAAGCAAGCAATAAGGTATAGTGTGTTTGGGCCAATAATAGTTTTTGCACTTTTTGCACTCGTATTTCCTTTGGGTAAAAAAGCATTACTGTATAGTGATCCAATTTTCTTAAGTAGTATGCGAATGATAATAGCAGGCCTTTGTTTTTTGAGCTATTACTTCATAACATATCGAAATAAATCTAGAATTGTAACATTAGAATTAAGTTTGCAGTTATTTTTTTTAGCCTTTTGTAATGTATATTTAACTAATATATGCGAGTTTTGGGGGTTGCAATACTTGAGCGTTGCTAAAGCTAGTTTTATTTATAATTTGACGCCATTTATTTCAGCATTAATAGCTTATCTTATTTTTAAAGAAAAGATGAGCTATAGAAAATGGCTTGGTCTGGCCATAGGATTTATAGGCTTTTTCCCAATTTTGCTTGATAGCAGTAAGTTAGAAATGTCATTAGGCTCAATCGGTTTTTTATCTTGGCCAGAAATTGCACTTTTTACCGCAGTAACATCAACAGCGGTTGGGTGGATTTTGATGCAACATTTATCGCAAAAAAAATTGCCCCTTTCGTTCCTTAATGGGTGGAGTATGTTGATTGGTGGCGTTATAGGCCTTTGCACTTCTTATTTAGTTGAGGTGTGGGACTATGTCCCCGTAAAAAACTGGTCATTTTTTTTGCAATATATGATTCCTTTGGCAATTATTTCAAATATTATATGTTATGCTCTTTATTCATATTTGCTCAGATATTATACGCCAACATTTTTAACTTTTTTCGGATTCACTTGTCCTTTATGGGCAGCTTTTTATGGTTGGTTATTTTGCAATGAATTGATTGCAAATAGTTTTATTATTTCTTCTATAATTGTTATTATTGGTTTATATATTTTTTATCAAGAAGAATTAAAGTCTCATTTTATCATTAATCATTAAAGGATTTGTATGTTTTTAATTATTTTGCAAAATTTATTTTTAGCCTCTACATTTACTCTTGGTAAAGCTGCTATGGAATATGCACAGCCAGTTTTTTTTGTAGGTATGAGAATGCTATTGGGAGGCTTATTGCTTTTAGGATATCAATACTTTTTTAATTATTCTAAATGGCGACTAGACAAGAAAGATATTGGTGATTTTGTACAAATGGTTTTTTTCCACATTGCAATAAGTTTTGGATGTGAATTTTGGGCTTTACAGTACGCATCAGCTTCAAAGGTAGCTTTCTTATGGAATTTAGCGCCGTTTGTCACCGCCTTAATAGCGTATTTTTATTGCAGTGAAAAAATTACTTTTAAGCAGTGGATAGGTCTTTCTATAGGTTTTTTAGGAATGCTTCCAGTTTTACTAACATCTGATTCTACAGAGCTTGCTTCAGGATCATTTTCTTTTTTATCAATGGCTGAAATAGTTTTATTTGTAGGAATAATTTCTGGTAGCTATGCTTGGTTTATTATGAAGCGGCTTGTTACTGATAAAGGTTATTCAACTATCATGGTTAATGGTGTCGCAATGTTTTTTGGGGGTATGGTTGATATGCTCGCTTCATTAATAATTGAGCCAACACCATATATTACTTTAGTGCCAAGATTTGGACAACATTGTGATACAACAATAGCAAATATGTTTTGCCAGGTTTTGCCCCAAGATTATCTAGGAGTAGGACTTCTTGCTATTTATACTATTTTACTAGTTTTAGTGGCTAATGTTTTTTACTTTAACTTGTATGGATACTTATTAAATTATTATTCTAATACCTTTATTTCATTTTGTGGCTTTACGATTCCACTTTTTGCAGTGTTGTTAGATTGGTTATTTGTAGGTGAAGTTGTAAGTAGGTGGTTTTTCTTAGCAGTATTTATTGTGTCTATAGGGCTATATATATTCTATCAAGATGAATTGACTGCAAAGCCAAAAAAATCATAAATAAAAAAACATATAAAAATAAAAAAACCGGCAAAGATTTGCCGGTTTTTTTATTTTTATAAAAGCTAATTACTTTTTGCTTGCCATAGGGCGAAGACGCATTCTGCGTTTGCCGCTAGCTGATTTTTTAACAGCTTTGCGTTTAGGAGCAGCTTTTTTAGCTACCTTTTTAACTGTCTTTTTAACAGTTTTCTTAGCTGATTTTTTAACAGCTTTGCGTTTAGGAGCAGCTTTTTTGGCTACCTTTTTAACTGTCTTTTTAACAGTTTTCTTAGCTGATTTTTTAACAGCTTTGCGTTTAGGAGCAGCTTTTTTAGCTACCTTTTTAACTGTCTTTTTAACAGTTTTCTTAGCTGATTTTTTAACAGCTTTGCGTTTAGGAGCAGCTTTTTTAGCTACCTTTTTAACTGTCTTTTTAACAGTTTTCTTAGCTACTTTTTTAACAGCTTTACGTTTAGGAGCAGCTTTTTTAGCTACCTTTTTAACTGTCTTTTTAACAGTTTTCTTAGCTGATTTTTTAACAGCTTTGCGCTTAGGAGCAGCTTTTTTAGTTACCTTTTTAACTGTCTTTTTAACAGTTTTCTTAGTTGCTTTTTTAACAGCTTTGCGCTTAGGAGCAGCTTTTTTAGTTGCTTTTTTCTTAGTTACCATAAAATTCCCCTTTTTTATATTCTTCATTTATTAGCAACGTTTAAGATATTACTACTATTAATAAGATACTGTAGTGAAATAGGCTAAAGCAATAATTTCACTACAGTATTAATCATAAAAAATAAAAAAATAAAAAATATCTATGGTTTTGGTATTAATTATGCTTTAAAAAAGGCTGTGTTTGAGCGAATAATTTTGCACCTTGATCGGCAAAATCTGGGTTATAATTAAAACCATATTTTTTATAAAATGCATGTACAACATTTATATAATCTTTTTTTTGTTTGATCCACTTGCTGTCTTTCATTAAAAAAGCATGTTTTCCTTGTTCAAAAGTCAAAAAATGTACGTTGGGATTGCCGGTAAGTTTTAATAAGCGATATACTTCAAGAGTACTTTCATAAGGGACTCTATGGTCGTTTTTTATGCCAATAATTAATATGGGAAGCGTTGTGGGAATATTCTTAATGACATCACAAGATTGAATTCCACGGGGATCATATTTAGCAAAAACTTTACCGAGTATTTTAGGAATAGCTTTATTCATGTCATCTGGTGGAGACTCTAAGATAAGTGCTTTAACTGAATCGTTTGAAGGGTGAGTTCCCATGTAGTTAAGCCATACTGTAGCGCCCCGAGAAACGCCGACGCCAATACAAGTAAATTTTGTATTGTTTAGTGATTGAGCTTGTAGTTTTTCTGATAAATGTTTTATTTCTAATGTTTGACCTAATGCAGACTTAGAAAAATTAACGCGCCAAAATTTATTGGTAGCGTCAGGAAAATTAAAAGTTTTAAATTGATTTGTGAAAATACTACTATATGGAAGTGCTTGCAGCCCAGTATCAGCAAAGCCATGAGCAAAAACAAATGTAGGATGATTATTTGTTTTTATACTATTTATACAGCATAAAGTTCCTAAGGCAATATAAAGTAATGTTATCTTTTTCATTTAAATTCCTTTTATTAAGTTATCTAAAGATACTCTTTACTTAAACATAGCAAAGAGCTTGGGGCCTGTAAAATGCCTATTGATAGTATCGAAATTACGTAATTATCAAAGCTTAGAGGATAATTTCAATTTTTTATGCTATCCAGGTATACTTAAGCTTAATTAAACTTTTAGCGGTATATTATAAAGTCTGGATATATGTATATGAATCGTTTGCCTGATATTTCAACAAATTTTTCTGATTGGTACAATGAAGTGGTCTATAAAGCAGATCTTGCTGATCAAGGACCAGTTCGCGGTTCAATTATTATATTACCCTATGGCTATGCATTGTGGGAAAACATACAAAAACAGCTAGATTTACGTATTAAAAAAACGGGTCATAAAAATGTTGCGCTCCCTTTGCTTATTCCAGAGTCTTTTATCACTAAGGAAGCCACTCATGTAGAAGGCTTTGCTCCTGAAATGGCTGTTGTAACTCATGCTGGCGGTAAAAAGCTAGATGAAGCTTTGGTAATTCGACCAACATCAGAAACGATTGTTCACTATATGTTTGCAAAATGGATCAAATCTTATAGAGATTTACCGCTTAAGATAAATCAATGGGCTAATATTGTTAGATGGGAAATGAGAACGCGACCATTTTTACGCACAACAGAGATCTTTTGGCAGGAGGGGCATACTGCTCATGAAACATTTGAAGAAGCTTACTCTGAAGTGAAATTGATGATGAATGAGTACGTTCAGTTTGTGCAAGACTGGTTGGCCATCCCAGTTATTCAAGGAAGAAAATCAGATCAAGAAAAATTTCCTGGTGCTGAAATAACACTAACTTTTGAAGCCTTAATGCAAGATGGTAAAGCATTGCAAATGGGAACATCACATTTACTTTCTCAGAGCTTTGCTAAATCATTTGATATGAAATATCAAAATGCGCAAGGTGAAGTTTGCTATCCTTATTTAACAAGTTGGGGAGTTACTACGCGTTTGATAGGAGCTATGGTAATGGTTCATGGTGATGCAAAAGGTATTGTCATGCCGCCAAAAGTAGCCCCAGTGCAAGTAATTATTATACCAATATACAAATCAGATGAAGATGAGAAAATTGTAATGAATGCGGTTCGAAAAATAATAGAAAACTGTAATGAAAAAAATATTCGTATAGAAGTTGATACTGACAAGAAGTCTCCGGGTAAAAAATTTTATAAATGGGAATTAAGAGGAGTCCCAATTCGTATCGAACTGGGAGTGCGAGATTTGGCAGAGCAGAAAGTTATAATGGTAGATCGCTTAAGTGGAAAAAAAGAATCAATAAGCCAAGATTTCATAGTAAATAAAATAGAAGAAAAGCTGATATGGCTGCAAGGTGAACTTTTTAATCGTGCAAAAAATATTTTACAAGAAAAAACACACAAGGCGAAATTTCTTAAGCAGTTTGGTCCGCTTATTGAAAAAAATGGTGGGATGTATCAAGTCGGTTGGTGTAAAAATAGCGCATGTGAAGATCAATTAAAAAAATATAAAGCATTTACGCGGTGCTTATTAGAAGAAAAAACAGCGCTGCATTGTTTTTATTGTGATAAAGAGAGTATGGTAGATGTTATTGTAGCAAAGGCATATTAAAGAATAATTGTTATCATAAAAATAATATTAAAAAAGAAATCGTGATGTTAAATGAGTCTTATTATTTAGAAAAATTTGTTATACATCTTTTAACAGAAAGAAGAGTTGCGCATAATACATTTGTCTCATATAAAAAAGATGTTGAACAATATATTTCATATATTGCAAAAGAAGAAATTGATTTTGCTAAGGCGACAAGTAAAGATATTAAGCATTACTTAAAAAAAATGAAAAATGCGAAGCTTTCTTCTCGAACTATGTCACGTAAAATTTCTTCATTAAAAACTTTTTATCGTTATTTATCATCTTTTCATAGATTTGAAGATATTAGTACTGATTTAACTTTTCCTAAGCTTGAAAAAAGATTGCCAGTACACTTAACAGAAGAAGAAGTAAAGCAGTTGCTACAGATAGCAGCTGCAGATGGAACTGCTCTTGGATTGAGAAATAAAGTGATGCTATATTTACTTTATGTTACAGGTATGCGCATTACAGAATTGCTCTCCTTAAGGCTTTCAGATCTTCAGTTTAGCACTTCTTTAATTGCGGTAAGTGGTAAGGGTGGAAAAGGTCGCATGATCCCAATACCTGAAATGATGATAGGCTTGCTTAAAGAATATATTGATAGAATTGAGTTGTCCCAAAAAGAAAAAAAGAAAAAACCAAGGGCGACTGATTATTTATTTCCTATTGTATATGCAGGAAAAGTAAAAGCTATAACGCGGCAAGCTTTTTGGGGCATTTTAAAAGAATTGTGGAAAAAAACAGGAAATAAAAAAATAATATCACCGCATAAAATTAGGCATTCTTTCGCTACGCATATGTTAAAGAGTGGAGCAGACTTGCGGTCGTTGCAATTATTGCTAGGTCATGAAAATTTATCTACGGTGCAGATTTATACGCATTTAGAAACAGGTTATATGCGATCTATATATGATAAAAAGCATCCACGTTCTTAAAAAAAATCATTTGCAGTTTTTGTTTTTTATCGAAGCATAGTATACTTTTTAATATAGGTTTAATTTAAAATTATGTGCAGTAAAAAAGATATGGCATCACTTTTTTTTGTTGAAAAATTTGTGCCATATTTATAGATAGACTCTGAAGGTATTTGTATATGAAAAGCAAAATTGTGGTTGAGCAAAAGCCACTTATGAATATTTTATCTTCAATGCAGCCAATTTGCGCAAAGCGTACTGCATTAGATGCAACTAGTTATATTCTTTTTCAAGTAGGGCATAAAGAATTGGTCTTAAAAAGTACTGACTTAGAAATAAGCTTGCAAGCGAGTTATTTGTTTAGTAGTGGGGATATTCAAGAAACGCACAGCTTTTTAGTTTCAGGAAAAAGAATCTTTGAGCTTATTAAAGAATTAGAGGGTGATATTACTCTTACAGCTACAAGTTCACAATTAAAAATAAATGCGGGTGGCGCAGATCTTTCATTAAAAATAAAAGACATGCAAGATTTCCCAGTTTTTCCTGAGCGCATTGAAAATCTTATACAGTTAGAGGCAGGCTTTTTTCTTCAAATGCTTGCAAGGGTTGCTTTTTTAATTCCGCAAAACAATGCTAATGCTGCCTTAAATGGTCTTTATTTAGAGTTTTCAGAAGAAAAAATGAAAATGACAACAACTGATGGACATTGTTTAGCTCAAGTGAGTACTAAAAAGTACATACTTAAGGAAGAAAAAAAATGGCTTTTGCCGAGGCGTGCAATTTTTGAAGTTAAAAAAATATTAGATGGTATTAGTGCAGATTCTGCAGTTTTTTTAGGGACTTGCGGTAATCAATTAGTATTTTCAGGGGATTCGTTTAATTTTTTTACAAAGCTGTTAGTAGATCCTTTTCCTCAGTATGAAGGAATATTAAATAAAGAAGGGTTTTTGCCTGCGCAAGTAAGCCGATTGCATTTAATGAAAACACTTAGAAGGTCTTCGTGTTTTTTATCGGGCCAATTTATTGCAACGCAGTTTGGTTTTCGTAAAGAAGCTGTCTCAGTTACCATGGACAACAAAGATGTTGGAAACTTAAAAGAAGATGTTCCTTTAGAGCAATTTGCGGGCAAGAATTTGGATATACGTTTTTATGCGCCGTATTTGTTGAATGGGTTACAAGCGTTTTCAGAAGAAAAAGTTTCTTTTCTTCTGAAAAATGAGCAAAAGCCTATTATTTTTGAATCAGGTGATGAAGATAAGAATGTTTGCTATCTTGTAATGCCAGTTTCAGCTACAACAAAAAATTAATCTTATTGTAGGGCGATGAAAATAAAGCAGTTAGAGATAAAGCGCTTTCGGTGTTTTTCTTCTTTTGTAATGGAATGTAATAGTAGCCAGGTAATTATTGTTGGTAAAAATGGCTCGGGGAAAACGTCTCTTTTTGAGGCATTGCATTATTTATGTTATTTAAGATCTTTTAGAACACACAAAACAAAAGAGTTAATTAAGTTTGACTCAAATGATTTTTTTGTGAAGATTTCTTTTGACGATTTAGCTATGGAGCAGCATGTATTGCAAGTAGGTTTTTCGTCAAAAAAAAAGATTGTTAAGTTGAATAAAAAACAAGTTACTTCTTATAAAGATTTGCTTGATTATTATCGTGTAGTGACTCTTACAGAAGATGATTTGATGCTTATTAAAGGGCTTCCTGATGGCCGAAGGCTATTTTTGAATAAGGCATTATTTTTAATTAATCATAAATATGTAGAGACTCTTAAGAAGTATAAGCATGTTTTGCAAAATAGAAATGCTGTTTTGCAGTCTGCGGTTATTTGTGGAGAGTCGTATGATTTATGGACAGAGCAACTTTTTGAGTTAAATAAGTTTTTGGTCCAAGTTCGAGTGGGCTGGATTAATTCATTAGAAAAAGAAGTACAGCTTATATTAGCCGAGTTTTTTGAGCCAGGTCTTTTTGTAAAGATTGTATACCAGCAAAAGCTGAGTGTATTGGAATATAAATGCTATCAAGAATTTATAAAAAATACTGATGTATTTAATTCTTTGTATAAGCAGGAGAGTTTTCTTAAAAGAACAATGTTTGGTGCTCACCTTGATGATATAGGGTTTTATTTTATGGACAAGAGGGCCCGGCATTATGCATCAAGGGGCCAGCAGAAATTGTTTGTATTGCTGATAAAAATAGCGCAAATAAGAATGATGAAAGAATATAAAGGTGCAATATTATTTTTGTTAGATGATTTTGTAAATGATTTTGACGAGGTGCGCCTTAAGGAAATTGTTAAGTTGCTTAGTGCTCTTAGATGCCAAAAAATATTTTCTAGTCCTGTTTCCATAAATATAGATAAAATGAGAGATGGTGAAGGAAGTCCTATGCAAATTTTGCAGATAACAGATGCTTAACATTTATCATATTGAAAATCTTTTCTTTTTAATCCCTTTATTGAGGGATATTTTAATAAAAACAGGGTTGACATACATAAAATATTGCGGTATTATTGTATCATAATTAGCTGACTGAAAAGTCAATATAGTTAATTACTTTAATTAGGCTTCATTACTACTCTCCTTTTTTCCACCACATTGATTTATTTCAATGTGGTGGTTTATTTTTTTTAAATTTCTTAATAATGCAAGGCAAGGGCTTTAAAGTCTATTTCTTATATATAATTGCCAAAAATAATAACAAAAAAAATTCTTGCATATGATAATTTAAATCTGTATTCTAATAGTAGATTGTATTGAAGCGCTAAATCTAGTCAGACTTCAAAGATAAATAATCTTGCTAGTCAGCAAAAAAACCTTCCAAAAGCCTCTCAAGATCAAAGAATGCAAAAGTTTACATAATATCCATTATGCGCACCACTTAAATATCGCACAATTCTTTTATGCACACTTTCATTATTTTTTAAATTTTTTTTAGATATATCTGCTAAAAGTGGCTTTCGGGGTTCGCTCTAGGCGAAGGATTACTTCTTCCTTCTGGCAATTCATCAATTAGTTGCCAATCTTCCTTAGAGTCTACTTTTATGCGCAAATTAATTTGATAGATATATTTGTAATTTTAATTAAAGGCGCAATTGGTTTTTAATTTCAATTTGAACTGCTCCCTTTGGCCGAAAGCTTTTGGTGAAAAGTAGTTATTTTTGTAGTTTGTGCAATCTAGTTTGCCATGCTGCGCATAAAGAGATAGCAATTGCATCACTTGTATCTTCTTTTATAGGAAGTTTTATTTTGGGAAATATTTTTATAACAATATGGGCAAGTTGAGTTTTAGTAGCATGACCATAGCCAGTTATGTGTTGTTTTATCTGGCGAGGCGCAAATTCTAGGATCAGCAATTTGTTTTGATTTGCAAGTAGGTGCACAATTCCCCTAAGATAACCAAGCTTTAAAAAAATAGCAGCATTTTTCCCCAAAAATGGCGTTTCGATTGCAATGTGAGTTACGCCATAAGTAGAAATCTTTTCTTGATAAAAGTTATAAAACTGCTCTACTCGTTCAGCAATCGACTGTTTGCTCGTCATAGAAAGGTGGCCATAATTAAGTAAGCTTATTGCATGGCCGTCTTTTTTTAAAATAGAAAAACCCGAGACAATAAATCCCGGGTCTATTCCTAAAATAATCATTGCTATACTTTGTTGGCATAATATTCTTGTAATAGCAGCCCTACTGACTTAGAAATTGGATAAGAATGCTCTTCAGATAAAGAATATTCTTGATCAAGTACTTCACCTGTTAGTAAAGCAACTTGGATGTTATTAGTAGTTCCATGGTAGGTCTCTATTGCTCGTAATGTAATAAACGGATTTTTTACTGTGTCTTTTATTGCGTCTCTTAACTCTGCTAATGTTTGGACTTTTTTATTATTTACATGTGTTAGAATGTATCCAGGGTTAATCGTAAAAGTATAGTATAGCTCTGATGATGGAAATACATGTGTAACAATTAACGCTTCCTCGCAAGCATTAGCTAAAAATTTATACTTTTGCAAGCTAGGAAGTTGCTTGCCAATTTCATCCAAATGATTTATGAGGAGTGGCTGCAAAACCATGCCTGCAAATATTTCATAATCTATTGGATCATACCCAGGTCTTATTTCATGAATGGGAAGTTTATAGTCTTCATTTAGCCTAAGAGTAAGCTCAAGTTTTTTTCCATTTCTATATGCAATTATTTTCATATCTTCATCAAGGCTATTGATACTATAGATATATGATTCAAATGACAGTCGAGATGTAGATTCATCTACTCTAATGTCTCCATATGAATCTACTAAGTGTTCATTCACTTGATAAATCATATCACCTGCTCTTAATCCAGCAGCCTCAAATGGGCTCCCTTCAAATACTTCTACTACAAGAACTCCGCCTGTTGTAGGATTACCAAGAAATTCTGCCATATGACTAGCATTATAAACTACGATCCCAGCAAAAGGCCGCGAAACAGTTTTTGAGTGGATCATTCTTGATTGGTTCACTATAAATTGCTCAATGGGTATGCAGTACCCAACACTTTGAGCATCAGCAATAATTGCAGTATTAATACCAACAACTTCTCCATATTCATTTAATAACGGCCCACCAGAGCTTCCGGGATTAATTGCAGCATCAATTTGTAGAAAATATTCAGGATGGCCCTCGAGTTTTTCTGGCCCACAAAAAACTCCTGCAGTTATTTTAATGTTTCTTTGCCCCAGGGGATATCCTGCAGTAATCAGGCTTTCAGAAGGAACGAGGCCGGTTGACTTCCCGCAAGTTAACGATTTTATTTCTCTTTGCAGTGAATTCTCTATAGAAGAAACAGTACTATCTTCTATTTCTAATAAAGCTATATCTTTATCGTGAAAAATGCTGACTAAAGAAGCTTTGATTGGTTGTTTTCCCAGCTCAGGCATAAAAATATATAAGCCCTGAGCTTGGTCTACTACATGAGCATTAGTTAAAATGTAAAGTTTATTATTAATGGTTATAAAAAAACCAGAACCACAAGAATGGTTTTGTGTGGGTGTTTTATAGGGCTCATAAATATTGATTTTATGAATTGGAGCAATTATTTGAACAACAGTTTGCTCAACAAGTTCATTTAAGTTTTTTTTAGATAGAACTTCTTTTTCGTTACTTTTGATAAAACTACAAGTAAGGATAAAAAAAATTAAAAATATTGATTTGCAGTGTTTCATATGCATAACCTTTATAATTATAACTTTTTGTTAAATTCAATAAGCAATGTGCGTTGTTTTTATTTTTTAACAACAATAAATGAAATAATTTTCTCCTTGTTTTTATTAGCCTGATTCATGCATAGATTCAAATTTAGATAGTTCGCCAAGAAATTGTAGGAAAACGGTGCCAGTCGGCCCATTTCGTTGCTTTCCTACAATAAGCTCCGCTAAGCTCGGATTTTCAGTTTCAGGATTATAAACAATATCACGATACAAAAACATAATCAGATCGGCATCTTGTTCAATGGCACCAGATTCACGCAAATCTGATAGCATTGGACGCTTGTCCATGCGACTATCTACTGCACGTGAAAGTTGTGCTAATGCAACAATTGGTATATTAAGTTCTTTAGCTAATGCCTTGAGTGACCGAGAAATCTCTGATACTTCTTGATGGCGATTTTCATGTCGCTTGCTACCATACAAAAGCTGTAAATAATCTATAACGATTAGCTGAACATTGTGTTCAGCTTTTAGCTTTCGAGCTTTTGCTCGAACATCTAATATAGTTTGCATAGAAGTGTCATCAATAAATATTTTTTTCTCAGCTAAGCTTCCAGCTGTATTGGTTAATTCAATCCATTCATCAGAGCTAATAGTAGCATTACGAATTCTATGATGTGAAATACCTGACTCGGAAGCTAAGAGTCGTAAAATAAGTTGTTCTGCTGCCATCTCTAAAGAAAAAATACCAACTGCATGATTATTTTGAGCAACATGAGCTGCAATAGAAAGAGCTAAGGCAGTTTTTCCCATTGAAGGCCTACCTGCTGCTACAATAAAATCACCATTTTGAAATCCTGATGTCATAAGATCAAGTTTTTTAAAACTTGTAGCAATTCCAGTAATACCTTTAGCATGACTCTTAATGTCTGATAGATGTTGGAATGTTTTTTTCAACCAGATATTTAATTGTACAAAAGAGTTACTTGCTCTTTTCTGAGAAATAGAAAAAATTGTTTTCTCAGCTTCATCTAATACGGTATTAATAGATTTTTCATCTTGACTATAACAATTGGTAATTATTTCAGTCGCAGAATTAATTAAAGAACGCAACACGGCTTTTTCTTTAATAATTTCTGCGTGTTGCACAAGCATACCTAAATTAGGAACTTCTTCTTGTAAAGAGAGTAGGTAAACAACACCACCAATATCGGCTAGTTGGTCATTTTTTTCTAACAAATCTTGTAGAGTAATTAAGTCAACACGCTTAAAGCTTTGCGCTAAATTATGCATTGTTTCAAATATGATTTTATGCGCAGGAGCATAAAAATCACTGGCTTGAATTACTTCTAATACTTGAGCTAGTTGCTCATCATTTAAAAGCAATGATCCAAGTATTGCACGCTCAGCGCTTATACTTGAAGGCAATTGCTTGCCTAGAGCTTTTTCAGAATGAACACTTTTTTTATGGACACTATTATTTTGTGTAGGATAATTAGGCATCTTCGCTTATTACTTTTAATTTTATTGTTGGTAAGAGCTTAGAAGAGAGTTTTATTGTAACATCAAACTCACCGACAGCTTTTATTGATTTATTGAAAACCACTTGGTTTTTTGCAATAGATATTCCTTGCTTTGAAAGTCCCGCAACTATTTTTTGCGGTGTAACAGAAGCATAAAGTTTACCATTATCATGAGTTTTGCATTTAATAGTTAATTTTGTTGCTTGAATGCTTCCTGCAAGCATTGAGGTTTTACTCTCAATAACATCTCTTCTATGTGCAATTTTTTTTTCTGATTTAGCGAATTCACTGCTATTTTTTTTGTTAACTTCCAAAGCAGCTTTTTGCGGAAAAAGGAAATTTCGCGCATATCCTGGGCTAACTTTAACAATTTCATTTTTAAGGCCAATGCCGACAATATTTTTTAATAAAAATACATTCATTTTTTTATCCTTTTGTTCTAAGTGCTTTTGCAAGGTAATACTATAAAATTATGTACATAATTGTAGCATTAAAAAAGTTTTTTTGCTATCAGACAAAACCGCATCCAATTGCATCCGTTTAAGGCAAAATTAGAAACTTTTATAATTTTTTTGAGTTATTGCGCTTTTAGAAATTTTAAACTTTAGTTTTTTTAGTAAAAAATCCGCGTATTAATTTAAAAATTGGAATTAAATAAAAAAAGTACCGCTATATTGGGCTTGATACAACCCCTTCATAGAAGGTGGTTGTTTATATTTCTTTCATAAGCTTTGATTATGCGACGCTTGTGTAAAGAAAAAAACGCTTATTGCATATCTTTTTTTTAGCAAGTTTTTTATTTTATGA
>Ga0316209_1000091_pt1 | contig 189570 bp, 177 predicted proteins | sample 6monopyrite_MG_FD_204945 | JGI IMG/M metagenome (GOLD analysis project Ga0316209, IMG submission 204945) | Microbial mat bacterial communities from mineral coupon in-situ incubated in ocean water Damariscotta River, Maine, United States -... | ecosystem: Environmental > Aquatic > Marine >... | reverse complement strand
CCTTTCCTGTGAGATCCTGGCCATTTTGTAAAGCTGCCAACGCTTTGTTAAAATCAAATTCTTCAGACATGTGTCATTCCTCTTTTTTACTATTTTATAGAAATGACACAGAATTTCTAACACTCCCCTTTTGATCTTATTTACGTGTATTCGCGTTCATTTGCGGTAAACAGCTTTTGATCTTCTGTCACAAAAGAAACGAACAACTAAATCCTGTACACAATAAAAAAGGCCGTTTTCTTTTCAGAAAACGGCCTTTCATAGCTTCAAAAGTTAATAACTAAGATTACTTCTTCTTAGCTCTACGCTTTTTCTTCTTAGGCTTCATTGATTTAGCAATTTTAGCCAGTTGCTTCTTGGTCCAGCCTTCAACAAACTTGGCAACAGCTGCTTCTTTAGCTGAAGCCATGTTCATAATCATTGTTTCACGCTTGGCTGCTGCTGCTAATTCAGCTTTAACGGCTTTAACTTCTGCTGCTGCTGCTGACATTTTATCTTTCATTGCTTTTTTAGCGGCTGCTGCACGTGCTGCTGCGGCTTTTTTCTTAGCTGCTGCATCTTTACGCTTGGCTACTGCTGCTTTGCGTTTTGCTGCTGCGGCTTTTTTACGGGCTGCTGCTGCAGATTTTTTCTTAGCTGCTGCTGCTTTTTTCTTAGCTGCTGCTGCTTTTTTCTTAGCTGCTGCTGCTTTCTTCTTTGCTGCTGCGTTTGACTTCTTAGCTACTGGCTTCTTCTTAGCGGCTGGCTTCTTCTTAGCGGCTGTTTTTTTCTTTACTACTTTTTTCTTAGTTGCTTTTTTCTTAGTTGCTTTTCTTTTTGCTGCTGGTTTTTTCTTTGTTTTACGGGCCATCTTTCTAATCCTCTTATTGGGGTTGATGAGAGGATTATAATTCTTATTTTTCATTTTACAAATAAATCAACCATTTATTTGCACTTTTTTTTAATTTTTTTAAGTTTTTACTGTAAATAATCTAATTTTTTTTGTTAATTTCAAAAAAAACCTGGGTTGAAGCCCAGGTTTTTAAATATTTAACTAGTTTTTAAAAAAATTTAACTAAAAACGGAATCCGGTTTGTACAAATGCACCGAATGAAGAGTCTTCACCCACAACTGCGGCAATATCTAAATGAAAACCTAACCACAAGCCTACACCTACAGAAAGTAAATCAGGTGTTGTTGCACCATTTGCCATATTAGTTTGATAACCGGCTCTTAACTGAACAATATCACCTAAATCTACTTCAATACCGAGTGCGGCTGTTTTTGATGCGTTTCCAAGTGCATAATTTGCATTAGTGCTTGTTGGTAAATCAGTTTCAGTTAAATCCATATCTGCGGCTATTGTTAAAAGTTCATTATGATAAGCCACACCTGCTCTTAATTGCTTGCCAAAATTAAACGTATTGGTGCCATCTGTTAAAGATTCTTCCATTATATTTTTAGCCACCAGGCCAACTGTAATACCATCCGTTAAGCCTATTGCAACACCAGCATCAAATGTTGTAAAACTACCCAGGTTAGTTTCAACAGAATCACTTACAGAGTCGCCTAAATCAGCTGTGTTCAAATCAACACCATTTAAAGTCATTAAATCGACCTGAACTGTTTTTGGTGTCACGCCTACAGATATGTCCATACCAAATAATGAAACTTCAGTAGCAAATGATACACCTATTTCCTGTACTGCCACGCCAAATGCATCCAGTGTTGCTGCTGGTTGCGTTGCGGGTAAAACAGCAAGCTGAGTTACATTAACTCTGGCTGTCGCATCTACAACACCTCTATAAGATAGGGCAACAGAATAATCATCACCTGCATAAGCTAAAACAGCGCTTATATTACCGTTCAAGCCTACAAATGTATTTGGATCATCAAGCTTGGTTAATATTGCATTAAGATCTGCAACTGTCTGTGCTCCACCAGTTATAGCATTGGCTTCTAACACCTGGTAATCATCAATTAAATCCGCAATGCCTCCGTTATCAGCAGCCTGAATACCTATTGCTGGAAACAATAAAGCAAATGAATCACTTGACTCATTAACAGACATCATCGCCGGATTTGATAGCGCCGCTGTTGCTATATTACCCGTTGCCACACTGACATTACCCATAGCAACAGAACGAGCATCAAAAAAGCCGTAGGGAATAGCCGATGCAGTGGTAGTTGCAGCCATAAGCAGGCCGGCTGTTAGTAGTTTGCGCTTATGCATAAAATTCTCCAGTCAATTGGATTAGTTATATTATTTAATGAGTCTATATCATTAACACGTGAAAACAAGAAAACAGGCTGAACCGGCTCACATTATTATTAATGTATCGGACTAAAGGGTACTGTTTTTCAGATAATATATCGCCTGATGCAGCCAGCCGGTCTTTCATATACACTTCATTTTTTATCTGTTATTTATTGAGACTGGCACGATGTGTGACAAAAGCAGCTCGGATACTCCTGTTAGTTTATTCAAACGATTAATGAGTATTGTTTATGACCTTTTATTACTCACCGCGCTGCTGTTTACAGTTGGTGTGTTGGTGGCAGGTATTATGACCTTTGCGCTGAATGGGGGTAATGCCATTACCGAAGAACATCCTTTTTATTTAGCTTCTAAGTTAATTATTCTCAGCATTCTATTCTGTGTCAGTTTTTTATTTTTTGGCTGGTTCTGGACTCATGGTGGTCAAACTCTGGGAATGAGAACCTGGCGGGTGAAATTAGTAAGTGTGGATGGTTCTGCAGTTGACTGGAATAAATCTGCGCGTCGATTTATAGCCGCTATTATTTCATGGCTGGTTTTCGGGCTAGGATTTATCTGGGTGTTATTCGATAAAGAAAATAGAAGCTGGCATGATGTTTTGTCTGCTACGAAGCTGATTCAGCTGGAAAAGAAATAGTCGTTCGTCGTTCGTCGTTCGTCGTTCGTCGTTCGTCGTTCGTCAAGACGAGTATTGCAGTTTTCTTCAGTCTGTCATCCCGAGCGCAGCCGAGGGATCTTAACTACCCGGGTGGCAAGATCCCTCGGCTGCGCTCGGGATGACAGAAAAATATTCAGGATGACATTTTTTCTTTTGCTTTTGCTTTTGCTTTTGCTTTTGCTTTTGCTTTTGCTTTTGCTTTTGCTTTTGCTTTTGCTTTTGCTTTTGCTTTTGCTTTTGCTTTTGCTTTTGACGAACGACGAACGACGTCTTTCAATGAACCCGTTTAATCGCCAGCACCCCGGCAATCGCCACCAGCAACACCGGCAATGCTGCACTGATTAATGGCGTAATGCCATACACCTGCCCCAGATGATTCATAATTCGATTTGCCATAAAAAAACCTATGCCCAGCAATAATCCAACCATCACTCTTTGCCCTGCTCCACCACTGCGTTGCGACCCAAAAACAAATGGCATGGCAATCAGTAACATAACTAAACTGGATATCGGGGTAATAATTTTTATCCAGAAGGCTAACTGATAATGACTGGCATCGAGCTCATTATTTTGCAGATACTGGCTGTATCGATATAAATCCAGTGCCGACATATTTGCAGGTTGCACAGTGACTACATTAAATAAATCTGGATTCAGCAGTTTAGGCCATTCTTCCATTGCAATGCTTTCACTTGAAACGCCCGATGCTGAAATGGTGGTACGTTTTATATCTCGCAATTGCCATGTTTCATTTTTATAAAGTGCAGATTCTGCGTGGGTAATTCCTGTTATATGTTTGGCTTCATTTAATTCATAAATTTCCAGCTGGCCTAATTGTAAATCAGGGTACACCTGACCAACATGAAGATAGCGCATATTATCTCTTACCCAAAAACCCTGTGTTCCTCCCAGGGATATTTTTTGCTGCAATGAATGGGCTTTTAATGTCTGTGCTGCACGTTCGCTAATGGGCACCAGTATTTCACCTACAAAAGCAACCAGCACAACCAGAATTAATCCCGCCTGCAATACTGAACCTGCAATTCGCATTATCGACATACCGGATGCTCGCATTACGGTTAACTCACTGTTGCTGGCCAGTGCGCCTAAACTTAACAGACTGCCCAGTAAAACAGCGGTAGGAAAAATTTCATAGATACGCCGGGGTAAGGTCAGCAAAACATAGATGCCAACATCCACTATGTTATATCCAACATAGGCAGGGTTGCCGACTTTGCCTACCTCAGAAACAAAATCAACAAAAGCCAGTAAAGACGCGAGCACTAATAAGGCCATGAGTGTGCCACTCACTACTGTACGTGCAATATACTGATCCAGAATTTTCATATTTTATTCAGTCACGTCTTTAAAGTAACAGCGTTATGCCATAACTGTTTTGTGCCACCGGCTCGTCGAATCCACCAGAACAGAATCATCAGTAGAGCAAAACCATGTGCCCACCACATACCTAACCAGCCGGGCACTTTGCCAAACTCCACCCAGTTTTGTGCAACGCCGAGTAAATTTGAATAAACCAGATACAGCAATATAGCCAGTGCCAGCTTTGAGTAACGCCCCTGTCTGGGGGTGGTATAACTTAAAGGCAGAGCCAGTATTGCCATTAATAATGCCGCAATGGGTATAGATAAGCGCCATTGAAACTCTGCCTGATGAACAGGTTTGTCTGAACCCCAGAGTTCTGTAGTGGGCAGGGCTTCTTTGCGAGTAGAGGGTCTGGCGGCTAAATCAGTTTCGGGTACGTAGATGCCATGCTTTTCATATTGTGTAATACGAAAATCAGATTGCCCCGGCTGCCCTTCGTAATTCTGACCCTTTTTAAATACTATAAACTTTCTATCGTTATTATCTTTATAACTTTCTGCTACTGCGGCTGTTTCTATATCATGACGGTCTGACTGATTCTGGTGAATAAAAACATTCTCCATCTTGCGGCCATCATCCGACTGATTCTCCAGAAACATAATGGCTTCACCGCTACTGGACTGATTAAAGCGCCCCGCTACCAGACCTGTTAGTTCTGAACGGTTTGCCATTTCAGCTTTCATGAGCTGGGACTGTTGCGCGACCCAGGGCATAACATAAAGAGTGAGTATCAGAATCAGCAGACTCACAGGTGCAACAACAATAAGCAGGGGTCGGTACAGCCGCTTCATGCCCACGCCGCATGCACCCAGAGCGGCCATTTCATTGTCTTTATATAAACGGCTGAAACATAATAAAACGCCCAGATATAAACTCAGTGGAATAAGCAGGATAAAATAGCGCAGGCTGGTAATGCCCAGCAATGGCAACACGGCGTCACTGGGTATGGCACCTTCAGCCGCTCTACCCAACAGACGAGCCAGAGCACTGCTGGTTAAAATCAACATTAATATCAGAGTGACGGCTAGCCAGGTTAGCAGTAGCTCTCTGGATACATATCGATCAATAATAGAAAAACGAGACTTAGTCATATTGCTTAGAGTATTATGAAACTTGCTCTTTATCACGAAAAAAGACATTTAACGTTTATTTTAACGTTTTTTTGCATAACACACTGTATATCATTTGCATCTTTTAATAAAATCCGTTGTCACAATGGAACAGCAATTTTTTCTAATTACTAAATTGCTAAAATGAACCAGATTAAAATGTTAAAAATGGAGTCCTTATGGAATTCTCGGTAAAAAGTGGCAGCCCTGAAAAACAACGTATCTCCTGCGTTGCAGTCGGTGTTTTTGATTCTCGTAAATTATCTCACTCTGCACAGATTCTGGATGATGCCAGTGATGGTTATATAAGTAACCTTATCCGCCGCGGCGAATGCGAAGGCAAGCTGGGGCAGACTCTGCTTTTGCATAATGTGCCCAACACTGTTTGTGATCGCATATTACTCATCGGCTGTGGCCGTGAAAAACATTTCAACACCGGCGCTTTTCACAAAGTCAATACCATCGTTGCTACCTTTCTAGATGATCGTGGTGCGACTGAAGTATTTTCCTGCATGACTGAACTGCATATTAAAAATCGCAATTCAGCATGGAAAGTGAACCACGCCATTCAGGCGACAGAAACGGCTCTCTATCGTTTTGACCAGTTAAAATCCAAAAAACAAAATGCTCGTCGTCCACTAAGACGTGTTGTATTTGGTGTGCCCAGTCGCCGCGAATTACCTGAAGGTGAACGAGCTGTACGCACCGGCATGGCCATTGCATCGGGCATGACCCTGGCAAAAGATTTATCTAATTTACCGGGCAATATCTGCACGCCCAGCTATCTGGCAAAACAGGCGGATGCTTTACAGAAAACACACCGCAGTCTGAAAATCGAAGTGCTTGAAGAAAAAGATATGGAAGAACTGGGCATGGGGGCGCTGTTATCTGTATCCCGCGGCAGTCGCCAGCCAGCAAAATTAATTACTATGGAACACAGGGGAGCAGACTCAAAAGTTAAACCCATTGTACTGGTGGGCAAAGGCGTTACCTTTGACTCTGGCGGCGTCAGCTTAAAACCCGGTTCGGCAATGGATGAAATGAAATTTGATATGTGTGGTGCGGCCAGCGTATTTGGTGCCATCAGTGCCTGCGCTGATTTGCAGTTGCCGGTTAATGTTGTAGGCATAGTACCCGCCACAGAAAATATGCCCGACGGTTTAGCCACAAAACCCGGTGACATTGTTACCAGCATGTCGGGCACGACTATCGAAATTTTAAATACCGATGCAGAAGGCCGACTCATTTTATGTGATGCCTTAAGTTATGCAAAAAAATTCGACCCGGATGTGGTAATAGATATTGCCACTTTAACCGGTGCCTGTATTGTTGCATTAGGCTCATACCCTTCAGGATTATTAGGCAATCACAGTCCATTAATTAATGATCTGTTAAGCGCAGGAAAAACAGCGGGAGACTGTTGCTGGGAATTACCTTTATGGGAAGAATACCAGGAACAGCTGGATAGTAACTTTGCAGATGTCGCCAATATTGGTGGCCGCGAAGCAGGCACTATTACCGCCGCCTGCTTTCTGTCTCGCTTCACTAAAAAATATCACTGGGCACATCTGGACATTGCTGGCACCGCCTGGAAATCAGGTAAAGATAAAGGCGCAACAGGTCGCCCCGTGCCATTGCTAATGCAGTATATTTCTGATCGCATGAATGATCTGGGAATAAAACAGTAATTATGTCTCGAGTAGATTTTTATGTTTTACCGGATGACAGTCGTCGCTCTTTGCAGCACTTTGCCTGTCGCCTGGCTGAAAAAGCCTGCCTGCAGGGGCAAAAGATTTTAATTCAAACTCAGTCAGCAGATGAAAGCCGAGCGCTGGATGATCTGCTCTGGACGATGCAGGATAATAATTTTATCCCCCATTCAATATTCGATGTCGCATCGAATGATGATCAGGCTGTTATTATCAATCACAATAATGAACCCATTGAAAATATTCAGTTATTGATTAATTTATCCAGCCAGGCAATACAACATTCCTGTGAACATATAGCTGAAGTATTAAACCAGCAGGCCGATTGCAAACAGACAGGCCGTGAACATTATAAAACTTATCGTGATTCAGGATTTGAATTACATCACCACAAAATAGAAGCATTATGAACAGCGAAAAAAATGACGACAGTATTCCAACCTTAACTCAAATTATTCACCCTGGCGATGTGTCTATGGAAAATCATTTTGACGCCAGTTTATTTAATGGTGAAAATATTCCAGTAGCAGAAGCCCAGTATTTTGATGATGAAAATGGACTGGAAAGCGACCAGAAAGATATACAAAATTATGGTCTGGAACAAAGCTATGACTCAGATGAAAAACAGGAACCTTATATTAGCAATGAAATTGACAGTTCTGAACTATTGACTGAAGAAGATGAATTGATTGCTGCACTGGATAGCAACGAAGAAGTTGATGCACTAGTAGAAACTTTTGATAAAGAAATTGAAATAGAACAATCTAATGCCGAAGAAAAAGAATTGAAAAAAACCATTGATACTATTATCAGTGACACAGTAAAAAATGTTATGCCTGAGATTGAGCAAAAATTAACCCAGGTACTGAGCCAGCAGATTTATCAGAAGCTGTTTAGTGATAATGGTAAATAGCTTTTAGCAAAAAACCAAAAGAAAAACTTTTTCCGCAAATGAACGCGAATACACGCAAATAAAACATAATATTAAATGATCCTGCCTTATATGTTCTGTCATTCCGAGCGCAGCCGAGGAACCTTAACGGCTTGGGTAACAGGATTCCTCGACTGCGCTCGGAATGACAGGGCATGGGCAATATCCTGTGTTATGTTTTATTTGCGCGTATTCGTGTTCATTTGCGGACTAATCCTTTTGACTTTGAAGCGCCTTAAAGAACAAAACCACCCCTCGCACCCAGCCCTCAACATACGCTATAATTCGCCTTCATTTTAGACCGACTAGAAGCACACATGGAAACAACCTATAACCCGCAATCCATAGAACAGAAATGGTATGAAACCTGGGAAAGCCGGGGCTATTTCTCACCCCGTGAAAATGACAATGGCGACAGCTACTGCATTATGATCCCGCCGCCTAATGTCACCGGCACTTTACATATGGGGCATGCCTTTCAGGACACCATTATGGATACCCTGGTGCGCTACCACCGCATGAAGGGTGATAATACTCTGTGGCAGGCAGGCACTGACCACGCGGGCATCGCCACGCAAATGGTAGTGGAACGCCAGCTGGCAGCAGAAGATAAAACCCGCCATGACCTTGGCCGGGAACAATTTATTGATCGGGTGTGGGAATGGAAAGAGCAGTCCGGTGGTTCTATCACCAAACAACTGCGTCGTCTGGGTGGCTCACTGGACTGGGCTCATGAACGCTTCACTATGGATGATGGTTTATCCGATGCGGTGCACCGTGTATTTGTGCAGCTCTACGATGAAGGTCTTATTTATCGCGGCAAACGTCTGGTGAACTGGGATCCCGTATTGCACACCGCGGTATCAGATCTGGAAGTGGTTTCAACCGAAGAGTCTGGCCATTTATGGCATATGCGTTATCCGCTAAGCGATGGCTCCGGGCATATGGTTGTGGCGACTACTCGCCCTGAAACCATGCTGGGTGATTCAGCAGTGGCGGTGCATCCTGATGATGAACGCTATCAGAACATGATTGGCAAAACCATTAGCCTGCCACTGGTGGGTCGTGAAATTCCCATTATTGCCGATGATTATGTTGACCCTGAATTTGGTACCGGCTGCGTAAAAATTACCCCTGCCCATGATTTCAATGATTATGAAATGGGCAAGCGTCACGACCTGCCAATGATTAATATACTCACCATTAATGCCAGCATTAACGATGAAGCACCAAAAAAATATCGCGGCTTTGATCGTTACGAAGCTCGCGATATGATTGTGCACGATTTAGATGAACTGGATTTATTAGAAAAAATTGATGAACATAAATTAATGGTGCCACGGGGTGATCGCTCCGGTGCGGTGGTCGAACCTTATCTCACCGATCAGTGGTATGTAAAAGTTGAACCGCTGGCAAAACCGGCTCGTGATGCGGTGACCAATGGCGATATTAAATTCGTGCCTGAGAACTGGAATAAAACTTATTTTGAATGGATGAATAATCTTCAGGACTGGTGCATCTCTCGTCAAATCTGGTGGGGCCATAGAATCCCGGCCTGGTACGATGACGAAGGCAATGTTTATGTGGCCGACGATGAAGCTCAGGTGCGAGAAAAATATAAACTGGCAGCAGACCTGCCATTAAAACAGGATGAAGATGTACTCGATACCTGGTTCTCATCTGCACTATGGCCGTTCTCAACTTTAGGCTGGCCGGAAAATACCGAACGCTTAAAACAGTTTTACCCCACCAGTGTTTTAGTCACCGGCTTCGACATTATTTTCTTCTGGGTTGCCAGAATGATTATGATGGGGCTGAAATTTATGGACGCAGTGCCGTTCAAGGAAATTTATATTCATGGTCTGGTGCGCGATGCCGAAGGCCAGAAAATGTCCAAATCAAAAGGCAATGTACTTGATCCCATCGATATCATTGACGGCATTGATCTTGAATCACTGGTAACCAAACGCACCTCGGGTTTAATGCAGCCCAAAATGGCAAAGAAAATTGAGAAAAGCACACGCAAACATTATCCCGATGGTATTCCTTCATTCGGCACCGATGCACTAAGATTTACGTTTGCCGCACTCGCCACTACTGGCCGTGATGTAGTGCTGGCACCGGAACGTATTGCAGGTTATAGAAATTTCTGCAATAAAATCTGGAATGCAACACGTTATGTATTAATGAATACCGAAGAACATGACACCGGCATTGATAATAATGATGTAGAACTTTCACTGGCAGATCGCTGGATTATTTCACGCCTGCAGCACATTGAATCCAGAATTGAAAAACACATTAAAACTTATCGCTTCGATTTAATGGCGCAGGATTTATATGCATTTGTATGGGAAGATTACTGTGACTGGTATCTGGAATTATCCAAACCAGTATTAATGAGTGAACACTCATCGGTTGCGGCAAAACGTGGCACGCGCCAGACTCTGGTTCGTGTACTGGAAACCATCCTGCGTTTAAACCATCCTGTAATGCCTTTTATTACTGAAGAGCTGTGGCAAAAAGTAGCGCCACTGGCGGGTGTAAAAAGCGACACTATTATGTCACAGGCTTACCCTCAGATAGATGAGGCTTTAATTGATACCCAGGCAGAAGAAGAACTGGAATGGGTGAAAACATTTATTATGGGCATACGTCGCATTCGCTCAGAAAGTGATATTGCTCCCGGCAAGCCCCTGCCACTAATTCTGCAGAATGCCGGTGATACCGATAAACAGCGGTTTGAAAAAAATGAAACGTTTATTATGACACTGGCAAAACTTGAAACTGTCGATTTTATATCGAATAATGATAACGCACCTGAGTCATCCACCGCACTGGTTGGGGAAATGAAACTTTTAATTCCTCTTGCAGGTCTGATTGATAAAGATGCGGAAATGGCTCGACTGAATAAAGAAATCGGTAAACTGCAAAGCAATCTGGATAAAAGCAGTGCCAAGTTGACCAACCCAAAATTTGTCGATAAAGCACCCGCAGCCGTGGTAGAAAAAGAAAGAGCTCGTGTTACTGAAATGGAAACAGCATTAAAGCAGTTGCAGGAACAATTAGTAAAAATTTCAGCTTTGTAAAATCAAAGTCACTGAATGCCTGCCTACGCAGGTATGACAAAAAATGATAAATATAACTCAGAGGAAAAAACATGGATTTTGCACCAGAAAAAAAACAACAAATCACGCAGTTTCACGCACCTCTTATTGTAACCGTGGTGAATTCATTGAAAGACAGTTCAATGAAACCTGCACTGGATCACATACTTAAAGCCTCAGAAGAAAATGGCTGGGGCAATCTGGTTAAGGGCATTCGAAAAATTCTTAAAGGTGATCGAGACAGCAGCCTGTTAAAGGGCATGGATGATGAAGATGCCATTATACTGGATGCCATTCTTCGCGGCATTCAGGATCCAACGTCATTGCCCAACCCGGAACAGGAAGCAGACCCCAGCCTGGCAGCACCAATGATTGCACAGCTTATTCACGACGCCGCTAAAGGTGATGCCAATGCGCTGGCCATGCTGGGCAATATGGCAGAGCAGATGTCGAACACCAAAGGTGATCTGGCGCGATTCAGCACTTTAATTAAACCTCTGGTAGATGGTGAACGGGATACAGATAAATTGTGTGACAAGATTGGCCCACAGGGTGAGTCATTGGTTGTTTCTATTTTGAGTGAATTAGGCAAGCTGGAATCTCACTGATTTTTTTAGCTGTCTGCTATTAGTCAGGAAAGGAAGATCAAAAACTTTTTACCGCAAATGAACTCGAATACACGCAAATAAAGTCAAAATCCTATGTATAAGTGTAGTGCGCCGCAGGCGCACAAAAAAACATTAGCGTTATTCGCGTTCATTTGCGGTAAAATCTTTTGACTTTGATGTCGGCTACAGGACAATAGCAGCCACTCAGACCATCAAATACTATAACCAGGCATACAATAATTTATTCAACATACTTTCAATATTACGCATATATTTTAAAAAATGTATTGTCTGAATATCATCTCTATCTTCAACCCCATACAATCTTAATGGTGCATCCACATCGGTAACATAAACAGGGGTTGGTCCATCCGCTATCAGATTTTGTGAAATATATTTTATTGTTTCCGCAACAACATTATCCCCATAGGCATCAAAATCAAAGTTTTTACCTTCACAAATTAAACTTATTTTCTCATTAGATTCGCTCCCTGAAACCACAACCCGTATGTCAACAAAACCCCATTTTGTATTCAGATCTTCCGAGCCTACTGGGGAAAATTCTATATCCCCTAGTTGATTCTTAATTATTTCAAAAATTTCAAGTGTAGGTAATTCACGATTCTGGTAATTAATTTTCTTCAGACGGCTTCTAATATTACGCATAACGTATAACCAATGTGCGATATAACCTGCCCTGTTAAATAAATTCTGCTGAATATGACAGACACTACCCTTTTCATCAAGCACCCAGGTTTCACATGACTGACCTGCTGACTGAAAAAACACCTGAATGATACCTTTTTTATTTTTCTGAAATATTGTTCTTAAAGGCGAATCTGGCAACGCAAGCCTTTCCATCATATATGGCCTGAAGTCTATATTCGCCTGTTCAAGATAAGGATAAAGTGCGGACTGCCGACCAATTCTATATTGATTTAATTTCTCATCTTCTGCAGCCACCGCATAAAATTCATCACCCATACGAATAATTAAACAGCCTTCTGTGTATTTCTGATGATAAAAAAACTGAATCATCTCTTCATAAACCTGATCAATTCTTTGAGCCATAAAAGTGCTTTCACCTGAACCATAGCCCAAGCACTTAAGTTCCTGTGGAAGCTTTGAAGTTGGTAATGATCCATGATGTGTCCAGTCACATAGGCACTGCAATACTCCTTCTGTTCCCGTATAGCTCTTTGTGTACACATCACCCCAACTATTAATAACGAGCTGCTCGCAACTGGTAAACAAATTCTCAGAAGCATCCCCGAAATTGAGCGGATCATCTTCTCTGGTAATGGATGCAATCTGTTTTCTTTGCTCTTCGTCAACCACCAGATTAAAAAACAGTAAAGACCTCAGAGGTTTATTTGGCCGCTCAAATACACGATCTGGAACATTTGCAACAACGTCTGGATTAATATTTTGAATCAACATTTCCAGCACATGCCTGGCTTCTGTCTGCTTAACCAGTAATTGAGGGCATTGAATGGACACCTGTGTTGATTGATCAATAACTCGATTTAGCCAGGCCCAGATAATCAAAGTGATCAGATTATTAAATACTGATATGACTTTTTCTTCACCTTCATCCATTTCCATAACAAGCGACCACGAATCAGATTTCGCACTTTCAATATTATGTTTCAGTAGCATCCTGCCAAGAATAAAGTCGGCATTATTCTGGGTGATATAAACGGGTATTCGATCAGATTCCTGGGAAAGAAAAGACAGTATATTTTTAGAAAGTATCATCAGCTTTTCATTTCTGGATTCACTCTTGAGCTGATGATCGTACTGATCAAGTAATGATAGATAAATAGCCTGAATTTCAGTAAATAGAATTTTATTAAATTCCAGGTACTCTGCAACTCCAAGCCCTCTTAAATTCATATCAAAATTTCCTGATAGATCTTTTAAGAACGATTTTGATGCTGAGCTGGCATATTGAGACAACATGCCAAATAATTTATTATACGAAACTGATTTTTTACCTTTATCAACTTTATTTTTTGAATGTTTTTTAATTGATGACTGCAGCTCATCAAGAACAATTTGACTCGAATAAAAATCCTGATAGTTTTTATTTTCAGAGTATATTCTCTCCTTTAATTTATAAGCAAGACCATTTACTCCGGGAAAGGCATTCTGCTTCTGCTTTAGTAATAACAACTCTAAAAAACTGATCTCCGGATGTTTGTAAACATTTTGGGCGTGTTTTATCGATAATTTCAAACAATCATCCGGATCTAATGCAGTCAGACCACCCAAATCCAGATATTCTTCTGAACTAACAAATCTGGCGGTTTTAATATGCTCTACAAATGCAGCATAATCTTCTTCTTTCCCTGGTGGCACCAACCACCAGACCGGGTATTTACCTGCGAGGAGAAAACTACCATGATAGAATCTATCCAGAAATATAGCTGCTGGTTTTGATTTTTTCGATAGTCGTTTTGCAGTAAGTAATTTAGTATTGATATCTACATTACGACTTTTTAACCAGAGCTGTATTCTACCTATCTTATTTTCTAACTCATCAAATTGATCTGCTTTTAACTTTTCTATATGAATAACCCATAGAGTTAGCTGTCCACTCAAAACATCATGCTGTAAATAAACTGATTCAATAATTGTATTTTTTAATGGGCGATCCTGACCGAGTCTAAATTTCTCATTAATCTGCCTGGCTTCATTAACAACAGAAGAATCAGGCATATAATTATAAATACCAGCAGGCGTGTCTGGACCATTATAACCAGGTAACATTCTATTATTGGCCTGCAATAGAAGGGGGATCAGTTTAAATGCAGATTGTTGTTCAGATTCAAACTGAGAAATAAAATTTTCAAAGTTTTTTTCATTCCAGCTGGCAAAGGCCTGTTTGGCGTCAATGACTTCCATGTTATTTATTTACATCAAAATATTTATCTATACGTGATACAAAGTCATTTATCTGGAAAGGTTTAACAATATAATCATTAGCGCCGGCACCTAAAGAGTTTTTAACATCGTCAGAATCTGTGCTGGCTGTCAACATTAATACAGGGGTTTTTCTCCAGACCTGTTTGTTTCTGATATGTTCTACTAACTTAATACCGCTCATTCCTGGCAGACCAATATCAAGCAATACCATTTTAGGTGGAGCCATTGTATTAATCATATTATAAGCTTCAAGACCATCTGTTCTTATAATAACTTCAACCTGCTTCTTATTTAAAATGGATGTTACCAGTTGCCGTATTACCGGGTCATCCTCGACCAGTAATACAACCCTTTTATATGTAAATAGCATCAGGTGCTTTATAAATTCTGTACTTTCATAGGGTTTAACTGAAAAATCATCTGCATTAGATTGACGAACCTTTATTATAGCCTGCTCATTTTTAGCACTGCTTATGAGTATTATTTTATAAGCATTTTTACCTATATCCGTTTTATAAATTTCTCTACACAACTCATATCCATCCGCGTCTTCAAGCTCACTATTTATTATGATAAGTCTTATTTCATCAACACTATTGCTACTCTGTTTTTCTTTTAAAAAAGCACGGGCATCAGTTGCCGTTTTCATTATATCTGCACTCTCAAACCCATTACTGCCTAAAAAATCTTTTAAGCGAATTTCTGAACCTGGGTCTGAATCTATAATTAATATACTCATTGAGAACCTTCTTTCGATGGGTCTTCTACATATAATAGTAGCAGCAGTCCCGCAATAAATAATATCATAATAGATAAAATAGAATATCTGTGGTTGTTTGTTATCAGCGCAACCGTTCCCATCAACAAGGGGCCAATAATTGCAGCCGCTTTACCCATCATGTTATACACCCCAAAATATTCTGCAGTTTTATTTTTCGGGATAAGCCTCGCATAAAATGAACGACTTAGTGCCTGCACTCCCCCCTGCACCAGGCCTATCATTACAGCAAGAAAATAAAATTGCTCTACTGACTGCATATAAAAACCAAATAGAGTAATGAATCCATAAATTATTATGCCTGTGACCAGGGAGATTTTAACCCCCACTTTATCACCAATATAACTGTATATAATAGCGGCAGGAAAACCGACAAATTGAGTAATAAGCAAAGCAGCTATTAAGTCTCCTGAATCAAAACCTAAAGCAAGGCCATAATCCACTGCCATGCGAATAATGGTATCCACACCATCTATATATAACCAGTATGCAATTAAAAACAGCCTGGTGTGTCTATCTTTAAATATGACAGAAAATGTTTTTGCCGTCTGTTTAAATATAGCCTTTACTGATGCCTGTTGCTGATAGTCAGGTTTAGCTTCATCCACCCACAAAGCAAGAGGCATAGAAAAAATCAACCACCAGAATGCGGTTATCAAAAATGAAAATAAAATCGCATCAACTGTACTCGAAAAGCCAAATATTTCTGGGTTCTGACTCAAATAAACGCATGCAGCCAGCAATATACCGCCACCTAAATACCCCATACCAAAACCTAATCCAGATACTTTATCAATATGATGGCCACGACTCACGTCAATCAATAATGCATCATAAAATATATTTGCTCCCATAAAGCCTAAAATCCCCATCATATAAAATATTAACACCAGCCACCACTGCCCGGCAGCAACAGGATAAATCAATAAAGTAGCAATCACGCCCATTAACATAAATATAAGCAACATGCGCTTACGTATGCCTCTGAAATCTGCGACTGTGCCTAACAGAGGTGCGAGTATAACGATCATTAAACTTGAAAATGAATTGGCTGAACCCAGCCAGAATGTACTTTGATCAGATGTCAGGTTTTGTGCCCAGTACTGTTTAAATATAATCGGGAAAAAGCCAGCAATGACTACAGTAGCAAAAACAGAATTCGCCCAGTCATATAAAGCCCAGCTTATAAGCTGTTTATCCTTCAGCACCTGCAAACCTTATAATTATTTTAATGAACGAAATATAACATCTGATGCGAAATTATATTAAAAAACATTATTTAGAATAACTCAATATCATCTGTATTTGATTTGTCATCATGTTCCAGTTCAACAGTCTGCCCGGAATCTACTAAAATATCGAGCTGCTCACCCATTTTGCCCAGCTCCATGCTTGTTGTACTCAATTGCTGAGTTTTAAGTACCGTTTCATTTGAAGATAATAGAATACTATTAAGTTGCTCCACTGCCATAGAAACTGATTCTGCTTCATCTATGGTTATCTGTTTCAGATTTTTTGCCAGCACACTCACTTCTGACATAAATCCCACTAAATCAGAATATGAAATAATTACCTGTTCCATTTGCTCTTCTGATGTATTAGCCGTCTCAACACTTTTATTGGTAGTCTCCGTCGCCTCACTAACATGTTGCATCAGCCTGTTAATAATATCATTTATTTTTTCTGCAGAATTCTGTGTCTGACTAGCAAGCGATCTGACTTCATCTGCAACCACAGCAAACCCCCTGCCCTGCTCGCCTGCTCTTGCTGCTTCAATGGCTGCATTTAAAGCCAGTAAATTTGTCTGTTCAGCAACACCTTTTATGACTTCAATAATTCCACCAATTGACTGACTATCTTCACCTAAAGAATTAATAATATCACCGGTTTCATTAACTGCTGAAACCAGATTCATTACATTACTTATGGCTTCTGTCATTACGAGCTTGCCACTATTACCTTCGTTTTCAGATTTATTAGCAATACTCGAAGCACTGCCTGCCACAGATGATGCCACAGATATGACCTGCTCCAGGCGCTCGATACTGGACTGCACTTCTCCCGTACTATTGATCTGTTGTTGCATACGTTGATCTATATCTGTGGCGACCCCGGATAATTCATTGCCTTTATCTGCCAGACGTCCTGATACATTATTAAATAAAGACTGATTTGCTGCTGATTTTGATAACAGCTTATTAAACTTTTCAATAAAGGTATTAACCTTTATATTCTGACTACTGATATCAAGATGCAGATTTTCTATTTTCCCTGAGAAATAATCATCCAGTGTTCTATTGCTTTGCTCAAACACAGTATGTAATTGTCGATTATTTATTATATTAATTATAATAATAGAAAGCAGCGAAGCACTTAGCCCCAGTCCAGTCCAGAGTAAAGGTGAGGTCTCCAGTATTTTGGCCAGATAGACAAGAAGACTGAGTGTTATTCCAGCAGAAAATAGATAAAGCATGAAATTCAGCCTATGCTTAAATGCAGGTATTTTATCCATAAAAGATACACTCTTTTTTTAGCTTTTAATAACTCATAATAATTAATATGGATTATTTGGTGTTTTTTGTTTTTTACTTTAATCTATACACCTGAATATAGACTATTTTTCTATATTTTTACCAATAAGAGAATTAATATCCGCTTATGAATAGACGCTTTCTTTTGTTCCTGATGATTGGCACTACCCTTCTAATTCTGGTGATTGGTGGGCACCAGACACAGCGCCACCCTTCTTATACTCCGTGGAACATTAATATTCTGGACAATAACAAGACTCGCATCTTTGGAATAACATTAGGAAAAACCACCATACAGGATGCCAACCAGATCTTTGCCAGCTTTCCTGAAACTCGCTTAATGGAAAAAGATGGAAAACTACAACTGCTCGCCCATTATCATGATCTTCAATTTAGCGGCCTGATTGCAGATATTGAGCTTAGTTATATGCTTGATAATGATGAGTTACAAAAACTGAAGGATTCAGCCGTAGCAAATTCTCAGACTGAATACCCAGGCCTGGTTTTAACAAAAGCTATTGAAATAGCTTTATTAAATACTCATATTTCCAGTCTGATATACAAGCCTTCTGTTGATTATGAGATAGATATTATTCTGCAAAGATTTGGCACAGCTGAAATTGAGCAGAAAATTTCAGAGAATGAATCACTGTGGATTTACCCGGAGTTTGGATTAAATATTCTTATTAATGATAAAGGCTCGGATGTATTTACTTACTCTTTAATCAAATAAATTACTATAAAAGTTAAAAAGAAAACTCTTTAAGTTTTTCTTTTTAACTACAGCAGGCATCACTCCGTATCATAAACCCTATGCTCACGAGTAGATAAAAATTTAACATCGGGCCAGCGTTCCATTATCATATCAAGATTTACTCTGGTGGGCGCAATGTAAACCAGATCTCCTGCATGATCCAGTGCAAGGTTATTTGCTGCCTTTTGCTTAAACTGAGCCAGCATTTTTTCATCTTCGCATTCTACCCAACGAGCTGTAGTGACAGTCACATGTTCAAAACTACAGTCCACTCCATACTCATGTTCCAGACGATGAGCCACCACATCAAACTGCAGTACACCTACTGCACCCAGAATTAAATCATTATTATTCATCGGTCGATATAACTGAGTCGCGCCTTCTTCACATAACTGAATTAAACCTTTTTGCAGAGCTTTCATTTTTAATGGGTCACGCAGTTGCGCTCGACGAAATAATTCTGGTGCAAAATTTGGAATACCCGAAAAAAACAGGTCTTCACCTAAAGTAAAGGTATCACCAATTCGAATAGTGCCGTGGTTATGAATACCTATAATATCACCGGCGTAAGCTTCATCAACATGCCCTCGATCTGAAGCCATAAAAGTTAGAGCGTCACTTATTTTAATATCCTTTTTAATTCGCACATGTTTTACTTTCATGCCTTTGGTGAATTTTCCGGAGCACACTCTGAAAAAAGCAATTCGATCCCGATGTTGCGGATCCATATTGGCCTGAATCTTAAATACAAAACCAGTGAGTTTTTCTTCATCTGGCTCAACTTTTCGTATTCCTGCATCACGAGGCTGGGGAACAGGTGCATATTTATCCAGTGCATCCAGTAATTCCTGAATACCAAAATTATTAATCGCTGAACCAAAATAAACAGGGGTTAGTGTTCCATCGAGGTAAGCCTGTTGATTGAATTCATGGCTGGCACCTTTTACCAGTTCAATTTCATCACGTAATTCCTGAGCCACACTGCCCAGCTTTTCATCCAGCTCTGGATTATCCAGCCCCTGAATAATATCCCCTTCCTGAATTTTTCCACCATGAGTAGCGCTAAATAAATGCACCTTGTCCTCATATAAATGAAACACTCCTTTGAATTGTTTCCCCATACCTATGGGCCAGGTCATGGGAGCACATTTAATATTAAGTACGGTTTCTACTTCATCCAGTAATTCAATTGGATCTTTTGCTTCACGATCCATTTTATTTACAAAGGTCAGAATAGGCGTGTCACGCAGGCGACAGACATCCATTAATTTAATGGTGCGTTCCTCTACACCTTTCGCTGCATCTATTACCATTAATGCTGAATCAACCGCTGTGAGTGTGCGGTAAGTATCCTCAGAAAAATCGGCGTGACCGGGGGTGTCCAGTAAATTAATAATGCTGTTGTTGTGGGGAAACTGCATCACCGATGAAGTCACCGAGATGCCACGCTGCTTTTCCAGCTCCATCCAGTCGGATGTGGCATGACGAGCTGCTTTTCTGCCTTTAACCGTACCTGCCAGCTGAATAGCGCCACTGAATAACAGCAGCTTTTCAGTTAAGGTGGTTTTACCTGCATCGGGGTGGGAGACAATTGCGAAGGTGCGCCGACGCTGCATTTGTTCGAGATATTCTGACATAATGTTCACAGTTGAAAATTTGCGCGAATTATAACAAAAAACAGGGGAGCCGTCGTTCGTCGTTCGTCGTTCGTCGTTCGTCGTTCGTCGTTCGTCAAGAAGAGTATTGCAGTTTTCCTTAGCCTGTCATCCCGAGCGCAGCCGAGGGATCTTAATACCCGGGTAGTTAAGATCCCTCGGCTGCGCTCGGGATGACAGGGAAAGTCAAGATGACATTTTTTGGGTTTTAGATTTTGACGAATGACCAATGACGAACGACGATCCCTCACCAATCAGGATTAAAATCCACCTTCACCGCCCCCGGCTGCATCATCGGATAATTTCCTGCCCTGCATGCCTGAGCATCAAAGCCTTCAAACCATTCACGGTATTTCAATAATGGAGTTGGGTTCATAACACAGGCAGGCGCATTAAATGGATGCCCATAATGAAAAAACAGATGCCCCAGCTCATGGGTTAATAATGCGGCCACATAATTAATTATCTGTTCATCTGTATAAGCTTCATCATTTCTTAATTTTTTTAGCAGAGGTGAATTATTAAGCAGCTGAAAGGCACTGATAAACACATAGCCTTTATATGGACTGTTTTTACTGTAGGTCATTGTGCCACCGGTAATACCACCTCTCAGAGACGAGTGCACCGCCATACCATAAGTCTCAATGCTCGCGACTAGCTGATTGGTAATCACCACATCGTAGGGCATCTCACCATAACCCATAGAATCCCACCAGACCCATTGATTGTATGGCATATTATTTAACACCGGCTTACCATCTTCTGCATTTTGCTGATACCAGTATCTCACTCGATGAGATAATGTTTTTACCAGTTCATCTGCAAGCTCTGATAGATTTTCAACCGATTCTGGATCAACCAGATAGGGTTTTGCATAATTAATAATCGAAGACTGCTGTTGCTCATTATCTAATAATGTAGAATAAATAGATGCTCGCATCTGTTTTTTTACTTCATCATTAATATTTCGCGCATCAACAATATACTTTCCTCGAGCAGAAATTATTTTTTCTGGCAGATAAGAAAAAAAATCATCAATGGATACTTGCTGGTTGTTTTCGAAGATTACATCCAGATTAAAATACTGCTTTAATAATTGCTGTGTTCGAATAAATAAACGCTTTATCTGCTCATCAGTTAAGGCGGTAAAACGTTTATTAATAACATGGGCTACATTTAGTTTTAATGGTTGTCGGGATATATCAGGTAATGGGGCGAATTGCCATTCAGAAGAACCAGGTTTTTTTTCAACAGGAGAACAGCTGTTTAGAAATACGAGAGGAAGAATCAGTAATATTATCCATACTATTTTTTTACTGACTTTATTCATTGTCTGTATTTAATTCTTTACCAAACACTAGCGCATCTTCGCGTCCATTTTTATCCATTGGGTAATAGTCTTTGCGTATACCCAGCTGGTTAAAACCGGCATTGTCATACAGCTTTATAGCAATATCATTTGATACTCTAACTTCAAGAAACACCGATTTAACATCCAGTGCCTCAGCTGTATCCATTAATTTTTGTAGCATTTTTTTACCCAGACCCTGCCCCTGAAAAGCAGGTGCCACACATAGATTTAATATATGCGCTTCATTAGCAGCAATAGATATTAAACCATAGGCCTGCATCTCACTGTCAATTTCATATACCCAGCCGTGATAACCCACTCTGATACAGTCTTTAAAAATTCCCTCGGTCCAGGGATGTTCATAGATCTGTTTTTCAATTTCCATAATGGCTGCCACATCATCTGCAGTCATTAACCTGAAAGCAAGCACGGGGTCAATATGTGGATTAATTACCATTTTTATAATTTTTTAAGTGTGTGCTTTACTTGTAGCAAATCCTGCCATGATTTGCGCTTTTCTATGGGCTTTCTTATTAAATAATCTGGATGATAACTAACGATTAACGGAATGCCATTATAACTATGCGACTTTTCTCTCAATGCACCCAACGTTTCTTTTGTCACCAGAAGGTGATGTGTTGCAATGCGGCCAAGCGCTAAAATTAATTTAGGCTGCACCAGTTCAATCTGTTGCTGCAAATAACCATCACAACAAACGATTTCACTGACATGGGGTTTTCGATCACCCGCCGGGGTGCATTTTATTATGTTAGTAATAAAAACATTTTCACGACTCAAGTCAATGGCCTTTAGCATAGCATCAAGTAATTGACCGGGTGATTCAACAAAAGGTTCACCTATGCGGTCTTCATCTTTATCTGGTGCTTCAGTAATAATCATTAAATCTGCTGATGGATTGCCCATACCAAAAACTGTTTGAGTGCGACTGGTGTGCAACTCACACAGCTGGCATTCACTGATGGTCTGTTGCAGTTGCTGCCAGTTTAGTTTGCTGGCATTTGATACAGAGTTTGATTCAATAGCCAGTGATTCTACAGGCTGTTGTATTTCTTCAGCTGCCTGAACCGATGCATATTTTGAAAACCATGGTTGAATGCCCATAGCTTTAAGCATTTGAATACGTGAACGCTCATCCAGCGAGCATCCCTGCCCGCTACTGCTCGCTACTTTATCCCTGCTATTTTCCACTGACTAAACATCACCCAGTTGCGGATGCTCACGATCTGTTGAGAGCACCACTTTATTAAGTGCATTGATATAAGCTTTTGCCGAGGCAATCACAATATCGGTATCGGCTCCCAGACCATTCACAACTCGTCCATCTTTCGACAGGCGCACGGTTACTTCACCCTGAGAATCTGTGCCGCTGGTAATATTATTTACCGAATACAACTGTAATTCAGTTTCACTTTTTACCAGTGCTTCAATGGCTTTATAAGCCGCATCAACCGGACCACCACCCTGAGCAGATGATGATTTTTCTTCACCATCAATACTGATTACTACTGTAGCCGCAGGTGTTTCACCGGTTTCTGAACACACTTTCAAACTCACCAGTTTGAATTGTTCATTTTCAGAACTCCAGCTGGTTTCTGCCACCAGTGCCTGTAAATCTTCATCAAAGATTTCGTGTTTTTTGTCGGCCAGATCTTTAAAGCGAGAAAAGGCATCATTAAGATCTTCTTCTGATGCCATTTCAATATCCAGTTCACCGAGACGCGCACGAAATGCATTGCGCCCAGAATGCTTGCCCAGTACCAGACGATTTTCATTCCAGCCTACATCTTCAGCGCGCATGATTTCGTAAGTCTCGCGACTTTTTAATACTCCATCCTGATGAATGCCTGATTCATGGGCAAAAGCATTGGCTCCCACAATTGCTTTATTAGGTTGCACCGGAAAGCCGGTAATACCTGAAACCAGTTTTGATGCGCTGACAATTTGCGTAGCATCCAGATGTGTATCGCAGTCAAATAAATCCTGCCGCGTACGCACCGCCATTACCACTTCTTCCAGCGATGCATTGCCCGCGCGTTCACCCAGACCGTTAATCGTACACTCAACCTGACGCGCACCATTCTGTACCGCTGCCAGTGAATTCGCCACCGCCATGCCCAGATCATTGTGGCAGTGCACAGAAAAAACAGCTTTATCTGAATTAGGAATGCGTTCAATTAAAGATTTAATCAAACTGCCAAACTGACTGGGCAGGTTGTAACCCACGGTGTCTGGAATATTAATCGTAGTTGCACCTGCATCAATCACCGCTTCAATAATTCGACACAGAAAATCCAGTTCGGAACGACCTGCATCTTCAGGTGAAAACTCAATATTATCGGTAAATTTACGTGCCATTTTTACTGCATCGACAGCCTGTTGCAATACGGCATCAGGCTCCATGCGTAACTTCATTTTCATGTGAATGGGCGATGTGGCGATAAATGTGTGGATGCGTGAAGAGTTGGCTTTTTTCAAAGCCTCGCCTGCGGTGCTGATATCTTTGGCCAGTGCTCGAGATAATCCACAAATGGTGCTGTCTTTTACGGCCTCGGCCACCGCCTGCACGGATTCAAAATCACCGTGGCTGGCAATGGGAAAACCGGCTTCGATGATATCGACATGCATGCGTTCAAGCACTTTGGCAATACGCACTTTTTCGTCTTTTGTCATCGATGCGCCCGGGCTTTGCTCGCCATCGCGCAAGGTGGTATCAAATATAATTAATTTTTCTTTATTACTCATGACCTGCTCCGCAAATCAGTATGTTTATGTATAGGTATTTTTAGATTGCGCGTTGTGTCCCCGCCAGGAGTTCTTTGTCTGCCCTAAGGCAGTAGCAGGAATAAAGCATGGAGAGATTTTAGAGACAGGCATGACAGAACTGCACCTTTGGGTGCAAAAGATTGATCTTGTTGTGTTCTGTAAGTATTCATAATAGCTAAGTAAAACTATAACGATTATTAACTAATTTGCCAAGCTGCTATTTGCGTTTTCTTTTGTTTTTGACTTTTAAGATAGTGGGATCCAGACCTGAAATATTCCCTGTAAAACATACTTTAAGGTCAAAAAGATAAAAGCATTAATCCGCAAATAAAATAAGCATAGAATATAGATTTTCCTATCAGTCTGTCATCCCGAGCGTAGCCGAGGGATCTTGCTACCCGGGTGGTTAAGAGTCTTCGGTAACTGCTCCTGCGTTACTCTACTACCTACGTCCATATAGGCACCTCGGCTACGCTCGGGATGACAGACTGATAGGTGACAGCTGTTACTTATGTTGGTGTTTTATTTGCGTTCATTTGCGTGTATTTGCGGACAGGCATGCTTTTGATTTTAAAAATATTAAGAGGATATAACTCAGAACTTAACCCACCTTCGTTCTGCCTAACTTTCTAATTCTGCGTAATAAACTAAGGAGTGGACCTGATAGCGCATAAATAGCAAACACAGCAAATAATACGGTAGCCGGATCAATGGATGCCAGAGCCAGCACCAGCACGATCATTAGTATTGCCAGAAATGGCACTCTGCCTTTAAAGTTAACTTCTTTAAAACTGTAAAACAGGATATTACTCACCATCAAAATGCCACTGGCTGCGGTAATAAGCAGCGCTGGAATCGCCACATCTTCGCCTTTAATACCATAGTTAAAACAGACCCAGACAAAACCCACCACCACCGCTGCGGCAGCCGGACTGGGCAAGCCCTGAAAATAACGTTTATCCGCTATGCCCACCTGAGTATTAAATCGTGCAAGTCGCATTGCCGCGCAGGCGGTATAAATAAAAGCAGCCAGCCAGCCCAGCTTGCCCCATTGCCAGCCCAGATCTACCAGTGAAACCAGTGACCATTGATACATTACCAGCGCTGGCGCCATACCAAATGACACCATGTCCGACAGGCTGTCGTATTCAGCACCAAACTCACTTGCGGTATTGGTTAAGCGTGCCACTCTGCCATCTACACCATCCAGTACCATGGCGATAAAAACAGCAATAGAGGCTAATTCGAACTGGCCTTTCATGCCTGCGATAATGGCATAAAAGCCCGCGAATAATGCGGCTGTGGTGAACAGGTTGGGTAATAGATATATACCGCGACGACGGTAACCGGGTTTTTTCTTTTGTGGTTGCATGTTTTGATTCTAAAGATAAAAGCAGTTGTCCGCAAATAAACGCGAATGAACGCAAATAAAATAAATGTAGATTCACCCCTCAATCTGTCATCCCGAGCGTAGCCGAGGGATCTTGCTACCCGGGTCGTTAAGATCCCTCGGCTACGCTCGGGATGACAGAATGTGAGGAAATACTCACATCTTTATTTATGTTTTATTTGCGGACGAGCATGCTTTTGACTTTGCTTTTAGTTTTTCGCTTTATCAACAATCTTATTAGCCTGAATCCACGGCATCATTTCACGTAACTGGCCACCCACTACTTCGATTGGATGCGCTGCATTATTACGACGACGCGCTGTCATTTCAGGGTAGTTAGTCGCACCTTCCATAATAAAGCGTTTTGCATATTCACCATTCTGAATATTTTTCAATGCTTCACGCATGGCTTTGCGGCTTTCTTCGTTAATCACTTTATCACCGGTTACATACTCACCGTATTCTGCATTGTTTGAAATTGAGTAGTTCATATTCGCGATACCGCCTTCGAACATTAAATCAACAATCAGTTTCAGTTCATGCAGGCATTCAAAGTAAGCCATTTCAGGTGCGTAACCCGCTTCGGTTAAAGTTTCAAAACCCATTTTAACCAGCTCAACCGCACCACCACAAAGCACGGCCTGTTCACCGAATAAATCTGTTTCAGTTTCGTCTTTAAATGTCGTTTCAATAATTGCAGTACGACCACCACCCACACCTGAGGCATAAGACAGTGCAAGCTCTTTAGCTTTACCTGAAGCATTCTGGAAAATCGCGATCAAATCTGGCACACCACCACCGCGAACAAATTCACTGCGTACTGTGTGACCCGGTGCTTTAGGTGCAATCATAATAATGTCCAGATCTTTACGTGGAATAATCTGGTTATAATGAATGGCAAAACCATGGGCAAAAGCCAGGGTTGCACCTTGTTTAAGATTAGGCTCAATTTCATCTTTATATAATGCAGATTGAAATTCATCTGGCGTTAAAATCATAACCACATCAGCTGTTTTAACCGCGTCGGCTACTGAAGAAACTTTCAGGCCTTCGTTCTCAGCTTTAGCGGCAGAGCTTGAGCCTGCGCGTAAAGCAACGGTGACATCCACACCCGAATCTTTCAGGTTTAATGCGTGAGCATGTCCCTGTGAACCATAACCAACAATGGTTACTTTTTTGCTTTTGATAATAGAAAGATCGCAGTCTTTATCGTAAAAAATATTCAGGCTCATGTTTATAATTCCGTAAGTTTTAAATTAATCGTTAAAGTGCTCTTTAAAGAGTCAGGGATTTTTCGCCACGGCAAATACCAATTGCACCTGAGCGAACCACTTCGTAAATAGTAATATTTGAAAGCGACATTAAAAATGCATCCAGCTTTTCGCCGGTGCCCGTCATTTCAATAGTGTAAGTTGCATCGGTTACATCAAGAATGCGGCCTCTAAAAATATCGGCCAGACGTTTTACTTCACTGCGCGCCTCGCCGGTTGCCTGCACTTTTACCAGCATCAGTTCGCGTTCAATATGACTGCTTTCGGTTAAGTCGATTAACTTAACCACATCGAGCAATTTATTAAGCTGCTTCATTATCTGCTCAATAATTTCATCTGTGCCCGATGTTACCAGCGTCATGCGAGATAAGCTTTCATCGTCTGTTGGCGCAACAGTAAGCGACTCAATATTATATGCGCGCGCTGAAAATAATCCCGCTACACGAGATAAAGCACCCGCCTCATTTTCCATCAGTATTGAAATAATATGCTTCATATTAAAATCATTTCATTTAAGCCTGCGCCTGCAGGAATCATTGGATAAACGTTTTCTTCACGGTCGGTAACGAAATCAATAAATACAGCTCGATCTTTGTATTTTCCAGTAATCGCATCTTCTAAAGCCTGGCGCACATCTTCTGGTTTTTCTACGCGAATACCAATGTGACCATAGGCTTCTGCCAGTGCAACAAAATCAGGATGTAAATTCATCACCGAACTGGCATAACGTTTTTCATAGAAAAACTCCTGCCATTGACGCACCATGCCCAGATAACCGTTATTCAAATTAATAATTTTTACTGGCAAATCATATTGTGCACAGGTTGCCAGTTCCTGAATACACATCTGAATACTGCCTTCACCCGTTATGCAGGCAACAGTTTCACCCGGATGGGCTTTTTGCACACCCATCGCTGCGGGCAAACCAAAGCCCATCGTGCCCAGCCCACCTGAATTAATCCAGCGACGAGGTTTATTAAAACCATAAAACTGGGCTGCAAACATCTGGTGCTGGCCTACATCGGAAGTAACAAATGCATCGCCGCCTGTTACTTCATGCAACTGTTCAACAACATACTGTGGCTTAATGCTGCCAGTGCTTCGATCATATTTAAGGCAATCCTGTGCCCGCCATTCATTAATCTGTTGCCACCAGCTTTCCAGTGCAGATTTTTCAATGCTTCGTTTGTCTGCTTTCAGCAAGGCATTTAATTCAATCAGCACCTGCTTAACATCACCCACTATAGGCACATCCACTTTTACGTTTTTAGAAATGGATGCGGGGTCTATGTCTATATGTACAATTTTTGCATCCGGGCAGAATTTTTCCAGATTGCCAGTCACTCGATCATCGAAACGAGCGCCAATGGCAATCAGTACATCACTGTTATGCATGCCCATATTGGCTTCATAGGTGCCATGCATACCCAGCATGCCAACAAACTGTTTATCTTTAGCAGGGTACGCGCCCAGCCCCATTAATGTATTGGTAATGGGTGCGCCTATAGTTTGGGTAAACTGAATCAGCTCATCCGATGCATTGCTTAATATTGCGCCACCGCCGCTATAAATCATTGGGCGTCTCGCGTTTAGAATCATCTCTAATGCTTTTTTTATCTGCCCGCTGTGACCTGTCACTGTAGGCTGATAGGAGCGCATTTTTATTTCGCGGGGATAGGAAAATTCAGCCTTATCTGCGGTGATATCCTTGGGGATGTCTACCACAACCGGGCCAGGGCGACCTGTTGTCGCCACATAAAAAGCTTTTTTAATCGTCGAGGCAATGTCTTTTACATCTTCAATCAGAAAATTATGCTTAACAATTGGCCGTGTAATGCCAACAGAATCCACTTCCTGAAACGCATCATTACCAATTAATGGTTTGGGTACCTGTCCGGTAAACACCACCATGGGGATAGAGTCCATGTGGGCAGTAGCAATACCGGTTACGGCATTGGTTGCACCCGGGCCGGAAGTCACCAGTACTACACCGGGTTTTCCTGTGCTGCGCGCATAACCATCAGCCGCATGAGTAGCTCCCTGTTCATGACGAACAAGAATATGCTCCAGTTTGTCCTGCTTATGAATCGCATCATAAATATGCAGAACCGCACCCCCAGGGTAACCAAATAGATGCTCAACACCTTCTTCAATCAGACTTTGAACAACTATCTCAGCGCCGGTTAATTCCACCTTACTGCCTCCAAACCGTAAATAACCTTATAAATCATAGACTTTTATGGCCTATGCAAAAATTTTCAAGCCACGAAGTTTAACCTGAAACCCAGTCTGAGTCACGACTTCCCAAAAAAAAAGCCCCGACCTAAGGCCGAGGCTTTATTGATCAAGTTTCGACCCGCTACTTAGAAGTCATCATCATCTGTTGCACCACCAGCGACTGCTGTTAGCACATCTTTGATAGCATCAGGTGAAGACATGATATTCATAAAGCTGTTTGCACCCATCATGCTCAGATCAGGGAAGTTGATCGCAATACGGAAACGAGCGTGTAAAGCTTCTGCTTCATCACCTTTAACCAGAATTTCATAAGGCAGGTGAGCTGTAGAACGTAATGGTTTGAAGTCAATTTCACTCATGATGAATTTTTCATCCATGTACTTGGCACCTTCATTAGGCGCTTTCATACCAACACCAATCAGAGTTTGCTTAGTGCCCGGGATGTCAATACGGTAAACTTCCATAGCGCCTTTCTTTTTAGCGGCCAGGTTTTTCTCGATAGTACCAACCAGACCTTTACCTGAAGCTAATTCCAGTGGCTCATCAAAATATTCCATGCCGAATGTATAGTGATATTCACCCAGCTCTTCGGCTGTTTTACCTTCATCAGGACCAAAGCCTTTTACATAACCCAGTGCTTTTTTCAGAGCCGCTGATGTTGCTTTTAAGTCACTTTTGATGGCATAAGCTTTTGCCATATAGAAAGGGTGTGTGTATGAAACCTGAGTTTTGCCACTCATCTCAGTTAAAGAAATACGCTGTGCGGCAATATAACCACCACGGTCATGACTGGCCGCTGCTTTCTTTAATTCTGCATTAGTAACAACAACAATGTGTGCACCGGCAAAAGGTGAATACTCACCTGCTATTTCAAAGCCATTAGCCTGTAAAGCAGATTTAGTTCCTTCCAGTTTATCGGCAATTGAGCCAGCATCATTTGACGCCAGCACAAAAGGTAAGTGTTTCTGTTCTGCCTGTGCAACAGATGCTAGCAAGCTGAAAGCTGTAGCAAGTATAAAAGCATATACTGATTTTGTATTCATTTTAAAAATTCTCCATCCCCTAAAAGGTTGTTATAAGACCACGCTCAAATAACGCTGGGTAAAATTAACTCTGGCGAATAATGATGTCAACGACTAATTGAAATTAAATTCATAAAAAAACAGGCACTTATTTTTAGTATATTATTATATACAAATATTCCTGCTTATAAAAAAAGGCCATGCAATACATGGCCTTTTTTCACAAATTAAAATTCTAAAATATTTTTTAGAATTTCATTGAGTATGTTCCCTGAACTTCGAATTGATCCATTTCAATTTTGATAGTTTGAGCTGAATCCATTGGGTTTGCACCCGAGACATCAACTGAAGGCGCATACATACCTGCAAAACTAAGCTCTGTGTTCGAACCTAATGGCATAGTCATACCAAAAGTTAACTGCGTTTCAACCACACCTGGAGCCAGAATATTAAACATAGTTTCTGAATTTGGAATAGGCTGATCTGTAGTGCTTATTCCAGCACGCATAGTCATATCATTCACCTTCCATTCATAACCTACTTTGAAAACAGTCATGTTTTCCCAGCCAAAACCACCTCCATTTGATCCACCCAGACATCCAGCACCGGTTCCACCAGTCGGACTAGGAGTACAACCAGTAAGCATATTGCTTACTGGATTAGCAATCGAAGCCACATCTTCATAATATATTTGCTGTAAATCAATAACTAATGTTGATTTATCATCAATATCCCAGGCCATGCCTAATATCAAAGTTGCGGGGATATCGAAATCACCCTGCTCTGCAAATAAGCCAGCATAGTCATCAAACTCGCTCATGGCTACCTCAGTCTGGTATGAGGCACCTAAAGTAACGCTCGATGATACCTTACCCTGCCAGCCGAACCTAGCACCAAAGCCAGTTGCTGTATCACTACCTTTACTGGACAAATTACCTGGAGCCAAAGAAAAGCCTCCAAAGCTACCCAATCCATCTGCACTAAATTTCTGATAAGCAAAAATCAAACTGGCACCTACTGAATGATCTGCATTAATTTTCTTTGCATACGTCAGATTAAAAAATAATTGTGCAAGATTAACACCTGCATTACCAGCACCAAAAGTACCCGGGGGATTCACGCCAACGCCTGACACAGGACTTTGATATGCAGCACCGCCGCCACTATAATTGCTATTCATCCCACCATTGCCATAGACACCCAGACCAACTGAGGTTTCACTATCCTGTTGCCAGACATAACCAAAATGTGGGATTAGAAATAAAGTTGAATCACTTTCTACTGTTCCTTCATCTAAAGAAAAAGCACCACAGGCTGGCTCATTACCTACTGAACAATTTGTTGGACTATTTGTTGGGGTACCGGAAACTGTATAGCTTCGATTAGGATTAAATAAAGCCGCACCTACATCCATACGACTGCCCATACCCGCTATACCGGCAGGATTTGTCGCTACAGCCAGAGCATCCTGTGAATGTGCAACACCCGCGCCTGCCAGACCTTTCTCTTTAGTACTGTACCCGTGAGCAAAATACCCGTTAGTAGCATAAGCAGCCGACGAAGCCATCAGGCCCGAAACCGCCACTGCAATTAATGATCTTTTAAGTAAACCATTTGACATATTATTATCCTCAAACAATGAGTTGTGCGCTGATGCGCGTTAAATATTGCGTTTCCTTACACTAAAATTTTAGCTGCCTTACCCGGCTTTCATTCTTTTGTCATATCAATGAAAACGCCTAAAAGCAGCGTCTTAATACGTTATGTAGTTCAGAATAGTTGAATATGCAAATAATTAGAGAGGGATTTTTGGGCCGTTAATTTACTCGGGGACAGACCTCCGCTGTTTGAGCTCTGCCCCAAATCGCTTATGATTAAGCATGCTTGGGGACAGACCTGCTTCTCAAGGCCTGTCCCCGTTGTGAGACCACGGTAGATGTCCGCACACTTCGAACAGCTTGAGTGGTATCACAACGGGGACAGGACGCCAAAAAACGGCGGACTTTCCCCAGGTAAAATAACGGCCAGCTGCTTTCTGTTGGTTAGAATAAGATTATCTGGAAGCCTGCTTCTGGCTAATTCCACACACTCAGCCAAATTCGCTGTAATTTTATGCACTCAATGGCAAACCATTTTGCTGCCAGGCGATAACACCGCCTTTTAAGTTATAAACTTTGTCATACCCCTGTGCTGCCATATAACCCACGCCCTGAGCCGAACGAGCACCAGAACGGCAATATAGAATGACGGTTTCATCATTAGTAATTTCATTCAGCCGCACAGGTAAAGTGTGTAGAGGCAGTTTTTCTGCGTTAGGCAACATGCCCCTGTCCATTTCTGCAGTGCTACGCACATCCAGTAAACGAATTGATTCTCCCTTCTGCAAAAGGCTCTGCAATGCATACACGTCCAGCTCTTTTACTATACTCATTTCACACCATATATTAGATTATATTAATACTCGAATACTATATTAGTTAACTCTAAAATTGAAGTTAATTAACGCTATACTCTATATCTCCTCACATCCAGACCCAGCAATTTTAGATAAAGCATAAAAAACAGTATCATTTATCACACATCACTTAATAAAGTATTATTTTCAATACTTTATCCTTCAATCTTAATGTTAATCATACTTTGAATGAATGAAATAATGCAAAAAATAAACTGAATATATGATTTTTTTTATGATAACACTTGCCTTTTATTTGCATTAAAAGGTATGGTTAATAATTAGAAAATCATACGAGCGACTAACTTTTTTTATTTTTTAGATTTGAGTCACCGTTTGGCGAACAACAGCATCAGCGCTACCTAATATACTATTGAGGAGAAACACAAATGAGCGACAATCGCAAGCTGACCATTATAGCTACTAAAGGCACTTTAGACTGGGCCTACCCTCCTTTCATCCTGGCCAGCACCGCTGCTGCATTAGGAATGGAAGTTTCTATTTTTTACACTTTCTACGGCCTTAACCTGCTGTTAAAAGACACAGGCCCACTGAAAGTGACTCCAACAGGCAACCCTTCAATGCCTATGAAAATGCCTATGGGTCCTAAATGGTTCCGTAACATTGACTTTGGTCCAAAAATTCCAAATGTATTGTGGAATGTTCCTTTCATGGACAGCATCGCGACTGTTTTAATGAAAAAGACTATTGCAAACTGTGGCGTAGCGACTATCGCTGAGTTACGTGAACTTTGCCAGGAAGCGGAAGTCAAATTCCTTGCCTGCCAGATGACTGTAGAGCTGTTTGGCTACAACACTGATGTGTTCATTGATGGTGTAGAATATGTGGGTGCAGCGACTTACTTTGAAGAGTCTTCAGACGCAACACAATCACTGTATATCTAACATAAAAAATATATAGTGATTCAAAAAGCTGCACTACTCAAATAGTGCGGCTTTTTTTTGCCTGTGAAAAACAATTGAAATAATTTAAGAAACCTCTGATTAAACCGAGCATATGCAATCTCAGTTACTAAAAACAGACCGAACTGCTTTTATCATCTTTAGTCTTTGTCTGTGCTTAATATTGCCAGTATCCACTTATGCAGATTTACCAAATCTGGGCGACCCAACTCAGAAAGAAATATCCCCCTTTGACGAATATGTCATGGGTAAAAAATTTTATAAAGCCGTAAAAGCCAGCGTGCCTTTTATAGAGGATCTTGCAGTAAATGATTATGTCACCAATCTGGGGCAAAGACTGGTTTCACAAAGTAACCAGCCAGATAAACAGTTTAATTTTTTTGTTCTAAAAGTAAACAGCATCAACGCTTTTGCCGGCCCCGGCGCCCAGATCGGTATACACTCAGGTCTTTTCCTTGAAGCTGAAAATGAAAGTCAGCTGGCTGGTGTACTGGCCCATGAAGTGTCTCATGTTACCCAGCGCCATCTTGCTCGTGCTATGGCTGAGTCAAATTCTTCCCCTGCAGCAATGATTGCTACTGTGTTAGCAGGTATTTTACTTAGCACTCAAAACCCGCAGGCCGGCGCTGCCGTACTCTATGGCGGCACAGCGGCAATGATGCAATCAAAAATCAATTTCACTCGGCAAAATGAATATGAAGCGGATCGCATAGGCATTACCGTATTACGCGACGCAGGTATTAATCCATCGGGCATGGCTGAATTTTTTGAAACTCTGCTCAGCAAAGCAGATTCAAATAATGTGCTCGCACGCATGGAGTATCTACGAACTCATCCTCTCAGTTCTACGCGGGTAGCCGAAGCCAAACATCGCATTAATACTATTGATAAAAAACTACCCAATGACAGCCTGAATTTTCAGCTAAGCAAGGCCAGAATCATTGTAAGCTCAGTTGCATCGCTACAGGATTTAATAAAAAAGTTAGCTGCCCTGGATAAGAGTGATAGAAACATCACCACTGATTACACTCAGGCCATTGCATTAATTGCTTATGAAAAACCTGTTGCCGCTATTAAAAAGCTCAAAACTCTTATCAAAAAAAACAACCATCCCTGGTTTCAACTGGCTCTGGCAAAGGCCTACGAAAAAAACAATCAGGCTAAAAAATCATTTAATGAATTAAACCAGTTACACAAACTGTATCCAAACTACTTGCCCGTTACTATTGAATACGCCAACATGCTTAACCATTTTAAACGCTACGAAGATGCCATACAGTTACTGAAAAGACAGCTTCAACAGAAAAAACTGGCCATCACTTACCAGACACTGGCTCAAAGCTATTATGCAAATGGTCAGATTGCTTCAGCTCTGGAAGCCACCAGTTACCAGTACGAACTCGAAGGCTATTTAAAACTGGCAGCCCAGCAAATCTCAAACGCGCTCAAACAACCAGGCTTAAAACCCAGCACCAAACACAGACTGGAGAGCCGTAAAAACGACCTGGGCTATACATTACAGAAAGAAAAACAGGAGAAGCATTAGAGAGCATTAATATACAATGAAAATTTATATGCAAACTTGCTTAAAATACTTGCCATAAATTTTCTACTGGGTATGCTATAAGGCGCTAATCTAACTTGAATATATAATTATAATTAAGCTAGTGCGTTCATTTTCAGGAACTAATATTATTTATTAGCTGGCATCAGTTTTATCGATGTCTTCCTGAGGGGCAGACTAAATGGATCAATGAATCTCTGAGTACTATCTACTTTGATTAGCGTCTTTTAACCACACTATAAAATAGTATTGAGGAGCCAATTATGCGGCATACCGCAAAAACCATATTAACAGCGAGCTCTATCGCTGTACTACTGGGCAGTCTTTCCTTATCTATACCTGCAACAGCCACTGCTGAAGAGGCTTCTGTTATAGAACAGGGTAAAAAAATTGCTTTTAATAAAAAGAAAGGCAACTGCCTTGCATGCCACGCTATTAAAGGCGGCAAACTTCCTGGAAATATTGGGCCAGCACTGGTCGATATAAAATCGCGTTACGACAAATCTGCTTTGAAAACTCAAATTTCAGATGCTCGTTCTGTAAACCCCAACACCATCATGCCCCCATTCGGTCCGCATGAAATTTTGTCCAAGGGCGAAATTGACAAGGTTGTTGAATTTATTTCCACACTATAAAGAATTTCAAGGCTTAATATAATGAACACAAATCGAAGATCATTTTTAAAAAGTTCTGCTGCGGCTAGCGCCATGGGCGTAGCCATTAGTGCAGGCTTAATAACTCCTCGTATTGTTTTAGCCAGTGCCTGGCCAAAAGCAGCTTTTGAAGCAACATCAGTAGATGCAGCACTGAGTGCAGCATTTGGTGGAGCGGCCATAGCGGATAGCAGTGATATCAAATTAAAAGTACCTGATATTGCTGAAAACGGTGCTGTGGTACCTGTGAAGGCAACCAGCAATATTGCGGGCACTGAAAGCATTAGCTTTCTCGTTGCTAAAAACAATACACCTTTAACTGCGAGCTTTATTCTGTCTAACAGAACTGCAGGTTTTGCCGGTACTCGCATCAAGATGAGCAAAACATCTGATGTTATCGCTGTAGTAAAAGCCAAGGGCAAATACTATAAAACAAAAGCAGAAGTTAAAGTAACCATTGGCGGCTGTGGCGGTTAAGCCCAGGGCTGAGAGGAATTAAATAATGTCAAACACAATTAAAGTACGCGCAAAAATGAAGGGCAGCACTGCCGCTGTAAAAGCACTTATAAACCACCCAATGGAAACAGGCTTACGTAAAGATAAAAAAACAGGTAAAAAAATTCCTGCACATTTTATCCAGAAAGTAACTTGTGAACATAAGGGCACTACAGTGATCACGGCTCATTGGGGAACAGCAGTTTCAAAAAACCCCTTTATTTCATTCAAGTTTAATGGTGCCAAGTCTGGTGATGCAATAAAAATCAGCTGGGTTGATAACAAAGGTGATAGAGATTCTATTGAAGGTAAAATCAAATAATAACCTTCATTGAAACGCTATCTCTGGCAAAAATTAACAAAGGTACCTAACATGAAAAAAATAGCAATTATTACCGCGGCGCTAACACTACTGTGTACGCCTTTACTGGGGCTTGCAGCTGATCCAGCTCAGGATCTTAAAGACTTCCGTAGTTACTTCACTTCAAAGTTCCCAGATACACCCTTAAAAGATTTTGTAAATGGTGTGTATTCTGTTGATAAAGGTTCACGTGAACAATGGGAAGCATTTGAAGAGTTCCCTCCCTATGAAATCTATGTTGATAAAGGGGAAGACCTGTTTAATAAACCTTTTAAAAATGGCAAAACATATTCAAGCTGTTTTCCTAAAGCTAAGAAAGGTATTAAACAAAACTACCCATTCTTCAGCACTAAGCGCAATGAAGTTATCACTTTAGAAATGTCTATTAATGAATGCCGTAAAAAGAATGGTGAAAAACCACTGAAGTGGAAAAAAGGTGCGATGACTCATCTTACTGCCTATATTGCTTATAAATCACGAGGCAAAAAAGGTAATGTAAAAATAGTTAATACACCCGAATCTATGCAATGGTATGAACGCGGCAAGAAACATTTTTATGCCAAACGTGGTCAACTGAATATGTCCTGTGCAGACTGTCATTACTACAATCCGGGCAATCGCATTCGTGCTGACATCTTAAGCCCTGCACTAGGCCATACGTCTCACTTCCCTGTTTATCGTAACAAGTGGTCTCTGAAGAGCAAGAAAGGTGACGGCATGGGTACAATCCACAGACGTTACGGCGGATGTAATAAGCAGGTTCGTGCCAAGCCATTTAAGGCTCAAAGTGAAGAGTACAGAGCTCTTGAGTATTTCCATACTTATATGAGCAATGGTTTAACTCTGAATGGTCCAGGTATTCGTAAGTAATACCTTTTCTATTCACATAAAAAACCCGCTTTAACAGCGGGTTTTTTTTATGCCTTTTTTTTAATTCGTAACTAAAACAGAGATACTTACCGAGCTTAACTCTTTTTCATAAACTTGATAATTTTTCTTCGATCTTTTTTAATCTTTGTTGATAGCAAATCTAAAGCATGCTGATAACTCTTAAAGACAACATCTTTTGTTCGCTGTAATTTTTCACTTAACGCTGCTCTAGATGAGACTACAGAGTTAAAACTTCCCTTAGTCTTATAGGATGATATTATTTTATTTTTGTATTTTAGATCTGCATTAACGACTATTGAAAAATCAAACTCATCCGGGCTATCTCCAGATAAGCCTAATGTTAAACCTTCTAAAACGGCGTTACCCATGCCTTTTCCAAAATGATGATTCGATTCTTTTTCATGCTTCACATCTAGTTGAAGAACACCTTTATTTGAAACAAGTTTTGAAAAAACATTATGCTCGCGCAAGGCAATGCTGACATCAGATACAAATTTTGGATCATCTGCTGTAATAGATAAACTAACTGGAATAGTTTTATAGTTTTTGATTTCCTGCACAGAAGGATCAGGGGATGTATTAGTCATCTTACTGGGTATAGTGGCTCCACAGCCTGTTAAGGTAATTACAATACCCAGTAACACTATATAATTTATCTTATTCATTTTTTTGGCCTCTAAAATTAATTACTATTTATATTTATTAGATGCCAGATAATAAAAAAGAGTTTAATTTAAATTCGATTAAAAGCACTCCCATTAACTGTGTGCCTAGTAAATGGTAACAGCTGATCCTGCTGTGCCATTCTGGGCTGGCGTACTGCTAATACTATATGAACTGCCTGCCAGACCTGCTGCACCTCCTGTACCAGAATTAACAAAGGATACGGTTCCTGTATATACCCCCCCATTAGCTTGATAAATACCATATGCATGACCACCAGCCCCTCCAGCTCCTGCACCACTATCACCGCCAGCAGAACCTTTGCCTCCATCACCACCTTTACCTGTGTCGGTTGCTGCGGCTGCTCCACCCCAACCGCCTGCTCCTCCGGGCTGACCTTTAGCTCCACGTCCAGCATTGCCGCCGTTGCCACCTGTGCCCAATTTTATGTTCACCGTATCCATTATTATCGTAGCGTTATCCAGCAAGATGCCAAAGCTTGAGCCGCCTGCTTTACCACCCTGCCCGGGTGCAGTGGCACTTTTCCCACCAGCTCCTCCACCGCCGCCGCCAGAACCCCATGAATCTATACCTGAATCACAGCCACCACTGCCACCACCACCATCACCGCCCAGTCCATCATTGCCTGAACTGCCGCTGTCTCCATCACCTGTGGGAACCCAGTAACCAGCTGAGATCAGGCCATCATTTGCATTTGAATTTCCCCCTGGCCCATGAATTACGACGACCGCATCGGAACCTTTACCCCCAGATACACAGACTGCCCCTGCCGACCCACCCAAACCAGAAACACCGTTGCCTTTAGCCCCAGACTTACCCATTGTCGCAGAATAATGGAATGTTAATGGGTCAGTAATAGGATTGCCCCCACTACAATCTCTGTCCATAGTTCCGCCATCACCTCCCTTACCGCCTGAACCTGCACCAAAACCACCTGCGCCACCTGCACCAAAAGAAGAGTCATCACATGACACCGATTTCTCCACTCCAGCTCTACCGTTCTGACCTCTTGAAGCATTATTTGAAGAGGCACTGATGCCATTGCTTCCATTGCTACCGATTGCAGCATTGCCAGCATTTATGGCCATTACTTTTAAATTTAAACCTGTTGAATCATGCACAGTCATTACATAACTGCTTAGAGGACCAGTCGTAAAATTAGTAATATTCGGACCATCTATTTGCAAATACTGTAATGTTGTCGAACTGTTTATATCTTTTGCCAGTAGAGTTTGATACTGACCAGATAGCAATGATCCCGGTGATTTAATAATTACATTAGTGTTAAAAGTCTGATTCCAGTTATCATCAAAACCACCCCAGACATTCACTCCATCGACCAGACTGATGGCTTCAACATATAATCCCTGGCGCACGCGTACATTCGTCACCTGCAATAATGCCGCCTCAGCAATTGCTGCCTGAATACTGGCTTTAGGCTGACTGCTGGTGCCTGCATTATTAGAGCCCCCATTTGCCACATAAATGGTATTTTTTGTGTAACTAAGATTCAGCGGCGAGATTGAAGCCCCTGCAAGATCATCAACATCAATAAGCAAATTACCATCGGCACTTATCACTGACAGAGTGCCATCATTGGTCACCCAGATTGTTGACGGCGTTATAGTGAGTGTGTCGTTGGGCTGACTACTGGATGACCAGATTCCACCGTCGGATTCGGCAAGCATGCTACCTGACAGAGTCAGACTGGAGCTATCCATAGAACGATCAAAACTAATCACAACAGGTTGATTACTGCGCAGGATACTGCTGCTCACTGGAGAGACTGTAACTGAAGGCGTGCTACCCACAACAGTAAACTGACTGTTTAATGTCGAAGCTGCATTTTTCGCCAGATCACTGGCATCAACAGTCAGTGATTTACTGCCTATCGTCCATACAATAGCTGGCGTTAACACCAGGGTATCATTTTCCATTTGTGTCGTTGACCAGACCGCACCATTACTTTCAGCAACAAAGCCTCCTGACAACCGTAGTGTAGTGATATCCATAGACTCACTGAACATCACCACAATTTGCTGGCTGGTACCTATGGTTGCGCCTGAATTTGGGGTTATGGTATAAGTTGGAGGCTGTGTATCAGCTGGTGTATTACTGCTTGCAGAGGGCTCACCGCCGCCACAGGCACTGATCAATAAAATAAAAAATATAATTGATAAATACTGAAATTTAAACACGTTAGTAGTGGGATTATTGCAAGTCATCTCGGCCTCCTGTACTCATATATAGATAATTCATTTATCTAATAAGATGCCGGAAACCTGCAAAAGGATTAATAAATTTTTGAATTTATAATAAATTAATCAATAACGTATATAGAACTGAAAATGCACCCCCTTATCCTGCAGAGTATTATTTTCAACTATTGCCTGACTTTCAGCTGCATAAGCCCACATAAATTCATAGCCTGAATTTTTGTTAAAACGACCCTGCACACCCAGACCTGCCGTTGCGACAGATTCTTTAGAGTCAACTGCCCTCTCAGTATTTTTAACTCTGGATAAATCTGAAAAAATAACAAAATCAATCGGGTAATCAAAATGTTTAAACTGGTATGGAATTTTATAATCCAGATTTAAAGTCGCCCCCAGATCCCGAATAAAAGCATTCTCTCTAAAGCCTCGAACACTATATCGACCACCTGCCGCATATTGCTCAAATGGCAGCAGCGCATCATTACTTAACTGAGTAACAAGCTGTATGGAAAAAGAGTGAGTTTTATTAAGTTTAGTTAACCATTGAAGCTGGCCTAACCATGAAGCATATTTCCCATCCGGACCGTTATCTAGAATAGTGGCATTATTCATATTTAAGCCAAATGAAAATGTCGATCGCATTATATAGGCATAACTAATATTACGACTGCTCCATTCCTGGGCAAAGCGAAAAATACTTGCTCGAGTATCATCGGCATTAATATCATATAAATTAAATGCCGCACCACCGATAGTTGTTTTGCTGGTTTTAGATTCCAGCGCAAATAATAGATTTAATTCATCATTCAGTGTTTTGTGATATTTGTATTCAGCCAGAACAGCCCAGCTTGATGAACGATTTTCTATATCAATTTGTTTAAAAGGCTGTTCAACGACAGAAGAATCATTGCCCCTTAAACTAAAACCCAGCCTGAACTTACCGGGTATTAAAGGATAGGCATAGCTCAAATCAATATTACTTAAACCCTCTGTCTGAGAAGCCGACAACACAACTTCATCACCTTCTCCAGTTAAGTTTAAATTTGACGCTCTTATTACGCCCTGCACCTCACCAACACTGGGAGGACGATAGTTATTAAAAATAACAGAGAATTCAACAGGATCTTTTTCAGTAATATCAAGCTCTAACTCAGCAAGACCTCTTTGATCGGTTGCCTGTAATCGAGCATTTATTTTTTCAATCAATACATCCTGTTGCAGAATATATAATCGATTTTTCAGTTGATTAATATCTAAAATCAGTTCAGCTGAGAAATTTAGCTTTGTTTTTATATTATCTGTTGATAAATTACCTGTTGTTGAAACATCAATCTTCAACAACTTTCCTTCAACAATAGCCACTGTTAAAACCGATTGAGACAAATCCTGATCAGGTATATAGGCACCTGAATTAATATAGCCCTTATTAACATAATAAGAAGTAATATTATTTCGTATTTCAGATAAATCTTTTTGAGTTAAATGAGTATTAACATAGGTTTCAACCAGACCCTGCAATTCATTTTTAGTAATGGCCGTGTTACCAGTAAATTTTATTTCTTTTACCAGAACACTGGGAGCATTATTATGCTGCGAAGATAATTTCTGATCTTTCTTAACCACGGGCAATTCAAAACCTGGCGTATATGGCTCTGATTTTTTCAACTCTAATCGTTTATCAGCGGGTCTATTCTGAGGAATAATTATATCTTCGGCCAAACACTCTATAGACACCAGGAGAAGCAAGCTATAGCCTGTAAGTATTTTACCCTTACTTATTATCATTTTTATTTAACTACAGTGGTTTGATTTATAGGCAGATGTTTTAGCCAGTTTCTGATTGCTATTCAGATTTTCAAACTGGCTAAAAATTAACCCGGTTTGCTCGAATACAGAATCCGTTGTTGTGCCTATTACAAAACTACTATACAGGCCCTTGCCAGCTGCACAGTTCTGTTTAAATTGAATAGAACCATCCGTAGGTGAGGCCGCAATTTTTTCTACCTGATCGCCGGTATCATCATTCGCGGTATTAATAATAAGCTGGCCATCCACACCTAATGCAGACGATGCACTGATATTACTGTCAGGCGAGATAAGCATATTATCAGCCTGCAAAGTTATATTCCCTCCTGTACCCTGAAATGCATTGGCAATAATATTGGTGTTATTTATAAATAATAATTCAGGATCAATAAAAATATTTCCGCCACTGCCCGTACCTCCCTGCACAGAAGTGGTGATATTACTATTTACCAGAGAAACCAGCTTAGTTGCCATCAATGTAACATCACCACCATCAGATTGGGTAGTAGTCGCCTCGACGGTGCTACTGTGAATTTTTAAAATATTAGTTGCCCGTAAATCAATATTACCCCCTGTACCTGAAGATGTGCTTTTCGCCGAGATGTTAGCATTATCAAGTACCGAAATATTCGTGGCACTTATATTTACATTACCAGCATTACCACTTGCACCATTAAAATTTTGTGCGGTCACCCGAGCTCGGTTACTAACAATAATGTCATTTCCTGTTATATTTATATTTCCTCCACTGCCGCCGGTAGGAAAAGTACCAAAAGCCCTCATCCCCGAGGTAATGCCTGACGCGCGATTGGTGAGCTGATTCCAACCAGTTATATTTATTTCAGGTGCAACAAGATTAATATTGCCAGCATTACCAGTACCAAATGTATCAGCAGAAATAATTCCCCCTCCTGACATAGTAATACGTTCGCTGGCATTAATATTCAAATCCTGAGCATTTGCAGCTATTGCTCCTATGCTTGTAAAAACACCAGACTGATTAAAAAACATCGATGAATTAAGTTGATCAGACCCCATAATATCTAAAGTTTTAGTATTAATATTAAGTAGACCTGAACTACCTGTACCGGTTGATGATGAAGCAATTATCCCTGCATTTTTAAGTTGAATAGAATTTGCATTTATCTGAATATTGCCACTGTTTGCCGCTGATGGATAACCTGCAATACTCCGGATTAACCCAGATTGATCAACCACTAATTGACCAGTATTAATCGTAATATTACCGCCAGTTCCTGAAGACCCAGAGTTGAAGACATCAGAAAATATACCTGATGAAAAACCAGCCTGACTTTGCCCTGATATAAGTATTGAACTTGATGTTATATTAATAAAACCACTATTACCCGCGCCTACATTTCTAGCTATACTTATTTGTGCGCTGTTAAATAATTCTATTTCATTTATATTGAGCACTATATTACCCGTAGCAGGATTTCCTGTTGCAACGTTTGAGACTTGAGCAGCAACACCAACAAAACCATTCTCCCCGCCAGTCGCTGTGTATTTTTGGGCTGTTATATTTATATTACCTGCATCACCCTGACCAAAAGATGAACTTGAAATAAAAGATGCATTATTAGTTCCATCCTGAGATATATTTTTTGTCGTTATAAAAATATCACCAGCTTTTCCAGTGCCCGAAGTTTCAGTCGTAATCTGGGCCCCAGATAAAATTATATTTCTGGTATTAATATATATATCGCCACTATCAGCAGAATTAAATGATCTTGAAGCTATACTAGTAGTAGTGCCTACCGCATCTGTCATAAAGAGCTGATCAGCATTAATAAAAACATCACCCGGATTACCTGTTGAATAACTGGATGCCTGAATTGCAGTTTCCTTCAGTGCAGACCCTAAGGACATTATAAAATCCCCCGTCAAATCAATATCAACGGCCCTCCCTGAATTATCTACATTACCTGTATTAGCTGCATCCAGAGCAGAGTCTTCTATCACTAAATTACCAGCACGTATAAAAATTTTACCTCCTGGATTTCCTCTTACTGATATTTCCGCATCATTAGTGAATTTCACATTACCTCTTGCTGTTACATTATTTAAAACTGGATTTTCATTTTGAATATCAACTTCACCAGCAGATGCAACGGCTATAAGATCAATTCGACCATTAGTGGCGACCAGTTCTGCATTTGATAACACAGAAAAATTACTAGCACTCTTTGTATCGTCACCCAGCACATTAATATTGCCGCCAATTAAGGCTAGAGTTTCACCATCTATTACCTGTAAATTAGATTTATTGACCTGAATATCTGCAATGCTGGCATCTAAAAAACCAAAGGCTGCAATGGGAGAATTACTTAAGGTAACATCAGATACCTGACTGACTTCAAAACGCCCTCCATCCTGTAACGTGATGTAATCTGCAGTGCTAGCATAAAAAGAGCCGGATAAATTAAGCGTGGCATTATCACCAAAAATAATGCCATTCGGATTAATTAAATAAAGATTCGCACCACTAATATCCGAACCCAGTTGGCCATCTATATTTGAAGCATTAACGCTTGTCACTCGACTGAAAATATTCGCCACACTGGCCGGGCCAGAAAAATTAGCCGACTCGCCTGTATTAATATTAAAGTCTGAAAAACTATGAAAAAGATTAGCTCCCTGAATCAGGCCGAGACTTGAATTGATTTGATAGTTGGGTCCGGTAACAGATATAGCCGCACCCAATGAGCCATCAGTAACAATCTCACTAACCGCCAATGAAGGACTTAAAACTATTAGCAATAGAAAACCAATAGCCCTGCCATTAAACCTGCACCCCTTAAATATAATCACCGCACTACCCTGTTTTTTATCTATAGTCGACACTTATTGAATACTAAAACATTAATATCTGTAGATGTAATATTATCATGAATCCACCACCTTAACATCGTTGAATAAACTCCTTAAAAAAGCGGCTAGATTGAATGATTTTCATTCTATATCTTGACTGTAGTTTTGTAATAGATTTAATATATTTAATGCATACTCAGAAACATAGCCGTCGTAATCATTGCTTGCCATTTCCAGTATTTGTTGAATTTTACTGCTATCGTAATCACCAATTGATGAGCTCAGTTTCTCAATAGCCTGTATACGTTCTCCTCTATCCTGGCTATTTAATAATTTATTTTGGATTACGAATAATGCAGAATCATGATCAAACTGCACAAGGTTTATTAACGCATATTCTTTTACGTCTGTATCTTTAGAATTTATTGCTAATTCTTTTAAAGTAGCGATTTTCTCATTTCTATTCTCTACCATTTCAATTGGTAGAGAACTTTTATCGCCATTAGATTCAGTGAGTTCACTTTTCTCTATATCATCACCATCTAATGATACACCAATATTTTTTTGATTATTATTTATTTCTGTTATCTGCAAAACCAGGGATTCTTCAGGCCTTGCTATTTTATCTTTAAACCTCTGTAAATCGCTTAGCATTTTAGAGGCCATTTTTACTACTCGTGCATCTGGCTCATTTACAGCAAGATGCAATAATATTAATATATTATCATCCACTCCAACCTCAGGTGCTAACTGCCATAATCTATGAAGTAAAGTTATTTTTTCATCTCCTTCAACCAGATTGAAATCGATTATTAACTGCTGATATTCAGATTTTTTTTTCTTCAATAATGCTGCTTCCGCTAAAATCTGATCAGCCTGGCCAGACTCATCTTCAAAGGAAGAAGGCCTGGTATTCAAATCATAATCTGATATTGGTGACGCATCTACTAAATCTTTAACTTCCTCATTAATCTCATTCTGACTTAAATCTAATAATAACTCATTAAATTTATTTTCAGCTTCAACCTGTGAATTAAGTTTAATATCAGTTTGAGAGACTTCAGAGGCATAGTCACTGGAGTTAGATTTATTATCCTGCACGAACAAATACAGAAAAAAACCTCCCATCACAATAGATATGGCCAGGATGAATTTTACAGATCCACGAAAATTATTAGTATAAATATTATCTTGCATGATTTTTTATCCAAAATTTTTTATAAAAGGCCACCTAAAAGGTGGCCTTATTTATTTCTAGATTCTAATAACCATTATTATTAATATCTAGTTGGATAAAAAATACAGGCATAACTACCTTCGAATACGTCAAAATCAGTAGCATCATTAGTACTTGTTTTAACTTTAAAATCAAAGTTGTTTACTCCAGCAGAAACCGGCCAGGTATACATGCTTGTATATGGTATGTAAGTGCTTCCAGTGCCGCCCCCACTAATTCCCACATATCCGATCTGATCAGGTGCAACCCCTACTGTGTTACTATTAAAATCCCATCCAAAGGTTATATATTCAGTAGTAAGAGATGCATCATCTAAATCAAGACTACCCGTTGCAGTGCATGTAACAAAACCAGGGGTGGGCGCAGTTACAGTCATTCTCTGGATAGATGTATACGCTACTGGCACATCTGTATTAGATTGAGTGGTAAAATTTATATATTCAACACCCGGTTCATTCGACAAATTTGTGCTTGGAACAGAACTAAGTCTTGAGTCATTATCATTAACTGCTGTTTTAATATTATCTAATGTCGTTGTAGTTAATGTATCCCCCACAGAATAGGTGTCGGTTATAGATCCAGCAATAACCAGTTGACTGGAAAATGCTAGCACAATAGAAGTTGCAATTATGTTTTTCTTTTTCATGTTTTTTCCTTATTACATTTAAGATAATATGCGCCCCATGCACGTTACTATCTGTTTAATTAAATCCTCTTAATGATTTTCATTATTCCAAATTTAACCCAAAGTGCAGTTTCCTGTAGTTGATGTGCCTATCACACATCCGGCATTGCTTGTGGCGCTTCCTGAACTGCTTCCACCACCACTACATCCGTATTGGGTAACTAAAAATAAAACACTAAGAACAACCATTAAGGTGCGCTTTAAATTTCTTATAATCATACATTCCTCCGTTATATAAAATAAATTATTAAATTACGATATCATTAGTTAAAATCGTCAAGATAAACATCTATTTGATAATTATTAAACAACACCCCCTTCATTAACTAAAACACCACAAACATCCAAAAAGTTTAATAAAAATATTTTTATTCATAATGTTTTATTCCAAAATAGATAAATCACCTGTCTTTTTAAACAACTTTAATAACCCTTATTTAATATCTTCAGCTAAAACTCAATCCCTGCAACAATAGATGGAACAAATGAAATACCACCCAGCTCTTTATCCACTGCAACAAGAAAAGAAGCTTCGGCATAAAATTGTTTGTTAAAGTTATGTTTATAAAATGCTTCTGCTGCGGCTAATGGTGCAAACAGGCTATCATCCTGAGGTGTAGAATATCCCGACTCAATCCATGTATCTGAACCAATAGCTACACCTGCATACCAGCCAAGACCTGCACCTTCATAGGCATCTTTCGTCATCATGTATCTTTGGCCATAGAAGAAAGCGAACCCTTCCAGTTCGGTCGCGCCATCCACGCCGCCTTCCGTATAGGAATCAATAAATTTAAACGCACGGGCTGAAAGATATTCGTATTCTTTTATACCAAAAGGTGACTTATTAGCCGATGGCCATGTGTAATTCACCTGGAATTGATAGGCTGAATCATCAAGCTGGTTAGATCCAGGCACACTATCCACATCTTTATTGGCAAGTGATGGCACAATGGCTACGAGGCCTGATAGCTTGGCATCCTTAAAACCGACGCTGTATGCATTAAATGACAGTAATGACATTAACGCTGCTGCAATATATTTTGAATTTGATTTCATTTAACTTCTCCTGTTTTTTATATTATTGGTATATAAGACACCACAAAATTAATTAAAGATTAATTAATCTTTAATTAATTTTATTACCTGTTAATTCGATATATGACTTCGATTGCCTCGATGACGAAATGGAGGTATACCGCTGTAAGCTTTATTTCTAATTTTATTCCTAATATAAAAAATGAGCCGAACACTGCTAGTATTCGGCTCAACCACACTACCGGCAAAAGGAGTCTTTCTACCGGTATTTACACCAGGGCTTCCGGTATAAATTCAGGATATATAACCAACTGCTCTTACAATCCACCTACACATGAATAGACACCACAAGTTACGAAAAGGATTAAAAAAATTAAAATCAAGTTATGATGTCATGGTATTCTTGCCCACAGATACTTTGAAAACTCCATGTTTGCCTATATTTAAAGGCTGATTTATTTTGCTCTATCTTCACTAAATACTTAAAAACAGAAGAGAATTAATAAAGGCTAAATGATTTCACCAATTCAAATACCAGTGCATAACCATTGGGCAACGTGGGTAGGGAGCCTTTATGAATGATATCAGCCAGAGCTGAAACACCTTCGCTCACAGATTAATGCCTCTACCATCACAAATAGAGTCATGTATAATTACCTTAATACATATTTACACATAAAATTATAAATATAAGCGTTTGTTTCATATGATATTTTTTAAGCTTCGATATATTAATCATTTTCTGAATAATCCTTTTGTGTTCTTTTGGCGTCTAACTATTAACCATGGTGTGTAATGGAAGATACTGAGCTTTTAAATGATTTTTTAAATGGCAATGAAAATTCATTTAAAGAACTGGTTAAACGCCACCAGAAAAAGCTGTATCGTCTGGTTTGGTACAAAATTGGTAACCATGATGACGTAAGTGATATTTGCCAGAACTGTTTTGTACAGGTATATAAAAAAGCAGATCAATTTGAAGGACGCGCATCATTTGAAAGCTGGCTTTACAAAATTGCTATAAATTTTTGTAAGAATCATTACCGCAGTAAAGAACGACAAAGGATTGATAACAACACAGATATAGAAACCCTGGAAAGAGCTGGTGATAACACCGCCTGGACAGAATGCATTAACGATGAGAAAAAGGCACGTATACAGGCTGTGATTAAAAGGCTACCTGACAAACAACGAATGACGATGGAGCTGAGGTTTTATCAGGAATGCACATTAAAGCAGGTTGCCGAAATAATGGATTGCCCTATAGGCACAGCCAAAGCTAATTATTATCATGCCTTAACAACACTAAGACAACTAATGTCAGGTGATGACCATGAATGATACTGCTGCAGAAGATATTCAGGAAAAAATCGATGATTTTATTCTCGATTTACTCCCCCCTGAAGAACAAAAAAAAATCGAATCTCTTATTGCCCAGGATGAAAACTACAACAAATATTATCTTCAGCAAAAAGAATTAATTGAATTAAGTCAGCCTGCTGATATGCCTGACCCCGGAGCGGCTTACTGGCAGAGTTTTCCTGATCAGGTTTTAGAGCATTGTAAAGAAACACCGACTGTGAAATCACGGTGCTTTCTGCATAAAGCTCTTGAGTGGTGGCGATCACAGTCTATTCAGAGCCAGATACTTCAGCCTGTCCTTGCATTTACATTTATTGCTGGCCTGGCTTTTATTTTAATCAACAGAACAGATGAATCACCAGAATATAACGCTATAGTTTCACAGCAAGTAATCTGGAGTGACTTTCAACCATCTGAAAATATTTTAATGCAGTTAAAATCAACACGTAGTCATAATTATGCATTTTCAAAAACCGACACCATCAGTGTGTTTTCTACCGGCCAACACTATGCATTATCCATTGCCTACTTTTTTCAACAGGACTATTCTCGAAGCCTGGAAGAGCTATCGCCTCTTAAAAGTCTCAACTTAAAAGACTCTCTGGATATTCTTAATATTAAACTAAAACAAAATAGAGTAGACTCTGAAAGCACACGACTACTGTTTAATGACTTAAATACTCAAATAAAGAAACAACTCTCTGCCGATGAATATGCATTATTTATTATGGGCAGCTGGCTTACCGATATTCAGATAGCTCTTGCTTCAAAACAATACCATTTATTAAGAAACTTAAATAAAGCAGAACTAATTTCACAGCAGTTAGAATCACAATCTTTACCAGACAGTATTTATAGTGGCTTAGAAAAGCTAAATTCATATTTTCAGAAAGAACAGTATAGCCGGAAAGAACTGTATGAAATAAACAATACTGTTTCAAACCTTAAAAGCATTCTGGAATGATAGTGAATTAGATATGCACAAGATTATAAAATATATATTTTTAATTTTATTTGTATTTTCGGGAAATACATCCTATGCCTATGTTGCACATCCCCAGGAACGCATCACATTCTGGAGAAATAATTTCACTACCCTATCCACTGAAGACCCTCACGCAAAAAAAGCCCATACAATTTTTAAAAAACTGGTGAGCATCGCAGGAAATCGTAATGGCATTAACCCAATGCTACACATTGTAGCTAATGCACCAAAAAACATTCCACTGCCCATGGCAATTCCCGATGGCTGGATTATTATATCTAAAAACACATTAGACTTTGCCTATGAATCCCCATCCAGGGGTGATGATATTCTTGCCTTTATTTTAGCCCATGAAATCGCCCACCAGATGGAGGATGATTTTTGGCATATGAAATTCTTTCAGGCTATCAATAATTCAAAAAAGAAAAGCAATAACGAGCAGCTTACTGAAATCCAACGCCTTGTTTCTCAAAGCGACAAAATGGTTGCCAAAGAACTGCGTGCCGACGAGCAAGGCTTAACTTTCACAGCCATGGCGGGATTTAACACCCAGGCCATACTGGACAATAAAAACAAGGGGGATTTTTTTAAACGCTGGATTAATAGATTTTCTAAAAACAATTTCTCAATCGAGAAAAAGTCAACGACACATCCATCTCCAAAACAACGAGAACTAGCTATTCATAGCCGCTTAAATCAAATACATCAACAGTCTCAACTTTTCAAACTGGGTCTCTGGCTATATCAGGCAGGCCATTACAGTGAAGCAAAAGATGCATTCGTGGAATTTCGGCATTATTTTCCTGGCCGAGCCGTTAATCATAATATTGCCCTTAGCTATCATCAACTGGCTCTACAGGCCATGCCTGCAGACGAACATTTAGACTTCAGAACAACTTTATCATTAGATCCTTACACCTATGCCTCACAGGCAAATCGCAATATAAAGCTCAAAAAAGAAAAATCAGCTAAGCTACTTGATTTAGCAATAGGGTTTTATGAATTATCTATTTCTCAGGACAGGCAATATATCTCAGCATACAACAACCTGGCCAGCGCTTATTTACAAAAGAATGAAGTTTACAAGGCCATTGGCTTACTACAGGATGCGATAAAGATAAAGCCAGAAAATATCAAACTATTAAATAATTTAGCAGTGGCTTTTTACAAAGTAGAAAACAAAGATAAAGCTAGAAGCTTATTTTTGAAAGCCATCTCTTTAGACAACAAATACATTGATGTTTTGTATAACCTGGGGCTTTATTATCAGGCAAATAACAACGAAACCAAAGCCAGCAATTACTGGAATCAATTCCTGAAAGTCGAACCCTACAGCGGCTGGTCAAAAAAAATATATAAACAGTTAAATAAGACTTATACACCTCTAAACTCACATCATAATAAAGCAGAAAATCTTAGCGGCATTCAAATAGGCCACTATCTTGATGAAATACCTCCAAACTGGAAATTACAGGAAAGCCATTCACTAAAATTAAATAATCATAACTACAACCTTTCAAGCTATCAAAATGGCATTTTAAGCATTACCGAAGAAGGTGAGATTACTTACATTATTGCCAAACCCAACTACCAGGGAAAAACAAATAACAGTGTTAAAATCAATGACCCTACTTCTGTTTTAATTTTAAAATACGGTGACCCTGGCGAAATACAAAACTCAACTACTGGAACCAATATGATCTATCGTGACTCTGGCATTTCATTTCAGATCATAAATAATAAAATAAAATCCTGGTTATTATTCAGGAGCTAAATTAAATCATCATGCAGACCTATATATTTATTCTTATAACATTGCTTACAGCTTCGTCTTCTATCGAAGCTAAAACTACTGATTTGAAATCTAGCCCGTTAATAATTCAGGCAAAAAAATGCAATTCCTTATTAAGCCAACCTGACACCCACCTTGCCAATAAATGTTTTAAAAACTTATCAAACAGACCAGGCGTCAAGAATGACATGCTATTTTATAGTCATGTTTTAAATAACTATGCCAGCAGCCTCATTCTGTCAAAGCAATTTGACAGTGCAGTTACAGCATTAGAAAAAGCAATTCTTATCGCCAATAATAATGCTTACAAAAACTTATTACCTCAACTTCTTGGCAATAATGCTATTGCTTATATACATTTAAAGCAGTACGAAAAATCATACACATCAATAAAAAACAACATTAAAAAATCCATTGAGGAAAATTTTAATGTACAATTACATCTTCAATACATAGACATACTAACAAAATTATTAATCAGCTCTAATTTAGACAAAAAAGTCATTAGCCAACAAATATTACATCATCTTAGTAGCATTCTTGGTAATAAAAATACAGCTGTTTCATTTTCAGCCAGGGCATTAATTAACAAGGCGGATCTATACCAGTATAACAACCAACTAGATGACGCAAAATTATTACTCCTACAGGCTTTAGATCAGGCTCAGAAAAATGGACTTGTAAAGCTAATATTTAAAGCTCAATGGAAACTTGCTCGTCTTTTTAAAAAGATCGGCAACTATCCTCAGGCTATTGATTATTTCAGTATGTCTGTAAAGGAATTACAAAACTCCAATATAGCCGCGTCATTAGAATCTAATAGTCTTTTATTAAACACCCAACCTGTTACCGATATATATATTGAGTATGCTGATATATTATTGATGACAACATCGAATATTAACGAGCCATCCAGGAAACAGGCTTATCTACAACAGGCCAGGCAGGCAATAGAAAGCTCTAAAGCTGCTGATTTACAGGATTTCTTTAAAGATGAATGTGTAGCCAATACACGTCAGAAATTAAAAACTCTCGATAATATACTTTCAGCTGATAGTGCGGTGCTATATCCGGTTATATTTAAAAACCGTCTTGAATTATTGCTTAGTACTAATAAAGGTATAACTCAGTTCACTAAAAATATAGACCAGAATATAATAAAAAAACTGGTCTTAGACTTAAGATTTCATTTAGAAAAAAGAAAATCCAGAAGTTATCTAAAGCCAGCCCAGAAATTATATGATCTGATTATTACTCCAGTTGAAAAAATACTTTTAGAAAACAATATCTCCACTCTTATTACTATACCCAGCCAGGGCTTACATGGGCTGGCTTTTTCAGCCTTACACGATGGCAAAAAATTTCTAATAGAAAAATTCGCCCTGGCAATTTCTCCAGGTCTGGAATTGACTGACCCCAGAATTTTGCCACATTCCAGCACCAATATCTTACTCGGTGGAATATCAGAACCAGTACAGGGGTTTTCGGCGCTAAGCTATGTTCAGAATGAACTGAATAATATAAACAGGCACTATAAGTCAGAAATTTTAATAGATGATAAATTCACTACGAGCTCATTTTCAAGTGCCCTACTAAAAAACAAATTAACTATTGCTCATATTGCAACTCATGGAGAATTTGGAAATAACGTTCAACAATCTTTCATTCTTGCTCACGATAAAAAAATCAGTGTTAATAAACTTGCTGAATATATAGGCTTTAATCGTTTTCGCGACACACCACTGGAACTGTTAACCCTTAGCGCATGCTATACCGCTGCCGGTAATGAAAAAGCCGCTTTAGGCCTTGCGGGCATTACGGTCAAATCTGGTGCCCGAAGCGCACTGGCCACCCTATGGCCTGTTAACGACAAAGCAACAGCCATACTGATGGAAAAATTTTATGGCTATCTCGAAAACAATACCAGTAAGGCTCAATCATTACGTCAGTCACAATTAGCATTGATTGCTAATATTCAATACCGACATCCCGGCTACTGGGCACCGTTTATTTTAATTGGTAACTGGCAATAGGACGAACACATAGCTTCGACCCTGCGTGAATATAAATTTCAGACATAAAAAAACCCAGTATAAAATACCAGGTTTTAATAAATATGGTGGGCCGTCCGCGACTCGAACGCGGGACCAATGGATTAAAAGTCCACTGCTCTACCAACTGAGCTAACGGCCCGTTTTTGCGTGTAAAGACGACACGCAGATCAAGCGTCCCGCAGGGACACTACTGCGTAGCGCCAAACGGGTTCGCTACACATGACCAAGAAGCCGCGTATATTACCTGATTTCTGATGAAAAACAAGATGATTTAAACCAGTATTTTAGAGTTATTTCTGATACCGAGTCGGGTCATCTATCCCCGCCTCTTCAAAACCTTTTGCCCTTAGTCGGCAGGAGTCACATACGCCACAGGCCTTGCCCTGATCGTCGCTGGCATAGCAGGATACGGTTATCCCATAATCCACCCCATTCTCTATACCAAGCTGAATAATCTCTGCTTTGGTCAGTTGAATTAAAGGTGTGTGCAGGGTTAACTTATGGCCTTCTACTGCTGCTTTGGTCGCCAGGTTAGCCATGACTTCGTAGGCTTTAATATACTCCTCACGACAATCTGGATAGCCTGAGTAATCCACTGCATTGACACCGATAAAGATATCATTAGCACCCAGCACTTCTGCCCAGGCCAGCGCCAGGGATAAAAAAACGGTATTGCGAGCCGGCACATAAGTGACGGGGATGCCTGCAGTCGGCGTGGTGGGCACATCTATTGACGAGTCGGTGAGTGCCGAGCCACCCAGAACGCCTAAATCCAGATGCAGTGTTTTATGCTCAACAGCACCCAGCGATGCCACTACATTTTTAGCCGCCTGCAACTCTGCTTTATGTCTTTGCCCATAATCAAAACTCAGAGCATAGCAGTCAAAGCTATCGGCACCTGCTTTAGCTAAAACAGTAGCCGAATCCAGACCACCTGATAGAAGAATAACGGCTTTAGGTTTCGATTTATTCATAGTATTTATTTAACGCCCCGGCTCATCATTCCACAGATATTTGTGAAGCTGAACCTGAAAGCGCACTGATAATTGATCTTCGAGTATCCAGTCTGCAAGATTTGTAGCTGAAATATCGCCATGCACTGGAGAAAATAATACTTCGCACTTTTGCAGCAGTTCATATTCTTTTATAAACACTTTTGACCAGTCATAATCTTCGCGATTGCAGATAACAAATTTCACTTCATCCTGCTGGCTCAAGTGCTGAATATTACTTAATAGATTTTTTTCCTGCTCACCGGATGAAGGAGTTTTAATATCCATCACTCGAATAACTCGGGAATCCACTGCTGAAATATCCAGTGCGCCGCTGGTCTCCAGAGAAACTCGATAATCCTCGTCACACAATAATGTTAAAAAATCTTTACAGGCTTTTTGTGCCAGAGGCTCGCCACCGGTTACGGTAATATATTGAGTATTGTACTGTTTGACCTGCTGTAAAATTTCATCAAATTCCAGTGACTCGCCACCAGTAAAAGCATAACTGGTATCACAATAGTTACATCTTAAAGGACAGCCTGTTAGACGAATAAAAACAGTGGGGCAGCCGATACTTTTAGATTCACCCTGAAGTGAATAAAAAATTTCGGTAATACGCAGGCGTTGATGTTTTACAGACATGGATAGAGTGACCCAACATAGCCAGATATGGCCTTAGCGATTTTCTCGCTGCATACGTTGCAGACGCTGCTTTGCGTTCGTTGCCACTTTATCATCGGGATAATCCGCAATCACTTTTTCCAGTGCTATTTTGGCCGCTGCCCAGTCTTTCATTGCAAAGTAAGTGTAACCAATTTTTAACTTGGCATCTTTTACTTTATTGCCATCGGGAAAATCCGCAACAATTTTCTGAAATGCGGTTAAGGCTTTTTTATTATTTCGCGACAGATAATAAGCCTGACCCAACCAGAAATAAGCATTATCGGTATAGCTACTATCAGGGTAATCTTTTATAAACTGATTAAAATCAATAATTGCCTGCTGATAATTGCCTTCTTTTAAGGTTCTGTAAATCCGGCTGTATGTTTGCTTGCCGTTTTTATCATCGGATGCTGCCACCACCGTAGTGGATGGCTGACTGCTTTTTATATTACTGCTACCAGGAGGTGCTATATTTGAAGCGGTTGATGATGGTGGCACTACCGGCGCATAGGTGCTGGTCGATTTACTTCCTGACCCTACTTCCAGATCACGTAAGCGGCGATCCATATCCTGATATAAATTACGTTGCCGTTGTTTAATCATGGCAAACTGGTTTTCCTGATTCTCAACCAGCTCACGTAACTCAGATAGCTCCTGCCTGATTTGCTCCATCTGTTGCATCTGTTCCATCAATACCTGACTGCTTAACAAATTCTCCAGTTTAACCAGTCGCTGCTCCACACTGCCTGCTGCCAGCACAGATGTGGATAGTGTTAAAGCCAGACTGGCGATAAAGCTCACAGGCAATATTTTTTGCATACAAATAATCTCGGTCTAGTCATGACACTGAATACAGCTTATAGCCATATTCAGTACGCAAGTTTTTAATTTGATTCGTATACCAGTTCAGTTCTACGATTCAGACGCCACGACTCATCATCGTGACCTAAAGCAACCGGTTTTTCTTCACCATAACTGATAACCGATACCTGAGTTGCACTGGCACCCTGTAATAATACCAGACGACGAACCGATTGAGCACGACGATTACCTAATGCCACATTATATTCACGGGTACCACGCTCATCTGCATGACCTTCGATGCGTAGTTTCACACCTGAATTATTCGCCAGATATTTGCCGTGGTGAGTAATCAGCTCCATATAATCCTGCGATATCTGATCACTGTCAAAATCGAAATAGATTACGCGTTCAGCCAGTACGCTATTGGCATCATTAATCGCATTTTTTTCATAAGAGACATTGTCTTCACCTGCGGCCAGTGCCGTGCCGTCTCCATTTGCATCATTGCCTGCGCCACCGGTTTTAGCATCATTGCTTGAAGTTGAAGTATCAGAAGCATTGTCTGCTGCGCTATCTTCTTTAACTGTATCCGGCCCACATGCTGCCAGAAAAGCTGTCATTGCAAATACTGATAATAATTTAAGTTTCATCATTCATTCCCCATGTTTTAAAATCTTTCGTCTTTCGTCTTTCGTCTTTCGTCTTTCGTCTTTCGTCTTTCGTCTTTCGTCTTTTGTCTTTTGTCTTTTGACTAACGACGAATGACTATCTCTTAAAAGGTGCCCAGGTTGGCTCTCGAACGTCACCTTCAGATAAAATCAAACGCTGCTTGAACCGCCCATCTGTGGATACCGCTGCTAACACACCTCTGTCTGTTGCCTGAGCTGCATATAAAATCATGCTGCCATTGGGTGCAAAGCTGGGAGATTCATCCAGCGCACCATCTGTCAGCACGGTAATAAATTTTGTCTGTAAATCCAGTAATGCAATTTTAAATACCTGGCCGTCACCCTGCACAAAAACCAGAGATCGACCATCCGGCGATACTTCTGCATTAGCATTGTAATTGCCTTCGTAAGTGAGTCGCTTCGCTTTGCCGCCATTGATCGACATACGATACAACTGTGGTTTGCCACTGCGACTGGAAGTAAACACCAGTTCTGTATTATTCAACCAGGTGGGCTCGGTATCAATAGCCCAGTGGCGGGTAATTTTTTTAAATTTTCGACTCTTTAAATCCAGCACATGAACATCTGTATTCGAACCCTTCGATAAAGTTAATGCCAGCTTGCTGCCATCTGGCGACCATACTGGCGCACCATTAATACCGGCACTGTAGGATACCTTTTCACGTTTCTGCGATGCTAAATGCTGAATAAAAATTTCCGCCTTACGATGTTCAAATGACACATACGCAACCCTTGTTCCATCCGGAGACCAGGAGGGAGACATCACCGGCTCGCTGGAAGTTAAAACAGTAACCGGGTTATGACCATCAGTATCCGCCACCTGTAATTTATACGCAGGCGGTTTACCTTTCTTTCGCTCTACAGTGACATAAGCGATCTTGGTATCAAACGCACCTTTTTGCCCGGTAATCTGCTGATAAATTAAATCGCTTACTTTATGAGAAATACCGCGGATATTTTTATCATTGGCTTTAAATTTAAAGCCCAGTACCTGAGCACCTTTAAATACATCAAGTAATCTAAATTCAATTTCATATTGCTGCGGCGCGACCACATTAATCTGCCCAATAACGACATGATCAATACTGGCAATGCGCCAGATTTTATAATTCATTTCATCAATGCTCTGCGGCCTTGAAATGAGTTTACCTTTTTCAATGGGCGCAAATTTTCCACTGCGCTGAAGATCAGCAGAAATTATTGATGATACATCGGCAGGTGCCGACACAGTTAAACCAGATCGCTGAAAAGGAATAATCGCAATCGGTGCTGCACCTTCTGCGCCTTTTGTTATTTCAACTTGTAATACCGCAAACACTGACTGGGTATTCAGGATTAAAGCAAACAAGATAATTTTAAATTTATTCATTCTATTTCTACACATCTGGCCTAAATGTAATTTTAATTTTCTTTTCAAATACTTTCGGGTCTGGTGGCGCGGGTAAGGGTGATGCTTTTTTCACTGCCCGCTCGACCGTATCTTTAAATGCAGCACTGCCTGAACAGTTCACCATACGCACATCCGTTACATCGCCCAGCACATTTTGCTGCACATTAACCACGCAGCTCCAGCCTTTGGTCATTTTTGCAGGCGGCGCCCAGTTGCGCTCTATTTTCTGCTCGATGAGCTTAACATATTGCGCTCTTAATGTTTGTAAACGAGTATTTAATTTAGCCTGCTCCCGCTCTTCTTCTTCCATTTGCCGCTTTAGTTCGACCAGTTCCTGCTGCCGACGAATTTCTGCTTCTTTGGCTTCACGTTTTTTACGATCCACCTCTTCTTCTGCTTTTCTTTTTGCTTCTATCGCCGCCAGTTTCTGTTGCTCTGCCTGACGTTTCTTTTCAAGTTTCGCCAGTTCTTTCTGCTTGGCTTTTGTTTCTTTTTCTCTTTTCTTCTGTTTGCGTTTTAAAGCAGCCAGTCGTTTTTCTTCTTTGCGCCTGGCATCTTTGGCTTTTTTAGCATCCCTCTGTAAACGTTTCTTTCGATTATCTTCCTTGCTGCGTTTCCTCTGTTCCGCTTTCTTTAATTTATCAAGCTCTCTGTCTACTACTTTGGCATCGACCACCACAGCCTGAACAGTTTTAACTTTGGCAACTTTGGGTAACTTTGGTTCAGAGGTACTATTAAAACTGACCGTAACAATAATCAGCAGCAACACATGCAAAGCAATGGAGATCCACAATGCTTTAGGGTGCTGCCTGATTTCATATAGTAAGCCGTGATTCATTAATCTGGAGACTCAGTCATTAAACCAATTTTCTCTATGCCGGCCGTTTGCAATAAAACCATAGCATCAATCACTCTGCCATAAAGCACACCGCGATCACCGCGAACCAGCACTGGAATATTCGGTTTTAATCGACGCACTGCCGCCACTCGATTAACCAGTAATTGTGCATCTATGGGTTTACCCGGGTGATCGCCTATATCAAGAAAAAAATCTCCCTTCTTATTTACCGATACCACCACCGGCTCATCCTGATCAGAATCAATGGGATTAGCCTCTGCCTGTGGCAAACTAATTTCCACTCCCTGCTGAATAATAGGCGCAGTAATCATAAAAATAATCAGCAATACCAGCATCACATCGATGTAAGGCACGACATTAATATCTGACATGGCACGGCGTTTATTCTTTGCCACTATCAGGCACTCTTTTCCGTTGATTCATTGTGAACCGACTTCTCGGCATTATTCTGTTTACTTTTTTTATGTGCCTGTCTTTGTAAAATAGTGGCAAACTCTTCGGCAAAATTTTCATAACGTCCGGTCAGACGATCCGTCATGTCTGCAAACCGGTTATAGGCCACCACTGCCGGTATGGCTGCAAACAAACCCATAGCCGTTGCGATTAATGCTTCAGCTATACCCGGTGCAACCATAGCCAGACTGGCATGCTTCACCGTGCCCAGTGCGGTGAATGAATTCATAATGCCCCACACTGTGCCAAACAAACCCACATAGGGGCTGGTTGAGCCGATAGTGGCAAGGGTTGATAAATGTGATTCTAATTTATCTTCTTCACGAGCCAGAGCCACTTTCATACTGCGTTGAATACTGGCCAGCATAAAGGCAGTGTCATCAGTGTGTTTAACTGAACGTGCATATTCTTTAAATCCAGTTTCAAATACTTTTTCCATGCCCTCACGATCAAGCCGGCGTTTGCTTAACTTACTAAACAGTTCACTTAAATCACCGCCTGACCAGAACTCATCTTCAAATTTTATAGCGGCTTTATTTGCTCTGGATAACAGTTCCTGTTTACGTTTAATAATAAACCAGGAAACCACCGATGCGACGAGCAGAATTAACATCACCAGCTGCACTAACAGACTGGCTTCCATAATTAATGTTACCAGGGACAAATCAGTTTCCACTGGCCACCTCCAGAATAGATTGCGGTATTTTACAGGGTTTAAGAGAATCGGCTCGCAGACTGGCTATGCGTACAGAGCCACTACAGAGCAATTGTTGATCAGCTTCACGAATAACAGATTGTTCAAAAATCATACTGGCTTTTTTGCATTCGGTTATTTGCGCCGTCACCGTTAACAGGTCATTAAAATGGGCGGGCTTGTGGTAGTCGATATTGATATGTCTCACAGCAAATATAATATTGTTATTTTTTATCAGGGCATCCTGCTCAAGGCCAAAATGGCGCAGATATTCAGTTCGAGCCCGTTCCATAAATTTCAGGTAATTAGCATAATACACGACACCACCCGAATCGGTATCTTCGTAATAGACGCGAGTTGGCCATTTAAAGTTCATTTATTATCTTTTTGATATTAAGCACATAAAACCTGATGAATTTTAAATGATTTTTATGATTATTTTGTGATAAATGTTTAATAAATTAATTTTTGCAGTAAACCTGTCGTGTCTGGCCAAAAGCAAATGGCTGTTTTGATCCTGTAGCAGAAGATCAGAAGCAAAAAATTTAACGCAAATGAACGCCAATAAAGATTGATTGTTTTTTATTGTCATTCCGAGCGCAGCCGAGGAACCTTAATGACCCGGGTAGCAAGATTCCTCGGCTGCGCTCGGAATGACATAACTTAAAGAAGGCGCTTTTATCGCGTTCATTCGCGGTTCTTTGCGTTCATTTGCGTTTTCTTTTGCTTTTACTTTTAATTCCAGTTAAAAGACTGCTTCTGACTAACTACAGAAATCACTTATCTTCTTCAAACAAGTCGCCCTCAAGCCGCTCCTGCTTAGGCACTTTCAGGCCAAAATGCCGATAGGCATTGGCTGTAGCCACTCGCCCCCTGGGTGTACGCATTAAAAATCCCTGCTGAATTAAGTAAGGCTCAATCACATCTTCAATGGTATCCCGTTCTTCACCTATGGCCGCAGCCAGATTTTCGACCCCGACCGGGCCACCTTCAAATTTCTCGATAATGGTCATCAGTAATTTTCGATCCATATTATCAAAACCAAATGAATCGACTTTCAGCATATCCAGCGCTCTGGATGCCACATCGGCAATCACCTTGCCATCGGCTTTGACCTCAGCGTAATCTCGCACTCGTCTTAACAGGCGATTGGCAATACGTGGCGTACCTCGTGAGCGCTGAGCTATTTCTCTTGCGCCTTCAGTGTCAATTTCTACCGCCATAATATGCGCCGAGCGTTTTACGATTTCGGTTAAGTTTTCAATATCGTAAAACTCCAGCCGCAATACAATGCCAAAGCGATCTCGCAGTGGCGAGGTCAGCGAGCCTGCCCGAGTGGTGGCACCGACCAGAGTAAAAGGTGGCAGATCCAGTTTTATGGAACGCGCTGCTGGCCCCTCACCAATCATAATATCCAGCTGATAATCTTCCATTGCCGGATACAACACTTCTTCCACTATGGGGCTGAGGCGATGAATTTCATCAATAAATAATACGTCGTGGGGCTCTAAATTAGTCAGCAGTGCAGCCAGATCACCGGGGCGTTCCAGTACTGGGCCGGAAGTCTGGCGCAGATTGACATCCATTTCATTGGCCACAATATGTGCCAGTGTGGTTTTGCCCAGACCCGGTGGACCAAAAATTAATAAATGATCCAGTGCTTCACTGCGACCGCGGGCAGCGGGGATAAAAATTTCCAGTTGCTCTGATGCCGCTGGCTGACCGGCGTAATCTTTTAATAATTTAGGCCGAATCGCACGGTCAATGGCTTCATCATCGGTAGACTGGGTAGCGGTAATAATGCGTTCTGACTCATTCATGCTGAGGCAACTCCCTGCAGACTAAGTCGAATGATTTCTTCTGTGCCCAGCCCATCGGTGCTCACTGTTCTCACCATGCGACTGGCTTCCTGAGGTTTGTAACCCAGTGCAATTAAGGCGCTTACGGCATCATTAATCGGGCTGCTATCGGCTGATTTCACTGCCAGTGCAGGCGATGATTCACTCTGGGGCTGAGCGTCTTTTAATTTATCGCGCAGTTCAATAATCAAACGCTCTGCGGTTTTCTTGCCGATGCCGGGCATTCGCACCAGTGCAGCGGCATCGCCATCCTGTACACAGGCAACAAATTCATCTGCGCCCATGCCCGATAAAATAGTGAGTGCCAGCTTTGGCCCCACTCCATTTATTTTTATTAAATGACGAAATAATGTGCGTTCGGTTTCAGAGGCAAAACCATAGAGCAACTGCGCGTCTTCGCGCACCACCATATGTGTGTGCAAAGTAACTTCACTGCCGATATCGGGTAATTGATAAAAAGTGGACATGGGAGCATCCACTTCATAGCCCACGCCCTGTACGTCGATGAGTAACTGGGGAGGATGTTTGTGGATGATTTTGCCGTTTAGTCTGCCGATCATGTTTTTCTTCGTTGATTGTAATTCGTATGTCGTATGTCGTATGTCGTATGTCGTATGTCGTATGTCAAAAAAGTATCGCTGTTTATTTTTCTTTGTCATCTCGAGCGCAGCCGAGGTGCCTACATGGACATAGGTAGTAGAGTAACGCAGGAGCAGTTACCGAAGATCTTGCTACCCGGGTCGTTAAGATCCCTCGGCTGCGCTCGGGATGACAATAAAAGCATTCTGAATAACAGGTTTTTGCTTTTGACATACGACTTACGACTTACGACTTACGACTATGTTTTTCCATCGCTTACTGCCTCGCCGCCTCGCTGCTGGTGGAATAATACCCGTCATTTTTCTCTGGTGCGCGTGACATAAAGCAATTGCCAGCGCATCGGCCTGATCTGATTGCAGGCCTTTTTCCAGATTCAATAACATACTCATCATATGCTGCACCTGCTCTTTGGCTGCATTGCCTGTGCCTACCACCGCACTTTTAATTTCTTTCGGTGCGTATTCGCTCACTTGCAGATTTTTATTCACCGCTGCACAAATGGCTGCACCGCGAGCCTGACCCAGTTTTAACGCCGAGCTCACATTTTTATTTACGAACACGCTTTCAATCGCCATTTCTGTGGGCTGCCATTCAGCGATGATCTCACTGACGCATTTAAAAATATCCCCCAGCCGCTCGGGCAATTCATCGCCTTTTACATAAATACAGCCGCTATCTATATGTCTGCTCTGCACGCCATCTGAATCAATAATGCCGTAACCGGTCATGCGTGAACCTGGGTCTATGCCAATAATGCGTATCATTGCTGACCCATTAAACTGAATCCGATTAAAAATTTATCTGAGTTTATCATTAAACTTGAAGAAAAATCGCAACAGAAGCCAGGGAACCTCTGATTAAATATTTAACCAGTCGCATCAAATAACAGGGTCGTCGCCTCATCACCAAATTTACCCGCCCGCAAAAATGTGATCACCTGCATCGCCACCTCCGTTGAATACAGCAAAGCAAAATGAGTAGCCGGATGAGTAATAGAATCGGTGGCACCACCAAGGTATGTTTCTTCAACTGAAACGGTACCATCATGGGGAAGCTCCGGCCCACCGACAATCAGCCCCATGCCAACAGGAAAAGTGCCGGCAATCGTGCCGATATCGCGATACCTCATCCACACCGGTCGATCACCCAGTAAACCGTGATGCACACTTTTGCCCAGCCACCATCGGGTAAAGCGAAATCGGTACAGACGTCTGGCCACTTCACTGCCATTCACCGGCACGCCCAGCAAAACAATGCGCCCCGGCTGTTTAATAATGTGCCGATCAAACAGGTGCAATAACACCAGCCCACCCAGTGAATGACAGACAAAATGAATGACTTTAGCATCGATAGTGCTAACAAATTCATGCAGGCTGTCTGCGTTTTCTTCCGGGGTATTTTTTAAGCAGGGATATTTAAACTGGTGGCATTCATAACCAGCCTGTCGTAAACGTTGACGAAGACGCCACATTTCTGCGCCGTTCATCCAGAGACCATGCACCAGTATGACTGCTTCTTTCATAAAATAGTTATAAGTTTTAAATCAAAAGTTTCAAGCCCTTATTATGCCTTTGAAACTTATAACTTACAGCTCAATCAGGGAGAAACTTGCAGCATTCTATCCAGTGCTGATTTTGCCTGCCGAGCCACATCTTCTGGCACAGAAATCTGGTTCACTATATGGCCATCGAGCAGATTTTCCAGCGTCCACGCCAGATGCTGAGGATCGATACGAAACATGGTGGAACACATGCACACCGTGGGAGACATAAAATGTACATTTTTACCTTCGGCCTGAAACTGGTCTTTTAGTCGATTGACCAGATTCAGTTCTGTGGCCACCAGCCAGCGAGAGTCCGGCTCAGCCTCGGCAATGGTATTAATAATGTATTCGGTGGAGCCGACGTAATCGGACTTCTGGCAAACTTCGAATGGGCTTTCGGGATGAGCAATAATTTTTGTTTCGGGGTATTTGGCTTTGAAATTATCAATCTGTTCTGGCTCAAACATCTGATGCACTGAGCAGAAGCCTTTCCACAGAATCATTTTTGCCTGTTTGATTTCATCGGCAGTCAGGCCACCCATAGGCTGGTCATAATCCCAGATCACCATTTCATCCAGCGCTATACCCATATTAAAAGCGGTGTTCCGACCCAGATGCTGGTCAGGAAAGAACAGCACTTTTTCACGCTGATTAAATGACCACTCCAGCACATGAGGTGCATTGGTGGAGGTACAGACAATGCCGCCGTGCCGACCACAGAAACCTTTCAGGTCTGCGGCTGAATTAATATAAGTGACCGGGGTAATGCTTTCATCCGGGTCTAATACTTCGGATAACTCGCGCCAGGCTTTTTCAACATTGGCCAGATTCGCCATATCTGCCATCGAACAGCCTGCGGCCAGATCGGGAATAATGGAAATCTGCTCGGGGCGCGACAAAATATCCGCCACCTCAGCCATAAAATGCACACCGCAAAATACAATGAATTCAGCATCAGACTGTGCGGCTTTGCGGGAGAGCTTTAATGAGTCGCCGGAAAAATCGGCGTGTTTAAATACTTCGTCGCGCTGATAGTGGTGGCCGAGAATAACCAGACGATCACCCAGTGCGGCTTTGGCGGCAAGTATACGCTGTTCGCATTCATCGTCATCGAGTAAGGCGTAGGGCTGGATGGTGGCTGCATTCATTTATTGAGAGTATCTAAGTTTTTGTGGAAAAGAAACTATCTCTTATTGGGGGGGGAGATTCGTGGTTCGTCGTTCGTTGTTCGTCGTTCGTCGTTCGTCGTTCGTCGTTCGTCGTTCGTCGTTCGTCGTTCGTCGTTCGTCGTTCGTCGTTCGTCGTTCGTCGTTCGTCGTTCGTCAAAAAGTCTCGCAGACTTTTTACGCTTTGTCATCCCGAGCGCAGCCGAGGGATCTGACTACCCGGGTAGCAAGATTCCTCGGCTGCGCTCGGAATGACAATAAAGCATCCGGAATAACAGGCTTTTGCTTTTGACGAACGACTAATGACGAACGACCAACGACGTCTCTTATTCCACCGCAGGCTTACGAACCCGAATATTCAGTTCTTTCAACTGCGCCGCCGAAACCTCCGAAGGCGCATCGGTCAGCAAACAGGCCGCGGTCTGAGTTTTCGGGAATGCCATTACATCGCGAATCGATCCGGCTCCTGTCATCAGCATAATCATTCGATCCAGACCAAATGCTAAACCGGCATGAGGCGGGCAACCATATTTCAGCGCGTCCAGCAAAAAGCCAAATTTTTCCCGTGCCTGAGTTTCATCAATGCCCAGAATTTCAAACACCTTATCCTGCATATCGGCATTGTGAATACGCACTGAGCCACCGCCCAGCTCACAACCATTGAGCACCATGTCATAAGCTCGGGATAGCATTTCACCCGGATTCGCTGCCAGCTCTGCCGGGTCTTCTGTATTAGGTGAGGTGAAAGGATGATGCAATGCATCCCAGCGATCTTCCCGCTCATTCCATTCAAACATGGGGAAATCAACCACCCATAATGGCCGCCATTCACGGGACACCATATCGCGATCATGGCCTACCTTTACCCGCAGTGCGCCAATGGATTCATTCACCACATTGGCATTGCCTGCGCCGAAAAATAATAGATCACCGGATTCTGTGCCAGTGCGTTCAACAATGGAGGTGAGCACTTCATCGGGCAGGAATTTAACAATGGGTGACTGCAAACCATCACGACCCGCCACCACATCATTGACTTTAATCCAGGCCAGACCTTTGGCACCGTAACGGCTGACGTATTCTGTATAGCCATCGATTTCTTTGCGGCTCATCTCCGCACCTTTGGGCACGCGCAATACTACTAAACGGCCTTTTGGATCCTGGGCTGGAGCTGAGAATACCTTGAATTCCACATCCACCATTAAATCGCCAATATCCACCAGCTCCATATCAATACGCAAATCTGGCTTATCTGAACCATAACGATCCATGGCTTCGGCATAGGTCATTTTTGGGAATGGGTTTGGCAGGGCTTCTTCCAGCACATTGGCAAACAGCTCACGAATCATATCTTCGGTGATATCCATCACCTGATGCTCATTCATAAACGAGGTTTCAATATCAATCTGGGTAAATTCAGGCTGGCGATCAGCGCGTAGGTCTTCATCACGAAAACAGCGCACGACCTGGTAATAGCGATCCATGCCCGACATCATCAGTAACTGTTTAAAAATCTGTGGTGACTGGGGCAAGGCAAAAAACTCACCGGGATGAGTGCGACTGGGCACCAGATAATCCCGCGCCCCTTCCGGTGTGGCTTTGGTCATCATCGGCGTTTCAATATCCAGGAAACCATGCTGATCCATATAGTTACGAATAAACTGAGTCACCTGTGAACGCAGGCGCATGCGCTGCTGCATATCGTCACGGCGTAAATCGATATAGCGATATTTCAGCCGCAGCTCTTCGTGCACGCCTTCATCATCCAGCTGAAATGGCGGCGTTTCGGCTGCATTCAGCACAGTGAGTTCCAGCGCCAGTATTTCAATTTTGCCGGTTTTCAGATTCGGGTTCACCACCGACTCATCACGGCCTCTGACCTTGCCTTTTATCTTCAGCACATATTCATTACGAATACGCTCGGCAGCGGCAAACATCTGTGCATCATCTGGGTCAAACACCACCTGCACCAGACCTTCACGGTCACGTAAATCAACAAAGATGACACCACCGTGATCACGACGGCGGTTCACCCAACCACAAAGCTCTATTTCCTGGTCGATTAGATTTTCATCCACCAGACCACAGTAATGACTGCGCATAATTCAATTCCAGATAATATTAATAGTATGTCATGCCGATCTGCCGAGTCATTTGTCATTCCTCTACTACGCTCGAAATGACAGAGAAAGCGACGGCAAATTTCTTATCGGCCTTCAAAAGGCGGTGTATTATACCCAAGAAACCGATTTGAATCACTTAGAGATAATATGAATAAAAAATCTATCCTCATCACCGGCTGCTCTACCGGCATTGGCTACTGTGTTGCCAATGGCCTGAAAAGCAGAGGCTATAGAGTGTTTGCCACCGCTCGCAAAACCGAAGATGTGAATAAACTACAGGCACAGGGCTTTGAGAGTCTGCAACTGGATCTTGAAGATTCAAACTCAATCAATAGCGCTGTAAAAAATATACTGGAAAAAACCGGCGGCAGTCTTGATGCCCTGTTTAATAATGGTGCTTATGGCCTGGCAGGTGCAGTCGAAGATTTAAGCCGGGAGGCTTTACGAGTGCAGTTTGAAACCAATGTATTTGGCTGGATTGAGCTGACCAATCTTATTATTCCCGTAATGCGTGCTCAGGGTCATGGCCGCATTATTCAAAACAGCTCGGTGCTGGGCTTTGCTGCCATGCCTTACAGAGGCGCTTATAATGCCAGCAAATTTGCCATCGAAGGTATTAGTGATACTTTAAGACAGGAGCTGGTCGATACCAATATTCAGATTAGCCTGATTGAACCCGGCCCCATTATCAGCCAGTTTCGAGCTAATGCGTTTAAAGCATTTGAAAAATTTATTGATGCGGATAACAGCGTGCATAAACGGCAGTACGATTCTTTGATTGCCCGACTTAATAAAGAGGGCCCGGCTGCGCCTTTTACCCTTGGACCAGAAGCGGTGCTGGAAAAAGTAATTCATGCACTGGAATCCAGGCGGCCAAAAATTCGTTATTACGTGACCTTTCCGACTTATCTGTTTGCTTATTTAAAACGGGTTTTGAGTTACAGGATGATGGATAGAATTTTGATTAAAGCTGGTGGTGGTGGGAAACGATAATGCCCTGGGGGTTTAAAATCAAAAACTGTTTTCCGCAAATGAACGCGAATATACGCAAATAAAACATAAGCACAGGAGTGAGCATTACCCCGCAGTCTGTCATCCCGAGCGCAGCCGAGGGATCTTAACGACCCGGGTAGTAAGATCCCTCGGCTGCGCTCGGGATGACAGACTATAGAATGAAGTCAAAGGCTTAATTTGTTGTAGTGCGCCGAAGGCGCACAAACACAACATTTGCGGAAAATAGCTTTTAGCTTTTCTCAAAAAACTAAGCCGCTCTAACTTTTTTATTACTGCGTTTATAAGTTAATTTGTCATCACTGACATCCACTTCAATCACATCGCCATGAGAAAACTTACCTTCTAACAAACTTTGCGCCAGTGAATTTTCAAGCTGTTGCTGGATGGCTCGTTTTAAAGGTCGCGCACCATACACAGGATCAAAGCCGGCTTCACCTAATTTATCCAGTGCAGCTTCAGACAATATTAAATCCATATCTTTATCCTGTAGCCTTTGACGTAAATATTCAATTTGAATCGTAGTAATTTCTCTAATCTGATTTTTACCTAAAGGCTGAAATACTACTGTCTCATCAACTCGATTAATAAACTCAGGTCTGAAATGTTCAGCAACGACTTCCATCACCGCAGATTTCATTCCCTCATAATCATCTGTTCCAGCAAACTCCTGAATACGCTGCGAACCAAGATTAGATGTCATAATAATAACCGTGTTACGAAAATCTACGGTTCGACCCTGGCCATCAGTTAAGCGACCATCATCCAGTACCTGCAATAAAACATTAAACACATCGGGGTGCGCTTTTTCTACTTCATCCAGCAAAATAACTGAATAAGGTTTGCGTCTTACCGCTTCGGTTAAATAACCGCCTTCTTCATAACCCACATAACCTGGAGGCGCGCCGATTAATCGTGCTACGGAATGTTTTTCCATAAACTCGGACATATCAATTCGCACCATGGCATCTTCGGTATCAAACAGAAACGCTGCAAGGGTTTTGGTTAATTCTGTTTTACCCACTCCGGTAGGGCCAAGAAATAAAAATGAACCATTGGGGCGGTCGGGATCAGACAGCCCGGCTCGACTTCGACGAATCGCATTAGATACTGCCGCCACCGCTTCATCCTGACCCACTACTCGCTGAGTGAGTTCTTCTTCCATTCGCAGTAATTTATCTTTTTCACCTTCCATCATTTTTGCAACCGGAATACCCGTCCAGCGAGAAACCACTTCTGCGATTTCTTCATCGGTGACGCGATTACGCAGCAATGTCATTTCCTGCATTTCTGCCTGCGCCGCCATATCCAGTTGTTTTTCCAGTTCTGGAATACGGCCATACTGCAGTTCAGACATGCGCGTTAAATCATTAGCGCGTCCTGCTGCTTCCAGTTCAATTCGTGCCTGCTCTAACTGCTCTTTTATGGAAGCACTGCCGTGCAATGCAGCTTTTTCTGCAACCCAGACTTCTTCGAGTTCTGAATACTCCTGCTCAAGAGAATCAATTTCTAATTGCAGTTTTGACAGGCGGTCTTTTGAAGCCCTGTCATCTTCTTTACTTAAGGCTTCACGTTCAATTTTTAACTGAATCAAACGCCTTTCAAGTCTATCCATTGATTCAGGTTTGGAATCCATTTCCATGCGAATACGACTGGCTGCTTCATCTATTAAATCAATGGCTTTATCAGGTAACTGACGATCTGTTATATAACGATGAGACAATGTCGCCGCAGACACAATAGCCGGGTCAGTAATATCCACCCCATGATGCACTTCGTAACGTTCTTTTAATCCGCGTAAAATTGCAACGGTATCTTCAACGCTGGGCTCACCCACCATAACTTTTTGAAAACGTCGTTCCAATGCCGCATCTTTTTCAATATATTTACGATACTCATCTAATGTGGTTGCGCCCACACAATGCAATTCACCACGAGCCAAAGCCGGCTTTAACATATTGCCGGCATCCATTGCACCTTCGGCTTTACCTGCGCCGACCATAGTATGCAATTCATCAATAAATAAAATAATCTGCCCTTCCTGTTTCGACAAATCATTTAGCACGGCTTTTAATCGTTCTTCGAATTCACCTCTGAATTTTGCGCCCGCAATCAGCGAACCCATATCCAGCGATAACAGACGTTTGTTTTTTATGCCGTCGGGCACTTCACCGTTTACAATACGTTGTGCCAGACCTTCGACTATTGCGGTTTTACCCACGCCCGGCTCACCCATTAATACGGGATTATTTTTTGTACGTCGTTGCAATACCTGAATGGTTCGACGAATTTCTTCGTCACGGCCAATAACAGGATCCAGTTTGCCCTGCTCTGCACGTTCGGTTAAATCAATGGTGTATTTTTCTAAAGCCTGACGCTGATCTTCTGCATTGGGATCATCAATTTTCTGACCACCACGCACCTGCTCAATGGCTTCTTCCAGTTTTGTTTTATCAACTGCAAACTCGCTCAGCAATTTTCCTGTGCGATTTTTATCATCAATGCAGGCGAGGATAAATAACTCACTGGAAACATATTGGTCTTTGCGTTTTTGCGCCAGTTTATCGGCTACATTGAGCAGACGCCCCATGTCATTAGACAGGTGTACTTCACCTTCATTACCCTCAACCTGAGGTAAGTGTTCAAGCTCTTCTCCCAGACGAGAACGCAAGCCATTTACATTAGCACCCGCCATTGTTAACAGGTGGCGAACAGACCCGCCATCCTGATCTAACAGAGCCAGCAACAAATGCACGGGTTCTATAAACTGATGATCGCGACCCACAGCCAGTGACTGAGCTTCGGATAGTGCCATCTGGAATTTACTGGTTAATCGATCCATTCTCATGGTAATGCCTCTAAGTTTCTATTACATAAAACATGAGGGTAGTTAGTAAAAAATCAAGTGTGTATTAAGAAATTCATGATTACATTTTAGGCAGAAATCTTGCCATTAAATCTTTTGCTGTTAAAGGTTTGCTAAACAGGTAACCCTGACCGACATTGCATTTATTTTTCTTTAAAAATTCCCATTGTGCATCTGTTTCTATACCTTCTGCCACCACACCCAGTTTTAATTTATGCGCCATAGCTATAATCGCTGCGGTGATTTCCATATCGTCCTTATCTTCTGGTATATCTTTAATAAATGAGCGATCAACTTTTAATGCATCAATGGGTAAGCGTTTTAAATAACTTAAAGATGAATAACCTGTACCAAAATCATCAATCGATACAGCAATACCCAACGCCTTAATTTCATTAAGTACATCAATCGCGTAACTCAGGTTATTCATTAACATGGTTTCGGTAATTTCCAGCTCTAACTGAATAGGTTTAAAACCTGTTTTATCCAGTACGTTTTGAATCATGTCTATTAAGTTTGGATCCTGAAACTGGCGCGGAGATAAATTCACTGCCAGCTTTACAGATGGCAGACCTGCCGTTTCCATATTGCGTATACTGCGACATGCCGAATACAGCACCCATTCACCTAATGCCACAATCAGACCGGTTGTTTCTGCAACAGGAATAAAATCATCGGGTGGAATTAATCCTTTCTCGGGATGCTGCCAACGCACCAGTGCTTCTATGCCCACCAGATTTCCTGATTTAATATCCATTTGCGGCTGAAAATGCAGCACCAGTAATCCCTGCTCTATTGCATTTTTTAATTCGCCCTCTATTAACAGATGCTCCAGAATTTTGCTGTTCATTTCTTTGGTGAAAAACTGATAATTATTTCGTCCGGAAGCTTTTGCTCTGTACATGGCGAGGTCAGCATTTTTTAATAAAATATCTGCATTCAAACTATCGTGAGGAGCAAGGGTAATGCCGATGCTTGGGGTGATTATAATTTCATGTTTTAGTAGATGCATGGGCTTAGCCATGTGCTGCAAAACTTTTCTTGCTACAGCTGAAGCCCCTGCCATGTCATCCACATCAGTTAGTAACATAACAAATTCATCGCCACCCATTCTGGCAACTGTGTCCTGATGACGCACACATTGACGCAATCTTTCTGCTACTTTCATTAGCAGTGCATCGCCCACATCATGACCTAATGAATCGTTGACGCGCTTAAACTGGTCGAGATCAAGATACAGTAAAGCGGCGTGAGTTTTGTTTCGTTGCACGGCTTTTAAAACCTGCTCGAGACGATCACGAAATAGCAGCCGATTAGCTAAGCCAGTAAGACTATCGATGTAAGCCAGTTGCTCCATCTGTTGTCTGGCTTCTTTTAATTGCGAAACATCTTCTATCACAGTTACGAAATGACTGATCTGTCCATTCTCATTTTCAATGGCTGAAATTGACATCATCGACCAGAATAATTCACCACTTTTCTTTTTGGTGTGCAATTCGCCATGCCAGTCTCGACCGGATGTAATGGTGGCCCATAAATCTGCAATGGCCTCTGCATCCATATCAGATGAACGTAAAACACTGGCGTTCTCTCCCTGTATTTCTTCATTATCATATTCAGTTACTTCACAAAATTTGGGATTCACATATTCTATATCTGCTTCCTGATTGGTAATCATCACCATAGTGCCGCTTTGCTCAACTGCACTGGATAACATTTTTAATTTCAACTCCTGTGCCCGCTGCTCGCTAATATCCATGACACCAGAAATGGAGCCATCATATTCACCGTGTGAATTCATAATGGGAGAGCTGGCCATAGCAACATAAACAGGTTCACCATTTTTATGTTGCAATTCAAACCGGTGATCTTCACTGATGCCTTTACGTCTGCGCTGAAGGTTTACTTTACAAATATCCGCACAGCGTTCATTCATAAAACTAAAAATATGTTTGCTCTGCATTTCATCAATGCTATAGCCAATTAAATCTGCCATGCGTTTATTTACATACTGGATATAATTATTTTTATCGATAATCCAGATGCCTTCATGAATATTTTCAACTATTTTCTGATAATGATTTTCACTCCGGCTCAGATCACGCATAACGCTGAATACATGTTCAGCCCAGCCTTTTTCATCGCGGCTTAATGCGTTAGCAGAAACCTCAACACTGACCCATTTTTTATTTTTATGTTGAATACGGAAATGGCATACCAGACAGGTGTCTTCACCTGAATACAGTCGATTAAAAGTGCTGATAACACGAGCGTGATCATTAGGGTGAATTTGCTGTCCCCACCAGCTCTGAAATATTTCAGCTTTTGGAAGCTCCTCAGATTGATAGCCCAGAATATCAGCCCACACGGAACTCACATACAAAGCAGGTGTGGGTGGCAAACTGTAATCGCATATACCTAATTTACTTAGTTTAAATGCCAGTTTAGCTCTGAGATTATCGTTGAGATTATCTGTGTTATTGCCCATTTTTGTATTCTGTCATCCGCTGCTGTCTATTTCCCTAATAATAGTATGTAAAGTTTAGAAATGCTGTTAGATCAGGGGATTGATAGATAAATGTGGCGAGCACTTAAATAGTACTGGATGGCTGCTTTGTCCTGAAACGGAAGATGGGTAAATCAGGCATTACATCGTATGATTAAGCATGCTTGGGGAAAGACCTGCTTCTCAAAGCCTGTCCCCGTTGTGATGCCACAGTAGTTGTACGTAGCAATCTATTACCACTCCAAACAACTTTGCGTGGTCTCACAACGGGGACAGGACGTCAAAAAACGGCGGACTTTCCCCAGGTAAAATAACGGCTAGCTGCTTTCTGCTGGTTAGAATAAGATTATCTGGAAGTCCGCTGCTGACTAACAGCAGTCTATTTATACTTTTTACGTTTAAACAGATCAGTACGGCGACTCACCAGTCTATCCAGAAACAACAGCCCATCCAGATGATCCATTTCATGCTGAATGGCGCGGGCTTCAAAACCGGTGCTTTCTATTTTGTGCTCCACTCCCTGATCATCCGTATAACGGCAGGCTATCTTCTCGGCTCGAATCACATTGCCGGTAAAATCAGGCACAGATAAACAGCCTTCCCGCCCCATTGCCATGCCATCCCATTTGGTGATTTCCGGATTAATCATAATCATATGGCCATGATTATCACAGGGCTTGCGCGTATTGGAGACATCCACAATCACGATGCGTTTCTGCATAGCGACCTGAGGTGCGGCTATGCCTACGGCTCCCGGCCCTGCCTGGCGAGTGTTTTCCAGCTGTTGAATAAACTGGATGATGTTTTCATCTATGGTTTCGACTTTCGCTGATATTTGTTTCAGCCGAGCATCTGGATACAGCAATATATCCATTATCAGGCTCTCAGAGTATCGATGGGCATCAGGCTAATATCGATATTTTTATCCAGTGACTTTATCGCCTGCTCCAGTGCGGGCAATCCATTTTTGGCATTGCCTTCCATGCTCATAATATAGATTGGTTTTGTTTTGTCTCCGGCCACCGCGGTTTCCAGATCAATAATATTAAAGCCAGCTTCTGCCAGCACACCGGTAACTTGAGACACAATGCCGGGACGATCTGCACCGTAAACAGTAATGTGTACATCCGGTTCAATATGGTGAGCCTGAGCCTCCACATCCGCATCAATATGCAGGTGCAAATTTAATGACTGGGTCACATCGCTTAAAATCTCATTTAAGTCTTTTGTTTCATCGTGGGATACACGCAACATAATGGCAAAATTGCCGCCCAGTCTCATCATCGAAGCTTCGGCTAACTGACAGCCTGCATCAAATAATGTCTGTGTCATTTTTGCCACTATGCCCTGTTGATCGGCTCCCACCAGCGTTAACACTGACCACTTCATGTTTCTCTCCAGATTAAACTGGCCATACGGCCGCTATGATTATCTCGTCGATACGAATAAAAACGCGAGGAGTCTGTGTAGGTACACAGCCCCCCGCCATAAATTTCATTGACGCCTTTTTTTTGCAGACGAATACGAGCCAGTTGATAAATATCTGCCAGCCAGTGTCCCGGCCTGTTGGCCACAAAAGCCTCGGCGGTGGTTGGCATCTCATTAACAAACGCCTCGCGCACTTCATCTCCCACTTCAAAGGCCTGTGCGCCAATGGCCGGCCCTAACCATAACAGGCAACTGGCCGGATCTTCCTGTAATGCATCAATGGTGCGTTCAATAATCCCCGCCTGCAATCCCCGCCAGCCAGCGTGAGCCGCGGCCACTTTTGTGCCCTGCCGATTGCAGATTAACACGGGCAGGCAATCTGCTGTCATCACTACACACACCTGTTTTATATGAGTGGAAAATGCAGCGTCTGCCTGATTAGATGAATAATTATCTGTATCCAGCACACACACTCCATGCACCTGTTCAAGCCACACCGGTTCAGCGGGTAAATTTAAACTCTGTTTGAGAATGGCTCTGTTTTTCAGCACATGTTGCGGATTATCGTTTACATGAGTAGCCAGATTAAAGCTGGCGTAGCTGGCTTCACTCACGCCTGTATTTCGAGTGGTGGTGTAAGCTTTAATGTTTTCTGGCGCTGGCCAGTCAGGCTGAATAAAATCGTTCATTGGTCATAAAAGTCGTCATAGTCACTCGCCGCCTCTTCTGCATCGGCTCTTAAAATATCAATAATATGTTTCATATCTTCAGCAATGGGGGCTTTCCAGTGGACTTCTTCGCCACTGGCCGGGTGCAGCAAACCCAACTGAGCCGCATGCAATGCCTGACGTTTAAATAATTTCAGCGCTTCTTTAAGCTCATCAGATGCACCGCGGGGTAAAATCAGCCGCCCGCCATAAACCGGGTCGCCTATTATGGGAAAATTAATGTGATTCATATGCACACGAATCTGGTGGGTGCGCCCGGTTTCTAAATTCACTTTCACTCGGGTATGACCACGATAGCGTTCACTCACACGGTAGTGGGTAATCGCCTCTTTGGCATCCAGTCGCACTGCCATGCGCTTGCGATCTCTGGCATGTCGGCCAATGGGTTCATTCACCGTGCCGCCCGAAGTCATCACCCCCAACACTATAGCCTGATATTCCCGGTGCACGGTGCGCGCCTGCAATTGCGCCACCAGATTTTTATGTGCCTTCAGATTTCTGGCCACCACCAGCAGCCCCGAAGTGTCTTTATCCAGCCGATGCACTATGCCGGCTCGCGGCACTTCATTTAAATGTTCATCAAAGTGCAGCAGAGCATTTTGTAAGGTGCCATCTTTATGCCCGGCAGCGGGGTGCACCACCATGCCCACAGGCTTATTGATGACAATAATATCTTCATCTTCATGAATGATATCGATGGGAATATCCTGGGCATAACAGTGATCATCCAGTGGCTCGGCCTGTATATGGATTTCAACCTGCTCATCGCCCAGCAATTTAACCTTGCCTTTGGGGACTTCGCCATTGAGTAGCACCTTACCGGCTTTAATCCATTGCTGTATTCGGCTGCGGGAATAATCGGGGAACATTTCTGCCAGTGCCACATCCAGCCGCTGGCGAGCATAATCACTGGAAATGGTGGCGGTTAAAATTTCATCGGACATAGGGTGTTTCTTCTGAACTTAGGTATAATGCCGCATTCTAACCGATTCCGTTATTTTGGACACTTTAACCTGGATAAATTAGTTGATCCCGTGGAGCTGAAATAAACCACTGATATCTCAGGCTAAAATTAAAAACTATTTATCACCTATAGGGTGACTTGCGCTACACCCAAAATTATACTCCCAGGAGCACACTTTTGGGTGTTCAACTAATTAATCCAGGTTTAACTTTTATGCGTTTTATATTTCTACTCTCAATTTCAATCCTGCTGGCTGCCTGCAGTGACGACAATACCATTCATGACCCTTACGCTGACTGGACCGCCAAAGATTTTTACGATGAAGCCAAACAGTCTTTATCCGCAGCTGAATTCCAGACCGCCATCACCAATCTGGAGTCGCTGGAAGCCCGTTTTCCTTTCAGCCCCTATGCTCAACAGGCGCAGCTGGATGTTGCTTATGCCTATTATAAATTTGAAGAGCCGGATTCAGCCATAGCCGCAGCGGATCGTTTTTTGCGTCTTAACCCCCGCGACCCCAATGTAGACTACGCCTGGTATCTTAAAGGGCTATCTAACTTTGCTCGCGGTGCCAGCTTTATGGATTCATGGTTCCCAAAAGATTTTTCCAAGCACGATACAAAAACCATGAGAGATGCACTTAATGATTTCTCAACTCTGGTCAGACGTTACCCTGATAGCAAATATTCTGCGGATGCTTTTAAGCGACTGCTGTATTTAAAAAACAAAATGGCCGAGCATGAAATTCATGTGGCGGAGTATTATCTCAAACGCAAAGCCTGGTTAGCCGCAGCCAAACGGGCGCAATACACGATTGAGCATTATCAGCAGTCTCCTGCCAGCCGTCGTGCTTTAGAGATTCTGGTGATCGCCTATGAAAAGCTGGATTTGCCTGAATTGCTGGCCAGCGCAAAGCAGGTGGTAGCGGCAAATCCTGTTGCTGCCGTGCAGCCGCCAGCAAAGATAGAAAAAGAAATAGCTGAAGATTAAGTAGCGGCCTTTTATTTTCAGGCATTTACTACTGACTATCCGGAATGAAGATTTAAATCTTCAGTTAAAAACAAAGAGACTTAAACAACCTGCTCTGTCATCCCGAGCGACAGCTGAGGGATCTTATGCCATAAAAGAGCCGCATAGAGCGGGGTGTCAGATCCTTCGACTGCGCTCAGGATGACAGATTTTTTATTCCAGCCGAATAGTATTTTCAGACATTAAAAAAGGCGCATCTGCGCCTTTTTTAATTAAGCCTGTAACGAATACCTGCTTCGCCAGGGCTCCTCTGATTAAATCGCTTCCCTGTCTGTTTCACCAGTACGAATACGGATAATACGCTCAATTTCTGAAACAAATATTTTGCCATCACCAATTTTACCTGTGCGAGCGGCATTGGTAATTACTTCTATGCACTGATCCACATTATCTGCATCCAGCACAATTTCGATTTTAACCTTGGGAATAAAATCCACCACATATTCAGCACCACGATACAGTTCAGTATGACCTTTCTGGCGACCAAAGCCTTTCACTTCTGTTGCCGTCATTCCCGTAATACCCACTTCTGTCAGCGCAGTACGGACATCATCCAGTTTAAATGGCTTGATTATGGCTTCTATTTTTTTCATTAATATCCCCTGATTATTCTTTTGTACTGATTCTATGCACTATGATAGCGCATTTTTTAAGTTGAATGTCTGCTTAATTTTCGGCCTGATTTCTGCGGTAGCCCGATGTAATGGGGTAACGGCGATCCCGGCCAAAAGCTCGGCGAGTGATTCTCACTCCCGGTGGTGCCTGACGACGTTTATATTCATTAAACTGCACCATCGCCACCACTCGATCAACTGTTTCTGCATCATAACCTGCGGCAATAATTTCAGCTCTGGGCTTATCCTGTTCCACTGACATTTTCAGTATGGCATCCAGCACGCTGTAATCGGGCAGACTGTCCTGATCCACCTGATCGGGTTTTAATTCTGCCGATGGCGGCCTGTCTAGCACTCGTTGTGGAATCACTCTGGACAGACTGTTTCGATATTCACACAGGCGATAAACCAGCACTTTAAACACGTCTTTCAGCGGCGCAAAGCCACCGGCCATATCGCCATAAAGGGTACTATAGCCCACCGCCATTTCGCTTTTATTGCCTGTGGTTAATACCATGCGTCTTAACTTATTAGACAGAGCCATTAGTATCACGCCACGGCAGCGAGCCTGAATATTCTCTTCGGTGGTATCGGCTTCAGTGTTTTCAAATGAATCCTGCATGGTTTCGAGAAACGCATTGAATGTGGGTTCAATGGAAATTTCTCGATAATCTACGCCTAAAATCTCAGCCTGCTCCCGGGCATCATTCAGACTCATCTGCGCGGTATATCGGGAAGGCATCATCACCGCATGCACCTGATCTGCACCCAGAGCATCGGCGGCTATGGCCAGAGTTAAGGCCGAATCTACGCCGCCGGATAAACCAATCACCACGCCATCAAAACCGTTATTAGTAACATAATCTCTAACCGAAGTGACCAGTGCTTTATACACGCTGGCTTCTTCTGATGCCGGTGAGCACAGCTCAGTATCAATCGCCTCGACCTTTCCGGATGCATGCAAACGATATTGCAATTGCGCCGCATCAAAAACGGGCCCTCTGCCTGCTAGCTGCCCCTCGGCATCCAGCACCAACGATTCGCCATCAAATACCAGCTCATCCTGCCCGCCCACCAGATTGAGATAAAACAGAGCCATGCCGGTTTCGCGATGGCGGCGCTGCAATACTTCAATGCGTTCATTGTCTTTGCCATAGTGATAGGGCGAGGCATTAATAATAATTAAGGCCTGAGCGCCGGCCTGCTGAGCCAGTTCTGCAGACTGAGCCGACCAGATATCTTCACAGATACTCAAGCCCACTTTAATGCCTTTCACACTCACCACCACCGGGCGCTCACCCGCGGTGAAATATCGCTTCTCATCAAATACCGCATAATTAGGCAGCGTGGTTTTGTTGTACACATCCAGCAGCTGGCCATCTCGTATCCAGAAAGCCGAGTTATATAAATGGTTGCCGTCCTGATGTATAGAGCCAAACACGACATCCACGCCCACTACAGATTGAGTAATGTGCTGCACCGCCTGCTCGACCTGATCAATAAATCCCTGCCGTAATAACAGGTCTTCAGGCGGGTAACCGGTGAGTGCCAGCTCAGGAAAAACAACCAGATCAGCCCCAGACTGGCGCGAACGCTCAGCTAAGGTTATGATTTTCTCAGCATTGGCTTTAATATCGCCAACAAGAAACGCATACTGGATCAGGTTTATTTGTATAGATTCAGTCATAAAATACCAATTAAAGATAAACGAGCAACAAAATACAAGTTGTCATTCCGAGCGTAGCCGAGGAATCTTGCTACCCGGGTATTAAGATTCCTCGGCTACGCTCGGAATGACATTGAGGGGACCTCTGATTAAATCTGGGTTGAATTTTATCAGGAATTACAGAAAGTATGTTTAGAAATCTTTTTTTACTTATCGCCGTTGTCGCTCTATTCTGGATTGTAAAAGGCATGATACGCCGGTCTAGAAAACAGACGCCTCAAAACACTCAGATTAAAAATATGGTGCAATGCGAGCTGTGCCAGAGCTACCTGCCTGAAGAAGATGCCATTTCTGCAAGTGGAAAAATATTCTGTAACCCGCAGCACCTGAAAGACTGGGAAGAAAAAACTTGATCTCACAAACTGGCAAACCTTCAGCCAATAATCTTCTGCAACTTAACGAAGCTTCAACCTGGCGACCGTTACGGCATTTTAGTTATTACCGTCTGACACTGGGTCTGGTTTTATATCTATTTTTTCAAAATGCTTTTTTTGAAGGCATGCTGGGGAAGTATAATCCCGAAGCCTATCTGGCTACGATTATTATTTTTATTTTTAGCAGCCTCTTTTATATTGTTCTCTGCCTGAAAAGAATACTGGCTTTTGAAACACAGGTTATTCTTGCCACCAGCAGCGATATTATTCTAATCACTTTATTAACTCATTTTAGTGGTGGATTTGCCAGTGCTCTAAGCATACTGTTAATTATCAATATTGCAGCAACGGGTACATTTCTTAAAAGCCGCGATTCTTTTTTATTCGCCGCTCTTGCATCAATTTCTATACTCGTTGAGCAAACTTCAACTGTTTTAAATCATGCCACCAATGCAAATGCCTATGCCATTACAGGTATTCTTGGTATCGCTTTTTTTGGCTCAAGCCTGCTGGCATCTACACTTTCAAGTCGAGTACGTGAATCAGAAGCCTTTGCCAGTCAAAAATCTGCTGATCTGATTAAACTTGAAACTCTGAATGAACATATTATTCAGAATATGCGTACTGGTATTTTAGTCGTCAATAATGATGGTTATATTCGTATGGCAAACAGTTCTGCGGAAGCATTACTTGGCAATACATCATTACAAAATAATCCTTTACTCGAAAAAATATTCCCCTCACTGGATAAACGTTTTTTTGAATGGCTGGCTCAACCTCAAATGCATCAAAACCCTATCATGCAAAACAAAGGGCTGCCCGATATTCAGCCCGGATTTAGAAAGCTTGGTGCAACTTCATCCAACCCTGAAGACACACTTATATTTCTGGAAGATGCCACTCAGTTAAATCTTCGATTTCAGCAGATGAAACTGGCAGCTCTGGGAAGACTAACAGCCAGTATTGCCCATGAGATTCGCAATCCATTAAGTGCTATCAACCATGCATCGCAACTACTTGATGAATCTATACAGAATGATGCAGATAAAAAATTAACTCAGATTATAAGCACACAGGTTAAACGCCTGGATAAAATTGTAAGTAATGTGCTGCAACTATCGAGACAACAGCATAATGAACCAGAAGAAATACTGTTAAATACATGGCTGGACAATTTTAAACAGGAATTTTGTGAGAATTATGCTATTTCTGATAATCAAATAATTATCGACAAAGATCCCGTCGACAGACGAATCTTATTTGATTCCAGTCATTTATTTCAGGTGTTAAACAATCTTTGCTCAAATGCCATAGATCACTCAGATAAACCCAAAGATGAAGTCATTATTAAGCTGGAATACAAATTCGATAAAGATTTAGACCAGCCTTACCTGAATATTATTGACAATGGCCCTGGTATATCCCAGGAATTATCTCAGCAGGTATTTGATCCATTTTTTACCACTAGCCCGAAAGGTACTGGACTGGGTTTATATATTTCTAAAGAAATCCTTGAAAGTAATCGAGCGACTATTCGACATATCGATATGAACACCGCTGGTAATTGCTTTAGATTACACTTTTTAAGCACACATCACTTAAACACTAATCACACCTGATTTTATTTAACTGCCTTTCTCAAAAATTAAATGTCTATGTGAATATAAAACAATCTGAATGCGGGAGAAAAATCGAAACATAGCCTATAATTTAGAAATCTTGAAATAGACTGATTATGATACTATACAATTTTTCAATGAAGACTCGCTGGTGAACACAGATACTTCAACAAACAAAAAAGCACTGATCATTGATGACGAGCCTGATTTATGCGAACTAGCAGAAATCACACTCAGCCGAATGAATATAGATACGTTTTCAGTTCATGATGTCAGCTCTGCAAAAAACAGTCTCAAGGAACAGCATTTTGATTTATGCCTGACAGATATGAATCTTCCTGATGGCAATGGCATCGAAATAGTTGAGTACATCCAGCAAAAATACCCACACATCCCTGTCGCCGTAATTACAGCTTATGGCAACATGGAAACAGCAATACAGGCATTAAAGAGCGGTGCTTTTGATTTTGTTTCAAAGCCTGTAGATCTTCAGGATTTAAGAAAACTGGTCTCCTCTGCGATCAGTTTGCCAGAAAATATCAGCCAGAAATCCAGCTCCAGAAAATTGCTGGGTGAATCAGCTGCCACGCAGACACTTAGAAAGCAAATATCCAAGCTCGCCCGCAGCCAGGCACCTGTATTTATCCAGGGCGAGTCAGGCAGTGGCAAGGAGCTAGCCGCCCATTCAATTCATGATCAGGGCATGCGCTCTGATCAACCTTTTATTGCTATTAACTGCGGTGCCATTCCTGCTGAACTTATGGAAAGCGAGTTTTTCGGTCACAAAAAAGGTAGCTTTACTGGAGCTAGCACCGATAAACAGGGTCTATTTAAGGCCGCAGACAAAGGCACTTTGTTTCTAGATGAAGTAGCAGATCTGCCTTTATCAATGCAGGTTAAACTACTGCGAGCCATCCAGGAAAAAACCATCAGACCTGTTGGCAGTAACCAGGAAGAACCTGTTGATATCCGTGTTCTAAGTGCAAGCCATAAAAATCTTAGCGAACTGGTTAATAGTGGAAAGTTCAGAGAAGATCTTTTTTATAGAATTAACGTTATTGAGCTCAATATTCCCTCCTTAAGAGAAAGACAGGAAGACATAATCCCACTAGCAGAACACTTACTAAAACGATTCTCAGATAAACAGCATGAATCACTTCTTGCATTATCAGATGAAGCTTCAAATCATTTAAACAATTATCATTTCCCAGGAAATATTAGAGAGCTTGAAAATATCCTGGAAAGAGCCATCGCGCTTACTGACTCAGAAATAATTGAACCTGAGGATCTGCAGTTACCCAAACACAGAGAACAAACTCAGCCGCAAAAAGTTGAAAAAATTACAGATACAGATGTAGATACAGATCTAAAACTGCATGCGCGAGAACATGAGAGTATTATCAAAGCTCTGGATCAAACTCGCTGGAATAAAACAGCAGCGGCAAAATTACTAGGCATCAGTTTAAGACAGCTTCGATATCGCATTAATAAATACAACATCAAATAAACTACATAAGTAATAATAATGACTGAACTATTTAATGACATAAAACAGAAAAAAGAATACCTGGCTAACCAGTCTCATTTTTATTTTCAATTAGCTATATCCAATAGCCATAGAGTCACCACCGGCTATATTATTTTTCTGATATCTATCCTGATGTACTACATGTTATCCATGCCAATTCAAATGGGTGATACTGACATGTGGTATCACCTGAATGGTGGCCGCTATTTTCTGGAAACTGGCAATATCCCCAATATACCTTTCTTCTCATTTATTGCAGAAGGCAGAGAATGGACTAACTACTTCTGGGGATTTCAGACATTAATTTATAGCATATATAGTGTTGGCGGCTATCCAGCATTAATAGTATTTAAGGCGCTACTGGTTTTAATAAGTGTTATTTTTGTAACCAGAATAATTACTAACACAGTAAATAACAAAGAAATCTCTTCTGCCCAACTAGTCATGCTTGCTCTAGTTGTTTTTGTTCTTGTCACCAGAGCCACACAGGTCAGGCCCCATCTGATCTCCTACACCATGATTCCCGCTTTTATTTATATTTTATATTACAGGCCAAAATACATTCCTGTTCTACCTTTTCTTACAATAATCTGGGTTAATCTTCATGGCGTGGAGTGGCCTGTTGGTGCGGTTATAGCGGGCGGTTTTATAATTGAAAGACTATATGATTACAGCAAACATAACGACAAAAGAGCACTAACACAAATCGCCTGGGTGTCTTTATGCCTGCCTGCCATGCTAATTAACCCTAATGGCATGGATATATTTTTTGTGCCTTTTAAAATACCTGATGATATTAATTTATTTATTATAGAACTAAGAGATGTATCAATTTATACCACGAACCTGATTTCTAATAGAGGCGCGCTACTTTTATTATTTATTTTTTCTTTTATATCTATTTTCATACTCGGATTCAAACACACTCTTAAACTGGGCCAACTAATTATGGCTCTCAGTGGAATGGCACTGCTTTTGAAAGGGCAACGCTTTGTCTGGGAATGGCTACTACTGTCATTGCCTTTGTTTAGCGCTGCAAGCCAGCAAATATTTACTCAGCCTGTTTTTAAAAACAAAAGACTAATAGCCTCCATATCTATTATTTTTATTTTACTTATTCCAGCCATAGGCTGGCTTAGCCTCATCCAAAATTTTAAACAGTACCCATATAATACAACCCAGCTTCCTACAGCAACAACAGACTTCATTAAGTTTAGTGGCATTAAAGGAAGCTACGTAGCCCCCAGTAATTATGGCGGATATGTTCAATGGGAATTGTATCCTGACATCTTAATACACTCAGATATGGAGTTTCCTCCCTTTGATGCAATGAGTTATTATGAGCTCACAAACACATATAAAAGCAAAGAAGGGCTTGAATACATACTAACAAAATACAATCCTGACTTTATTAGCGTAGAAAGAAATAATGCATTTTTTCAGGGTCTGGCTAAAAACTCTGAAATATTAACACCCATATCATTTGATGAACGTCTGGCGCTTTATATCAACAATAAAAAACACCCCGGCTTAGCCGATAAATTCAGACTAACAGCAATTAATCCATTCAAGCTTCATGGGTCGGATAAAAATCTAAAAGAAGAGATTAATGAACTAAACAAACTCCTAATCATCTCGCCTAATAATCTGACACTACTTGTAACTGTTTCTATTAAATTAATTCTAGCAAAAGAATATAAGCAGGCTTTGACGCACGCAGAAAAATTGCTTAACTTATACCCCAGAAAAAAACATAGTCATTTTTTAGCCGCAATAATTCATAAAAACCTGAATAACTACAAACAAGCTATAAAATATTTTGAAAAATCTCTTAATTACAGCAATAAAAAAGGGGTGGAATTAATATATCGTCACCTGGCCGAATCCTATTTCCAGATAGATGAGTACAGAAAATCATATAACTACTATAAAAAAGGCTTCAATCCATATACCAGGATAGAACTACCTATACATTATTTCAAATATGCATACTCTGCAATGGTTGTCGGCGACATCAAACTCGCAAAAAGACTTTTCAATATGTTTATTCTATATAAAAGAGATGTAGATGAAGCACTCATAAAAAAATCCAGGGAATTATTAAGCAAGATAGAGCGCGGTAAAATTTCAGGAACATGGCTTTTTTAACACAAGCGATATTATAATATTAGATGCTGAAGAGACTAAAAAAATGAATGATTATGAAATTGCCGTCCTGATACCATGTTACAACGAAGAAACGACAATCCTGGGAGTTATCAATGATTTTCAGAAGGCGTTACCCCAATCCAGGGTTTATGTTTATGATAATAATTCACAAGATAAAACCATTGAAATTGCAGCAACAACCTCCGCCATTGTTCGCAGCGAACCCCACCAGGGAAAAGGCAATGTAGTACGCCGCATGTTTGCCGACATTGATGCAGATATTTATCTCATGATTGATGGCGACGCAACATATGATGCAGGTAGTGCAACACTGCTAGTCGAACATCTTATAGATAATAATCTTGACATGGTAAATGGACGTAGAGTCACAGAAGAAAATGAAGCCTATCGCCAGGGGCATAAATTAGGCAATAAACTACTCACTTCTATTGTCGCCAACACTTTTGGTCATGATTTTAAAGACATGCTGTCAGGGTACAGAGTATTTTCAAAACGTTTTGTTAAGTCATTCCCCGCATTTTCCCATGGGTTTGAAATAGAAACAGAATTAACCATTCACGCACTTGAATTACGCATGCCCGTATCTGAAATAGACACACCATACGGCGCAAGACCAGAAGGATCGGAGAGCAAACTCAGTACATTTCGAGATGGCTTTAGAATCTTAAAATGGATTTTTTTCCTGACCAAAGAGGAAAAACCATTGCAGTTCTTTTTATCCATCGCTCTTATTTTGTTTATCCTGTCTATCATTACCGCATGGCCAGTATTCTTAACCTATATAGAAACAGGACTGGTTCCCAGATTGCCCACAGCCATTCTTGCTACTGGTATTATGCTTTTGTCTTTTCTGAGCAGCGCAGCCGGCCTGATTTTAGGCACTGTATCGAATGGAAGAAAAGAGATGAAGCGTCTGTTTTATCTATCCATCCCTGCAGTCAATAGAAAAAACGATTAATTTCACAGAAAAATATTTATGTCTTCTTTACCGACACCATCATTCATTAGATTCTGTATTGTGGGAGGCATAGGCTTTATTGTTGATTTTTTAATTCTGTACAGCCTTATTTATTTTTTTGAACTGGGTCCGATACAGGCTCGCGCAATCTCTTTTGTTTTTGCCATAACCACTACCTGGTTATTAAATAGACGCTATCTGTTCCCTGATATATACACTGAGAATAAATTTCATGAATGGATTAGATATATCAGCACTCATACTACTGGTGGCGCGATTAATTTTTTAATGTATTCCGCACTTGTCTTGTACGCAGCAAAGCCATTTGATCATATATTTATCGCTTTGCTGATATCAAACCTCGTCTCATTAAACTTTAACTACTTTGGATCAAAAATATTTGTGTTTAAAAAATAATTAATTTCTTAAAATATTTTATATATAAGCAGGCTATTGATAGATCGCTTTTTGTTGAAGGTGATAAATCCTTGCTCGTTGACAGTCTGTATATTGCTCACTGTCATAAATCCTCTCTTGAGCAGCATCTTCTATAGAGCAGTTATTCGAAAAAAACTCCACCATTTCTGGAATCATTCTGCCATTAATGATATCAAAGCTGTTTGCCGTAATTCGCTGATATTTTTTTCTCTCACTAATAAGTGACTTGCCGGAAATAAAATTCATATTTTTAAAGCCTAACAGCTCAAGCATTGTGGGCGCTAGATCTGATGTTACACCAAAAATCTCATTTGACTGATTAAGCCCTGCATCCGGTGAATGAATTGCCAGATATGTTCTTCCATACCAACTTAATGGCACATCGCTTAATATATTCCTGGCATATTTTGCATTAAACATAACATGGTCACCTGCAATAACCACAACAGTGTTCTTGTATATATCCATTTTCTTAAGTTTTTTCAGAAACATGCCAAGAGCATAATCTGTGCAATGTATACCATTAAGAATGGCATTACCTTCTTTATAAACGGGACATTTTGAATATTCGTAACCAGGCAAATGTGAGTTAACAGTCAAAAAGGTTAGATTAAAAGGCTGTTTATTTTTTAATGTTTCTAGCATGTTTAATGCTTCATCAATAAGCATAGGATCCTGAAGCCCCCATGTATTTAGCTCCTTATACTTATTGTCTGCATTAAGTTCTTTCACGCCAAGAGTCTGATCGTAACCATGAGCTTTAAAAAACTTTCCTTTCCCTGAAAATGATATAGATCCACCTTTCATCATAACCTGATAATACCCAGAGTCATGCAGGACATCAGATAAGCACTCAAGCTTATCTTCTAGCAAATCACTGGCAATATCATCATTTAATAAAGCACGATTACTCTTCCTCAGATTTATGTCATCACGTATCAAACTATTTACTTTTTTCCCAATTATTTTTTTTGTATTTAATATAACATCCACACCACATTGACTTGAAATCATTGCATTAATAGTAGGTGTAACACTATTGATAAAGTTATGGTACACAACATAATCACTGGAAAGTGAATTTATATTAGGTGTTAATCCAGAATATAATTCATCACCGTGTTTTGTAAAATTTAACTGAAATGACTCTAAATATATCATTATCAGATTTTTTCTTTCTATTGGCTTAACTATATTTACTGGCTTTATTAATGCATCCAGCTTAATACCTAGTTTACTCAAAACCTCTTTTTCCTGGTCATCTACATTAAGCCCTCTGTATTTTACAAGCATATCAATAGCATCAGAACTTGAGTATTTAACGGCTGTGTCTAATATTTTATATGCAGGTGAAATAGCTTTAGTCTTATATAAATTAAAATTAAGAATGACTGAATTTAGCAAAATTGCAAGAACAGCCAGGCAAACAACCGTATAATTAACAAGGCTATATTTATGGCTTTTCATTATTTTTAAAAAGAATTTATTAACTGGAATCAATAAAACAATCATTATAAAAAATATAATCAGGTAATCTCCTGCTCCTACTTTTATTGCTTCCCAGCTAAAATGAAGAAACACTGTAGGCCCAATTTCGAAACCTGTTACGTACAAAACCCCAATAGCAACACTGTTGACAATAAAAACAGTATTAATAGAGATAAGAAAGATCGTTTTTGACAGGGCATATGATATATATTTAGTCATATATACTGTTATCGATAGAAACAATGCAAATAGAATATTAACTTCTGCAATATATAGATAACCTACTTCTGCTGAAATTATTCCTGCTGTTTTGGCGTACACCGCGGGAATAGCAATAAAAATAGAGGCTGTCAATGCTAACGTAAGTATCTCTATAAGGATAGAAACAACATGCTTGGCTTTACGAAGACGATATACGTGATAAAAAAGCAGTGAATATACAGCGACAATAAGAAAATAACGTAAAATTAAATCTTCACGTTCAAATGAATAGTTGTGGTAAACATTGTAATAGTAAAAAGACACCTGAAATATAAAAAATATCGACACTAGAATGATAATATATTTCAGGTTTTTTCTTATAAACTCCATGTGTATCCCTTAATTTCTCTTAAATTATATTTATTTTTAAATTCACTAAAAGTTTATTTTTTTATGTACTGTTTTTTATTAAAAATATTTAAAAATATGAAGTATATTGAATTGTCTGATTTTTACTAGTTTTTTTATAGAAGCATCTTTTTATTCTATAAAAAACTTATACCTCCACTCAGTGCTATCCCATTGACTTATGTTGTAATTAAGTAATAGCTTGAACTATCAACTTATTACTACGTAATAGCCCAGATGAGACATAAGAATACAATGCAACAAAATCATCATTCCTGAATGATCGTGCCGGAAATGACGACATTATTTGAGGAGCCCTTAAGGCAAGGCTTTTGTATAAAATTAAAGCATTGAACCAACCCTGAGCAAACACCGGCTATGTACACATTCTTTGATATATCGCATATATTTTCTCCAAAAATGCTCGTTGCTGACAAAAGTGTCACTTACTGACATTTATAGCGCATTAAGAAAACACCACTAATTTTTTATAAGTTAATGATTTTAATAAAAAATATCAAACAACCTGTTTTGGCATGTAATATGCTACAAGCTAATCAACACTTCAATTACTGACTAGCTTACTAATTGAGGCAATTTTTTAAGAGTGTGCTATAAACCAGTCACTCTAAACATTGAGTACAACTACCACCAGGAGACTCTCCCATGAAAAAAGTACAGCAGGGTTTTACCCTTATTGAATTAATGATCGTTGTGGCCATTATTGGTATTTTGGCTGCCATTGCGATTCCTTCTTATCAGAACTATATCGCTACTGCTAATATGACTCAGGTTTCAGGCAATGCTGATGAAGCCAAACGTGTAATCGGCAATGAAATGGCAAAAGCTGCGGCTAGAATTGCGCTGACAGGTAACGCTGAAACCTTAAGTGGCACTGACGCCTTAAATATGAGTGCAACTCAATGGGTTACCTACCTGACTACTACAACAGAATCTAGAGCTCCCGGTGGAGCCAATGCCTATGGTGCAACAGCAAGTGCAACTACTGGTGTAATAGGTATTACTGGTGGTGGTGGTAATGGTGCTATAGTTACTATCACGATTCCTGCCTACAAGAATTTAGCAGGTGACAATATTACAGTTTCTTCAAGCAACTAAGCTTAAGTATGTAAATTTTGAAAAAGAGGGGCTACAGGCCCCTCTTTTTTATGGAAAACAATTAGCACCCCATCACTGTTCTTATACCTTTTAATAAAAAAACAGTTGAAAATAGCCAAGCCCTATACCATTCTTATTCTAATCTATATTAATTTTGAGTAACGACTAATGAAACATATTACCAGGTCACAGCAGGGTTACACACTAATCGAATTAATGATCACCGCGGCCGTCATCGGCATACTCAGTGCCATTGCCATTCCCAGCTACCGAAATTATATAGCGACCACCTGCCTTGCTACAGCTGAGATGAATTTAATCACTTTACGCGCCTACCAGGAAAACTACGCTCTTGAATACAATACTTATCTTCCCGGCACCGTAACAGCCACAACCAACCCATTCAAAACCACCCTTAGGTGGGAACCAGACGATAAAGGCGAATTTACCTACGTGGTTAGCGCAGGCTCAACAGGCATAGGCACATCCTATCAAGTGACAGTAACAGGCCAGAAAGCATGTGCAGGCGCATCTATTACAGGCGGATAATTAATATATAATAACTTACTTATTATATTAAATAATTCCCCTGCATTTCTTATAAATAACTATAATAAAGCTGGCTAAATACTTGATTTACACTATGATCTAGTTGTATAAATAACCTTTGACTTAAGGATACTTTGATCAAGTCTGATTATTTCAGACTGACTAAAATGACCTGTATTTTCCCCGAAGCTCGTTACAATAGAGTAACTATTCCGCCTCACTTCATGAAAAATACAGACCATTTTTTCTCAGCCTGATTCTAACCATACTTAATCAGTGCATCCTTAACTTTAATTTCTATCTTTTTGGGATCCCCTATGCCAGCAGATCCAAAGCTGAGTGGCCTGTCCAGAAAACTGGTACTGGACGGCTTACTTGATGAAAAAGTTGTTTTAGACGCTCAGATCGCTTCGCAGAAAGAGAAAATCTCCTTTTCTCATTATCTGGTACAGAACAAACTCATTCCTGCAAAAAAAATCGCTATGGCAGCAGCCAATGAATTTGGCCTGCCCCTACTTGATCTTGATGCTATTGATATAGAAAGCATTCCCCGAGATCTGGTCGATGAAAAACTGATTAAAAAACACCAGGCCACCCCTCTTTATAAACGAGGTAATCGCCTTTATATCGCCATTGCCGAGCCAACAAACCTGACCGCTATTGATGAAATCAAATTCCATACAGGCATAAATACTGAGGCTGTGCTTGTTGAAGTCGATAAGCTGGATAAGCTCATTCAGACAATGCTGGATAAAGAAGATGATGCCATGTCGGATATGCTCGATGAAGATCTGGAAGATCTTGATTTTGAGGATACCGACAAAGACCCCGCAAAAGATGAAGACACGTCTGATGTTGATGACACACCCGTTGTACGCTTTATTAATAAAATACTGCTTGATGCCATTAAAAAAGGGGCATCCGATATCCATTTTGAACCCTATGAAAAACGCTACCGAGTACGCCTTCGCATAGATGGCGTACTCCGTGAAGTTGCCTCACCACCGATTGCTATGGGAGGCAGGCTTTCTGCCCGTGTTAAAGTTATGTCGCGTATGGATACCGCTGAAAGACGCATACCCCAGGATGGCCGTATTAAAATGCGTATTTCAAAAAATAAATCAATCGACTTTCGTGTAAACACCTGCCCCACTTTATTTGGTGAAAAAATAGTTTTACGTATTCTTGATTCTTCCAGTGCACAATTGGGCATTGAAATGCTGGGCTATGAAGACGACCAGAGAAAACTTTACGAAGATGCACTCGCCGTACCTTACGGCATGATTTTAGTCACCGGACCAACCGGTAGTGGTAAAACAGTGTCTCTTTACACCGGACTAAATATTCTTAATACAGAAGATCGAAATATTTCTACTGCTGAAGATCCTGTAGAAATAAATCTTGAAGGCATTAATCAGGTCAATATGAATCCCAAAGTTGGCCTGGACTTTGGCTCTACCTTACGCGCATTTTTACGTCAGGATCCTGACGTCGTTATGGTAGGTGAAATTCGTGATCTGGAAACAGCAGAAATCGCAGTAAAAGCGGCACAGACAGGCCACCTGGTTTTATCCACTTTACATACCAATGACGCACCACAAACCCTGTCTCGATTAGTAAATATGGGCGTTCCCCCTTTTAATATCGCATCTGCGGTTAATCTGATTATTGCTCAACGACTGGCTCGAAGGCTTTGTGAAAACTGCAAAACTGAAGATAAAATTCCAAAAGAAGCACTGCTTGAAGAAGGTTATACAGAAGAAATGATTGATGGTGGTTTGAAATTATTTAAACCCGTTGGCTGCGATCAATGCGCTGATGGCTATAAAGGCCGCGTTGGTATTTATCAGGTTATGCCTATATCAGAAGACATGGGGCGTATTATTATGTCTGGAGGCAATGCAAGAGACCTGGAAGATCAGTCGCAAAAAGAAGGCATTAAAAATCTGAGGCAATCTGCCATATTAAAAACAGTAGCAGGCATAACCAGTCTCGAAGAAATAAATCGTGTGACTAAGGATTAATTTAACATGGCACAAAAACAAATAAAAAAGGATACATTCACCTGGACGGGAAAAGGTAAAGACGGAAAAATAGTTAAGGGTGAGCTTTCTGCATCATCTGTTGCTCTGGTCAAAGCCGAACTGAGAAAACAGGGAATTATTCCTAAAAAAATAGCTAAAAAATCCAAGCCTATGTTTGGTGGCGACAAGAAAATCACCAGCGCTGATATTTCTGTATTTAGTCGTCAGTTAGCCACCATGATGAAAGCGGGGGTGCCTCTGGTTCAATCCTTTGAAATTACTGCCGAGGGTCACTCAAACCCCAGTATGTCCGCTCTTATACGTGAAATAAAAGCCACGGTTGAAGCCGGTGGCACATTTGCTTCTGCTCTTAAACAACATCCTCTATATTTTGATGATCTATTCTGTAACCTGGTAGAAGCCGGCGAACAATCAGGCGCACTCGAAACTCTGCTGGAAAAAATCGCAACTTATAAAGAAAAAACCGAGGCTCTAAAAGCTCGTATCAAAAAAGCTATGTTTTACCCTATGGCTGTTATGATTTTTGCATTTATCGTATCCGCAATATTACTTATATTTGTTGTGCCTTCGTTTTCTGGAATGTTTGCCAGCTTTGGCGCTGATCTGCCTGCTTTCACTCAATTTGTTGTTGGTATATCAGATGTGTTTGTAGAATGGTGGTGGGCTATTTTTGGCGTTATTATTGGTGTTGTTATAGGTTTTAAAGAAACCCATAAACGCTCCAGAAAATTCAGACAACAACTTGATCGTGCCGCATTAAAAGCCCCCATTGTAGGGCATGTTGTGCTGACATCATCTGTAGCTCGATTTGCAAGAACACTTTCAACCATGTTTGCCGCAGGTGTCCCCCTTGTTGAAGCCATGGATTCTGTCGCAGGCGCTTCAGGCAATATCGTTTATGTAAAAGCCATTCTTGAAATACGAGATGATATTGCTACTGGCCAACAATTACAGGCCAGTATGAGAAACTATCCTCACCTGTTTCCTAATATGGTTGTGCAAATGGTAGCCATTGGTGAAGAGTCCGGTGCTCTTGACGACATGTTAAGTAAAGTTGCTGAGTACTACGAAGCTGAAGTAGATAATGCAGTTGATGCAATGACAAGTATGCTGGAGCCATTAATCATGGCATTCCTCGCCGTTGTTATTGGTGGTCTGGTTATCGCAATGTACTTGCCAATATTCAAAATGGGCGAGGTTGTGGGTGGAGGTTAATTACTTACACCAGGTTATTCAGCTATTTGTAGACAACAGAAATGTCTTCTATGTTTTTATAATATTAACCGGACTTTCTGTTGGTAGTTTTCTTAATGTCGTTATTTTTAGACTGCCATTAATTCTCGAAAAAGAATGGCGACAACAATGTCATGAATTTCTTGAAATAAATGACAAAGAAAAAGCTGAAAAAATCAGCCTGTCATCGCCCGCGTCAGCATGCCCGAAATGTCAGCACAAAATTCGCTTCTGGGAAAACATACCTGTTATCAGTTATATTCTTCTGCGGGGAAAGTGCTCATCCTGTGGCAACAAAATTTCAGTTCAATACCCCATAATTGAAATCATCACCGCCCTGCTTTCTCTGATTATTGCAATTCATTTTGGAGTGAGTGGAGAAACAGTCGCCGCATTACTACTAACCTGGTCGCTTATAAGTTTGACCATGATTGATTTCCACACCCAGTTATTACCAGATAACATTACCCTGCCATTAATCTGGCTAGGCTTAATCGTAAATACATCTGGTTTATTTACCGATCTTCAGTCATCCGTAATTGGCGCCATAAGTGGTTACCTGATTTTATGGCTGGTATTTCATGCATTTAAATTAATTACCGGGAAAGAAGGAATGGGGTATGGAGACTTCAAACTCCTGGCTGCATTAGGTGCATGGATGGGTTGGCAATTTTTACCACAGATAATTATTTTATCTTCTTTAGTCGGAGCTATTATTGGAATATCCATGATGATTTTCCTGAAGCACGATAGAAACAAGCCTATTCCTTTTGGCCCTTACCTGGCTATAGCAGGATGGATTGCCATGGTCTGGGGGCAGCAAATAAATAGCACCTGGCTAAAAATCATCTGATCTATGTTAGTTATTGGATTAACAGGTGGCATTGGTTCTGGAAAAACAACCGTAACTAATTTATTTTCTGAGCTCGGCGTAGAAATAATAGACACTGATCTCATTGCGCGAGAAATTGTCGAACCAGACCAACCTGCCCTCACTAAAATCACTGACCATTTCGGTAAACATATTCTAAATATTGATGGCAAACTAGATAGAAAAAAACTGGCCGAAATTATATTTAATAATGATGATGAACGAAAATTTCTGGAATCAACACTTCATCCTGGCATTAAAAAAAATATGCTCGCACAATTATCTAAAGTAAAATCACCGTACTGCATTGTAGTAATACCCCTCCTTCTTGAAACAAAGCAGGAAAAATTAGTGGATAGAATTCTAGTGGTTGACTGTGAACAAAATGATCAGATAAAACGGGTTCAGGTCAGAGATAATCGCACTAAAGAACAGATTCTATCAGTAATTAATTCACAGATCTCACGAAACACACGCCTGCAAGCAGCTGATGATATTATAAAAAACTCAGGGAATATGCATGATTTACGCAATATAGTTGCTGAATTACATAAAAAATACATGGAACTGGGAGTTTAAACACAGCTTCGTATTACTGTTCCAGGCATAATGTGTCACAATTAATACACTAACTTTTAAAACCAAGATATTTATCGTGCCTGACCAACTTATATATGAGCAACCCATCAATGAGCGCATACGTACATTTTTGCGCCTTGAGCATTTGTTCAGCCAGTTTAATCAACATTTACACCATGATTCAGCATGGGACACCCACAGCGCACTAAAAGCTATAATTGATATTCTTGGCATGGTTGGCCGTGGTGATATTAAACGCGAAACCATAAAAGAACTTGAACGCCAGAACTCAAATCTGCAATCATTCATTGAAATCCCCGGCATCAATCATGGCAAGTTAAGTATCTTAATAGATGAACAGAAAAAGTGTATTAGTAATCTGCATGAAATTTCAGGCAACCTCGGGCAAAACTTACAGCAGAATGAATTACTCAATGGAATCAAACAAAGATTAACTGTGCCAGGCGGTTTATGCGATTTTGATTTTCCTGTTTATTCTCACTGGCTCAATCAACCATATGAAAACAGAAAAAAGATTTTACAGGAATGGCATGCTCCATTTACACCATTGCAAGAATCTATTCAATTAATATTGAAAGTCATAAGAGAAAGTACAGATGCAATCGACTCAGTTGCAGAAAATGGTTTCTTCCAGAAAAATATTGAACCGAACCAGCCCTGTCTTCTTATACGTGTCATTTTAGATAAAGGAGTCAATATTTACCCTGAGATAAGTGCAGGAAAGCACCGTTTTTCTGTTCGTTTCTTTAAATCAAATAATCCTGCACAAAGATCAGAACAAATTCCACAGGATGTATCCTTTAAGCTAGCCTGCTGTACACTTTAATCTTTCTGCTCGAAATAAAATTCTATACGCCAGACACGCTCTTTATATTCTATTTCAAGAAGATTCACCCAGTCGCTACGACCTAAACTACAAACAGGCAAGATGGCTTTTTGTGTCCATATATTTCTTCCATTATTGACCAATGAATAATCACTCTTTCCCATATTCATATTACGCATAAAAAAACTAGTTCTGATATTATCAGGCGTAAACCCATCAGGCTTCGCTTCTATTCTGAATTTTGTTAAGGCTAAAGGCGAATCTAACAGGCTATAAGTAATATAATTATCAGACACAGAAACACTGCATATATTTTTTACTGGATTACATGCACTTTTAATAACAGTTATTTCAGAAAACTGTTTTTCTCTTTCAGATTTATTATTCAGATACTTACCTGAAAAATAAGAAGCAATAAAAATAGCAGCAATCAAAACAATATAAATTTTATTTTTCATATAACCAGAGTGACGATATTGCAGCAATACCCTGTGCGCCATGTTGTTTTGATATTTCTCCATCAGATACAGTCATGCCACCCAGAGCATAAACTGGACACTGAATATTTTCAGCCAGAGAATTGAATGTCTCCCAACCCATTCCTTTTACACCCGGGTGACTTAATGTTTCTTTTACTGGTGATAGCAACACTATGTCTGCTTCTAATAATTCTGCCTGTTCTATTTCTTCTATATTATGACATGACACTGATAGCAGTTTATTTTTAGAAATGGGTCGGGATGTATATTGAAATACAGCCTGGCTATTAAGATTCAAACCACCAGCCTGAGACAGATCAAAATTTTCAACTGTTGTATTCAACAACAATATAGCACCAAATTCGTTGCAAACAGCTCTTGCCATATCTGCAAGCTCAAGATACTCAGCAACATCCTGTATACCTTTACATCTTAACTGTACTATTCGCCTGCCGTTTAGCAGTGAAGACTTCAGGGTTTCTTTGAAATTTTCTTTAGATTCAAACTTCCCTGTAATCATATAAGCATCGGGTAATTGCAGTGCCGAAATAATAGATTTATTTGCAGCGGGAAATTTCAGCTTATTTAATTCAGATATGTTTTTCCACTTAACGGCCTGTCCTTCTGCACCTACGGGGTTGCCCGTATATTTTTTTATTAACTGTGTATCGAGTAAAACGGTTTTGTCTTTATATCGGTGCTTTATTTTAATTAAGGGTTCAGGATTAGAAACAACAATATCCAGCTCTTCTTTAATTTCACGAATAAGTGCCTGATTAATCGCCTCTCCATCTTCAATCTTTCCTCCTGGAAATTCCCACAACCCTCCCTGATGCACATGATCTGGTCGTTTTGCAATTAAAACCTGATTTTTATCATTAACGATTACGGCTACAGCGACATGAACAATATCATCCGTCATACTCAGGTTCTGTACTCTGCATTTATTTTTACATAATCATAAGACAGGTCGCTGGTCCAGACTCGGGTTTTTTCTGTTCCATTTTTCATATTAACTTTAATGGTAATTTCTTCCCTGGACATAACCGCCTGCCCCTGCTCTTCTGTATATGTTTTTGCTCGCCCCCCATCTTTAACGATACAGACATCATCTATAAAAATTTCGATTTTATCAAGATTCATATCTACACCAGAACGACCAACAGCCGCTAATATTCTTCCCCAGTTTGGGTCACTGGCAAACAGAGCGGTTTTAACTAAAGGTGAATGTGCAATAGTGTAAGCAACAGATTGTGCATCTTTTTCAGAAGCCGCATTAATAACATCCAGAGTTATAAATTTAGTTGCGCCTTCGCCATCACGAATAATAGCCTGTGCAAGATATTCAAATACTTCTGTAATAGCACTGCTCAATAACTCATATTGTTTATTTTGTGCAGTAATAGTTTTCATAGCTGACTGAGCTGTTGCAATTAAAACACAGGAATCATTGGTAGAAGTATCACCATCTACAGTGATTGAATTAAATGATTTTTTTACCGCTTCATTGATACACTGATCTAACAGTGATTTTGATATTGCCGCATCCGTCGCAATAAATGCCAGCATGGTTGCCATATCAGGGCGAATCATTCCTGAACCTTTAGATATTCCAGTAATTGTAATTAATTCACCATCAAGCTCTATCTGTCTGGATACCCCTTTTAACAGAGTATCCGTCGTCATAATGCCACGACCAGCATCCAGCCAGGCTGTGTCAGATAAATTTGCAACCAGTTGTGGCAGCGCTGGTTCAAATTTATCCATCGGTAAGTTTTCACCGATAACGCCGGTAGAAAAAACAAGCACATCTTCTTTGCTGCACTGTGTGGCATCCGCTAACCATTGACAGCACTGTTGTGCATCGTCCATGCCCTGTCGTCCTGTGCCTGCGTTGGCATTACCTGAGTTGATTAATAAATATCGGGGAGACTGACTGGCCAGGTGTTGTTTCGACAGAGTAACCGGCGCTGCACAGAATGCATTTTGTGTGAACACAGCCGAGCATTGGCCAGCTTCACTCAGCTCGAACAACACAAGATCTTTTGCAGCATTTGATTTTATGCCCGCAGCTATTGCAGCTGTGCGGATACCTTTTACAGCTAACAGGCTTTCAGGTTCTTTTAATCCAACAGACATTTATTCACTCTTTAAATATGAATTTATTATGTGAGTTTTCCATGGCATTGTTTGAATTTCTTTCCTGAACCACAGTGGCATGGATCATTTCTACCCAGCTTTTTATCCGACCTTACATAAGGCTGATGTTGCTCTTCATTACTCTCACCTTCTTCACTATCATCCCGCATTCCATTAATATCAGCATGTTCGTAATTCATTTCATCAGACATATGCTGGCTTTGCTCAAGCGCCGCCATTTCTTCTTCACTACGAATCTGAACTTTTGATAGCAGTGACACCACTTCCTGTTTTATTTTCTCCAGCATTTCGGTGAACATTTCAAATGATTCACGCTTATATTCCTGCTTTGGATTTTTCTGTGCATAACCACGTAAATGAATACTCTGTCGTAAATAGTCCATCGCAGACAGATGCTCTTTCCAGTGACTATCTAACACATTCAATAATACATATTTCTCAAATCGGCGCAGCTCATCAGCGCCAATTATTGTTTCTTTTTCTTTATAAGCCGTAACTATTTCATCTATGATTTTCTGTTTTAATAAATCTTCGTTAAGTTCATCGTCATCATCCAGCCATTGTTGTACAGGGGCATTGATGGCAAACTCTTCTTCGATAATCTGCTGCAAACCTTTAGTATCCCACTGCTCTTCTAAACTACCAGCCGAGATATAATTTGAGAACATCAGATCAACTACATCTTCACGAATTGATTCAATAATTCCAGAAAGATCATCTTCGTGCATCATTTCATTACGTTGAGTGTAAACGACTTTACGCTGATCATTAGCGACATCATCATATTCAAGTAACTGTTTACGTATATCGAAATTATGCCCCTCTACTTTTCGCTGTGCATTTTCAATTGCTCTTGAAACCCAGGGATGTTCTATCGCCTCGCCTTCTTCCATGCCCAGCTTTTTCATTAAGCCAGCAACACGATCAGATGCAAATATACGCATGAGATCATCTTCTAATGATAAATAAAATCTTGTTGACCCAGCATCACCCTGTCTGCCTGAGCGACCACGCAGCTGATTATCTATACGTCTGGATTCATGCCTCTCACTGCCTACAACATGTAAGCCGCCCGCATCCAGCACTTGTTGATGCGTTTTCTGCCAGTTGTCTTTTATTGTCTGCTGCTCTGATTCAGTGAAATCAGGATTCTTTGCCAGCTCAACATCCAGATTGCCACCCAGCACTATATCTGTACCACGACCAGCCATATTAGTCGCAATGGTCACCGCAGCCGGGCTGCCTGCTTCGGCAATAATATGCGCTTCGCGTTCATGCTGTTTTGCATTTAACACATTATGTGTGATTTTATCTTTTTCTAATAATGTTGATAACAACTCTGAAGCTTCAATAGAAGCCGTGCCCACTAATACAGGCTGTTTGCGTTGCTGGCAGTCTTTAATATCTTCTACAATTGCTTCGAATTTTTCCTGCTGGGTTAAAAATATTAAATCGCCATGATCGATTCGTGCAACATCAACATTAGTAGGTATAACCATTACTTCCAGATCATAAATGCTCTGAAATTCAAACGCCTCGGTATCGGCTGTACCGGTCATGCCTGATAATTTGTTATACAGTCTGAAGTAATTTTGAAAGGTAATAGATGCCAGTGTCTGATTTTCATTTTCTATATTGACGCTTTCTTTAGCTTCAATCGCCTGGTGTAATCCATCAGACCAGCGACGGCCATCCATAGTACGGCCGGTAAATTCATCAACAATAACAATTTGCCCATCACGAACTATGTAATGCACATCTTTCTGATAAATTTCATTAGCTCGAATAGCCGCATTTAAAAACTGAATTAAGCTGATATTGACTGCACTGTATAAACTGTCGTTTTCTGTAAGAATACCTTCTCGTACTAACAGCTTTTCTACGTGCTCATGACCGGATTCTGTAATGTGAATATTTTTATTTTTTTCATCAACAGTAAAATCACCCTCAGACTCTTCATCTTCGGCAACTTTTAATTCTTTAACCAGATGATTAAACTTTACATAGAGTTCAGAGTTATCATTAGTTGGTCCTGAAATAATAAGTGGGGTACGCGCCTCATCAATTAAGATTGAGTCAACCTCATCTATCACGGCAAAATTCAGTTCTCTCTGCACTTTTTCTTCAGGAGAAAAAGCCATGTTATCTCTTAGATAATCAAAACCATATTCGTTATTAGTGCCATAAATAATATCTGCAGCATAGGCTTCTTTTTTCGCAACAGGATCCATGCCGTTGATAACTACGCCCACTGTCAGGCCAAGAAATTTATAGAGCTTGCCCATCCATTCAGAGTCTCGCTGTGCAAGATAATCATTTACGGTAATAACGTGGACACCTGTTCCAGGTATTGCGTTGAGGTAGGCGGCCAGAGTAGCAACCAGTGTTTTACCTTCACCTGTACGCATTTCTGCAATATTGCCGTTGTGCAATACAATGCCACCAATCATTTGCACATCAAAATGGCGCATATTCAGAGAGCGACGACCGGCTTCTCTTACTGTGGCAAAGGCCTCGGGCAATAGATCATCCAGCGTCTCACCCTGTTCAAACCGCTGACGAAATTCTGCTGTCTTATTGCTCAGCTCATCATCGCTGAGTGATTCCAGCCCGGCTTCGAATGTATTTATTTTATCTACAGTTTTGCGGTATTTTTTTACCAATCGGTCATTACGACTACCAAAAACCTTACGCAGCAGCTTAGCTACCATGGTGAATCCTTTAGCTCTAATGTCTATTTTAAATTTGATTTTTAAGCATGAGGTGCTTCAGTCTGCCTCAGCTACAGAGCCGTATTATGCCTTATAAAGGCCTTAGGCTTAAGCAGGAAAGACTAAAAAGCGGGTTTTATTTGTAAAAAGTTTATCGTTTCTGGACAAAACGATTAGGATTGATCTGACGACTATTTTTTAACACTTCAAAATGAACATGAGGCCCGGTGGAACGCCCGGTTGAACCCATCAGAGATATAATCTGGCCTTTTTTAACGGTATCCCCTACCTGCACCAGATTTTCTTTATTGTGACCATAACGAGTGACATAACCATTACCATGATTAACTTCCACTAAATTGCCATAGCCATAGCGCTTGCTGGACCAGGTTACGACACCCCCGGCCACCGCTAATACATTGCTGCCTGATTTTGATGCGAAATCCATGCCTTTATGAAACTGCAATTTGCCGGTAAAAGGGTTGGTACGCATACCATAATAGGAGGATATCCAGCCTCGACCAATGGGACGACCTTCGGGAAATACTTCATCTTTCATATGGCTGCTCATCAGAATGCTTTCCAGCACACCCAGCTGTTGCTCACGATCTTCCAGTTCAGCAATGACATCATCTATTTCACTGCCAAAATCCAGATTAACCCCGCCGTCAATTTCATCTGGTCCACCAAGACCCGGCGATTGCTCAAAATTAAATTCACCTGGATCAAGTTTGGCAATTTTAATGAGTTTCTGACCCAGAGCATTTAAGCGAGTCGCATGCGCCTGTATCTGACCCAGACGTGCTGCCATAGCATCTATATCGGATTGTGCGTTAAAGCGAGTCTGACCAATGAGCTCTCGTTGTAATTTTATTTCCTGCTGAATAGATGCCAAACGATCGGATGACTGGGTAGATTGCCCCCACCAGTAGCCCATTACCCCAACGCTGGTGGTAATAACCAGGGTAAACACAGTTAACAGGGTTAACTGCATAGGGCTGCCTATCTGGATACGATAAGGCCTGCCGCGAAACTTGCTGAGTAATATAATATTCATTAATGATCTAATATAAAATAAATAAGTATAGTTTAATTAAGCATCTAAATAATCTTCGTAACCTGAATTATAGGTCTTATTACACACATATATCGCTAACAATCAGCTAATTTGTGGCTTAAAATGCTGCTTATTAACCCACAAGCTCCTAAGATTAAGCTCAGGCTGTAGATGAAATCAATTTCAAACTTAATTAATCGTAAAATACAGTTCAAAGCCAAACAGCTGGAAAAGCTAACACGACTTATAAAAGCCAGCTTACCCGTCAATTGCCAGAGCCATGTTCAGGTCGCAGATATCAGAGACTTTCAGCTCATTTTAATGACCGACTCACCCGCATGGTCATCCAGACTGCGACTATACAGCCAGAACATGATTCAGATGCTCAAAGAGCATACCAATATTGAGGTCAACCGAGTTCAGATAAAATTATCTCAACCCAAAAAAATAGTAGAAAAACCTGTCAGAGCATTTCGCTACCTGAATAAAAATACTGCCAGGATGATTCAACAAACAGCTGAAGCCATCGATGACCCTGCTTTACAGCAGGCGCTTAAAAATTTAGCTAAAAAAACGGGCAATAAGAATCAGGCCTGAGCAGGTTGGGCATAAGATATGGGTGACCTGGCATCGTCATCTTCAAATGTGACTTCTTCCCAGGCTTCTTTGTCTGCAATCAATGTTTTTAATAATTTATTATTTAATGCATGCCCTGAGCGAAAACCGGAATAAGCACCAATCAAACTATGGCCTAGCAAATACAGGTCTCCGATGGCATCCAGTATCTTATGCTTAACGAATTCGTCTTCATATCTTAAGCCGTCTTCATTTAATACTCTGAATTCATCTACGCCAATCGCATTATCCAGGCTCGCGCCCAGTGCCAGATTGTTTTCACGTAATTTTTCAAAGTCATTCATAAAACCAAAGGTGCGGGCACGGCTGACTTCTTTAACGAAAGAAGTTGATGAGAAATTAATTTCTGCTTTCTGGGGAGCGCCGTTAAATACGGGGTGGTCAAAGTCGATAGTGAAGCCAACTTTAAAACCTTCAAATGGATCAAATCTTGCCCATTTATCCTGCTCTTCAACAAGAACGGGGCGTTTTATGCGAATGAAACGTTTGGGTGCATTCTGTTCAACAATACCGGCTGACTGTAATAAAAATACAAATGGGCCGGAGCTACCATCCATAATAGGAACTTCAGCGGCACTTAAATCAATATAGGCATTATCAATACCCAGACCTGCCATAGCAGATAACAGGTGTTCAACGGTTGCAACATTAGTTACACCATCACCTAGCGAGGTTGATAAATTTGTATCACAGACATTTTCAGCGGTGGCGTGGATATCAACCGGGGTATCCAGATCAATACGTCTAAATACCACACCTGTATCGGGCGCGGCAGGCCTTAATGTCAGATATACCTTACTGCCTGTATGCAAACCAACACCGGTGGCGCGGATCACATTTTTAAGTGTTCTTTGACGAATCAATCTAATAATTCCTGAATAATATAACTATTTAAAATCCCACAAAACGCGCCGTATTATACATGTTTTTAGCACTATTTAAACGCTTTTTAGCGTTCTGGTGCTTTGCAGTATACGCCACTGGTTCACGTAATGCTTGATATTGACCACAAAAGTCAGACGCATATTAACCTCATCTAATATTTGTGAACTCCATCAATTGCGCTTTTTGCCCGCTTATTAATCCATAACAGTCTCAACCATCAGTCAGCCTGGCGTCGAAGGAAAGCAGGAATATCCAGCATTTCATCATCAAAGGCATCCACAGATAAATCATCTCCTGACGCTTTTCTTCTTAAAATTGCTGGTTTATTCAACTCATCATAGTCCACATCACCGGTACTGGTATTACGCTTCACCATTTTCATAGACTTATCTGAACTCGCTGACATTTGACTACCCAGCCCCGTTGCTACAACGGTTACGCGTAAATCATTGCCCAGCTCTTCGTCTATGGCTGTACCCATAACCACAATCGCTTCTTCCGATGCGAAGGTGCTAATAATGGCACCGATATCTTCAAACTCGCCTAATGTCAGATTAGTGCCAGTGACATTAACCAGAATACCGCGGGCACCTGAAATATTCACATCTTCTAACAGTGGGCTGGCAACGGCAGCTTCTGCAGCTTCACGGGCACGACCATCACCACTGGACATACCTGAACCCATCATACCCATGCCATTCTGAGACATAACCGTACGCACATCTGCAAAATCCACATTTATGACACCGGGATGAGTGATCAGTTCGGTGATACCCTGAACGGCATTGTGCAATACATCATTAGCACCTCTAAATGCATTCATTAAATCAAACTCCCGACCATAAACACTCAACAGCTTATCGTTAGGAATGGTAATCAATGAATCCACATGCTGGGTTAGTTCCTGAATACCCTGAGCGGCTATTTTCATTCGGTTCGCACCTTCAAACACAAAAGGTTTGGTCACCACGCCCACCGCCAGAATACCCATATCACGAGCAATCTGAGCAACAACCGGTGCCGCACCTGTGCCGGTTCCGCCACCCATGCCTGCGGTAACGAATACCATATCTGCACCCATAATCGCTTCCTGAATGCGCTCTCTATCTTCCAGTGCTGCCTGCCGACCTATTTCAGGATTGGCTCCCGCACCCAGACCTTTAGTGATATTGCTACCAATCTGCAATGACATGGCACCATCAATTTTGGTCAGTGCCTGTGCATCCGTATTGGCGCAAATAAAATCAACCCCATCAATCCCGCTGGATAACATGTGTGTCACGGCATTACCGCCACCGCCACCTACACCGATTACCTTGATGACTGCATCTTGTGCTACAGAATCCATCAGTTCAAACATGACTTATCTCCTCATTTAACCATTTAAATTCAATTGTTTGTTGTTTGCCCATTGCCCCGTTTTTTTCACCGGGCATGGCCATTAAAAATTCCCCTGAAACCAGCTTTTCATCCGTTCCCATACTCCTTTAACCCCCCCGTCTGTTGAAAAATAATGAGTACCGGAGCTTTGATGCTGTTCTCCAAATAACAGCAGACCCACCCCGGTGGCGTAAATTGGATTGTTCACTACATCAGAAAGACCACTGATGTGTTGAGGCACGGCAAGGCGCACCGGCATATGAAATATTTCTTCCGCCAGATCCACCACCCCTTCCATTTTTGAGCTGCCTCCGGTTAATACAATGCCGGCGGCAACAATATCTTCAAAACCACTCTTGCGAAGTTCGGCCTGCACCAGAGTGAGCAACTCATCGTAACGAGGCTCAACCACTTCAGCTAAAGTCTGGCGTGATAATTTGCGCGGTGGACGATCCCCCACACTGGGCACTTCAATCGACTCTTCTGCATTGGCTAACTGCCTTAATGCACAGGCGTATTTAATTTTTATTTCATCGGCGTATTGAGTCGGCGTTCTTAATGCAACCGCAATATCATTAGTGACCTGATCACCGGCAATAGGAATCACCGCCGTGTGACGAATCGCGCCATCAGTAAATACTGCAATGTCGGTGGTGCCACCACCAATATCCACCAGACACACACCCAGTTCTTTTTCATCATCTGTTAACACGGCGTAACTTGATGCCAGTTGTTCTAAAATAATATCGTCCACTTCAAGACCACAGCGACGCACACATTTAATAATATTCTGTGCCGCACCCACCGCGCCGGTTACCAGATGTACTTTTGCTTCAAGCCGCACACCCGACATCGCAATCGGTTCACGAATGCCTTCCTGATCGTCAATCACAAATTCCTGTGGCAGGATATGTAAAATTCTCTGATCTGCTGGAATGGCTACTGCACGTGCCGCATCAATCACTCGATCAAGATCCGATTCACTGACTTCACGATCTTTTATCGCCACAATGCCGTGTGAATTAATACTTTTAATGTGGCTGCCCGCGATACCTGCATACACAGAATTAATCTGACAACCGGCCATTAACTCAGCTTCTTCAACTGCTCGTTGAATAGATTGCACAGTTGACTCAATATTCACCACCACGCCACGTTTTAAACCCCGTGAAGGATGCGAACCCAGACCAACAATTTCAATCTCACCATCGGCGACAATTTCACCCACAATCGCCACCACTTTTGATGTGCCTATATCCAGCCCTACAATTAAATTTTTATCAGATTTTTTTGTCATTTTCATGCCTCCTGATTTTGCCACGCCACGGCAAAGCCATTGGTATAACGCATATCAATATGTCGGATTTTCTGTTTCTGCTTTTTCAACCGCTGCTTATACATTGCTGAAAAACGTTGCAGACGCTCATGCTGGTTTTCTCTTCCCAGGCGCAATTCAAACTTTGATGCTGATGTCTGAGCTGATAATAAATCTAAAGTCCATGAGCGCCTGGCATCCTGTTTTACTTTTGTGATAACTAATTCTGTTCCTGCCAGCCATGCCTGCATTCTTCCCAGCTCTTTCAACATAAACTCATGCTGCCCATCCGGCCCTGTAATCTGTGGCAGATTTATTTTTAATTTTATTTTTTCAGGCTTAAATAAATTTGCTCTCGAACTCAACAAACCATCTTTTCCCCAGAAAGCAACCGGCTGTTTCTCTATTACACGTACAGTTAATTTATCAGGCCACTGCCTGCGAATAGACACATCTTCAACCCAGGGCAGTTCAATTAACACTTTTCTAATTGACTTTAAATCAACCGAGAAAAAACCACCCTGCACATAAGGCATTGCTCGTTTTTTTAATTCCCGTGCAGATAAATAATTAAACTCACCTTCGATCTGCACCGATTCAATAGTCAGAATTTCAACTTTTGAAAAATGCTGCCAGACCAGGCCTGCGCTCATAGTAATCAGCAATAAAATAATAGTTTTATGTAAAACCGAATTTCGCAGCACAGACATTAAACGATCAGTAATTTCAGAATATCGCTGCTTCTTTCTTTGCCCTTTTCTGGCCTGTGATCTTTTAGCGCCTGATTTTTTAATCATCATTTAAAGTCTCTTTAAGTATTTCTACCACCAGCTTTTCAAAACTTATTCCAGCCTGCTTTGCCGCCATCGGCACCAGACTATGGCTGGTCATACCGGGCACTGTATTCACTTCAATTAACCAGGGCTGATTTTTATTATCCAGCATAAAATCTACTCGCCCCCATGATTTCGCCCGCACTGCATTAAATGCCTGCAGCATTACGTCAGCGAATTTTTTTTCCTCTTTTTCATCAAGACCACAAGGGCAGTGATATTCTGTTTTTGTATCATCTGCATACTTGGCCTGATAATCATAAAATTCTCTGGTCGTTTGCAGACGAATCATCGGCAATACTTTTCCATTTAAAATGGATGCGGTGTATTCTTCTCCCTCAATAAACTGCTCTGCCATAATCGTGCCGCCAAATTCTTTTGCCAGTTGCCAGCACTTAATCATATCTTTTGCATCCAGTACTTTACTCATACCCAGACTGGAACCTTCGAGCACAGGTTTAATCATTAAAGGCAGGCCAAGCACTTCAACCGCCTGCAGACAATCACGTTCTGTTTCTAACACCTGATACACAGGTGTGGGCAAACCAATGCCAAGCCAGCACTGTTTTGTTAACAATTTATCCATTGTTAACGCTGAACCTAAAACATCAGATCCGGTGTAAGGTATTTGCATCACATCCAGCATGCCCTGAATCACACCGTCTTCACCACCGCGGCCATGCAAAATATTAAATACTCGATCAAACCCATCAAGTTCATTAATAATATTTCGAGTTACATCAACGCCATGTGCATTCACGCCCTGATTTTTCAATGCCTGTAACACAGCATCACCACTGTCCAGCGACACCTCTCTTTCTGCTGACCAGCCGCCCATCAAAACTGCAACTTTGCCGAACGCCTGCATTATTCCAGCTCTCCAGTAATTTTTTCTCCGACAATTTTTACTTCTGTTTTCAATTCAATACCCTGCTGCTGTTTAACCTGTTGCTGCACATAAATAATTAATTCTTCTATATCCTGAGCACTGGCATCACCGGTATTAATAATAAAATTGGCGTGTTTTTCTGATACCACTGCACCACCTTTTTTAAATCCTTTTAAACCGGATGCTTCAATCAAACGCGCAGCGTAATCACCCTGCGGATTACGAAACACAGAACCACAGCTGGGCAAACCTGTAGGCTGTGTTTGTGCGCGCTTATCCAGTAGCTCACGTATTTGCTCAGCGGCTTTTTTACCATCGCCTGTTGTGAATTTTAAAACAGCCGACACAAACCATTCTTCGGCTGGGCCATTAACAGAGCGGTAAGCTATTTCAAATTCTTCTGGCCTGCGAATATTAAGTTCGCCCTTTCTATTTACCGTGGTAACCGATTCAATATAATTCCAGGTCTCACCACCGAATGCGCCGGCATTCATCGCCAGTGCGCCACCCAGCAAACCTGGAATACCTGCAAAAAACTCACCGCCAATTAAATTATTTTTACTGCAAAAACGCGCCAGTCTTGCACAACTTACTCCTGCACCGGCTTCAACTCTAAGCTCATCTAAATTATTTATTTCCGCCAGACTGCCTTTTAATGAAATAACCGTGCCACGAATACCACCATCTCTAACCAGTAAATTGCTACCTAAACCTAACCAGAATAAAGGTTCATTTTCTGGTAAACATTGAAGAAAATCCGCAAGGTCTTCAGCATCGGCAGGTGTGTATATCTGATCAGCAACACCACCAACTCGCCAGCTGGTATAACGTGCCATAGCTTCATTCAGTTTCAGCGCACCGCGCAATATGTTTTGATTGATCGCCGCCATCATGCCGGTGCCGCCGATAATTTTTCAGGCAAAGTAGCAGCCACTGCACCGATACTGCCTGCGCCCAGAGTTAATAAAATATCGCCGTCTTCCAGCACATTTAATAACGCATCTGACAGGTCTTCTATATTTTCAACAAACACAGGATTCACCTGCCCCCGTGCACGAATAGCTGCACACAAAGCTCGACCATCTGCACCAGCGATGGGCTCTTCACCTGCTGCATAAATTTCAGTTAGCAATAAAGTATCGGTGTCTGCCAGCACACTGCTAAAGTCTTCAAATAAATCTCGCGTACGGGTATAACGATGAGGCTGAAAAGCCACCACCAGTCTTTTATCCGGCCAGCCATTACGCGCTGCTGCCAGAGTGGCCGCCACTTCTGTTGGATGATGACCATAATCATCCACCATAAAAATATGACCTTTGGGTATTTTAATTTCACCGTACTGTTGCATGCGACGACCAATACCCTGAAAATTCGCCAGCCCTGTTTGAATCGCTTTTCTATCCACACCTAGTAAATGTGCAACAGTAATGGCTGCGAGCGCGTTTAATACATTATGTTTGCCCGGTAAATTCAGCATTACTTCCATCGGACTTTCGTCATCGGGTAAGCTCAATTCAAATGAACACTGCATGCCATCGCAATCTATGTGACAGGCTTTTATATCCGCATCGTGTTCTATGCCATAAGTTAAAATGGGTCGCGATACTTTAGATAAAATTTTTCTAACTTCATCATCATCCAGGCACATAATCGCATGGCCATAAAAAGGCAGATGATGTAAAAAATCGACAAAAGCCTGTCGATAGTTATCAAAATCTCCGCCGTAGGTTTCCAGATGATCTGCATCGATATTGGTGACCACTGCAAGCATGGGCTGCAATAATAAAAACGACGCATCACTTTCATCTGCTTCTGCGACAAAATAACGACTGGCTCCCAGTTTTGCATTGGTTGCTGCACTATTTAATTTTCCACCAATCACAAAAGTGGGATCGAGCTTGCCTTCGGTTAATAAACTGGCAACCAGACTGGTGGTGGTAGTTTTTCCGTGAGTACCTGCAATAGCAATGCCGTAACGGAAACGCATAATTTCTGCCAGCATTTCTGCTCGGCGAATAATGGGGATATGTTTTTCCCGTGCCGCAATCAATTCTGGATTGTCTTTAGGTACTGCCGTAGAAATAACTACCACTTCAGCCGTGGCTATATTTTCTTCGTTATGACCTTTAAAAATAGTTGCGCCCTGTTTTTTCAATCTTTGTGTTGCCGCATTAGACCCCAGGTCAGAGCCGCTAATGTTATAACCCAGATTCAATAGCACTTCTGCAATGCCGCACATGCCGACACCACCAATGCCGACAAAATGCACTCGCTGAATTCTTCGCATGGGATGAGTATCAATTAACATGCCTTACCTCCTGCAATTAAACACTGCTCAGTTACCAGCCGTGTTGACTCAGGCATGCCAAGTTGTCTGGCTTTGGTGGCCATGTCGATAATTTTCTGTCGATTTAATTTAGTTAGTACAGTGAGCAAACTCTCCGCATTAAAATCTTTCTGTGGCAATAAAATAGCCGCACCAACATTCGATAAATATTTTGCATTGAATGTCTGATGATCATCAACCGCATAAGGATAAGGCACTAAAATAGAAGCCACGCCGGCAGCGGCAAGTTCAGCAATGGTCATAGCGCCGGCACGACAGATAACGAGATCGGCCCATGCGTAAGCTGCAGACATGTCATCGATATAAGCTTCAACTTTTGCTTTCACTCTTAAACTTGCGTAGTTAATTCGAGCCTGATCCAGATTATTGGGGCCGGCCTGATGGCGCACTTCAAATCTCTGATCTTCCGCCATTTTGGCCAGTGTCTGCGGCACCACTTCATTTAAATAGGTCGCGCCCAGACTGCCACCAAAAATCAGTAAGCGTAACGGGCCTTCACGACCTTTAAGGCGCTGTTCAGGCGATGCCATAGAAGCAATCACTCGTCGAACAGGATTACCAACATGCAAAGATTTTTTATTAAAACTATGGGGAAAGGCTTCCATTACTCGACTGGTTAATTTCGATAGTAATTTATTTGTCAGGCCGGGAATGGCATTCTGTTCGTGTATTAATAATGGCATTTTTAATGCCCAGGCCATTAAGCCACCTGGCCCTGAAACAAATCCCCCCATACCTAAAACAGCACAGGGTTTGCGTTTAAGTAAAATTTTCATTGCCTGTGCACAGGCAATAACAAGATTTACTGGCGCCAACAATAATGCAAATATTCCCTTGCCTCTTAATGCACTCACACCCAGCCATTCAACAGTGATGCCTGCTTCTGGCACCAGTCTGGCTTCAATACCTTTGCGCGTACCCAACCATACAACCGGTACACCTCTAGACTGCAATTCATCTGCCACAGCCAGGGCGGGATAAACATGACCACCGGTTCCACCTGCCATAATCATAACGGGTTGAGTCATGCCGCCTCCCTGAATAAATCTCTTAGGGATTCTGTGCGCGACTGTTTTTTAGTGGATGTTTTTTTGCCGCCGGTTTTTCTGGATAATTTTCTACTGTTTTTAGATATGGCCTGCCCGGTGCGATTTTCATAAGCAATACGCAATAACAAACCTATGGCCGCACAACTGACAATTAAACTGCTGCCACCATAGCTCATTAACGGCAGAGTTAACCCTTTAGTTGGCAGTACGCCCATATTTACACCGATATTAATAAAAGCCTGAAGACCCAGCCAGATTCCAATGCCGTAGGCAAGGTAAGCAGAAAATAAATTACCCTGATCTTCTGCCTGACGTGCAATCATAAATGCACGTAAAAATAATGCCGCAAATAAACTGATAACAGTTAACACACCAATCAAACCAAATTCTTCAGCCATAATCGCAAATACAAAATCCGTGTGTGCTTCAGGCAAATAAAATAACTTTTGTACGCTGCCACCTAATCCTGTACCAGACCAACCACCCGAGCCTATTGCAATTAATGACTGGGTTAACTGAAAACCACTATCAAACGGATCAGACCAGGGATCAACAAAAGTGGTAAGGCGCTGCAAACGGTAAGGCGAAGAAACCACCAGCAGTGCTGCCGTTACTGCAAACAAACTAATAAAAGCTAAAAACTGTACGAATCGAACACCACCTAAATACATCATTCCCAGTGCAGTTAACATAATTACAACCGAAGCACCGAAGTCTGGCTCCAGTAATAAAAACACACAGGCGGCACCAATCATAATCATGGGTTTAATAAACCCCCATAAACTGGAACGCACTTCATCGCCATGGCGCACCAGATAACCGGCGACATAAATCATTAATAATAATTTAACTATTTCTGAAACCTGTAAATTAAATAACCCCACAGGAATCCATCGAGTGGAGCCGTTTACTGTTTTACCAATTCCAGGAACCAGCACCAGCAATAATAAAATAAATGAAATTCCCAGCAAAATCATGCCAGATTTTTCCCAGTGAACCAGCCGCACTTTAAGCATAAAAAAAGCAGCAAACAAACCAAGCACTGCAGCTATTGACTGGCGATACAGATAATAAAATGGAGAAGATATCTGCCTGTCTGCTACCGTTATAGATGCTGACGACACCATCACCAGACCCAGAAACAAAATAACTAATGTTATGCCAATTAATACTGGATCCAGACCTTCGGCAAAAATAGCTTTTGTTTTTAAATTTTTACCCGACTGCATAGCAGCTGATTTTTTTGTGCTGGCAGTCATCATCATGCTCATGATAATCGCCCCACAGCTTCTGTAAATACTTCGCCACGATGTTCAAAACCGCGAAACATATCAAAGCTGGCACAGGCTGGAGACAACAGAACACTGTCACCGATATGTGCAAGATCTGCAGAAATATGTATTGCATCATCCATATCTTTTGCATACATTACCGGCACTACATCCTGTAGCGCCTGTTCAATTTGTGGCGCATCCCGACCCATCAAAACAACCAGTCGAACTTTTTCTTTCACTGTATTTTTTAGTGCTGAAAAATCTGCATCTTTTGCAATGCCACCGGCTATTAAAATTATTTTATTCTTTACTTCCAGTCCTTCTATTGCAGCCAGTGTGGCACCTACATTGGTGCCTTTCGAATCGTTATACCAGTCAACACTCTGTTTATTTGCTATCCATTGAGTACGATGGGGCAAACCTGAAAACTGTCGCAATGTCTGCAACATATCAATCATTTGTATATTAGCGGCTTCACCTAATGCTAGCGCGGCCAGTGCATTAGCTATATTGTGACGACCCGATAATTTCACTTCGCTTTCAGCAATCAGTTTTTTTCCGCCTTTGCATAAAAAAGTTTCACCATTAAATTCACGCAGACCGAAGTCACCTATTGCAGGTTCTCCCAGAGTAAAGCCACTAATAAAATTCTGCCCAACGGTCATGGTTTTAACTTTTTCATCATCGCGATTAATGACACTGACTTTGCATTGCTTATATATTGTCTGTTTTACTTTTGTGTAAGCATCCAGATTATCGTAACGATCCATATGATCCGCACTGACATTAAGCACAGTTGATGCGACAGGTTTTAGACTGTGACATGTTTCCAGTTGAAAACTGGATAATTCCAGTACATATAAATCTGCATTCTGATTTAATAAATCAAGCACTGGCACACCAATATTGCCGCCAATCATCACATTTAAACCAGCCTGCTTTGCCATTTCACCTACCAGCATGGTCACTGTACTTTTTCCATTTGAGCCGGTAATTGCAATCACTGGCGACTTTACCTGTCGTGCAAATAATTCAACATCACCAATACTCTCAACACCCTGCTGTATTCCATGTTGAATAGCCGGCTCTAATAGTGATACTCCGGGGCTCACAATAATTTGTGCTGCGCCCATAAATAAAGCCTCATCAAATTCACCTGTGTAAACCGGTACATCTGGATATTTTTCGCGCAGAATATCCAGACCCGGTGGCTGCATACGACTATCAACCACCACGACTTCTTTGTGCTGATTTTTTAAATGGCGCACGACAGACATTCCGGTTAATCCCAAACCGACGACCAGTATGTAATATTGTTCATTTTCTTTTTTCGATACCACTGCCGTTACCAATGCTGCTATGGATACACCAGATAATGTTGCTGACATTACCGTCATTAACGAACCTTTAGTGTGGCCAGGCCAATCAAAACCAGTACCACTGTAATAATCCAGAAACGCACAATCACTCGCGGCTCTGGCCAACCTTTTAATTCAAAATGATGATGCAGAGGCGCCATGCGAAAAATTCTTCGCCCGGTTAATTTGAATGATGCCACCTGCAAAATAACCGACACGGTTTCCATTACAAAAACTCCGCCCATAATTAACAACACCAGCTCCTGTCTAACCAGTACCGCAACCACACCTAATGCAGCACCCAGTGCCAGTGCACCGACATCACCCATAAAAACCTGAGCAGGATATGTATTGAACCAGAGGAAGCCCAGACCCGCACCGACTAAAGCACCACAGAAAATAACCAGCTCACCCACACCTGAAATAAAGGGAATGCCAAGATAATCTGAAAAATTCGCGTGCCCGGTTACATAAGCAAATACACCTAATGCACCCGCCACCATTACTGTGGGTAAAATAGCCAGCCCATCTAAACCATCGGTAAGATTAACCGAGTTACTGCTACCAACAATCACAAAGTAGGTGAGCAATACAAATCCCCAGCCCAGTGGAATCACCACGTCTTTTGCAAACGGGATAATAAGTTGTGTTTCTATTGGCTGTTTTGCCGTGACGTAAATAAACCAGGCGGCACCAAAACCAAATACGGTTTGCCAGAAATATTTTGATTTAGCTGATAAGCCTTTACTGTTACCACCGGTTAATTTCTTAAAGTCATCCACAAAACCAATGGCACCAAACAACAGGGTAACCGTCAATGCGATCAGCACCTGTCTGTTTTGTATATCACTCCACAGTAATGTACTTATCGCCACTGCCACGATAATTAAAGCACCACCCATTGTGGGTGTACCGGCTTTTGATAAGTGACTTTCCGGCCCATCATCTCGAACATTCTGACCAATTTTATAACTGGTTAAGCGACGAATCATTACAGGGCCTATCCATAACGAAATAAGCAGAGCCGTTAAGGTACCCAGAATGGCGCGCAGTGTTAAATAGCGAAACACATTAAAGCCACTGTGATATTGCTGCAAATAATCGGCAAGAATTAATAACATGACTTATCTTCTCCAATTAATTTTTTTTCGATCAGGGCTTCGACTACCTGCTCCATTTTCATGTAGCGAGAACCTTTAATTAAAATATTCAAATCACTATGTATATTTGTTTTTAAATAATCAATCAATTCATTCTGCGTTTTAAAATGCATGGCCGCATCGCCAAATGCTTTTACTGCAGAAACACTGTGCTGACCTGTTGCCAGCAAACGATTAACACCGGATGTACTGGCTTTTATTCCCACATCAAAATGCAGACGCTCTGCGTTATCACCCAGCTCACCCATATCGCCCAACACTAACCAGTGTTCGCCGGGCAAATCATTTAACACACTCAGGCCTGCATCCAGCGAAGCAGGATTAGCGTTATAGGTATCATCAATCAGACACATGCCGGTATCTGTTCGACAAATATTCAAACGACCTTTTACTGGCTTAAACTCAGTCAGTCCGTTTTTTATATTTTCAAGAGATACACCAATAGCAACTGCAGCAGCCGTTGCAGCCAGAGCATTCATTGCATTATGACGACCTGCCAGCAATAATTTAATTTCACACTGCTGATCTGCTGCACTAATTTTTAGCAGCCCACCAGATTCAGTTGCCTGCCACTCTCCTTTAACTTCTGCCTCACTATCCAGGGCAAAGCGAATTATTTTTCTATCTTCACAAAGCGATAACCAGTCATCTGCATAATTATCATCCGCATTAATAATTGCGATACCCTGGTCAGTTAAACCTGAAAATATTTCACCCTTTGCTTCTGCCACACCTTTAATCGAACCAAAACCTTCAAGGTGTGCAGGCCCTGCATTAGTAATCAACGCAACGTCGGGGCGTGTTATTTTTGTTAAGCCTGCAATTTCACCATGATGGTTAGCGCCCATTTCAATCACTGCATACTTTTCTGTTAAATCCATGCTCAGCAGAGTGAGTGGCAGCCCGATATCATTATTAAAATTACCCTGCGTTGCCAACACCTCACCCTGCTTCGCTAATATGGCTGCAATCATTTCTTTAACAGTGGTCTTACCATTACTACCAGTGATACCAATCACTGCCCCCTGAAAATCCTGCCGCCATGCCGCCGCCAGCCTCCCTAAAGCTTTTCGAGTATCGCTTACCTGAATTTGTGGTAAATTAAATTCAGCTGAATTTACTGCATCTACCCGATTAATTTCTGTCTGATCAAAAGTTATTTTACTCACTACAGCAGCCACGGCTCCTGCCTGCTGTGCTTCTGCTATGAAATTATGGCCATCAAAATTTTCGCCTACCAATGCAAAATACAGTGCGCCCGGTTTTATGCTGCGGGTGTCCGTTGACACACTATTAAATGAATTATCATCTCCATACAGTGCTCCGTTCAGTATTTGACTTGCTCGACTCAAACTCATCATTCAGTTTCCTCCAGACACGCTTTAACCACTAGCGCATCACTGAATGGATGTTTTATATCACCGGCAATCTGATAATTTTCATGGCCTTTACCCGCAAGCAAAATAATATCTTCATTAGATGCCTGCTTTATAGCCTGAGAAATAGCCTGTTTACGATCATGTATTAACTGAATCTTTGATACGTCATTAAAACCTGTAAAAATATCATCAGTTATATTTTCTGCGTTTTCCGTTCTTGGATTATCATCGGTTACGAAAATTTCATCTGCATAATTCTCTGCCACCTTTGCCATTAGTGGACGCTTGCCTTTATCCCGATCACCACCACAGCCGAAAATACATATTAGTTTTTTTCTGCTGTGGTCTTTTAATGACTTAAGAGCAGATTCCAGAGCCTGGGGGGTATGAGCATAATCAATGACTATCGCAGGTTTATTGTCTTCTTTTATTACCTGCATGCGACCTGCCACAGTGACTAATCTTTCAATGCTTTGAATGGCATGAGTAAACTCAATATTTTTTATTAGCAGAACTGCTAATGTGGCCAGCACATTAGCAACATTAAATCGTCCCATTAAATTCAAATTGACATCAGCTTCACCCCGAGGCGAATTAATGTGCATACTTAAACCCTGGTCATGCATTTTAATGCCAGAGGCAGAAACGATATTTTTTATTCCACAGCTTTCTTCTGTTTGTGTGGCATAACCCCATATATCAACTTTGCCATTAAGATCATGTACCAACTGACGACCAAATTCGTCGTCCATATTTAGTACTGCTGTTTTAATGTTTTTCTGCTGAAATAGTTTTTTCTTTGCTTCGCCATAAGATTCTATATCGCCATGATAATCAAGATGATCCCGGCCTAAATTTGTCAGCACCGCCACATCAAAATCAACCCCGTTTACACGACCCTGATCCAGTCCGTGAGATGACACTTCCATAGCAACCTGTGCAGCACCTTTATCTACCAGCTCTGATAATATTTTATGCACCTGAATAACATCGGGTGTTGTGTGTGTAGCGGCTTTAAGATTATTAATTAAGCCATTACCGATAGTGCCTATGACTGCAGCCGACTGATCCAGGAAATCAAATGCCTGAGCAATAAAATGGCTGACCGATGTTTTTCCATCTGTACCTGTTACACCTACTGTAAATAATTTTTTTGATGGCTCATCATAAAACTGACTGGCGATTTCACCCAGCCGTGTTTTTAAATTATCAACCGGAATACATATAGTGCGCGTCATTAATGTTGATAACATTTGCTGGCAATATTGATCGAATTTACGATCACACAAAACAGCCACTGCGCCATTACTAATGGCCATTTCCGCAAACGCGAGGCCGTGCTCATTCTGCCCCGCCAGAGCCACAAAAATATTTCCTGACTGAATTTTTCGACTGTCCAGATTCATACCGGTAACTGGAATATCCGGTAGACAATTTATGGCAACATAATCACCTAACAACTGCTTTAAGCTGATGCTCTGACTTTCTTTCATTTCATCAAACCTCATAGCCGCTATCATGCGTTGTTACCCCGGGTTACAGCTGATACTATTTTCAGATCATCTGGTGGAATATCCAGCAAACGTAATGCGCCCGACATAACTTTTGAAAATACTGGCGCAGCTACCTGACCACCAAAATATTTTCCATTTCGAGGCTCATCCAGTATCACTACCATCACCAGTTTAGGATCAGATGCAGGCGCCATGCCTGCAAAAAATGACAGGTATCTATCTTTTGCATAACCACCAGAAATATATTTATGCACGGTTCCTGTTTTACCTGCCACTCGATAATTCGCAATCTGCGCTTTAGGCGCGGTACCTTCTGAGCTAACAACTCGCTCCATCATACGTCGCACCTGACGAGCTGTTTTTTTACTTGTTATCTGCTCGCCTTCAACTTTTTTATTTTTATCCAGCATAAGAAAACTAACCGGATGAATAACACCGTCTGCAGCAAGAGAACTATAAGCCCGGGCCAACTGAATCGGTGTCACAGAAATGCTGTATCCAAAAGACATGGTGGCACGTTCAAATTCACTTATATTACCCATACGTAAATTTCCTGCGCGTTCACCAGGAAAACCACTTGAGGTATCAACTCCAAATCCAAATTTTGCATACATACCCAGCTGTTGCTCCTGATCCATAGACAACGCCACTTTACTGACACCGACATTGCTGGATTTCAGAATAATTTCACCCAGATTTATTTTTCCGTAATTTTTCATATCCTTAATTAAATTGCCCTGCACTTTGTAGTAACCAGGAGAAGTACGCACATTATCTTTTGGATGCCAGCGACCTGTTTCCAGTGCCGCAGCTATGGTAAAGGGTTTCATTATTGAACCGGGTTCAAATACATCGGTAACCGCTCGATTTCGATACACTCCCGGCTTTAACTGGCTACGATTATTCGCATTAAACGAAGGCTGATTCACCATTGCCAGCACTTCGCCACTGTGCACATCCATAATCACAGCCGAACCTGCAATAGCGCGATGCTCTTTAACAGCTGATTTAAGTGCACGATAAGTTAAATACTGCAGGCGTCTATCTATACTTAAGTTAACTGTTTTACCTGGCTCTGCTGCTTTGAGTCTTTCAATATCATCCACTGCCCGACCAAGACGATCTCTGACAATTCGTTTTGCACCTGCTACTCCAGTCAGCCATTCATCATAGGCAAGCTCAAGCCCTTCCTGCCCATGATCATCTACGTTTGAAAAACCCAGCACATGGGATGTGACTTCTCCTGCAGGGTAATAACGTTTATATTCGCGCTGCAAATACACACCCGGTAATTCCAGTGCGCGAACTTTTTTACCCAGATCGGGTTGAATATGACGACGCACATACATAAATTCTCGACGTGCATTACGCTCCACTTTTTTTAGTAAAACAGCGGGCTTTATTGACAACAACCTGGCTAATTCAGCAATACGTTTTTTAGCTGTCATTAATTCACCGGGATGTGCCCACACTGAATCAACCGGCGTGCTTATTGCCAATGGCTCTCCATTGCGATCATAAATATCACCTCGATGAGCAGGAATGCTCACCACTCGAAGATGGCGCGCGTCGCCCTGTTTCTGAAAAAATGCCTGATTTAAAACCTGCATATCTAACGCGCGCCATAATAACCCTGCAACAGCCAGCATAAACACCACCAGCACTGTGTAGCGTCGTAATTTATAATGCGGTGCGCGGCCTTCTTTTTTCATCTGTTTTTTTTCATTGTTTAATGTAAACAATTTCATTTGCCAAAGGGATGGTCATATTTAATTTTTTACGCGCAAATCGCTCAATACGTCCATGAGATGACCAGGCACTTTGCTCTAATTGCAATCGCCCCCATTCAACATTTAAAGCATCAATCTGTTTTCTAAGTTGCTGCGCTTCTACAAATAATTTTCGGCTCTGGTGTTTGCTATATATCACACCAAATGCTGACCCCATCGTCAGTACTAGCAGCAGCATTGTTAGTAGCAGCATGATTTTCAATGCACTCGCTCCAGCACTCTAAGCACAGAACTTCGCGCCCGTGGATTTTGCGCTAATTCTTCTGTACTCGGCTTGATAGCTTTACCAATTAATTTAAATGGCAAATCTATTTCGCTATTCATAATGGGCAGATCTTTGGGTAATTGCGGGCCTCGAGCCAGATCACGCATAAATCGTTTCACAATACGATCTTCCAGCGAGTGAAAACTGATAACAACCAGACGCCCATTTACTGCCAGCACTTCAACCGCCGCTTTCAGTGCCTGCTCAAGCACTTCCAGTTCACGATTAATAAAAATTCTAATTGCCTGAAAACTTCTGGTCGCTGGATGCTTATGTTTTTCTTTTCTGGGCACAGCCGAACTGATCAACTCAGCCAACTGCAATGTATCGGTTAATTCTTCCTGTTGACGCACTGTGACCACAGCACGAGCAATACGGCGAGCAAAACGCTCTTCACCGTAACGTTTTAACACCAGCACCAGATCATCTTCTTCGACCTTAGCTAACCATTGCGCCGCAGATTGACCTGCCTCAGGATTCATTCTCATATCCAGTGGCCCTGATTTAAGAAAACTAAATCCACGCGAACCATCATCCAGCTGTGGTGACGACACTCCGATATCCAGCAATATCCCGTCAATTTTCTGCATCAACCCTCGCTCGGTCACTACTTCAACCAGTGATTCAAAATTGCCATAGACAATTTCAAATCGAGAATCCGATCCAAAACGTTGCTTACCTGCTTCAACTGCCTGCGGGTCCTGATCCATGGCCAATAAACATCCCTGCTCATTTAACTGCTGCAAAATTTCTTTTGAATGACCACCGCGGCCAAAAGTGCCGTCCAGATATACACCATCTGGCTTAATCGACAGAGCTGATAGCGCCTCACTCAGTAAAACTGGTCGGTGGGCATAATCTGTGTCATTCATCAGAGAGACAGATTTTCCAGTGATGCCGGTATCCCGGCATCATCATTCACTTCATCCAGCCAGATCTGCTGCTTGTCATTCCAGACCTGGTCATCCCAAATTTCAAATTTCTTACCCTGGCCAATTAACACCAGCTTTTTATCCATGCCTGCGTATTCGCGCAACATGGTAGGCAATAGAATCCGCCCCTGGCTATCAAGCTCAACTTCTGTGGCATGACCGATCAACAACCGCTGCAGCAAACGAGCCTGCTTATCCATACTGGGCAAGGCAATCAGCTGCGCTTCAATGATTTCCCATTCTGGCAGCGGATAAACCAGCAAACAGCTGTCTTTATCCACAGTAACAACCAGCCGACCACCACAGGTTTCCATCAGGCGCTCACGATAACGCGCCGGAATCGCCATACGTCCCTTCGCATCTAAAGCCAGATTGTTAATGCCGCGAAATATCATCTTTATAGTGTGCCTGTTACCTTTTTAGCTCTATCGACTAGCCTTTACTTTGCAGCCGAATATACAGGGAAGCTGGAATTAGAAACCGGAACTAATCCACACTCCCCCACAATTCCCCACTTTTGTGAACTATAGTTACCCCCGACCACCACTGTCAAGTAAAAAACAGGGCAAATTAGGGTAAAAAAACCTTACGTGTCAGAGACTTAGGTGAAAGACCTTAGAAAATAGCAGGACTAGAATCAGATTTTAGAATGTAACTCAATAAGTTACAGAAACAACTTAACAAAGTACTTTAACTTTAAAGAATGGATTATTTTTTTGAAGAAATTTGAGGATAAAACGAAAAAAAGTGAAGTCAGCCTGTAAGCCGGGTTCTGTCTGGTAAATCAATACCTGAACAATTATTCATCTGGGATGTGCGTCGCCGCACACCTCAAGCAACCTACCCGAGAACAACGCGGGCCGCGCCATATGCTCTCCTATTTGGTCTTGCTCCGAGTGGGGTTTACCCTGCCACTACTGTTACCAGCAGCGCGGTGCGCTCTTACCGCACCTTTTCACCCTTACCCGCAAAAAATTGCAGGCGGTATATTTTCTGTGGCACTGGCCGTAGACTCACGTCTCCCAGGCGTTACCTGGCACCCTGCCCTGTGGAGCCCGGACTTTCCTCCAGATATTTCATTATAAAATATCCAGCAATTGTTCGGCTGACTTCAACAGGGACTATATCACAGGAATTATTTTGTGCCAGAAAATATCTACTTTTCATCGCTCCCCTTGCACAAAAAACGTAGAGTTTTTTGTAGGGGCGACCTTTAGGTCGCGATGATTGCAGATTACTAAAATCGCGGCCTGAAGGTCGCTCCTGCAATAATAATGCCTACCGACTAATTTCAATCATCGTCATCAAACACTTCATTTTCAACTGGTGTATCAATCGCATTACCCCACTCAGAATAACCTGCCGCATAGCCGCGAATATTTTTATAACCCAGATACTTTAGTACCCAATAGGTATGCGCTGAACGAAAATGAGTCTGACAATAAATAATAATTTCTTTTTCAGGCACTACACCAAGGCTGGTAAAATTCTTACGCAATATATCATCGCTATAAAACCGATAGAAATTTTCATCGTTGTAATTATTCTCCCAGTTAAAATGCACTGCACCGGGAATATTGCCACCTCGGTCTGTAATCAATAACTCATTGGTAAATTCTTCGTGCATGCGGGTATCCAGAAAAATTACATTTTTATCATCAAGTTTTGACTCTATATATTCACGCTTTGCATTCATTATTCCAGACTGATTTGCCTGAAAATCACTTTCTGGTAAAACATTTGGCTCTGACTCTATCGGCAGCCCACTATCTTTCCAGGCATGCCAACCACCGTTCATAATGGATAGATTTTTATAACCCAGCTCTTCAAGTGTCCATAATAAACGACAGGCCATAGGATTATGCTGAGCATCATAAGCTACAATTTTATGTTCAGGCAATAACCCCAACTTTGAAAAAGTTTCAGATAAATCACTATCAGGAAGAATATCGCAATCCACATCATCATGGGCATAAACTATTTGAGGATAATTAAGATGTATTGCGCCGGGAACATGACCTTCTTTATATACCTGAGGAATTGAAAGATCGATAACAACTAGATTTTCATCACTCAGATGCTCATGCAAAACTTCAGCTTCAATAATTAACGGTAAATCAGATCCCACTCAACAACCCCTGCTTTTTAGATTGAATTAAATTTTTCTTAATTATAGACGCTATCAAAAAAAATGCCTGCACAGGGATTCTAAATATAACTCTCATTTATAAATCAACAATTGTCTGGAATAAACTAAATAGATCTGGTTTTTCTAATTCGACTACCTACAAATTTATTGATAAAATTTTTCCTTGGCAAAAATGGAACCACATTACATTTTCGAATTCCAATTTTTCGACTTAATGCATGCAGACCAGCATGATACCTGTCTACATTAAAACCTTTTTCAATTGCACGAACAGTATTTAATCGATTATCACAAAGCAGTTCTGCTCGTGCCAGATTTAAAAATACATCTGCGTTTTTCCACTCACTATTAATTGCCCTACGGCAAAAATTTATAGCGGTTAAATCGCCATGCATTAATTTAGAAATACCAAAATAAGATATATAAGTATTGCGATATTTATGGGATTTTGAAACAGACTCAAACGCAAATTTAAAACACTTTGCTGCCTGAGAGAACGACCGGTCTTTTAAGTATTCTATTCCATTTTTAAAGTCATCACAGCATTCGCTGTAATCAGAATAAATTGCTTCCAGCAACAACATGGCATCCACCTCCATGGATAAAACAGGACTAATCCTTTAGTCCCTGAATATTTGTTTTTTATACTATCTAAATTGCACAGATAATAACTGCCAAGATTACTCCTGTATTACTTCAAATCAAGAAAAATAATGCACGTTTACGCAAATAAACATATTTCCAATAACAGACTCAACGACTATGGACTGAAAGTCCATAGGTTGCTTTAGAATGATTGAAAATCGTTACACTGAAAAAACAGAAACTTTAAACCCTTCTATCTCCGTCATTCCTGCACAGGCAGGAATCAGCGACTTTAGATGACTGAAGTCACTGGATACCCGCCTGCGCGGGTATGACGATGTGTAGCAGCTAAAGCCTTGCACTAAAGCGCATAGTTTTTACTAGCGCACTGGAACAATAAAGAATCTGCAAAACCCAGGTTAAGAACAGACCAGGTCTGTGCTTTTATGAGGCAAAAAAAAGCCACAGAGACCAGCCCTGTGGCACAACCACGCTAATGATACTATTAAAAACTAAATTGAATCTTTATCCAGACGCATTAACTTGCCTAATGCATGATTCAGGGGATGGCTACGAGGTAAAAAAGGCAGCGGACTACGCTGACGAATACCCAGTTGCTCACGCATTAACCTTAATCCAGGATGGCGATTATCAATCTGCAGCCCTTTTTTCAAAGCGACTACAGTTTGTTTTCTATTCTTGCAATACCACTCAGCTCGCGACAGATTCAGATATACATCACCATCATGAATTTCGTTGCGCGCAGCTTCACGACATAATTCCAGGCCGGTAGCATCACCTGATAATACTCGCGACAAACCACTATAGGAGGCATATTTATTATGATAAACATCACGTCTATCTACCGCATCATATGCCATTTGAAAGCTATGCACAGCCTTAGGCATAGATCGTTCTTTAAGATGCTCAACGCCGGCAACAAAATCGTCGCAGCATGAACTGAAATCATCATATACAGGTTGTAAAGGAGACATCGTAACCTCGTAAATCTAATCTAGATATAATATTCTGTTTCGCATTGCCAATCTCTTAACTATTTCAAAGACTGGCATCCTGTTTTGTTTTTATAATTTTCCTATCAGCATTCACGTACATTTCAGGCATTCAATCTATTAGTGAGCTTTGTTATGCGCTGCAACGGTTATGCTTATTTAGAAATAATGCATACACCGTGCCTATTTAAATAAAAGCAACAAAAACAATAAGATAGAAATATCAATTATTAAGCTAATTAATTAAATTTAAATGACTTGTAAAATATACCGACATGAGAAATATGACTTTTAAAGACTATATTTTTTTCATTTTTTGAAAACAGATAAAAATCAATGACTTACAAAAAAGAAGAGATGTAAGATTTTCCGTCATCTAATTATACCTACGAATAAGTATTTGTCATTAAATTATCCCGCTACCTGGACTGAAGATCAAGCGCCAATTTATAGACACTATTTTTCTTTGCGCCTGTAATACTGGCTGCCAGCTTACTTGCCTGCTTTACAGGCAACTCTTCCAGCAATACCTTTAAGATATGCTCCAGTGATACTGCATCCTCAGATTGCCGAGAGGCCTGCCCCTGAACAATAACCACAAATTCGCCTTTCCGCTGATTCTCATCCCCAGCCACCCATTCAGATAATTCAAGCAGACTGGCCTGACGAATGGTCTCAAATGTTTTGCTGATCTCTCTGGCTAAAACAGCTGACCGCTGCTCACCAAACACATTGACCATATCAGACAGCGAAGCTTTAATTCGATGACTGGATTCATAATATAATGTGGATACAGTTTCACTGGCAAACTGCTCAAAAAATCGCACCCGTGCCGTTGATTTAGCCGGAGGGAATCCGCAAAAGTGGAATTGATCAGTGGGCAGACCCGATGCAGACAGGGCAGCAATAGCGGCACAGGCACCCGGCACCGGGCTAACTTTAATTCCAGCCTGATGAGCCGCCTTTACTAATCGATAGCCAGGATCACTTAATAGCGGTGTACCCGCATCAGAAATTAATGCTATTTTCTCACCCGCCTGCAATTTCTCGATCAGCACCGGCGTTTGCAGCTCTTCATTGTGATCATGATAAGCCCACATATGAGTTTTAATATTAAAATGCTGCATCAAATGTCGACTATGTCTCGTATCTTCAGCCGCAATCAAATCAACTTCTGATAATATATCGATAGCACGCTGACTCATATCAGCTAAATTTCCAATTGGGGTCGCAACTATATAAAGTATGCCCTGATTTGTTGACACCGCCTGCTCCAGACAAGATACTCTGGGCGCCATAATAACACCTGGAAGTCTTTGATTAAGTCATGAATCGACATTTTGCGATTAAAATGTGTTGCTTTTTCGTTGTGAAACTTCGCAATAGCTCGCTCACGGCTCTTATATTATTTGAGGACGCCTTGAATCAACCCATTTTAATCGGCAATATGTTCGACCCAGACTTAATCAAAGACTCCCAGGCAACCCAACACAGTAGATAATGATTATTCGCTTTTTTATTCTTACTATCCTGATCTCTGCTATCAGCGCCTGTTCAACCACGCCATCGACTCCATCAGATTCGCAACCGGCAGATGCAGACCAGGCAATAGATACTCAAACACCGGAAGTAAAAGAGTACCCAGATCAGTTTCTGCAGCTGGCCGAGCAATCTAGCGGAGCAGAAAAAGACCAGTATTTATTACACGCAGCTGAGCTATTTATAAAGCTGGGAGATTACTCAAGCGCTCGCTCAACCCTGGCTCTTATTAATATAGAACTGGCCGACGCCTCCGTACTCAGAGCCCATCAAATTTATTCTGCTGAAATAGCCCTGGGCACGGGCGACCCACGACTGGCTTTAAAACTGCTGCCCTTCTCCAGCATCCTGCCCACAGATCAGCAGATTAAGGTTTATCAAATTCGCGCCCAGGCCTTTTTGCACGCGGGCTACCCTGTTGAATCGGTAAAAACAAGAGTGCAGATGGATGCCTTACTGACTGATGAAACTCAGCTAAAAAACAACCACCAGGCCATCTGGGAAACCCTCTCTCTATTACCAGAAACCACACTACATCAACTCAGCCTGACACCTCTGCACCCGGTATTTCTAGGCTGGGTAGAGCTGGCTAAAGTAGCCAAACGCGGGCAGATTGACTGGCAACATTTACAGGACGGCATCGCTAAATGGCGCAAGCGTTACCCCAACCATCCAGCGGCTAAAATCTTTATCGCCGAGCTTGACCGTAAACAGATAGAATTACTCGAACGGCCAACTCATATCGCCGTTATGCTGCCATTCAGTGGCCCCTACTCACAAATTGCAGCGGCTATCCGTGACGGTTTTATGTCAGCCTATTATCAGCATCCCGATAAAGCACTGCGACCCAAAATCACATTTATCAACACCACCAATGAAGCAGGCATATGGAATAATTACAAAAAAGCAGTCGATGCTGGCGCTGATTTTATTGTTGGACCATTCCAGAAATCATCGGTGAACAGCCTGACTCAAAGCGAGAAACTGGATGTCCCCACACTGACACTTAATTATGGCCAGCAGCAAAGCGAAGTGACAGAAAATCTATTTCAATTTGGTCTACTCCCCGAAGATGAAGCACGGCAGATTGCCGAGCTGGCCTTTAGACAGGAAAAACTGCATGCAGCCGTTCTGGTTCCTGAAGGCAAATGGGGGGAACGCTTACGCATTGCGTTTCAACAACGCTTCGAAGAACTGGGCGGCACAGTTATTAATGCACAAACCTATACCCCTGGAAAAAATGACTTCAAACGACCTATACAGAACCTGCTCAATATCAACCAGAGCATTTCACGACATAAGCAATTAAAATATTTATTACGCACAGATCTGAAATTCACCCCTTATCGTCGTCAGGATGTGGATATGATTTTCATTGCGGCCACACCCAGGGATGCACGCCAGCTAAAACCCCAGTTTAAATTTCACTACGCCGGTGAGCTACCCGTTTACGCAACCTCTCACGCATACACTGGCAAACTGGATAAAAATGCCGACCGTGATATAGATGATTTATATTACAGCGACATGCCCTGGATACTTAATCCCGCCAACCGACTTAAACAATCGCTGCAGCGATACTGGCCAGAACAGCAACGCCACACCCGACTGTTTGCCCTGGGTATCGACGCTTATAATATGATTCCTTTCCTTGGCAGATTACAGGCAAAATCTTACGAGCGTTTTTCTGGTCAAACCGGTAATATATATCTCGACCCGTTTAAGCGCCTGCATCGCGAATTATTATGGGCTCAATTTAAACGTGGCGTTCCCACTTTAATAGATTTAAATACACTACCGGAAAACATTGCTATTGAAACTGGACTTCCTCAGCAACAGAGCCAGCAAAGGTAAACAGGCAGAGAAGCTTGCCTGCGAATACCTGATCAAACAGGGGCTGTCTTTTTTAGAAAAAAATTATTATTGTCGACAGGGTGAAATTGATCTCATCATGAACGACAATAACACGCTGATATTTGTAGAAGTTCGTTACCGTAAAAACAATCATTACGGTGGCGCGAAAGAAAGTGTTACTCACAAAAAGCAGAAAAAACTGCACACGACTGCACTACACTATATGCAAAAACATGGCCATGATAGACCCGCAAGATTTGATGTTATTGCGATAACAGGCGAACACAGTCAATGTAGTTTTGAATGGATACAAAACGCATTTTAGAACAACCATCAAGCCAGCAAAGATTTTACTTATGAACTTACTAGAACGCATTGAAAAAAACTTTAATGACAGCATTGCAACCAAACAGCGAGCAGCCGAAACATTACAGAACTCAATCGCATTAGCCGCGCAAATAATAACCCAAAGTTTACTCGCTGGTGGAAAAACACTTTCATGTGGCAACGGCGGCTCAGCAGGCGATGCCCAGCATTTTTCATCTGAAATGTTAAATCGATTTGAAATGGAGCGCCCGGGTCTGCCTGCTATTGCTCTAACAACCGACACCTCAACGCTCACATCCATCGCCAATGATTACAGTTACGATATTATTTTTTCGAAACAGATACAGGCACTGGGTCAGTCTGGTGACACTCTGCTAGCAATCAGCACCAGTGGCAACTCAGCCAATATTACTAAAGCAATTGATGCCGCCCATGAACGCGGTATGAATGTAGTTGCACTTACAGGAAAAACAGGCGGTGAAATTGCGAATTGTTTATCTTCCAGTGACATTGAAATCCGAGTCCCTTCTGATTCCACTGCTCGAATTCAGGAAGTTCATTTATTAGTGATTCACTGTTTATGTGATTTGATTGACCATCAGCTAATCGGCCAGTAATACTTATCAACTAATATCTTTGCCGTAATTATTATGGAAAAAAAATTTCTCCGTTGCATAAAAAAAATACTGCCGGCTGATTCTATTCTTACCGATCAGGCAGATTGCCTGGCCTATGGATTTGATAACAGCAAACAACACAGCACTCCAGATATAGTCGTTTTTCCTGAAACTGAACAACAGGTTATTGATATAGTTCAAAGCTGTTATCAGCACAAAATTATTATTACTGCACGCGGACGAGGCACGGGCACAACCGGGGCAACCGTCCCTGTTCGAGGCGGTCTTGTATTATCTTTTGAAAAGATGAATTGTATTCTAAATATTGATCCAGATAATAGAACAATGGTTGTACAGCCAGGGGTAACGAATAAAGAAGTACAGTTAGCTGCAAAGCAGGCTGGTTTTTTCTGGGCACCCGATCCAACCAGCGCTGCCTTTTGCACAGTGGGTGGCAACCTGGCCTACAATTCAGCCGGGCCTGCCGCAGTAAAATACGGCACCTGCCGAGAAAACACTTTAGGCCTGCATGCCGTTACAGGTAAAGGCGAACTGATTAAGTGCGGCGTTTGCACAACCAAAGGCGTCATCGGTTATGACTTAACCCGGCTAATTATTGGCTCAGAAGGCACATTAGCTATTATTACTCAGGCCACTCTAAAACTCTTACCCATAGCAAAAACCAGACGCACATTAAAAGCCACGTATCATTCTATTGAATCTGCTGCACAGGCTGTTTCAAATATAATGGCACAACCCGTCACCCCCTGTGCATTAGAATTTATGGATACAAATTCTTTAAATATTATTCGTGATTATTCAGCAATGGATATTCCCACTTCAATCAATGCCCTGTTAATGATTGAAGTAGATGGCAGCGAACATGAAATAGATTATGCAGCAAAAGAAATACAAAAAGCCTGTGTACTGGACGGACACATTGAAACCAGCGTCGCACAGACAGAACAGGAAATAAAAAACCTGTGGACGATACGCAAAGCTCTGTCTCCATCATTAAGAAAAATTGCGCCCAAAAAAATCAATGAAGATATAGTGGTTCCCGTATCAAATATGGCAGCACTCATTAACGAATTAAACAGTTTAAGCCAGCAGTTTAAAATCCCCATTGTTAACTTTGGTCATGCAGGCAATGGCAATATTCATGTTAACTTGCTGATTAACCCTGATGACAAACAGCAGATGAAGTCAGCAGAGACTTGCCTGGATAAAATATTTGATTTAGTGCTTTCATTAAACGGCACTTTATCAGGGGAACATGGAGTGGGTCTGGAAAAACGTGATTATATTTATAAAGAGCTGGGTAAAACTGAAATAGAATTGATGCATAGTATTAAGAAACTGTTTGATCCAGAGAATATATTGAACCCTGGCAAAACCTTGCCAGAAATATAAGACACAAAACCAAAAGGCAACCGCGAATTAACGAAATAAAAAAACTAACGCAAAAAACCGAAAATAGGCGCAATATAAAAATCTTGCTTTTGTGAGCGACATTTATGTCGCGATTCTCGCAGCTTACAAAAATCGCGGCCTAAAAGTCTCTCCTACAATATATCAAATTCAATATAAAGTTTTTTGTACTACAGGCCTGACCCTCTCGCCACTCTCGCTCCTAAACTATCACAAATAATTAAATATGAACCGATGAGGTAGTAGTATCGACTTAGATCATGTAGAGTCGATTATTGTGTATAAAAAAAGTCTACTGTTATTAAATATAAGGGGTACTAATATGAAGTATTTTTCTACTATTTGGGTTCTATTATTCAGCCTGGTTTTAACAAATACCGTTGTCGCGGTTGAAAAAAGGAAAGGTTGAATATACCTGGAAAGTAGAAGAAGGAGAAAAGTAAAAAGGCATTGCCAGATCCCTGCATGCTTTTACGCATTTGGGGTACAGGTCTTCCTTTGATGAGTGAAATCAGGAGAGAAATAGATATACTGTCCCCGAATCGCCAAGTATTTTATGGATACACCAGAACTTTGCAATTTCGAGCCAGTATACCCCTTAACCCAGCTTAGTTGATTCAATCTTTACAAACCGCCAATACACACATTCATAAAGGAAACTGTTAAAAAGGAGTTACTTATGTCAAAACCGTTTTCATTGTTTTTTAATATATAAGCACCTACCTACAACTGTGCACTATAGTCAGGACGAGAGCCTCGTGGGAACGGCTAATAAATATACTGGACTTCTCTGATTAAAAGAAAATATTTATTTGTGTACCCAAGTCACACAAACATGAATGTTCTTTGATTTTATTTGCGTTTATTTGCGGACAAATGCTTTTAACTTTATTTAACAACCCGCAATGTAGGCTTAGGTGATTCACCGCCATCATCGTCATCTGTTCCATCAGGCAAATCAGGTCCGCCACCTGGCTCTTCTGTAAACATCATACCCTGGCCATTTTCCTTGGCATAAATGGCCAGCACTGCTCCAGTCGGTACAAAAATATCCATTGGCTTACCAGAAAAACGTGCATTAAATATTATCTGTTCATCACCTAATGTCAGATTATGCACCGCCATGGGCGCAACATTTAGCACGATTTTACCGTCCTGAATATACTGATGCGGGACATCAACGCCTTCGATTGAAGCGTCTACAAGAATATAGGGGGTGACACCATTATCAACAATCCATTGATACAGTGCGCGAATTAGATAGGGTCGGCTTGATGTCATCCTGATATTTCACCACTAAAAAGTACGTTAAACCAATTCTATTTAAATCAGTTTAACGCAGTTTTTTATAATCTCATTTCTCTTTCAGATTCAGTCAGGCTTTCCTGAAAAGTTTCACGTTCAAAAACTCTATTTGAATAATCAAGTACCGCTTTTGCTTCGCCGGGTAACTCAATACCTAAACGTGGCAGACGCCATAACAATGGTGCCAGAGTTGCATCCACCAGGCTGAAATCATTGCTCAGAAAATAAGGCATCGCTTTAAATACTTCGGCTGATGCGGTTAGTTCTTCACGTAAAATTTTACGTGCTTTAGCGGCTGTTTTTTCACCACGATTTAGAATGTCATTCATTAATGGATACCAGTCTGTTTCTACACGATATAATGCTAAACGTGTTTTTGCACGCGAAACAGGGTCAACAGGCATTAATGGAGGATGGGGAAAGCGCTCATCCAGATATTCAATTATGATTCTTGAGTCATACAACACAAGATCACGATCAACCAGTGTAGGCGCGGTGTTATATGGATTTAATTCAGATAAATCTTCTGGCAATTTATCCATATCTACATCTATGGTTTCAAAAGTAATGCCTTTTTCTGCCAGAACAATACGTGTTCGATGACAATAGGGACATGATGGTGAAGAAAATAAATTCATCACTGATCTGCGATTAGCAAGGGCGTTCGACGCCATAATTTAGTGCCTCAAAATTAAGTTGTAAGTCATATGTTATAAATCATAAGCCGCAGGCCAAAAACATTTACGTTTCTAACTTACGACTTACAACTTAATTAGTGTATGTCTTTCCAGTATTCTTTCTTCAGCGCGTAAGCCAGAAGTGAGAACAGGAACAGGAAGATCAATACATAAACACCCAGGCTTTTACGCTCAAGCTGTACTGGCTCACCCATGTAAACAAGAAAGTTAACCAGATCAGTTACAAATGCATCGTATTCTTCAACATTCATTGTACCTGGCTTAACGATTTCCATATTACGGAATACCTGGCGTTCATTGCCGTCTGCATCTTTCTCAGTAGCGAAGTTTGCTTTCTGTAACCCCTGCAATTTCCACAGCACGTGAGGCATGCCGACATCTGCAAATACTCGATTGTTCATGCCTGTAGGACGTGAGTCATCCAGATAAAAAGTACGCAGATAGGTGTACAGCCAGTCAGCACCTCGAGCTCGAGCAATAACGGTTAAATCCGGAATCTTGGTGCCAAAAGAAGACTGAGCAAATTTCTTGCTCATAGAAATCTTCATTAATGCGCCTGGTTTAGTTTGCTCACCACTGCTATCGCGAGTGAAGATCAGCGTATTAGCCACTTCAATATCCGTCATATCTAAATCTTTACCGATTCGGTTGTAGCGCATATATTCAGCACTGTGACAGCCCATGCAGTATTTAACAAATGATTCAGCACCACGTTTCAGTGATTCTTTATCTGTTAAATCATTGGGAGAACGATCTAAATGCGCGCCACCAGAAGCCATTGCTAATGCAGGAAAGGCCAACAAAAATGTAATTAAAAACTTCTTCATCCTGTCACCCTCTCTGGAACTGGTTTGGTTTTTTCATTCTTCGACGTGAAATACAGTGCCACGAAGAATCCAAAGTACACCACACTAAAGATACGTGAAAGCGTTGTTAGTATTGGTGTTGCAGGCTGCATACCTAACCAGCCCAGGGCTATAAAAGCCACAACAAATGCAGTCAGTAATACTTTAAAGCTGGTGCCACGATAACGAATAGATTTAACCTTGCACTGATCAAGCCACGGCAGCAGGAATAACACAACAATCGCACCACCCATTGCAATAACACCCATCAACTTATCAGGAACCGCGCGCAAGATTGCGTAGAACGGAGTGAAATACCACACCGGTGCAATATGCTCTGGAGTCTTCAATGGATCAGAAGGAATAAAGTTAGCATACTCAATCAGATATCCACCGCCTTCTGGCGCAAAGAATAAAACCGCGCTGAAGAAGAACAGGAACACCAGTACACCGACTATATCTTTAACAGAGTAATAAGGGTGGAAAGGAATGCCATCTAATGGAATACCATTCGCATCTTTGTTTTCCTTAATTTCAACACCATCGGGATTGTTTGATCCCACTTCATGCAATGCAAGAATATGTGCCACAACCAGACCAAGTAAAACGATGGGCAGTGCAATAACGTGCAGAGCAAAAAAACGATTCAGGGTTGCGTCAGAGATAACGTAGTCACCACGAATCCACAGTGTTAAAGGCTCACCAATAATAGGCAGAGCACCAAACAGTGAAATAATAACCTGCGCGCCCCAGTATGACATCTGGCCCCAGGGTAATAAGTAACCCATAAACGCTTCTGCCATCAGAGCCAGGTAAATAAACATGCCAAACAGCCATATTAATTCACGAGGTTTTTTGAATGACCCGTACATTAAGCCACGGAACATATGCAGATAAACCACCACGAAGAAGGCCGTTGCACCGGTTGAGTGAATGTAACGAATCAACCAGCCATAAGGCACATCACGCATGATGTATTCAACCGATGCAAACGCCAGCGCGCCATCAGGCTTGTAGTGCATAGTCAGGAAAATGCCCGAAATAATCTGAATAACCAGAATCATCAGCGCAAGAGAGCCAAAGAAGTACCAGAAGTTAAAATTCTTTGGTGCGTAGTATTCAGCCAGATGCTCATTCCACATCTTGGTGGCCGGGAATCGATCATCGACCCAGTTCATTAAACTTTTAAACATTATGCCGCTCCTCCATCTTCACCAATCAGAATCACTCGATCACTCTTATAAAAGTGAGGCGGTATTTCCAGATTAAGAGGGGCAGGAACACCTGAATAAACACGACCTGCCAGATCAAATTTAGAACCATGACATGGGCAGAAAAAACCACCTAACCAGTCTGTACCCATATCAGCCGCACCCAGTTCAGGGCGATATGTGGGAGAGCATCCCAGATGAGTACATATGCCGACCATCACCGCAAGCTCGGGCTTAATAGAACGCACTGCATTCTGCGTATAAACAGGTTGCTGCTCATTTTCAGAGGCAGGGTCTCGCAATTGGCTGTCCAGCTTGGGCAGGTCATCAAGAGTTTTCTGCGAACGCTTAACAAGCCACACAGGCTTGCCTCGCCATTCAACCGTCATCATTCGACCTTCTTGCAGCTTGCTGATATCCACCTCTACAGGAGCACCAGCAGTTTTAGCACGTTCACTGGGCATCCATGATGCAACGAATGGAACAGCAACAAAGCCAGCTCCAATCGCACCTACCGCAGCAGTACTAGCTGTCAGAAAACGGCGTTTGTCTTTATTTACGCCTTCTGTAGCCATAAGTACCTCTCTTAAACTTAAGATTAATATGAAATTTTTTACTCTGACACATTCACCATTAATAAAATTAACGGGCTTCATCCAGAGTGATGATTCTTTTGCATTTAGGGGGAGTTGCGATTAACCGGTAAACCCTGCCGCAACATACAAAAAGCCGCGCGTATGATAGCCGAAATGGCAGTTTTATCCAAGCGTTATTTAGATTTTTACTTAAGAATCAGTAGCTTAAATGATAGATTTAGTTGATTTTAATCAAACAGGGTTAACAATATCTATAAATTGCACTTCCATATCAAATTTTTCAGCCAGATGTGCGCCCAGAGCCTGCACACCAAATGACTCAGTGGCGTGATGACCCGCTGCAAAATAATGAATATCCAGCTCTTTGGCCAGATGAAATGTCTGCTCAGAGACTTCTCCACTAATATAGGCATCCGCTCCACAGGCAGCGGCCTGTTCAATATAACCCTGGGCTCCGCCAGTACACCACGCCACCTTTTGAATAAGCTGCTGGCTACTGGATGCTAGATGCAGGGGCGAACGATTTAGTTTTTTCTGTAATAGCTGACTGAGCTGCTCTGCACTCATGGCCTGATCTAAATTCCCCTGCCACAACAAACCTTTCATTGCACCCTGTTCTTCACAGCTCGGTACAACTATGGCTAATTTTCTGCCCAGCTCTATGTTATTACCAAAATCTTTATGGGCATCCAGTGGCAGATGATACGCCAGTAAACTCATCTGATTATTCAACAGGCAGGCTATGCGATTTTTTTTCAGCCCAACAATACTGGCATCTTCACCTTTCCAGAAATAACCATGATGCACCAGCACTGCATCTGCACCCTGCTCCACTGCCTGCTGTAAAAACATTTGCGAAGCCGTCACACCCAGCGCAATTTTTCTGACTTCAGCTTTACCTTCAACCTGAAGACCATTCGGGCAATAATCTGCAAAATCATTTATGCTAAGTAACTCATTACAATACTCAACAATTTGTTTGAGCTGGGCCACGACGACTCCTTAACTATTATGACAAAAACACATTCTACACATTTTATTATTGGCTGGGCGTTAGCAGGCCTTGTTTTTGCAGGATTATTATTACTGTTATGGCCACAGACCACGAACAATAATAACCACTCTGTTACATCAACTTCTGGTAGAACACTTTCCTACGCCGATGCAGTTGCTAAGGCGGCGGCGGCCGTTGTTAGCATTCAGTCTATTCGCTTCGTTAAAAAAACACCGGATTTAATTTTACCTTTACTTAAAAATCCTGCACCCAGAAAAGAGCAGAGAGAAAATCAGGGCTCAGGCGTTATTGTCAGCAATAAGGGCTACATACTGACCAACTATCACGTTATTGCTGATGCCAGAAAAATATTAGTTACCTTATCTGATGGCAGGCAAACCACAGGTAAAATACTGGGCGCAGATCCGGACACAGACCTCGCGGTTATTACCATTGAGCTGAAAAATCTGCCTGAAATAGCAATCGCAGACGCCAGCAAAACCAGAGTGGGAGACATTGTACTGGCTATAGGCAATCCATTTGGTATTGGTCAGACAGTGACCCAGGGAATCATCAGTGCAACAGGAAGGGATCGTGTCGGGTTGAACACTTACGAAAATTTCATTCAAACCGATGCAGCCATTAATCCGGGGAATTCAGGCGGTGCACTGGTCAATGCCAGCGGTGAAATTGTTGGTATTAACGCTGCCATCTTTAGTGAATCTGGTAGCTATCAGGGAATCAGTTTTGCCATCCCAATAAAAATGTCATTGAAAGTAGTGCAACAAATTGTGCAATACGGCAGTGTAATCCGTGGCTGGCTAGGCGTAGAAGGCGTGGACTTAAATCCACAACTATTAAGCCGTTTTGGTCTCACCGATATTCAGGGCGTGCTCATTACCGATGTATTTATTAAAGGCCCGGCAGACAAGGCAGGGCTGACAGTGGGCGATACCATCACCCAGATAGGCACAGATAAAATTCGCGATACACGTGATGTTTTAGACATCATCGCCAGAGGCCGACCCGGTGATAAAATAACCATATCCGGCATTCGCCAGAGACAGAGTTTTACTACTCAGGCAGTTTTGGATCGACGACCCCAGCAGAGTAATTAACCCACTTTGCGTTGCTTATATTTTAGTGTGCCAGAATGAAACAGCTCGCCCATGCCTGGGAAACACATAAAAGTGTGGATACTGTTTTGTAGACCATGTTTCTTCAAACTCAAGCCAGTCAAGAGATGCCAGCAGATCATCATGCACCGGATTAGCATAAGCTATTTTTACTTTTCGGGGATTATCAATAAGAGACTGATGTAACTTTTCAAGAACCGCAGCAACGGTTTTTTCACCAAAGGGATTATATAAATAGATTGCTGTAATTTTAGAATAATCAAAATCCTGCGCTTTCATACAGCTAACTTCTACAGCGGTATTTTTAAGATTTTCTTTAGCCGTGTCGGCAAGTTTATTATCGTACTCCACGCCGAGTAACTTTGCCTTACAAAAGCGCTCACTAAAACAAAGAGTTCGAGCTTTACCACAACCCAGATCAACTAAAACATCGTCTTCAGTTAATGCCATTCGGTCAAAAATATCTCGAATTAATAAATAAGGTGTCGCTTCATAACGCAGGCCATCATGCAACTCAGTATCTTTTAATCCGGTGGTTGAAACTTTAAGGCGGCGCTCCCAGAATTTATCATGCAAGTACAGCTCCCCCGGAAAAACTCCAACAGTTGGCCACCGCATAATATAACGTGAATATATAATACGTAGAAAACCAGGGAAATAATAAATTGTTTTTGAAAAAAACTTAATGATTTTACTCAATGGATCACCACACACTACTAATTTATACTTAACTAACCGATTATAGAATGCATTGAACATTAATCAATGTTAGCCATAGCAGAGCTTTTCTGAACAAACTAACGAGGGGTTGTATCAAAAACCGATGGGGTTCTATTATTCTGGTATAAAGCATTTATTCTGAAATAATAACTTTAAATCCAGTAACTTACTGATACACACCGCCCTGGGGCTTATATCTGAAAGCCACAATCAATCATGAATATGATAGGCTACTGAAGGCCCTGACCCCAGGGCAGGCTTTATAAGCATGACATTGAAATATGAAAAAGTATAACCCACCTCAAGGATCAGCACATATGGACTGGAAGCCTCTCAATAAAGAAGATACAAGCCTGTATAAAGGAATCGCTATCCTGATGATAGTGACACACAACTTTATGCACTTGTTTCCTACTCCAAAACAAAATGAATTTGAATTTCACGCAGATAGATTTATAAGCCTGTTGAATTTACTGCGCTATGAAACTGAAAATAGCCTTCAATTTATACTCTCATTTTTTGGCCACTTTGGCGTGCAAATATTTGTATTTTTAAGCGCCTACGGATTAACCAAAAAATATTTACTTCAGCAGCCTAAATACTGGAGCTTTATCTGGCAACGAATAATAAAAATCTACCCTATGTTTTTACTGGCAATTATTATCTGGGCTTTTATTACTGGCTGGTCTGATTATGGGCTGCTAGGACCGCTAAAAATGATGTACTGGTTTCTGGATAGTTTGATTTTTAAATTAATATTAATATCCAATTTTATACCCGACGAAGAGCTCATTCCTGTTGGCTCCTGGTGGTTTATTCCCTTTATTTTTCAGTTCTACTTTATTTTCCCTTTTTTGCTTAAGTTGTATTCACGATGGGGAAGCATTGCCTTAATAGTATTATCGACTCTTAGCATATCTTTTGCCATGATAGTGAATGGAAAAATTGCGGGGGTTAATATTTATTTCACTATACTAGGTCATATTCCTGAGTTTTGTCTTGGACTGTATTTAGCTAAAAGTGATAGCAATAGAATGCAAATACCTGGGGGGATTTTTGTTATAGCATTAACAGTATTTCTGCTTGGCAATATTTACGAGACGCTCTGGCATGTAAACCACTTAAGCTTTCTAATTATTCTACTTATGATATTTAATGTGCTGAATCCGGCCATCAAAAACAGCGGGACTGGAAAAGCAATGCTTTTATTTTTTGGCTCTATTTCAATGCCGTTATTTTTAGTCAACGACTTTCTTCATCAACCTTTCTATTTACTAATAAGAGGAGATAGCACCTGGTATTTAAGCATACTCATGTGCTTTATCTCTCTAGTTACTGCCGTTGTAGTTTCAATGTTTTTATTAAAAGCAGAAAAAAAACTAACACCTCTGATTATTAAATTAACAGAAAGAAAATAATTCTTTATATTCCGCTAAAGCATTATATGGTTTTTTTCAGCGCAGATATAAATACCTGGTTTTCTTCAGCCGCACCCACTGTCACTCGCAGGCATTGATCTAACATGCCGCCAGTCGGACTCATATTTTTTATCAGTACACCCTTCTCTTTTAATGCTTCGAAAACATTTTTCGCATCATCAGATTTCAGTCGGAATAAAATAAAATTCGCTTTACTGGGATACACTTCAAGCTCATCTATTAAATTTAATTGCTCAGTCATCCATTCACGTAGTTCACGAATACTGGCAGCCTGTTGTTCAAATATATCTTCATGATCAAGCACAAAGTTAGCTGTAGTTTGTGTCAGCACATTAATATTGTAGGGTAGCCTCACTTTATCAAATTCACTCAACCATTCTGCTGGCCCGGCCAGTAAACCTAAACGCAAACCTGCCAGCCCCATTTTGGAAACAGTACGCATTACCACAAGATTATCAAATTCACCGAGACGAGGCATAAAACTGGCGCAGGCAAAAGGATGATAAGCCTCATCAATTACTACCAGACCTTCTGCTGTTTTTATAATGTCTAATATTGCCTGTTCATCAAATAAATTAGCCGTTGGATTATTTGGGTAGGCTAAAAAAACAACCGCAGGCTGATGCAGTTTTATTGCTGCCAGCATCGCCGGTAAATCAAGAGAAAAATCTGATTTAAGAGGAACGCCAATATATTCCATACCCACAAAAGTGGCGATCATTTTATACATCACAAAGGCAGGCTCGGGTGCAAGAATACTGCTGCCTGACTTTGCCAGTGACATCGCAATCATCTGAATAATTTCATCGGAGCCATTGCCTAAAATAATCGACTGAGATGCATCAATCTGCATAAAGCTGCGTAGTTTTTTAGCCAGTTGTTGTGCCGAAGGGTCGGGGTAGCGATTCAGTGATGTCGTGGATAAAACATCCAGCCATTTCTGTTTAAGCTGGTCTGGCAACTGATAGGGATTTTCCATTGCATCCAGCTTAATCAAATCGCCAGAATCTGCCACATGGTAGGCAGATAAGGACTGAATTTCTGTTCGTATAAATTGTTTGGCTTTACCGGTCAAAAGAATAATCCCTGGTTGAAATTTCACAAAATGATACCAGATTTATGTTCAGGCGGGGGTGAAAATAAGACCTTGAAATCGTTTTTAGCATCCCCATGTATTATTTAACAAGCGAATTTAAATATTTTTATGGAGGCAATAAAATGAACATGTTACGTCACAACCCCTGGAACCTGTTTGATCAGTTACAGCATGAAATTAATCAATCTAAGGGCTTTCCTGCAAAGACTGAAAACAACGGCGATGTAGTAACCAGTGACTGGGCCCCTGCGGTTGACATTAAAGAAGAGGATAAACAGTTTGTGCTGGTTGCAGATATCCCTGGCGTTTCACCCGAAGACATCGATATTCATATGGAAAATGGCATCCTCACTATTAAAGGCGAGCGTGATTCTGAAAAGAAAACCGAGCGGGATGGTTATAAACGCATTGAACGTGAACACGGTATTTTTTATCGTCGCTTTACCATGCCAGAAGGTGTAGATGCTGATGGAATTAATGCAAAAAGTGATAATGGTGTGTTAACGGTGACTATACCCAAGCAGGAACATGTGCATGCGAGGAAAATAAAAGTTAGTTAATGTTCTTAATATAAACTTTTAACCGGTATGTCTGTTGTTAGTCAAAAGCGGACTTCCAGATAATCTTATTCTAACCAGCAGAAAGCAGCTGGCCGTTATTTTACCTGGGGAAAGTCCGCCGTTTTTTGGCGTCCTGTCCCCGTTGTGAGACCACGCAAAGTGGTTCGAAGTGGTAACTAGATTACTCGCACAACCACCGTGGTCTCACAACGGGGACAGGCCTTGAGAAGCAGGTCTTTCCCCAAGCATGCTTAATCATACGATGTAATGCCTGATTTACTCATCTTCCGCTACAGGACAACAGCAGTCACACTGAGTTAACTACTTCAACCTGAATTTATTCAGTCGTATTTTTAATAACACCACAACGAACACATTTATAAACCGTCACCAGCTTTCCCTGCTTAGTATCAAACTGCTGCTCTTTAACCACTTCCCATTTATGAAAACCTCGTTTACACAAAGTTTTGCCTTTATGTTTTTCGGAAGTTTTCTTCTTTTTGAATTGAACCACTTCACCCATAATGAAAAATTATTTTTTCATTCTAAATTCAGCAGAACGGGCATGGGCTGTTAAGCCTTCACCGTGCGCCAGTATTGATGCTGTTTTTGCCAGCTCGGATGCACCGGCTGCAGAGCAGTTAATTAAACTGGAACGTTTCTGAAAATCATACACGCCCAATGGTGATGAAAAACGTGCCGTACGGGATGTGGGCAATACGTGATTGGGGCCAGCACAATAATCGCCTAATGCTTCGGCGGTATAACGTCCCATAAAAATAGCGCCGGCATGTCGAATTTGTTTTGCATACTCGCTGGCATCATCAATAGATAACTCAAGATGCTCTGGTGCAATGTGATTGGCCACTTTTATTGCTTCATCCATATCTTTGGTTGCAATTAATATGCCTCGATTATTTAATGACTTTTGAATAATTTCAGCACGGGGCATATCTTTAATCTGCTTTTCAATGCTGGCTTTTACCTGCTCAATATATTCGGCATCAGGGCAAACTAAAATAGACTGAGCATCTTCATCGTGCTCGGCCTGAGAAAATAAATCCATTGCAATCCAGTCTGGATCGGTTTTGCCATCGCACACCACACAAATTTCTGAAGGGCCGGCAATCATATCTATGCCCACCGCACCAAATACCATGCGCTTGGCGGTGGCCACATAAATATTTCCCGGGCCTACAATTTTATCTACCTGGGGAATAGTTTCTGTGCCATAGGCCAGAGCCACTACTGCCTGCGCGCCACCAATTGCAAACACACGATCTACATTTGAAATAGCCGCTGCGGATAACACCAGATCATTTACCTCACCATCAGGCGTAGGCACGACCATAATTAATTCAGGCACGCCGGCGACTTTGGCAGGAATCGCATTCATTAAAACCGAAGACGGGTATGCGGCTTTACCACCGGGCACATATAAACCCACACGATCCATTGGTGTAACCTGCTGGCCTAAAACGGTTCCATCCGCTTCGGTGTAAGACCAGGATTCCAGCTGCTGATGTTCAGCATAAGCGCGCACTCGTTGCGCGGCTTTTTCTAAAGCATCCCGTTGATCCTGTGGAATTCGCTTAAGCGCTGCTTTAATTTGAGCCGGTGAAATTTCCAGCTCGGACATGCTCGCCACAGTCATCCGATCAAATTTATTGGTGTATTCCACCACGGCGGCATCACCGCGTTTACGCACATTTTTCTGAATGTCACTTACAGTGGAAAATACCTGATCATCGGATACCGACTCCCAGGCCAGTAATTCATCAAGCTGTGACCAGAATGTTGCATCACTGGTATTAAGCTGTTTTACATCCATTACTTCACCGCTCCACGCAATTGATCCACCATAGTTTGAATGCGGTCGTGTTTCATTTTTAATGACGCCTTGTTCACCACCAGTCGCGAAGAAATATCCGCAATGTGATCGATGGGTTTTAAACCATTGGCTTTTAGCGTGTTGCCGGTGTCCACTACATCTACAATTAAATCGGATAAGCCAACAATGGGGCCCAGCTCCATAGAGCCATAGAGTTTAATGACTTCAACCTGCTTGCCCTGTTGGGCAAAATACTGCCGTGCCACATTGACAAATTTTGTGGCTATACGCAGGCGGCCTTCACCTTCGACAAAATCATTTTTGCCAGCGGTCATTAATCTGCATTTGGCGATTTTTAAATCCACCAGCTCATATAAACCATCGCCGCCGTGCTCGAGCAAAACATCTTTACCTGCCACGCCTAAATCTGCGGCACCGTATTGCACATAAGTGGGCACATCGGTGGCGCGAATAATCACCAGCTTTACATCATCGTGATTAGTATCAAGAATGAGCTTACGACTTTTTTCTGGATCATCCTTAGGCGTAATTCCAGCCGCCTCTAATAGCGGTAAGGTTTCTTTAAAGATGCGCCCTTTTGACAGCGCGATGGTGATTCCATTATTCATAGTTTCTGCTTCTATTCACAAGTATTTAGTTTGTCATTCCGGGCGTAGCCGAGGAATCTTAACGACCCGGGTAGCAAGATTCCTCGGCTGCGCTCGGAATGACAGAGTAATGACTCTGATAACAATAACGCCTACTCCGCCACTCGACGAATTTTTGCACCCAGTGACGCCAGTTTTTCTTCAATCAGTTCGTAACCTCGATCAATATGATATATGCGCTGCACTTCTGTTTCACCTTCTGCCACCAGACCCGCCAAAATTAAGCTGGCCGATGCACGTAAATCCGTTGCCATAACCGGCGCACCATTTAATTTTTCTGTGCCACGCACTATCGCGGTATTACCTTCCACTTCTATATTGGCTCCCATGCGCTGCATTTCCTGCACATGCATATAGCGATTTTCAAATACCGTTTCTACAATGGTACCCGTGCCTTCTGCAATGGTGTTCAACGCGGTGAACTGTGCCTGCATATCCGTAGGAAATGCCGGGTAAGGCGCGGTACGCACACTCACCGCTTTCGGGCGACGGCCTTTCATATCTAATGAAATCCAGTCTTCACCGGTTTCAATTTCTGCGCCGGCTTCTTTTAATTTATCCAGCACGGCATCGAGTAATGTGGGGTCGGTATCTTTCAGTTTCACTTTGCCGCCGGTAATAGCCGCAGCAATAAGAAAAGTACCGGTTTCAATTCGGTCTGGCACTACTTTATGTCGAGCACCCACTAATTTTTCCACACCTTCAATGGTGATGGTATCGGTGCCTGCATTGGTGATTTTAGCGCCCATTTTATTTAGAAAATTAGCCAGATCAATAATCTCTGGCTCACGGGCGGCATTTTCTAAAGTAGTGATGCCATCGGCGAGTGCTGCCGCCATCATTAAATTTTCTGTACCGGTCACCGTCACTATATCCATAACAATGCGCGCGCCTTTCAGACGATCTGCTTTCGCCAGAATATAGCCATTTTTAACTTCTATATCCGCGCCCATTTCCTGCAGACCTTTTATATGCAGATTGACCGGACGCGAGCCAATGGCACAACCACCGGGCAACGACACTTCGGCATAACCATATCGAGCCAGCAATGGACCCAGCACCAGAATAGAAGAACGCATGGTTCGCACCAGATCATAGGGCGCAATCTGAGTTTCTATGGTTGAACTATCAACCTCAATGCTCATCTTCTCATCGATGGTCACAGACACACCCATGCTACCCAGCAGAGCCACTGTGGTGGTCACATCCTGAAGGTGGGGCACATTTTCAACCACCGCAATACCTTCGGCCAGCAATGTGGCGGCCAGCATCGGTAATACCGCGTTTTTAGCACCGGAGATACGAATCTCACCCTGCAGAGTGGCACCACCCTGGATTAATAATTTATTCATTCGCTACTTCTATTTTGATTCATTGGAAAATACGGGTAAACGGAATCCGCTCATCCACTATTCAGGGGGGCTATGATACTTGATTTGAAGGGCATTTTGCTCAGGGATTTGCACTCATTCTGGCAAAAAAGCCTGCACAGGCTAACAAAATGACTGATTCAGGTCAGATTCTGGCTTATGCATGAATTATGGCTGTGAATATTTTCTAAAGTCAAAAGCTTGCTCGCCCGCAAATGAACGCAAATACACGCAAATAAAAAACGTAGGTTGTGATTCTATTTTACAGTCTGTCATCCCGAGCGCAGCCGAGGGATCTTGCTACCCGGATAGTTAAGATCTTCGGTAACTGCTCCTGCGTTATTCTACTACCTACGTCCATGCAGGCACCTCGGCTGCGCTCGGAATGACAGAACATGGAGTATGTCCGATTCTGTATTTATGTTTTATTTGCGTGTATTCGCGTTTATTTGCGGACAATATGCTTTTATCTTTTTGATTTATCACGTAGAGGACTTAATTTTCTTTTTATTGAGCTTGTCGATAAGCCCATCCATGCCCACCTTATTAACATCTGAGTTAAAACTACTGCGGTAATTGGTCACCAGGCTAATGCCATCAATTTTAATGTCATACACCAGCCAGTCATCACCTTTAATACGCAAACGATAGTCAATAGGAATAGCCGGGCCGTTATCAGGTTTAATCTGGGTTTTAACCAGGGTGGTTTTTTTGCCATTTGCCGGTGGCTTATAAGGTAAAAACTCAATTTCCTGCCCGGCGTATTCTGTTAGTGATTTGCTGTAGGTACGAATCAGCATGCCCTTAAACGCTTCGACAAACCTGCTTTTCTGATCGGTCGTGGCCTTAACCCAGTTAGCCTTCCCCAGCGCCTTTTTACTCATAGTTTTAAAATCCAGCAATGGCAGAATAATGTCATTAATTAGCTGATTTACTTTTTCGGGATTAGCCTCGTATGCTTTTTTATCTTTATCCAGCGCCGACAGAACTTTTTCAGAGGTCTGTTTAATTAAAGCATCGGCTTCCATATTTACCGCATTCGCTGTTGATGCTGCGATAAACAGCACTATAAACAGCAGGTTTTGTATTGCTTTGTTCATTACATAGATTCCTTTAAATTCAATAAGTCACTTTTCTTTATTATCTACGATAACGGTAAAAAAAAAAGAAAAAGATTTACCGCAAATACACACAAATACACACGAATGTTTTTTTGTGCGCCTGCGGCGCACTACACATATAAATCTTTTGCTTTTATTTGCGTTCATTTGCGGACAACATGCCTTTTCACTTGACCTCCCGCTTTAAAACCCCTTCAACTCAATCAACGTTTTTAACTCACGCAAATCTTCAATATCCAGCACTGCATCAGACAACAGCACAGCTCGCCCCCTGCCCCCACTATCTTCCATAAAGGCCTCCAGCCACTGGCGCTGCTGTTTCAGATCATATTGCTCAATGGCAAATACGGCAAGATCAGATTTAATTGCATTGTCCGGATGCCAGATAGCCGCACCATTATTTCCCTCATGCCAGTTATACACCGGGCTGTCTGTATCTAACTGAATATCTGAACTCAGCAAAATTCCACCCAGCTGCTCGCCCATTGATTCCAGCTCCTGCAATAAAGAATCCGTTGCAGCAAACTGCTGTGGCCACTCAATATAAAAACGAAAGTTCTCGCTAACATCCTCGCACCACTGTTCTATATCCCGACTTTCATCCAGATAACTGGCGGGCACCAGCACGGTGTTAAATTCATTAGCATAAAAAGTCAGTTGCCAGTCCTCTGGCAATTCATCATCATAAAATCCCGGCTGCCAGTGGTCGTGCCGCCAGCCATAGCTTCCCAGTTTCAAACCCTCAGACATTTCGGCCTCATTCTCATAATCGTGTATCATTGCGTTCTTTAAATTACTAAAAAAATAATGTGGATATATTAATCGATATTGTCGCCATTCTGGCAGGTTTTGGGCTGCTGATCTGGAGTGCCGATTTATTTGTGCTGGGGGCTTCGGCTACCGCCCGTAATCTGGGTATCTCGCCTCTGGTTATCGGCCTGACCGTGGTCGGTTTTGGCACTTCTGCACCAGAAATGCTGGTTGCCAGCATTGCCTCAGCCGGAGGTAATCCGGGACTGGCCGTGGGTAATGCACTGGGCTCTAATATTACCAATATTGCTCTGATACTGGGTATCACTGCATTAATTTACCCGCTTAAGATTCACTCCAATACGCTCAAGCGTGAATACCCTTTATTACTGCTGGCCACCCTTGTTGCCACAACGGCCGTGGGTGTAGACAATCATCTGGGCTGGGTGGATGGACTTATTTTTGCTCTGGTACTGCTGGGAATTATGAGCTGGATTGTGCATCAGGCACTATCAAGTCGTAATGCCGCACCGCTAGAAATTGACCCGCTGCAACAGGAATTCGAACAGGAAATACCCGCCCATATGCCCATGAAAGAAGCGCTGATTAAACTGCTTTCTGGCTTTGCGGTGCTGCTTATTAGCTCAAAGCTACTGGTCTGGGGCGCAATTAATATCGCCATTTTCTATGGCATTAGCGATCTGATTATTGGCCTGACCATTGTCGCCATTGGCACCAGCCTGCCAGAACTGGCTGCCTCCATTGCCAGCGCGCGCAAGGGTGAACACGATATCGCCATCGGCAATGTGATTGGCTCGAATATGTTTAATACCCTGGGCGTGCTGGGCGTGGCCGGCCTCATTAACCCGAGCACACTGGATAGTGACGTATTGAGCCGGGATTTACCCATTATGTTTATTCTCACCATATTACTGTTTATTATGTCTTATGGTTTTCGCGGCCACGGTCGAATAAACCGTATCGAAGGCGGCTTTTTACTGGCACTATTTATTAGCTATGAAGTATTGCTGTATTTTTCAGCCACTGCTTAAAAACAATCAAACCACAACTTCAAAAGCATCTAACGCAAATGAACGCAATTTTTATTACATACATATATTTATATATGCTTTTTATTTGCGCTTTTTGCGTTCATTTGCGGTAATCTTTTGACTTTCTAAGTCTAAGAAGCCTCTGATTAACGAGATTAAATTTGAACCAACAACAACTTAAAAAACTGGGTCTGGCCGTAATCGAAACCGAACTGGATTCCATTGCCGCATTAAAGCCCCGCATCAATGATGATTTCGCTCAGGCCTGTGAATTAATGCTGGCCTGCGAAGGCAGAGTGGTCGTCACCGGCATGGGCAAATCCGGCCATATCGGCAATAAAATGGCGGCTACTCTGGCCAGCACCGGCACCCCGGCTTTCTTTGTTCATCCCGGCGAGGCCAGTCACGGCGATCTGGGAATGATCACCGCCAAAGACGTCGTCATTGCTTTATCTAACTCTGGTGAAACCGGCGAAATTTTAACCATTGTGCCCATTATTAAACGTCTGGGCATACCGCTGATTAGCATGACCGGCAAAGCCGGTTCCACCCTGGCAAAAGAAGCCAATATTAATCTGGATGTGAGCGTAGAAAAAGAAGCCTGCCCGCTGGGCTTAGCCCCCACCTCAAGCACCACGGTGGCGCTGGTAATGGGCGATGCACTGGCGGTGGCATTACTCGAAGCCCGCGGATTTACCGAAGAAGATTTTGCCCTGTCCCACCCCGGTGGCAGCCTTGGCCGTCGCCTGTTATTGCATGTTGCAGATATTATGCACACGGGCGAGCAAATTCCAGCGGTTAGTAAAGATGCCAGCCTCAGCGATGCCCTGCTGGAAATGACCCGTAAAAATCTGGGCATGACCGGGATTATTGATGAACAGAATAAAGTGCTGGGCATATACACAGATGGCGATCTGCGCCGCACCCTGAATAAAAATATTGATATACATACAGCGAACATTACTGATGTCATGACCGCCCATTGCCAGACAACCCGCAGCCATTTACTGGCAGCAGAAGTTTTAAAAGTTATGGAAGATCATAAAATCAACGCCATACTGGTGGTCGATGACAATGACACTTTAGTAGGTGCTTTAAATATGCAGGACCTGTTACGCGCAGGTGTAGTGTAATTTATAAAAACAGGAATAACTCATGCAGGATATTTTAGAAAAAGCAAAACAGATCGAACTGGTTATTTTTGATATTGATGGCGTACTCACCGATGGATCATTATTTATGGGCGATGACGGACAGGAATACAAAGCCTTTAATTCCAAAGACGGCCACGGCATACGCATGTTATTAGATGGCGGCGTGGATATTGCCATTATTACCGGTCGCCAGTCTGAAGTGGTTAAACACCGCGCCAGCGATTTGGGCATCACCCGCATTTATCAGGGCAAGCGTGAAAAACTGCCCGCCTTTTTAGAGCTGCTGGAAGACACAAAACTTAAAGCGGAACAGGTGGCCTATGTCGGTGATGACGTGGTTGATTTACCGGTTATGTCTAAAGTAGGTTTAGCCATTTGCGTGCAGAACGGCCACGAGTTTGTAAAAAAACATTCGCACTGGGTAACCAAAGCAGCCGGTGGCTGCGGCGCAGGGCGCGAAGCCTGTGAAATGATTTTACAGGCAAAAGGCAAACTGGATTCAATGCTTGAATCCTATATTAATTAAAACCTGAATAATGAAAGCTCATATTGGTTTAATTATTGTTCTGGCACTGGCTTTACTCAGCTGGTGGTTTCAGGATTTTTTACAGGACACGCCGATTATAACGGCAAAAAAAGATGAACACTTTCCTGACTATTTTATGGAAAACTTCACCACCACTAATATGAACAAACAGGGACAACCCGTCTACATATTGCAGGCTAAAAAAATGGAACACTTTGCTGATGATGACAGCACCGATATTTATCAGCCCCAGATTCAGTTTAAAGATGCAAACGGCGACTGGTCGATCAGCGCACAGAAAGCGCAGATTCTAAGAGATAAAAATATTATTCATCTTTATGAAAAAGTAAAAGTGATTCGCCTGGCCTCTAAAACCCGCGGCCCTCTCAGTATTGAAACAGATTATTTATCCATTAATACTGAAAATAAAATTGCTCAGACCGATAAGCTGGCGCATTTAAAAACCAAAGATTTTAAACTCGATAGTCTGGGCATGACCTTTGATAACAGGCTGGGTATACTTAAACTTAAATCAAATGTAAAAGGCAACTATGAACCTGCCAGATAAATTTTTATTTTCCAGATATTTTCTTCCTGCCTGCCTGCTGCTAATACCTGCCTTTGCTATTGCAAAAATCTCCGATGCAACTCAGGTATTAAATATTGAAGCAGACTCAGTTGAAATCAGAGAACAACAGGGCATTAGTATCTACAAAGGCAATGTCACTATCAGCCGTGGCAGCATGTTGATAAAAGGTCAGTTGATTCACATTACCAGCAAAAAGAATAATGAGTTCGATATTAAAATAGAAGGCGAACCCGCCCGATTCAAACAGTTAAATGATAGCGACCAGGAAGTTAATGCCGAAAGCGAGAAAATGAATTTCTCTTCTGAATCCGGTATTTTAACTATGAATAAAAAAGCCATTTTAGTTCAGGGTGAAAACAGATTCACCTCCGAACATATTATTTATAATACAAAAAAAGATATCGTTCAGGCAGGCAAAGCTGAAGCAGCGTCCAGCACCACAAAACCTGAACGAGTCAGCATTACTATTCAGCCCAAACAGAAACAAAAAACAACAGCCGATCAGCCTCAATGAATATTTTACGCGCAGACAATTTAGTAAAACAGTTTGGCAGCCGACGAGTAGTAGACCAGGTTTCGCTATCGGTAAACAGTGGTGAAGTGGTCGGCCTGCTCGGCCCTAATGGCGCAGGAAAAACCACCAGTTTTTATATGATGGTGGGATTAATTAACGTCAACAAGGGCAAAATTTTTCTCAACGATCAGGACATCACTCACACCCCCATGCATATTCGCGCCCGCATGGGCATAGGCTATCTGCCTCAGGAAGCATCCATATTTCGCAAACTCAGTGTGTCCGATAATATTATGGCCATAATTGAAACTCGTTCAGAACTGAACAGAAAAGATAAAAAACTGCTGCTACAAACTCTGCTCGATGATTTACAGATTGATCACATTCGCGACAACACCGGCATCAGTCTTTCTGGTGGTGAACGCCGTCGAGTTGAAATTGCCCGCGCTCTGGCTACCGAACCACAGTTTATATTACTGGACGAACCCTTTGCCGGAGTCGATCCTATTTCGGTGCTGGAAATTCAGCGCATTATTCGCCAGTTAACTGAAAAAAATATTGGGGTTTTGATTACTGATCATAATGTGCGGGAAACACTGGGGATTTGTCAGCGGGCTTATATTTTGAGTTCCGGGCAGGTGATTGCTGAGGGTAGTCCGGAGGCGGTGCTGGAGGATCAGCAGGTTAAGGATGTGTATCTTGGGCAGAATTTTAGGCTTTGATTTTTAAAATTTTTAGTTGGGTTTATCTGAAATAGTTTTATTTTTTTAATTTGGTGGTTTCGCCTGATGGCGAAACCACCAAATCAAAAAAAACAACACGACTCCAAAATACATTTACAACATTCATAGCAAAAAATAATAACTACCCCCCGGAGAATTCATATTTAAAATAATGACGCTTATGATTCTAAATAAGCTGCAAGCATCGCGACCTGAAGGTCGCTCCTACCCCAAAACACAAAAACACCTCTGCACCCTTTGCACCTTCACGTCCCTGCATTAGATTTTTTGATTTTTAAATCATTATTAGCCATCATTGATATAGATTAACCGCCCGTAAATTTTCACACCTAAACATCAATCCATTACAGTATCTCTGAATATTTAGTGCTATGATTAAGTCATGGAAGACAATCTGGCATAACCCCTGCATGGAACGCCGAACCCGATAACACGAACAAAGAGATAGCTCTAAAGTCACCTAATAATAATGAAGCAGTCTTTACAGTTACGCATTGGTCAATCTTTAACCATGACCCCTCAGTTACAACAGGCCATACGCCTGCTGCAGCTGTCTACATTAGAACTTCAGACCGAAATTCAGGAAGTCCTGGATTCAAACCCCATGCTGGAAATGGAAGAGGACAAACAGTCTTCTGATCCACTGGAAAAAAACACCGAAAATCTGATTGATAAAGTGGATGCCGCCCCTGCGAATGACGCAGCAGAACCGGTTGAAGCGGAAGCCAGTAATCTGGATATTAATAACAATCAGGAAATCCCCGACGACCTGCCCGTTGACACCAACTGGGACGATATCTACGACATTCCCGCTCCCACCAGCAGCACTGCCGCCGGTGGTGACGATGACAAAGCCCGTGAGTTTCTGGAAAACCAGAGTGGACAGGGCGATGACCTGATTGATCATCTGCTATCACAACTCCGTGATACCAATATGAGCGACACCGACCGCATTATTGCTATGACCATTATCGATGCTATAGATGATGACGGCTATCTGAATGAATCCGTAGAAGAAATATTTGCCAGTCTGCAAACAGATCTGGAAATTGAGCAGGATGAAGTTGAAGCGGTGCTGCATATGATTCAGCGTTTCGATCCTGTGGGTATAGCCGCCAGAGATCTGCAGGAATGCCTGCTACTGCAAATTGAGCAGATGGAACCTGATGCCATACCCGCTCCAGCTAAAACCAGGCAGGTTATTCACGACCACCTGGATTTACTGGGCAGCCATGATTACGCAAAATTAAAACGTTACACTCGCCTGTCTGAAGAAGAACTGGTAGATGTAATTACTTTCATTCAGACATTAAATCCAAAACCTGGTGCACTCGCCAACAGAACAGCAGCCCAATACGTGGTGCCTGATGTGTTTGTACGCAAACAAAAAGGTCGCTGGATGGTGGAACTAAATCCAGAAACGGCGCCCAAACTAAGAGTGAACCCTCTATACGCAAGCTATATTCAACGTGGCAAACGCAGCGATGATAATACTTTTCTGAAAAACAATTTACAGGAAGCTCGCTGGTTTATTAAAAGTTTAATGAGTCGAAATGAAACCCTGATGCGTGTCGCCACATCCATAGTCGAGCACCAGCGCACCTTTCTCGATTACGGTGATGAAGGCATGAAACCGCTGGTGTTAAGAGATGTTGCCGAAGAACTGGAACTGCATGAATCCACTATTTCCAGAGTCACCACGCAGAAATACATGCACACTCCAAATGGAGTTTTTGAATTTAAATATTTTTTTTCCAGCCATGTTGGTACATCGGATGGAGGAGAATGTTCAGCTACGGCCATTCGAGCCATGATTAAAAAGCTGATTGACACTGAAGAACCCAGAAAGCCAATGAGTGACAATAAAATTGCCAACTTGTTAGTTGATCAGGGAATAAATGTGGCGCGTAGAACCGTGGCTAAATATAGAGAAGCCTTGATGATACCACCATCTAATGAGCGTAAACGCCTCGCTTGAGGCAACAAAGATAAAGGAGTGCATATGCAACTCAATCTCACTGGACACCACATAGAAATCACTGACTCATTACGTCAGTATGTGAATGAAAAAATTGAACGCATAGAGAGACATTTCGATAAAGTCACTAACACACACGTCATCCTCACGGTAGAAAATGTGCGGCATAAAGCCGAAGCCACTATTAATATGAGTGGCAACAGCATCTTCGCCGAAAATACTCAGGATGATATGTATGCTGCTATTGATGGTTTAATCGACAAGCTTGATCGTCAGGTAAAAAAATACAAAGAAAAAATCACCAACCATCATCAGAAACAACCCCATCCTGTACCGGATGAGGAACTGTAGTAGCTGAAGCATAATGAATATACATCAGCTCATTAGCCCCGACCGAGTAATATGTCTGACAGAAATCAGTAGCAAGAAAAAGCTGCTGGAAAAACTCAGTCAGTTACTCGGCCTGGGCGCAGAAGGCTACGACACAACAGAAATATTTAACCGCCTGGTAGAAAGAGAAAGACTGGGTTCAACCGGATTAGGTCATGGCGTTGCACTACCCCATGGCCGTTTGGGTGATAAAGAAGAAACCATCGGTGCTTTTATCAAACTGGACAAAGCTATTGGTTTCGACAGCCCGGACGGTGCGCCCATCGATTTAATATTTACCCTGCTGGTTCCCGAACACCATACTGATGAACATTTAAAAATACTTGCATCACTTGCAGGCATGTTCAGTAATAATGAGTTCTGTGCAGATCTGAGACAGTGTCACACAGATGAAGAACTGTATAAACATTTATCTGGATGGGCGAGCGCCTGCCAGGCCTGCTAATTTTTTAAATGTGAATCATCATGGATGACAAACTCACAACCGAATATTTTTATACTCACCTCAAAGAACAAATTGATCTTAACTGGATTGCTGGCAAACAGAATGCCGACCGCGAAATAAAACAGAACTTGAGTCTTGGTGAACAGGCTACAATAATTGGCCATTTAAATCTTATTAATCACAACCACATTCAGATTATAAGTAATACCGAAAAAAAATATCTCGACAGACTGGATATAGAAAATGATCATCAAATAAAAAAAGCTTTGTTCTCAAAACACATTGCCGCTATTATTTTTAGCGACAAAATAAAATGCCCGAAAAAATTTATTGAACTGGCCAATGCCAGTGAAACTCCTCTTTTTACCAGCCATTTATCCAGTGGCGAACTAATCGATGCTATTCGCTATTACCTTACAAACATACTGGCTGAAAACACCACTTTACATGGTGTATTCATGGAAGTGCTAGGCACCGGCGTATTAATAACCGGTGAAAGCAGTATCGGAAAAAGCGAACTGGCGCTGGAGCTTATTACTCGTAACCACCGTCTGATTGCTGATGATGCTGCCATTTTTACTCGCATTGCGCCTCATACTTTAAACGGCACCTGCCCTCCCATGTTAAAAGACTTTATGGAAGTTCGAGGCCTGGGAGTATTAAATATACGCGCCATGTATGGTGAAAATGCAATCAAACAAAATAAAAATTTACGCCTGATTATTCATATGAAGCAGATGAATAACAAAAACCAGCAGCAACTGGATCGACTTTATGGTGATCGTACAATACGCAATATACTTGATGTGGATGTTCCTGAAATTATGCTGCCCGTTGCATCTGGCCGAAATCTGGCGGTAATGGTTGAAGCGGCAGTAAGAAATCATATATTGCTGGAACATGGCCACAATACCAGCGAAGAGTTTATAAAAAGGCAGCGTCAGTTTTTAAATTAAAATCTGTTCTAATAAATAAAAAATGAAAAAATAACTATGAAACTTGTCATTATTAGCGGCTTATCGGGGTCAGGAAAAACAGTTGCCCTGCACACACTGGAAGATGAAAATTTCTACTGTGTCGACAATCTCCCCCTGGGCTTATTGCCCGATTTCACCGAGCAGGTAATGAATCACCAGATGCAACTGTATGACAATGTGGCCGTAGGTATTGATGCACGCAGTGGCGCCGACGATCTTCGTCGTTATAACGACATTATCAAACAGGTAAAAGACACGGGCGTAGAAGTTGAAACTATTTATTTTCAGGCCGATATTAATGAACTCATTAAACGCTTCAGTGATACTCGCCGCCGTCATCCACTAACAAAAAAAGGCATGCCACTCACAGAGGCCATTGATATAGAGCGCAACTTACTGGCACCCATTACCGTCGATGCAGATTTGTGTATCGACACCACACATACCAATGTTCATCAACTGCGCGATATTGTAAAACAACGTCTGCTTAGTCGCACCACCGGAGAGCTCTCTATTTTATTTCAGTCGTTTGGTTTTAAACACAGTGTACCCACTGATTCTGATTTTGTATTTGATGTGCGCTGCCTGCCTAATCCGCACTGGGAACCATTATTAAGACCCTTAACAGGGCAGGACCCTGAAGTTCAGGAATTCTTAAAAGATCGAAAAGAAGTTAATGATATGTTTTCTCACGTACGAAATTTTATGGAATACTGGATTCCTCAGTTTGCACAACAGAATCGTTATTATCTGACTGTTTCAATTGGCTGCACTGGTGGCCAGCATCGATCTGTTTATATAGCGGAACAACTGAATATTTATTTTCAGGAAAAATTCTCTAATGTTTCACTAAGACACAGAGAAATGGAATAGGAAAATAATGTGAGCGTTGGCTTATTACTCATTACCCATGAAGGCATTGCATCAAATCTTCTGAGCACCGCAAAAAAAATGCTGGGCGTCTGCCCGTTGGCAACGCGCGCACTGGAAGTGCCGCTTGATATATCCACCGAAGAAATGGTTTCTCAGGCACAGGTTTTTATCGAAGCACTTGATCAGGGTCACGGTGTACTTATTCTGACTGATTTATACGGCAGCACACCCAGCAATGTTGGCAGTAAATTATTAGTTAACTCCGGTTTAAAACTGGTAGCTGGATTAAACCTCCCCATGCTGGTTCGACTGCTCAACTACCCTCAACTTAATCTGGATGAAATGACACAGAAAGCATTAACTGGCGGCAAAGATGGCATTATGATCTACGACCAGATAGGCCGATGCTATGACTGAAATAAATCAGACTGTAGAAATTATAAATAAACTGGGCATGCACGCGCGTGCCGCAGCTAAATTTGTGAACACCGCTTCTTCATTCTCCAGTCATGTTGATGTTGAACGCAATGGTCAGCGCATCAATGGTAAAAGTATTATGGGTGTAATGATGCTGGCTGCGGCCAAAGGCAGTGAAATTATTTTGCATGTCTCCGGTGAAGACGCCAATGACTGCATGCAATCACTGCTTACACTTATTAATAATCGTTTTGATGAAGATGAATAAATTATGAGTATTATGTTCAACGGTATCGGCGTATCAAAAGGCATTGCCATTGGGCAGGCTTATGTGCTGTATCGTGAGCAACCAGAAGTTCTGGAATACACCATTGAACAGGATCGCATTGAAAATGAAATACAACGTTTTCATCGTGCACGAAAACTGGCACAGGCTCAACTCAATGAAATTAAATTAAAAGTCACCAGCGAAATTCCTAAAGACATCACTCTGTTTATCGACACCAGTTTATTAATGCTGGATGACCCTTTATTAAATGATGGCACTGTAAAAAATATTAAACAGGATGCCTGCAATGCAGAGTGGGCATTACAGGCTCAATGCGGACGTCTGGTAAAAGTGTTTGATGAAATGGATGATGAATATCTCAAAACACGCAAAGACGACATCATTCATGTAGTGCAACGTATTCAACGCTGTTTAAGCTCTGACACAGATGCAGACAATATTGAAAACGAAGAGCACTTAAAAGGTCGTGTCATTATTGCCGATGACCTGACTCCGGCGGACACCTTATTAATGCAGCATCAGAAAATAGCCGGCTTTATTACTGAATACGGCGGCCCTCTTTCGCATACCGCCATCCTTGCACGCAACCTCGGCATTCCCGCCATTGTTGGCGTACACAATGCAAAGCAGTTAATTAATGGCAACGACACTGTAGTGATTGACGGCATGCAAGGCATGATCATTGCCGCTCCTGATCGCAAATCACTGAGTCATTTTAGAAGTCTGCAGCGGGATGAAAAACAGCGACAGAAAAATCTGTTCGATCTTAAAAACAAACCCTGCATTACCAAAGATGGTCACCGCATAAATTTATATGGCAATATTGATCGCCCCGCAGATATTCGCACACTGCGCCAGTTTGATCACACTGGCGTGGGTTTATATCGCACAGAAATGTTATTTATTGAACGCAATGAAAATCCATCAGAAGAAGATCAGTTTGAAACTTATCGCCGCGCATTAAGATCATTAAAAGGTCATCCACTTACTATTCGCACTTCTGATTTAGGCGCAGATAAAGAACTGGAAAATACTTTACAACATGGCCCCATGGCTCATAACCCGGCGATGGGTTTGCGCGCTATTCGTCGCTGCCTGAAAGAACCTCAGCATTTTTTAAAACAACTGCGCGCCATACTCCGCACCAGCGCCTACGGCCCGGTGTGCATGATGATTCCGATGCTCACTTGCGTAACAGAACTGGAACAGACACTGGCACTGATTGAGCAGGCAAAAGACGAATTAAAAAATAAAAAACAACGCTTTGATCAGAACTTAAGAATCGGCGCCATGATTGAGGTTCCCTCTGCTGCACTTTCTGCTCACACCTTTGCAGAGAAACTGGATTTTCTTTCTATCGGCACCAACGATTTAATTCAGTACACCCTGGCACTGGATCGCATTGATGATGAGGTCAGTTATTTATACAACCCGCTTAACCCATCGGTTTTAAAACTGATTGATATGACCTTGCAGGCTGGCATTGATGCCGGCATACAGGTTTCTATGTGCGGAGAAATGGCCAGTGATACAAAATATACTCAGCTGTTACTGGGCATGGGATTAAAATGTTTTAGTGTGCAGGCAAACAGTTTGCTTGAGATTAAACATATTATTAATCATAGCGAGTTTAATCAGCTGGCTCCAAAAGTGCGTAAGCTGCTGGCTATGTCCAGGCCTGGTGATATTGAAAATGGGGTTGCTGAACTTAATCGGGAATTTAATTAAAAATAAAAAGATTCGAAGTAAACGCGCAAGTTTTTTGTAGGAGCGAGTCTTTGCCTATATAGATGCAGGTAAGGGGAGTGAGCAGGATGCGGAAGCTTTAGCTCGCGATTTTAATGACCTGCAAGCATCGCGAGCTTAAAGACTCGCTTCTACAGGCATCGATTTTCTCTACGCACTTGCCAGCCCCGCCCACACATCTTAGACTCCCTTGTTAACAATAGCTGCTAAACTATTGATAAAATAACTTATTTAATCATCCACCGTTAAAAAATTAGCCCATGGCCGAAACCACCGACACCGCAGAAAAGACCGAACAGAATATCCAGGCGCTGGCTAATGCACTGGAAACGGGCACGCTGGCTAATGCACAGGGCATGCTGAATGCTCTGCACCCTGCTGAAATTGCCCATCTGCTTGAATCTGTTCCTCCCTATGAACGGGCGTTTATGTGGGAACTGGTGGATAAAAACAACGAAGCCGAAGTGCTAATCAATATCGGCGATGAGCTGCGCAGTCATCTGATTAAAGACATGTCACCGGAACAACTGGTGGATGTAGCCGAAGATCTGGAAGTGGATGACTCCGCTGACTTTGTACAGTCTCTGCCAAATGCGGTGATTGATCGAGTATTGCATTCATTAGATAACCAGCACCGTGAACGCCTGGAATCTGTGTTGTCTTTCCCGGAAGACAGCGCCGGCGGCATGATGAATATCGACACCCTGACCGTGCGCCCGGAAGTGACGCTGGATGTGGTGTTGCGCTATTTGCGCCTGCTCGGTGATATTCCAGACTCCACCGATAGCCTGATTGTTGTGGATCGAGATAATCATTACCTCGGCACTCTGTCTCTTTCCAAATTACTGATTAACGAGCCCAATAAAATCGTCTCCAATGTGATGGACAGTGAAATCGAAGCCATACCTTCTGATATGGAAGACAACGATGTGGCCAAACTATTTGAAAATCACGACCTGATTTCTGCCGCAGTGGTGGATGGTAATAACGTATTACTGGGTCGTATCACCATTGATGACGTGGTTGATGTTATTCGTGAAGAAGCCGATCACTCCGTGTTAAGTATGGCAGGTCTGAATGATGAAGAAGACCTGTTTGCGCCCATTCTGCCCAGCAGCAAAAGACGCGCCATCTGGCTGGGCATTAATCTCATTACCGCCTTTATGGCATCCTGGGTAGTGAGTAATTTTGAAACCACACTGGAAAAAATCGTGACCGTGGCAATACTGATGAATGTAGTGGCCAGCATGGGTGGCATTGCGGGCAGCCAGACCATTACTCTGGTAATTCGAGGCATGGCACTGGGGCAGGTAAGCCGAGCCAATCGGCGCTGGATTTTTAATAAAGAAGTGATGGTCAGCATTCTTAACGGCACACTCTGGTCACTGGTGGTGGCGGCCATTGCCATTCTCTGGTTTAAAGATATTTCCATTGGAATTGTGATTGCCGCAGCGCTGATGATTAATCTGCTATTTGCCGCCTCTTCGGGCGTTGTCATCCCACTGGTGCTACGTAAATTTGGTGTTGATCCGGCGATTGCAGGCAGTGTTATTCTGACGACTATTACCGATATAGTGGGGCTGCTGGCCTTTCTGGGGCTGGCGACTGTGTTTTTGCTATGAGTTTGAAGCATTTAAAAGATAGAAGCATTTTGTCCGCAAATGCTTTGGCTTCTAAAAAACTCTAATGAATAAAATTTCGAGTAGACCCGCCTCAAATTCGATATAATTCACACACATTTTTTTCTGGAATCACAATGAAATTCATCGAGACTCGCGGCAATGATGGCCAGCACCCCGAAAAAGTAAATTTTTCTGACGCTATCCTTGGCCCCATTGCCTCCTTTGGCGGCATTTATTCACCAGCAACTCTGCCAGATTTAGGCGCATCCTTTTTACAGGAACATCTTAATGCCGATTACAAAACACTGGCCAAGAATGTATTGAACGCATTTGAAATTGATATCGAAGATGATGTTATTAATCAGGCTCTGAGTTTATATGATCAGTTTGATGAACCGACCAATCCTGTGCCCGTGGTTAAAGTTTATGATGACCTTTATGTCAGCGAGTTATACCACGGCCCTACCCGCGCATTTAAAGATATGGCTCTGCAGCCCTTTGGTACAATCCTGTCTGCACTGGCACAGCAACGTAATGAAAATTATTTAATTCTTGCCGCCACCTCCGGCGATACAGGCCCGGCGGCGCTGGAGACATTTAAAAATCGCGCCAATGTACAGGTTGCCTGCCTGTATCCGGATGGAGGAACTTCGGATGTGCAGCGTTTACAGATGGTAACCGAAGATGGCCGCAATCTAAAAGTGATCGGCATTAAAGGTGATTTTGATGATGCACAGAGCGCATTAAAAAGTCTGCTTGCTTCCAGTAGCTTTAAAAGTAAATTAAAAGAAAAAAATATTCACCTGTCTGCCGCCAACTCAGTAAACTTTGGTCGCATCATTTTTCAGACTATTTACCATATTCATTCTTATCTTGAACTGGTGCGTCAAAGTGCTATTAAACTGGGTGATAAAGTTTATCTCGACGTTCCCAGTGGCAATTTTGGTAATGCCCTGGGTGGTTACTATGCAATTAAAATGGGGCTGCCAGTAGAAAAAATTCTTATCGCCTCTAATAAAAATAATATTCTTACTCAACTAATTCAAACGGGGAAATATGATTTAAGAAACTCATCCGTTATCGCTACCACATCCCCTGCTATGGATATTTTAAAGTCATCCAATATAGAACGTATTTTATTTGATTTATTTGGTACTGAACGCACTAAAGAACTGATGTATAAACTGGATAATGAACAGCACTATGAACTCAGCTCAACTGAACTTGAAAAAATACAGGCTATTTTTGCAGCAGACTTTTGTGAGGACGATGAAGGCAAACAGTATATTAAACAGGCTTTCGACAAAGGCTATTTAATGGATCCACACACCGCCACCTGCTTTAAAGCCTATGACACATGCAGAACAAAAGATCTGAAAACCATTGTCTATTCTACTGCAGAATGGACCAAGTTTTCACCGGTTATTGCCAACGCACTGACAGGTGAAGAAGATGCTCACGATATTGACGCATTAAGTTCTATTGCGAAAAAAGCAGGCATTAAAATTCCAGTAATTATTAGCGGTTTATTTGATAAAGAAATTACACAGAAATCGATTATTGAAAAAGAAATGATTGAAGATGAGATATTATCTTTCTTATAAAAAATAATTATTGTCATCCCGAATATTTTTGTCATTCCGAGCGTAGCCGAGGAATCTTGTTACCCGGGTGGCAAGATTCCTCGGCTACGCTCGGAATGACAGCTTATAAAAAAATACAATTTACTTCCTACGCCCTGCCGCAATACGCAAACGCAATGCATTCAACTTAATAAAACCTTCTGCATCTTTCTGATCATAAGCGCCTTCATCATCTTCAAAGGTGGCAATTTTTTCATCGAATAAAGAGTCACTTGCAGATTTTCGTCCTACCGCTGTGACTGCGCCTTTATATAACTTAACCCGCACTTCACCATTTACATGCAGCTGTGATTCATCGATCATTTTCTGCATCATTTCACGTTCGGGGCTCCACCAGTAACCATTGTAAATTAACTCCGCGTACTTGGGCATAATGGAATCTTTTAAATGCGCTACTTCACGATCCAGTGTGAGTGACTCAATTGCGCGATGCGCTTTCAGCATAATAGTGCCGCCGGGTGTTTCATAACAGCCGCGAGACTTCATGCCTACATAACGATTTTCAACTATATCCAGTCGGCCAATACCATTGTCGCCGCCCAGTTTATTTAAATTGGTCAGCACTTCAGCTGGCGTCATCTGCACACCATCGATGGCAACAATATCGCCCTGCTCGTAACTCAGTTCAATATAGGTTGCTTTATCGGGTGCGGCTTCAGGCGATACTGACCAGCGCCACATATCATCTTCGGCTTCTGCCCATGGATCTTCGAGAATGCCACCTTCATAAGAGATGTGCAGCAGATTGGCATCCATAGAATAGGGGGATTTTTTCTTGTTTTTAGCGAAGTCCACTTCAATGCCGTGCTCTTCTGCATAAGCCATTAATTTTTCACGTGAGTTTAAATCCCATTCGCGCCAGGGTGCAATCACTTCAACCCCGGGTTTTAGCGCATAAGCTCCCAGTTCAAAACGCACCTGATCATTGCCCTTGCCTGTGGCACCGTGGGAAATCGCATCGGCATCGGTTTCATTAGCAATTTCAATCAGTCGTTTAGCAATCAGGGGTCTTGCAATAGAAGTGCCTAATAGATATTCGCCTTCATAAATGGCATTGGCTCGAAACATGGGGAATACATAATCACGCACAAATTCCTCGCGTAAATCTTCGATGTAGATTTCCTTAATGCCCATTGCCTTGGCTTTGGCGCGAGCAGGCTCTACTTCTTCACCCTGGCCAATATCCGCCGTAAATGTCACCACTTCACAACCATAGGTGTCCTCCAGCCATTTAAGAATAATGGATGTATCCAGGCCACCCGAATAGGCGAGAACGACTTTTTTAATCTTGGACATACACAGGCTCCGACAACAGTTGAGAATGTTCAGGGACGCGCATTATACCGGAGGAATAGCTAAACAGACAGAGCACTGCAGAAATCAGTAAGAGCGATTAAAATCAAAGATTACGGGTAAAACTCACCTCTACCCGCCGATTGAAAGCCTTACCCATATCTTTCTTATTGGTTAAAGAGGGATGTCTTTCACCATAAGAATAAGACTGTATCTGGGGTGCGGCTACGCCCAGTGACTTAAAATAACTCACTACAGAAGCCGTGCGACGCTTTGACAGCGCCTTATTATAACGTCTGGAGCCAGTGCTATCGGTATAGCCTTCTACCAGAATTTTAATTTTACTATCTTCACTGGCGAACAGTGCCAGCATTTCAAGATCTCGCTTAGAGGTCGAGCTTAACTTGTACTTATTTTTCTTAAAATTAATAGTCACAGATTTGAGTTCATCTACGCCATAGGGAATTAGCTGGGCGATGCAATGATAAAAATCGCGCAGCTTATCTCGAAAACGAACCGATGAAAGGCTAACCAGAACATCAAGCTTGTCATCATAACTGTCTTTATATTTGAATGTAGGCTGCATCCCTGCATCCAGCTCATAGAGCATTCGTGCGACTAACTCACCGGTAATATGAAACGGCATATGGCCTTTGGACAAAGTGGACTGGCCTAATTCTTTAGACTCTGACGCTCTCCAGAAAGGCGACTCAGACATAACACTAACCGTGCCATCACGAACCATTGGAGTCTGAGCATAGGTCATAAATGCCATTTCACCCCCGGATGAAATAACGAAACGCCCCTCACCATAATAAGGAATTTTCTGATTTAACTCACAGCGCAGCCGAGAAGATTCAACCTGCCACTGAGCCTGCTCAAAATTAGCGTAATAATGCCTGGCAGCCTGAACGGATGTGGAAAACAGGAGAAGAATTACTGGTAATAAATGACGATTCAACGTGGCTTCCCATTAAAAAGACATGACTCTTATTAATTAGCGGCCTCTATTGCGAGTTCTTTAATGTTTTATTTGCGCCCTCAAAATCCGCTAGTTAAATGAACTATAACGAACCTCAAGCACTGCATACACCAGTTCGCCGCTGGGGCTTTTTACCATCACATCGTCTCCCGCTGATTTTTTCATTAGTGCCTTTGCAACAGGTGAATCCATACTGATGTATTCTTTTTTCATATCAAATTCATCTGGGCCGACAATGCGATAACGTAATATTTTTTCATCCTCATCTTCCAGCTCAACCCAGGCACCGAAAAATATTTTTGCGGGATCATCGGGCAACTGATCGACAATTTTTAATTCTTCCAGCCGCTTGCTTAAATACCGGATACGACGATCTATACCTGCCAGCTCTTTCTTGCGGTAGATGTACTCGGCGTTCTCTGAGCGATCACCTTCAGCTGCAGCAGCAGACAATGCTTTCACTACTTCGGGGCGGCGTTTATGCCACAGCTCATCCAGCTCTGCAGATAGAGTAGTGTGACCTTCGGCTGTAATATAACAGGAGCCTTTAACCTGTGGTGGGCGATAACGAGACATAGGCTGGGAGGATAAAGGGTAAACGAAAAAGGGTAAAGGAAAGACTTCCCTTACCCTGTTAAAGTTTGTGTTTAATTTAATATTCGTAACGTAGAAGAATATCTTTTACCATTCCGCTACGCACAATATCATCGTGATCGAACTCATGAATATAAATTGACTGCAGATTTGATAATCGGTCTATGGCATCCTGTAAACCAGAAGCACCACCAATATCAGATTGTCTGATATCACCATTTACCACCACTCTGCAATTTTCACCGATGCGAGTTAAAAACATTTTTAACTGGCTGCGGGTACAGTTCTGAGCTTCATCCAGCACAACGAAAGCATCGTTAAATGTTTTGCCGCGCAGGTAAGCCATAGGTGATACAACGATGCGACCATTTTTAAGACCGCATTCAACTACGCCTTTGCCCAGCCGTTCATTTAAACAGTCTCTAAAGGCGTCGAAATAAGGATCAAACTTTTCCTGCAAATCCCCCGGCAAGAAACCCATATTTTCTCCAGCCTCAACAGCCGGGCGGGTAATAATTATTTTTTCAATACGCCTTGCTTCAAGCTCTTCAGCAGCAATCGCACCGGCACAGTAGCTTTTTCCTGTACCTGCAGGGCCAATGCCAAAAGTTAGTTTATGAGCTTTAATACCTGCAATATATTGACTCTGAGATTTGGTTTTAGCCTGTAGAGGGGGAGCTGCTTTTGCGGAGACGGGATATGTTTCGAGAAACGAATTGTGAGAGTTTATATCAACGACGACTGAGTTATCAGGCCCTCGTTTTCTTGGCGACCTTGTCGATCTTTTTTGTGTAGCGGATTTTCTAGCCATGTGTTACCCCTTGTAAAATACTCATTCAACATCTTAAAAAATGACTTTTACTTTCATGCTTTGAAGACTAGATCACCTCCCTTTAATTTTTCATTTAATTATTATTTTTATAGTGGATTAAATTCAATGGGTCAAGAAAAATATTTAAAAAAATACAATCAGATAAAAATCCTTTACATTGGTTATTTCGAATGTTAATTTTAAAGGCCGTGTTGATAAAAAGTCTTTTATTAACAACCAAATTAGCAAGTAATAATTACCTCGGTTTTTTACGCCGGTCTTCAAACAACTCTATTTTAAAATACCAGGCAGTAATGCCGAACGCGGTCATTAAGGTTCCTAGCAGTAAAAATGCCAGTGCCGTGACAAACAATAACCGCACTTCATTCATCACATGATTTTTAATATTTGACGACTCAACAAGATCCAGCTCTTTTTCTTTTATATATAAAATGATTGTGTTTTTTTCTGCGCGCAGACGTTCGACTTCGTAAGCATCATAAGATACATCATCTACCGTCACTGGCTGCTTTTTATCGGTACTCTGATTTACCGCCTGCAGAACTTTATCAATATGCCCCAGCTCTGTATTTAATCCTTCCACTTCCATATTTGAGGTAACAATTTCCTCAAATACATCGGATACTGTCTGCTCAAATTTTTCAATCTGAATCCAGGAAAAAACAATGGTAGCAATAATAACCAGCAGCCCCAATATAGCTGTGATTTTGTAAAATCGCATGGCTGTGGGCAAAAACAACGGCATCTTTATTTTTCCTGATTTAATTACTTAATCGGTTCGTCTAAAGCAAGCGCATTATGATAGGCCAGTTTGCACATTTGCTGAAACGACTGCAGCTGATTATCACGAGTTTTACTGTCGGGGTCTTCTTCTGGCCAGAAAGGATTAAAGCTAACCCAGCTATCACCCAGTTCTTTTAATATTTCACCACCTTTAACCAGAGCGCCAGACATGGCTGATTTAGGCACTCGAAAAACAAGCGCGCTCAAACCAATGGCGGCGGCAAACATAACGCCGTTATCGGTGTACGCAAGGTAATAGGCATGATTGTCTGTGTCGGGACAATAAAACTGCACGCTGGGTAATAACTCTGTAGATTTTACTAACATTTCAACCATATCTGCATGAGCAGAAGGTTGATACTGTTTTAAAAAAAGAATCATGCTTTCGTTTTCAGGCCGATCTAATAAACCTTCAAACTCTTTCACAGGTTCTGTGCCGCTCATCAATAAGCTCCGTCGCCAGAAATATTTTTATCTTAATATTAATAATTAAGCAGTTTTTTAGATTATGACTTTAAGACTAATAAACATCAATTACGATTAACATAATTGTGAGGCTGGTTATTTTGATAGTTGCTCAAAGATCTGATCAGCCAGCTGAATAGCTGATTCGATATTGTCGGCTAGTAAATTGAAATGCCCCATCTTGCGTCCCGGGCGTGCTTCTTCTTTGCCGTATAAGTGCAGTTTGGCGGCAGGCTGATTAAGCAGCAGTCGCCAGTCTGGCTCCCACAAGTCACCCAGCATATTCACCATCACCACGGGTGAAATCAGTCGAGTATCGCCCGGCAAAAGCCCGCACATAACTCTTATTTGCTGTTCAAACTGCGAGGTAACTGCGGCGTCTTTTGTATAATGACCACTATTATGAGGCCGGGGTGCCATTTCATTAAAGATTAACTGGTCATCTTCGGTGATAAAGAACTCCACCGCCAGCACACCAACATAGTCCAGTGCCTCTGCCAGCATCTGGGCTTTTTGCTGCGCCTGCATTAATAGCTCAGCTGAAATACGGGCAGGCACAATGGATTTATGCAGCACGCCATTGCGGTGCTCATTTTCAGCCGGTGGATAAATGCTTATAATGCCATCTGCATTACGCGCCAGCAGAGCAGATATTTCCAGCTTTAAATCCAGTTTTTTCTCCAGCACACAGGCCACGCCATTCAAACTATCGAATGCATCAATCGCCTGCTGCAGGCTTTCGATCACAAACTGGCCTTTGCCGTCGTAGCCCATGGTTGAGGTTTTTAAAATACAGGGCAGACCAATAGACTGAATCGCGGCATCCAGATCGCTGGATGTATTTATTGCTGCAAAAGGCGCAGGTTCAAGCCCGGCCTGACTGGCAAAATCTTTTTCTCTAATTCTGTTCTGAGCAATTTCAACTGAACTGGCAGAAGGGTAAACTGGCTTTTGTGCGGCCAGATAGTTGAGACTATTCGCCGGCACATTCTCGAATTCGGTGGTAATAACATCACAGGCCTGAGCCAGTTGATCCAGCGCGGCCTCATCTTCGTAGCCTGCTTTGATGTGCTGGTCTGCAATGCGACCCGCCGGGCTGGCAGAATCTGGATCCAGTACCACGGTTCGATAGCCCATGGTTCGAGCCGCCACGCAGAACATGCGTCCTAACTGACCGCCGCCTAATACACCTAATTTTGAGCCGGGAAGTAACATTATTCTGCCGGGGGCAAATCCATTGCCAGCACGGTTTCCTGCTGCTTGATTCTAAAATCATCCAGCTTTCCGGCCAGCTCTTCATCCTGAACAGCCAGCAGTGAAACTGCAAATAAACCTGCATTCGCCGCCCCTGCATCACCTATGGCAAAGGTGGCGACAGGGATACCTTTAGGCATCTGCACAATAGAAAGCAATGAATCCATGCCTTTCAGGTGGCGTGAATTAACCGGCACACCCAGCACCGGCAAAGTGGTTTTTGCCGCCAGCATGCCGGGCAGATGAGCCGCACCGCCAGCACCGGCGATAATGCAGCTCAGGCCACGATCACGGGCAGTTTCTGCGTATTCAAATAATAGATCCGGGGTTCTGTGAGCAGAAACCACCCGTGCCTCGTACTCAATGCCAAAGGCTTCCAGTTGCTGCACAGCATGCTGCATCACAGGCCAGTCACTATTGCTGCCCATTACTACGCCGACTTTGATATTTGCCATGATCGTTTTGCCTCTCCGCATAAGCGGATCGAAGAAAGCCGGCTATTTTATATGAAACCCGCCTCTTTGCGAACTACAATAAATCCAATAGAATGCATTTCATTAAATTTTTGCCACCAAAGCTTAGAGGGAATAATGGAAAAAGTGCTGATAACAGGCGGAGCCGGCTTTATCGGGTCTCATACCGCAGATTTACTGATGGAACAGGGTATCCCTGTGCGAGTTCTGGATAATCTTTCATCAGGCCACCGACATAATTTACCCGAACAGCACCCCTTGCTTGAATTTATTGAAGGTGACATGCGTGATCTGGATACAGTATCCAGCGCCATGTCAGGCATCAGCCATTGCGTGCATCTGGCCGCACAGGTATCGGTTGTGGCGTCATTAGAAGACCCCATTTTTTCTGCTGAGCAGAATATTATGGGCTACCTGAATGTGCTGCATAGCTGCCACAAACAGGGGGTTAAACGTCTGGTGTACGCATCATCTGCCGCTTTTTATGGCGAGCCCCCTACTCTTCCACTGGATGAAGACATGGCAGTAAAGCAGCTCGCACCTTACGCGCTGGAAAAAAAGATTAATGAAGATTACGCCGACCTGTTCCACCGCCTTTATGGATTCTCTTCACTTGGCATGCGTTTCTTTAATGTGTATGGCCCTCGGCAGGACCCCAAATCACCCTACGCCGGAGTCATCGCTCTATTTGTTGACCGCATAAAAGAAAATAAACCTTTAACCGTAAACGGCGATGGGCAACATACCCGTGACTTTATTTTCGTTCGTGATGTGGCTCGCGCCAATGTTGCTGCATTAAAAAATAATTTTCAAAGCGCCTGTAATGTGGCCACAGGTAAAAAAACTTCACTGCTGGATTTAATTGAAACCTTATCTGAGCTGACAGGCAATAAGCCCGAACTTAATTTTGGACCACCTCGTGAAGGTGACATTGTGCATTCACTGGCCAACCCTGCACGAATGAATAAAGAACTGAGGGTGGTTGCAGAATCCAGCCTGAAAGAAGGCCTGGCTGCATTGCTGGATAGCTTAAAATAAAAAATATTTGCGTAGCGGCGAGTCTTTAGTTCGCGATTTTAGCGGACTGTAAAAATCGCGAGCTAAAGACTCGCTCCTACAAGCATTAATCCATCAAAATATAAAGTCACAGGCTGCTTCAGGTCATGTAAAAACAAACTTAAACTGGCAATATCTGTAAGATCCATTTTTCGATTTTCTGGCGCTGAGCTTATATCCTCCATAGCAATCAAAAAATCATTCCAGCCAGGCTTTAATGTCAGCACTCTATTAAAACGATCTGAATATTTATAACCATTCGGTTTATGTTGCTGGTCATAAATTTTTAGTTCTATTAAAAGATCTTTTTTAGCGGTATTAAAAATAGAGAACTTAATAGCCGAAAAACCATGCCAGTCTCGAGGAAAATGTTTCAGCGCAATATCCGGATACTCACCTGCATAAAAATCAACCTGCATGGATTTTTTTCCATGGCGGAAAATTTTATCTACTATGGAGAGTGATGCCAGATTATTATCCCAACGACCCAGTTCATAAGGTGTTTCAAAATCAGCCAGAACAGGAAATTCCTCCTGCATAATATATTCATCCACAATTGCAAAAATGGTCGGCAGCAATACCCCCACAATTATGGCTAACATCAGAGAATATATGACTACTTTTAACATTAGCTGACGCTGCAGTTGCTGGGCAGTAAAAATCAATAGCCCCAGATAACCACCCAGTAAGTCATTTACCAGATCCTTTATTTCGAAGTTACGATTAACAAATAACTGCAGCACTTCAACAGCAAAACCTGCAACCAGACAAAATCCACTGATAATCAGAAACTGCTCAATCCAGCGTCGTGCCTGCAAAACAGGCAGCCTCAAAAGCCCCCAGCTCAAACTGGCAAACAACAGCACATGACCTGTATCCCAAATCTCCTGATAGACTCTGTGACTATCAGCATCTGGGCCACCAACGAATAATAAAAAAATCAACAGCCCGGAAAAAACATACCACCAGTTCATCTAATGTCTTCCCAAAACCATCAACCGGCTACTGTAACACTGGTTACTCATAGTAATTTTCTCTTTTTAGTAAACTATTATTTAACAAATACTTATATGTCATTTTTACACAAAAAAATCAACACGTTAGAACGCGAAGCCACTAACTTAAAATCAAACCTTATATCTTTCATGGGTTTAGTAAATGGGTATTTCGTCGCATTTTCATAAAAAACCTACATTTCTGCTCTCATATCTACTAAACTGATTTTCTGCTGTTCCCCCAGAAATAAACTGTGCTCTCTGTAACCAGCAGGAAGTATAAGGTGAGATATATGAAAAACAACTTTATCAATAACCAGAAATCCAGGCATGTGGAAGCCATCAAAGAACTTCAAAATAGCTCACAAGAAAGTGATCAAAGTACATTTCAGTCACATTCTCAAAATGGCCTGGCTAACTTGCAACAGGCCACAGCATCTTTAATGAAGCAGAAAAACCGTAACTGGGGCTTTGCCAATTCTCCGTTCGAAGTAAAGCGTCAAAAACTGGATGGTGATCTGTGGAAAATAACAGTGGAAAATCCTAAAACTCGTGAAATCGTACTTCAGGCAGAAGGCAGCAGCGATAAAATGTTCGCCTACGAAGACAGCCTTGCTCATATGGCAGAAGTACTCACAGAAAAAGGTCTTAAGATCACAACTCAAATCTGAGGTTTATCACTTTTAAACTAGGGAACCTCTGATTAAGTCTGGTTGATGAGATTGCTGTTCAAACATTTTAGATACAAGGCGAAGATTGCAGCTAATAGTGAGCTATTAGCAAGATTTTCAACGCAGTAGCTGAAAGGTTTGAGCAGTAAGATCACAATCATGACTTGATCAGAGGTTCCCTGGCTTAAATCCTTTTAGTTATTCCGTACCAGCTTCATTTTTCCATTTAAGCAACCATTCATATCTATACCATTTTTATCAGATTTTTCTGACAAAAATATCAGCCATTAGCGACTGATATAAGTGTTTACAAAAGCATAAAATATGCTGCAAATAAGATAAGCGGTTTACATAGAAAGTAACATGAAAAATGAACTCAACAATCTGATTCAGGAAATAATCACTTTTAGTGATGTTATTGCCTTTATAGACAATCCAGCCGATCCTGATTTCCAGAATGCGTGCCAGCTATTTAGTAGCTATCTTAAAAACCAGTTTTACGATATCAAATCAAAATCTCATGTGGCCTCGTGTAAAGAAAATATAAAATGGGTCGAGAATGAGATTGCCAAATTTAGTGACTTAATTTCTTTGCCAGACAATTCAACCACCCCTTACATTCAGTGGACGCATAACTTATTTCAGCATTGTGAAGAGCTACAGCTGCATAAAGAAGCGATAGCATAATGATGTCTGGAAACAAAAAAAGTGTTATTGAAGAAATGGATCAATTACTTGATCACATTAATAGTTTTGAGCAGGATCTAAATAAATCCAGCGACCTGGCTGACCCATCGATCAGTCAGGAATACAAATTATTTATAGAATATTTAAACTCTCGCATCCATGATATGCAACAAACAGCAACCACAGAGCTTCGCCATCTGACTCACCCGAACTCTTAAAATTCGAGTTCGAGTATACTAAAATAGTATTGTATCAGACCTTCAGGTAAACCCATCCTTCCTGCAACCTTTTCACTATCTGTTCAATTGCTGTTACATCGGTTCTTGTTTCAGCAAATAAATCTGGCTCAACACCTTTTAGACGCAATTTCTCTATTGCATTAGTACAGGCGATAAATGAAACATTGCTATAATTTTTCATAATTTGCTTAATTCGCTTTTTATAAGGTGATACATCTTCGCGAAATAAATCAATGCCACCAGAATTAGCCACCACCTCTAATTCAAATGGAATTTTGTTCTCATTATATTTTTCAAGTATCGTATCAACCTTATATAAGGTGCTATATAAAGCTTCAGGATCAGAACTTGAAACATGCAAAATAATCTTATTGGGTTCCTGAAAATTAACTGGCGTCAACTTGATGCCTTCTAACTGCACCTGTTTCATCTCTTTCTGTGCCGCAGAATCCATTCTGGTTTGCATATGCTCGAAACCGGAACCCAGAAAAAAACCAGCACATAAAACCAGCACTGCAAAAAAAGCCAGTTTTAAATTTAATGGATTAGCGTTCAGGCTGTTATCACTTTCAGATTCAGGTAGTGGAATTTGATCATAGCTGGATTTAAGCGATTTCTTTAAATCACATATTGCACGAACCTGCTCTGCAAGCTGCTCATTATTCTGCATATCCTGCTTAAGCTTCTCTTTTTCGGGACCATCTAACTCACCGTCAACAAAAGCATTTAAAATTTCATCTGAATAATTCATCATTATCTGACACTCCTTAAATTAATAATAGATGACAGATTATCTTTTTGTTTTTGTTTTATTTTCATTTGCAGTGCTTTTCTTGCTCTGCTTAATCTGCTCATCACCGTGCCCACCGGTATATCTAATGCTTCAGATACGGCCAGATATGACATGGATTCTATATCCACAAGTGTTACCACCTGCCTTTGCCCTAAAGGCAAACCTGCTATTGCACTTCTAACACCATCTACAACCTGTTCACGATCATGCCAGTACTCCGGTGTCTGATGATCCGCAAATACCAGTTCATCAATATCTTCACAGGGGCGAGATTTACGTAAATACTCACGCCATTGGTTATTTAATATGGCAAACATCCAGGCATCAAATAAATTATCATCTTTTAACTGATGGTGTTTTTGTATGGCCTTGGACAAAGTATCCTGAGTGATATCATCTGCCAGCATCGCATCGTGACACCAGGAAAAAGCCAGCCTGTACAAACGATTACGATGCCCCTGTATTCGTTTAATAGCAATTTTCTCATTACAGGAGAAGTTAAAAACATTCATAATTACTTATATACCAAAAATATTAAATTTAATCCTATATAACTAGATGCACATAGCCACTATTTTATTCCATTAAAATTTAATTATTTATTTTTGGAATAAATGAACTTTTCACTCCGTCATATATACAGGCTTTTCTCACTAATTAATTATATCAGGAGGTTTCATGAAAAGACTATATATGTTCTTTGCCATATTTATATATGCACTGAGTATTCAACAGGTGGCAGCCGCCCCCGAAGACAAGCCCTTTGCTGAACAGAAAATTGTTCTACAGATCAGCGATCCCAACCCATTCAAACAGACGCTGGTGTTAAATGTTGCCAGCAACATTATTAAACATTATGGCCAGGATAAAGTCGATGTTGAAATTGTTGCCTTTGGCCCGGGCCTGCGTCTACTATTTAAAGATAATTCTAATAAAGACAGAATCACTAGCCTGGATGGCAGCGGCGTTCGTTTTGCTGCCTGCAAAAACACTATTGCTGGTATGTCTAAAAAATTAGGTCATGCCCCTGAATTACACGGCAGCGCAACACCTGTTACTGCCGGTGTTGTCAGAATTATCGATTTAATAGATAAGGGTTACAAACTGGTAAAACCTTAATTTTTTAATCAAGATGATCGAGGAGTTCTCTTGTGTTTAATAATAAATTGAAAAAATACTTATTCGCGGCTGGCTTAATTAATTGCCTGCTACTTCCAACCGCCAATGCGGCTAACTGGTTAATGCTTCAGGGTACTGAACCAGACAGCTCTGCACCACGGGCAAAATTATGGGGCTTTATTCAGGCGCAGTATCAGAAAGATTACAGTGATGCTAATTCAACAGGTGGCTATATCCCGCCCAAGCTAATTGGACCAAACCTGACGACTCAGGATTCATTCAATGTAAATCGTGCTCGTATTGGTGTGCGCGGTACAGGCTTCCCACTGGATGGCAAGGTTAACTACTTCTTCCTGTCCGAGTTTGGTAATAATGGTATCACTGCACCAGGTGATCGAAATGTAAGAATCACCGATGCCAGTATCACTCTAAACCAGATTAAAGGCGCGCGTATTCGCTTAGGCCTGTTTAAAACTCCTGGTTTTGAAGAAGGCTTACAGGCTATCCACGTATTTGATTACATCAACTTTACGACTGTTGCGAATCAACTCATGCTGGAACGTTTTCCTAATCGTTTATACACCAACAATATCGCACCTATATCACTCCCCTCTCCTACCCCAATAGGTGGTTTTGGACGATCTGTTAGTGCATTTCGTGACGTAGGTATACAGGTTTTTAATACCTTCAAAGTCAATGCCTGGGAACACAGCTACGCAGCTATGCTAGGTAACGGCAATGGTCTGAATTTTGGCGATAACGACAACAATAAAGAAACTTATCTCTACTGGTCTTCTGAACAGGTCTATTCTGGTAAAGGTGGCCGACGTCAGGGGCTGAAGTTCTTCGCATGGACACAAAATGGTAAACGCCAGCTTGCTAATGCCGATACCGTAACGCCTGCAGTCACAGCAACCGTTAATGACACAGGTGGCAATCCGGTTACTGTCGTTGTTACTCCGGAGGTTAGAGCCATCAATGACCCCACACAGTATGACCGTAAACGTAGTGGTGTTGGTTTTAAATATCTGAAAAAACCATGGCGTGTAAGTGCGGAATATCTCAAAGGTGAAGGCATGATCTTTGTGGGTCCGGACAAACCTACTTTCCGTATTAATCCTGCCGCGCCTGCCGGTGTTGGCAGTGGTGCAAACGGCGAAGCTTCTGGCTGGTATGTGGAAGGTGGCTGGTATATTCCAGGCACTAAATGGGAAATCGATCTACGTTACGATGTTTATAATCGACTCACAAACGATACCCCATTCCCTGGTGGCCCTAATGTTGGCAAAACATTTGAAATGGAATTCAAGACCTTTACAGTGGGCGCACAGTACCACATCAATAAAAAGACTCGTATAAATATGGAATATGCTGATCGTAGTGCCGAAGCCGTAGACTTTCCTACTGGCGCTGGTCCAAACGACAACCTTAGCAGCCTGGGTGATCGCTTCGCTATTCAGCTAACCCATATTTTCTAAATAACCAACAGGTCATAGCTGACTTTATAACGTTGTTCGCCCCGACCCAGGTCGGGGTTTTTTTTGGTCATGTTTTACTGAACCTCAATAATAACTGTGCTTTTATTTGCGCTCATTTGCGGACTTTGCGTTCATTTGCGTTAGCCTTTTTACTTTCTAAACCAGCTACAACCCTAAAATTGATCTATTAGTCAATAATAGTAGAATATTTAATCGCATACTATGAATATTGATGTTTTTATTAATATATTGAGTATAATTTAATCATAGACAGCAAAATTGATTTTTTTATCAACTTATGAATACACATACCCAGACAAACGACTTCAATCAGCTATTGAGCCAGATATTTCAGGCCGCCAAACAGCAGCGCATTACCCAGAAAGAGCTGGCTGTCAGAGCAGGCATCACCGCAGAAACTCTATCCCGCATGAAGCACCGAGGCTCAGGAGACTTTAACGTGGTAAATAAAATGGCACATATGGTTGGTCTAAGACTCGCTCTGGCTCCGGATGACGAAACCCTGAACGCCATTCGTGAAGGGAATTTATTCTAATGGCCGATCTTCACGCTGTTATCTGGAGTCATTCTGTAAACGGCCCTATTAAAATGGGCAATCTCATTGCCACCGGTTCTGAAACTCGATTCAGTTATACCGATGAATTTCTCAGTCAAAATCAGGTTTGCGGTTTATCGCTATTAACCAGCCCGGCTCTGTATGGCAATAATCCGGTGATTCACCGCGCCACAGAAATTCTGCCCCTGCACCCCAGATTAATGGCACTGATTCCCGGTCGCGCCAGCAATAATATTCAACGTCGAGCCTATGCTGAAATTCTTTCCCAGCACACACCTCCTCCGGCTCCCGGTTTTTCTACTGAGTGGGAATTGCTGATGCTCACCGGGCACAATGGCATTGGGCACATTGATATATTCCGCGATGATCTGGAAGCCGAACGCTGGTACACGCAAAAACACGAAGACGTGTCTGCCATTGGCAAACGCTCTGTGTTCTGGAATTTTGTTAAACAGGATATTGAAGTGTCACTCAGCGACTCCGATGTGGATATAGTTTCTCTTATCGGCCCCACACCTTCAGTGGGCGGCATGATTCCTAAAATGCTGGTCGCCATTCCTGACACAAAAAAATGGAATGGTGCCATTGCCGAACCGGGCACCCGCGTCATTCAAAAACAAAAGTACGTCGATGTTATTTTAAAAATAGAGTACCCGGAATACGCAGGTCTGGTAGCACTGGAAACACTGGCACTGGATACCCACAAAAAACTCGGCTTCGAAACACCTCGTCACTGGAGCACGCACATCGATGGCATGAATCTAATTGCTATCGAGCGTTTCGATCGCACCGCCGAAGGCTGCCCCATTCCTATGGAAAGTTTTTTCTCGGTAATGGCCTCCGGTGCAACGGATATTCAAAGCGCAACCGGCACCGAAATGGAACGTATCGGCAGCATGCTGGACACCCTGCCCCGCATTGCCAATATCAATGCCAAACAGGCTCAACTAGAAGTTTATAAACGATTCATCACCGCCATCTTCACCGGCAATGGCGACCTGCATCTTGAAAATCTGGCGTTTCTTGGCGGCAATACAGATACTCACATTTCACCGGTTTACGATCCATCGCCCATGCGCGCCTGGCCCAGACATAATTTACTGTCTGCCATTCCCTTTGTGATCGAAGATAATCTTCATTCCAGCCTGATAAAACTGGGTGAATCTTTTGCATTATCAAACAGCGATGCCAGTGATATAATCCAGCTCATTAAACAACAGACCGCAGACTTTACTGCGAGCATTGCAGAACTAAGCAATATTCCTGAAACCACATCCAGTCATTTAATTAATGTGATTGAAGATGTACGAAATAAAATAACATAAAGTATTGGATAAATTATTTATTATGAAAATTGAAAACAACAAAGCCATCACTCTGAATTACACCCTTAAAGATGACCAGGGCGAAATACTCGACCAGTCAAATAATGCCAGTTTTATTTATCTGCATGGCGCACAAAACATTATCCCCGGACTGGAAGACTCACTCACCGGTCGCGTTAAAGATGATAAATTTGATCTGGTAATCAAACCTGAAGATGCCTATGGTGAATACAATTCTAAAATCACACAGGTTGTTGATCGCTCCATGTTTGATACAGATGAAGCAAATGAAATACAGGTAGGCATGCAGTTTCAGTCACAGTCTGAAGATGGCGCAATGATGATTATTACCGTGAGTGAAATCAATGGCGATAAAGTTACTATTGATGGCAACCACCCTTTAGCCGGCATTACCCTGCACTACAATGTGCATGTTGTTGATGTGCGTGATGCCACTGAAGAAGAGATCAGTCATGGGCATATTCATGCTCATGGTGAGAGTTGTGGTCACTAAAATATTAGTTAATACCTGCTCGGAAGTTTAAAAGAAAAAGCATGTTGTCCGCGAATGAGCGCAAATAAAACATAACAAAGAAGTTGCTCCATATTTCTGTCATCCCGAGCGCAGCCGAAAGATCTTAACGACCCGGGTAGCAAGATCCCTCGGCTGCGCTCGGGATGACAGAATATGGGGTAATAACTAATCCCGTATTTATATTTTATTTGCGTTCATTCGCGGACAAACTGCTTTTGACCTTAAGCTTCTGCTTCAGGACATAAACAGACAATCATTTCAGTTTTTTAATTCTATATCTTAACCGACTGGTTTTAAGCTCAGGATTAAGCCCCGGTGTTTTTACCAGCCTGGCTCTCAACTGTTTGCTGCTCACTTTTTTTCTAACAAAAACTCCAACAAAATTCTCATCATATTGATTAGCTAACTGAAAAATAGATAAAAATCGTTTATTAATCGATTTACTATTTAGCCCTGCCGAGTTTTTCAAATCATTCAGATCCGCATAATTACCCACAATCGCACCATCCATTGATAAATGCTTCAGCATTAAACCAAACCATTTGCTGTTTGCCTTTACCGCTCGAACAGGCTCACCGCCCTGCTCAGCAAATAAATCATCAATAATCAGATCAAACTTTTCACCTTTATATTGTTGCAACCAGCTCACCGCATCTGCCTGTAATAATTTCAGGCCTTTTCCTTTTATACCAAAAAAACGTTTCGCCAGAGCGACATGCACCGGGTTAAGCTCAACACCTGTTATCTGCTCAGGCTGCACAAATATTTTTAACATATTCATTACCGCACCACCGCCTACGCCTAAAACCAGAACTCGCTGTATTTCTCCTGGCTGATAAAAAAATGCAGGCAGCATAAGCAGATCCCACACATGACCGGTTAAAGGCTGCACCGGGTTATACTGGGTATGAAAAACACCGTTGGTATACAGTCGCAAGCTGCGCCCTGCGGTACGTATTTCATATAAAGAATCCGCAGTTTGTTTTTTCCACAAAAGAGCCAAAGGTTTATCCTGAAATAAAATTCACTATTTTACTTGAAATAGTTCAGATATGCGTCTAACTCATACTAAGGGCACATCTATTAATAACAAACACATTAAATTAATCCGGGAAATGACTATGACAAATACCAGCAATGAACCCACCTTTAGAGAAAGTGTTGACCTGATGGTTGATCGCGCCATGTGTGCAATGAACCTGGACACGGGCACAGCCAAAGCCATTAAAGCCTGCAATGCAGTTTTACAGGTTCAGTTTCCGGTTCGCATAAGAGGCAAGACAGAAGTATTCACCGGCTGGCGAGCGACTCATAGCACCCATCGCCTGCCTTCCAAAGGCGGCATACGTTACGCGTCCTATGCAGATCAGGATGAAGTTGAAGCACTGGCCGCACTAATGACTTATAAATGCGCCATAGTGGATGTGCCATTTGGAGGATCAAAAGGGGCATTAATGATTGACCCTTCCGAATACTCCCGTGATGAACTGGAAATGATTACTCGCCGCTTTGCACTGGAATTAATTCGTAAAGGTTTCTTAAGCCCCTCCAGCAATGTGCCCGCACCCGATGTAGGTACCGGGCAAAGAGAAATGGCCTGGATTGCAGACACTTATAAACATCTGAACCCTGAAGATATAAATTACGTTGCCTGCGTAACCGGAAAACCCATACATCACGGCGGCATTCAGGGTCGCGTAGAAGCAACCGGACGAGGAGTTCAATATGGTGCTCGAGAATTTTTTCGCCACTCAGAGGATGTAAAAAATGCAGGCATGTCTGGCACACTGGATGGCAAGACCTGTGTAATACAGGGCCTGGGTAACGTGGGTTATCATGCAGCAAAATTTCTATCTGAAGAAGATGGGGTAAAAATTACCGCAGTGATCGAGCGCGACGGCGCGCTGATTAATGATGAAGGCATTAATATTGAAGATTTATTTCAACACATCCAGGATCATAAAAGCATTAAAAACTTTCCCGGTGCAACACTCGAAGAAAATGGCCTCGCCGTATTAGAAAAAAAATGCGATATATTAATCCCCGCCGCACTTGAAAGTCAGATCACTCTGGAAAATGCCAGCCGTATTCAGGCCAAACTTATAGTTGAAGCAGCTAATGGTCCTGTCACTTACGGCGCGGATGAAATATTAAATAAAAAAGGCACCATTATTATTCCTGATGCTTACGCCAACGCAGGCGGTGTAACCGTATCTTATTTCGAATGGATTAGAAATATTTCACATATTCGCTTTGGCCGCATGCAGAAACGACATGATGAATTGCGTGGCGAACAAATGACAACAATGCTGGAACAGGTAACAGGTTCAAAAGTATCCCAGGATTTAAGAGACAGTGTCACTCAGGGCGCTAATGAACTGGATTTAGTTCGCTCGGGTCTGGATGATACGATGCGTATAGCCTACCAGCAAATTCGAGACACACTTGAAAACAATGAAAACATACATGATTTACGCACTGCCGCTTATGTAACATCAATTGAGAAAATTGCACGTTCTTATCTGGATGTGGGTGTTTACTAAGTTCTAAAGTCAATGGATGGAAAATCATATCTGCCTCTGTCTTTATCTCGTCTTGTTTTAGCAAGCTGCAATATTTCCAGCTTGCGTTCATCTGTAGAATCGCCCCAGCGCTTTATTTCTTCAAGACTTCGATAGCAGCCCAGGCAAATATCATCTTCATTTAAACAACATTTTCTAACACAGGGAGAGACTATAGCCATAAATAAACTCTTATTAAAAGGTAACTCAGTTCAGTATATAAATATGTGTAAAGCATCTTGCGATGCTGCCTTATATATAGCATGCTTACATACAGAATGAAAAATCAATCAAAAAAAATCGGTATGCTGGTTCTCGTTTTATTTGCATATAATCCTGTTTACTCTGAAATAAAAAATTCTGATATTAAATGGGAAGAAATTAATGATAAGGAAAATGTAAAAGTCTATAGCACAGAAGTTCCAGGCTCAGATATTTTAAAAATAAAAACAAAAACCATTGTCAAAGCTTCTATTTCAAAAATCCAGTCTATTTTAGATAATGTAAAACATCGAAAAAACTGGATCCCCTACCTGCAGGAATCCAGCATTATAGAAATAAAATCTGATACTGAAAAATTTGAGTACAGCTTATTTTCTGCTCCCTGGCCTGCATCAGATCGAGACTTTGTATACAAACTCACACTAATCTCCAGCAATGAATCGAATATTACCTATCAAATGACATCGGTACAGCACCCCGGCAAACCTGTCACCGATGATATGATTCGTGCCGACTTAATGGAAAGCACCTATATTTTAACGGCTCTTTCCCCTCAGCTAACACAGGTTGAACTTATCTTTCATGCCGACCCCAGAGGCTGGCTACCTGACTGGATTATTAATATCATCCAGCGCATATTACCTTATATGATTTTGAGAAATTTACGCGAACAGGCTACTCTTATCCAGCAGGAAATTTAAAGCATAACTGAGAAAATATAACTCTATGGATTTTGAATGGGTTGCAATAGCATTAGGTGACATTACCTGGATTTTCCTGGCGTTTGCGCTGGGCTTTCTGGTAAGACTGATTCACCTGCCACCACTGGTTGGCTTTCTGGCAACCGGTTTCGTGCTCAATTACCTGGGTATTGCAAGTGGAGAAACCCTGCAAAAACTTGCTGATCTGGGTATCACTTTACTGTTATTTACTGTTGGCCTGAAACTCAATTTAAATATATTAATAAGACCTCAGGTGTGGGCAGTAACAATGCTGCACACGTCTATTACTATTGCCCTCTTTGGAACATTTATCTTTAGCCTTGGCCTGATGAGCATACCGTTATTCTCTGGCCTGAATCTCCAGCTTTCACTCATGCTTGCATTTGCACTAAGTTTTTCCAGCACTGTCTTTGCAGTCAAAACGCTTGAAGAGAAAGGTGAGATGCAATCACTGCATGGCCGCATAGCTATCGGCATTCTGGTTATGCAGGATCTGGCTGCAGTGATTTTTCTAGCTATGTCCACAGATAAAATACCTTCGCTCTGGGCACTACTGCTGCTTCTGCTTATTCCATTACGTCCACTGCTGCATCATTTACTGAAAAAAACGGGGCATGGCGAATTATTAATTCTTTATGGTCTGGTACTCGCTCTGGGCGGAGCCGAACTATTTGAACTGGTTGGGATAAAAGGAGACCTGGGCGCACTCATTATGGGAGTGTTAATCTCAACCCATCCTAAAACAAGCGAGATGTTCAAGTCGATGCTGGGATTCAAGGATCTGTTTCTTGTCGGCTTCTTCCTTTCTATCGGCATGTCAGGTCAGCTCTCACTTGAAGCATTACTTATAGGCATACTACTGGTGCCTTTTATCTTTGTTAAATCGGCGCTCTTTTTTATTCTGATGACCCTTCTTAAACTGCGTGCACGAACTTCATTATTAGCTACTATGAACCTGACTAACTACAGTGAATTTGGGTTAATCGTTGCAGCAATAGGTGCAGGCAATGGCTGGATAGATGCTGAGTGGCTTGTGATTATCGCCATTACTCTTTCTCTGTCTTTTATTATTTCCGCCCCACTAAATAAAACTGATGACAAAATTTATAGCTATTTCAGAAATTTCTGGCTGAAATTTCAACATAAAGAGAGGCTCCCGGATGATATGTTACTGGATACCATTGGAACGAAAATAGCTATCTTTGGAGTCGGTAGAGTAGGCAGTGGTGCTTATGACAAGATGCATGAACTGCACGGTGAAATAGTTGTTGGCATCGACTTTAATGCCGAACGAGTCAAACATCATCAGGCAAAGGGGCGAAATATTTTACACGGCGATCCAAGCGATGCAGACTTCTGGGAAAAAATAGAAAAAGATCACAGCATTGAACTCGTGATGCTGGCATTACCAAATCTTCAGGCCAATTTAGATGCGCTTGATCAATTAAAAAAAATATCTTTTGCTGGACGCATTGCAGCCACCGCACGGTTTTCAGATGAGGTAGAGACATTAAAACAGGCCGGAGCAACCGCCGTATTCAATATATACACTGAAGCCGGCACAGGGTTTGCCGAACACGTTGAAAGCAGTTATATAAATAAGGATATTTAAGGGGTTCGCGACTTATTTTACTGACCGAATTACCGTAATCATAGATTAGGTAAGGTTTAAATAAAGGCATAAGCAATTACAGTTGCTTATGCCTTTTTTATTGATAATTCAAAGGATTATATCCTTAGAAACAAATATTGAGGTAATTTAAGTGGCTGAATCCCGACAAATCATATACTTGGATATGGATCATACGTTGTGCGACTACAACGCAACCTATGAAGCATATAAGACAAAATTTCCAGAAATTAAGTACCCACAGAGTATTGAAGGCTTCTTTAGATGCATTGAGCCCATAGATGGCGCAATTGAAGTCTTTCAATGGTTAAATTCTCAAGAGAGTTTTGATGTGTATATTCTTACTGCTCCTTCGGTCAAGAATCCTCACTGCTACAGTGAAAAAAGGCTATGGGTAGAAGAATATCTTGGGACTGAGGCTGTTAATTGTTTGATAATCACCCCCAATAAAGGCCTGAATAAAGGACATTATCTAATAGATGATCAGATCAATGGGGCGGGACAAGAAAATTTTGAGGGGAAGCTAATTCAGTTTGGCAGTTCAAACTTTCCCAATTGGCAGAGTGTCAAAGACTATTTTCTAAAAACTATAGAAAAAGACGAAGCTATCAAATTCATGTTCGAGAATGGTTTATTATCAATACCAAGCAGATCGCCATTATCTGTTAATGCACGACGGTCGCCTAAATCTGATCTACCTGATGTACATCCTGAATTGCCGCCTGATCATCCTATAGTCAGGCATAGGAATGGCGAGTTATCTGATGCAGAACTTTGTAGAGAGCTTGGGATAGAAGAAAGCAAATTGCTACGTTATCTAGTAGAACGTGGTGAGTTATTTGGCTAAGCCAGGAGACTAGATTATGCCAATATCTTCAGAAGAACTATCCAGAAGACTTCGAAATGCATACCCTCGGCTTATGCAATTAAGAAGATCTGCTATTGAACTAAATAAAGCGGGCAAGCAGATAAGGGAAGCTAGGAGCCCGCTTCCAATAAAACCAGTGTCTACATCCAAAAATCAGAAATAGACCATTTCTGAGAAAACCGTTTTCCCTCTAATAAAGCAGACGCTATTGGTTGCAAGAAAGCTTCGGTACCGGCAACGACTTCAGCTAAATCAGCAGGGACATGTTCCTGTCCTAATCGCTTATGGAATGCAGCCCACTGATCTTGTTTGATATTTATAAATTCATCTGTAAAAGCAGTGATAACATCGGGTACCTCAGTTTCACGATTCTCAAACGTCAGTCGTATTGCCTCGGCGAGTTCAGTACCATCAAACGCAAACTGGCGAGATAACAGCCAGATATCGTAGAAATCTTTCATGCGACTATTCAGCTCACCCAACTTTACCATGGCCTCAAATTTCTCAGCTATGGCACTTTCACGGCTATAGCAAAGTAGTTTGGGTGCAGGCGAATCCAGGATGGTGGGCAATTCTGTTTCAACAGGATCAGGATGCACGATATCGCCAAAGCCTACATCGATCTGCATAGTCACGCGAGCATTGTCTAAGGTGCCAATGAAGCGTACACGAACACCTTCATAGTCGGCATCCTCTTTTATAACTTCTCCCCTGATGGTATCTGAGTCAAACACCAATCCATCATCAATATCAATAGAAACAATATCGGTAATCTGGGCGCAGATACTATCAACGTCATTACTGGTTTTGCCCAGCATATCGATATCCATCGTTGGACGAATCACAGGCGATTGCCAGGCCCTTAACATCAATGCGCCTTTCAGAATAAATCGACCGGCATGTTCAGACTGAGTTAAACGATAAAGAAAACGCTCCATCGCATAATACTGAAGCAGTTCAGCAAAAGGTCGCTTATCCTGAGCGGCCTGATTTTTCAGCTTCTGCCTAACCGATGCGGCAATATTCCGTGTTCCTTTACTCATATACTTGCCTCCAGGTATGATCTCATTACTTTTTCAACTCGACATATGCGTGCATATTTCAGCAGCTTATCCATATTAGATTTCTTCTGACTTCGATACAGTTTAAGGGCTTCCAGCACTACATCCATCCCCAGCTTATTTCGATATTTAAAGCAATCAGCAAGTGTTTTCTCAGCACTATAGATTTGAACGACCACACCATCTATCTGATGCTTTTCAATCCCGGAAGCAAAGGCTTCAGCCGAAAATTTATAGGCATGCACAGGGGGATAATCGAGTGCTGGCATTCTGGCATCACGAGGTACAGCCACTGATACCTCATGAGGAATCTGAGTTGTCATACCATGATATGAAAGAGCCGAGATCAGACAAATTACAGCCCTTGGAAACCGCAGGCTAACAGTGACCAGATCGGGGTTACTAATAGGCGGTAGATCCATCAGACGATAAATCCCCCTGGAGACCTGCTCAAGCAGGCCATTATCTCTCATTTTATAAAGAGCATAACGAGATATTCCGTATTGAAGCGCTTCGCTCATTCGCAACTGGCCACCATGGTTCCGGAATATTTCTTCAGAAGAGATTTTGTTTTTAATAGCAGACATAATGTTACCACTTATTAATATATGGTGACAATATGTCTGTTTGAAAGAAAAATCAAGTATATTTAAATAAACAAATGATTAATGTCTTCACAATATATAGTGCCGATCGCATAAATAAATACTAAATATTGTGTTTTGTGACTTGAAATACTTATTGTTAAGCCGCATATTATGTAGTGTTATTCTTGCATGCTCCCTGAGCGGGCCGATTGTCGGTGCCGTGTCAGTACGAGCAGGCCCTGTGACTCAGCACGCTGAGACCAGGTGGGTTACTCCTGATGGCAGGAGCCCCAGAGGATGCAACCGAAGTCCAGTCGTTCTGCAAATGACCGTAACTTGGTCCATCAAAGGTCCTTACCGGACGGTCGCAGAACTTATTTTCAGGATGGAGGTGCTCTTGGTCGGCGCGGATTTGACAAAAAGCTCAAAAAGGTAAACTAGAGCGGGGTAATGAAGCAATGACCAATACATGCAAAAACGTGCCAGCTTGGCGCAGCGGTGGCTGATTGGCTGTATAGCTACCATCTTTCTTGCATGCTCCCTGAGCGGGCCGATTGTCGGTGCCGTGTCAGTACGAGCAGGCCCTGTGACTCAGCACGCTGAGACCAGGTGGGTTACTCCTGATGGCAGGAGCCCCAGAGGATGCAACCGATGTTTAAACGACTGGGCGGAGTTAACCGGTAAGGCCCAGCAATACACAGACGAATATAAATGCCAAAAAGTCTATATGACAAAGTCAGAAGTCGACCATCCCTTGAAAAAGCCTGGCGCGTAGTACACGCCAACGGAATCACTTCCAAATCAGAAGCCACACGTAAACAAATCAAAGAATTTTCAATTGATTCTTATAAATATATTAACCGCATATGTAAACAATTACGTGAAAGACGTTTTGAATTCCTGCCATCCGAGGGAATTCTTCAAACAAAACCCGGTAAATCTTCAAAGCGGCCAATAGTTAAATCACCCATTGAAAATCGAATTGTACAGCGGGCAATACTTGATGTTTTACAATCACATCCGCCATTAAAAGAATACTTCACTATTGAAACCAGTTTTGGAGGAATAAAAAATCGAGGCGTATCGGATGCTCTACGTACAGCATATGAGACTATTAAGTCAGGTGCAGAATATTTCATGCGGTCAGACATAAAGTCATTTTTTACGCAAATTCCGAAGTCAACTGTACTATCTATTATAAAAAGCACAACATCAGATAATGAGTTTCTAGATTTATTTGAAAAAGCAATAACAGTAGAGCTTTCCAATATGGATAAGTTAGGTAATGATAAAGATGCATTTCCGATCTATGATATTGGGGTAGCTCAAGGCTCATGCTTATCACCATTGCTTGGCAATATTCTTTTATATGAGTTTGACAAAGAAATGAACAAAGGTGATATCACTTGTTTAAGATACGTTGACGATTTTATAATTTTTGCGCCAAACTTAAAGGGTGTAAATGCCGCCAATAAACGCGCTTCCATGTTTCTTACTAATCACGGATTAAGTGCCTATAACCCTAAAGAAGATAACGATAAGGCAGAACTAGGCAAGACGAAAGATAGCTTTACATTTCTTGGTTGCGATATTCGACCAGGAATGATCAGACCTAACAAAAAATCAAAGAAGCGCTTGTTATCAAATATGGACAACGTTTTTAACAAAAGTATGGGTTTGATGAATAATCCAGAACAGCTAGTAAGAGAGCATCGTACCGTGACTGAAACTCTCAATGAGATCAGCAATATTATGAAGGGATGGGGAAATCAATATTCATTCGAGACTGTTCAAAATTCTGTGTCAGCATAACCGGCTAAATATCCAGAACGTTATCTAACCGACCTTCAAAATATACCGCCAGTTGAGACAAAGTCAAATTCCAGTTATGGATTGGCATTGTCCATTT